>Ga0187893_10007589_pt1 | contig 17656 bp, 10 predicted proteins | sample MA1701074metaG_FD_139574 | JGI IMG/M metagenome (GOLD analysis project Ga0187893, IMG submission 139574) | White microbial mat communities from a basaltic lava cave in the Kipuka Kanohina Cave System on the Island of Hawaii, USA - MA170107-4 metaG ... | reverse complement strand
TATGAGAAATTCGCCGCCGACGGAAAATGACCGCCAGGAAACTGCGAATGAATACCAGTCGCCACCCTGTAAAGAGCCGCGGGCGGAAACCCGCGCACACGCGATGTCGTATCAGAACCGCGGGCGGAAACGAGCGGATGGATGATCCGAACTCGGAGCGCCAGCGACGGGCGGTGTCGCTTTCAACCGGCGATTCAAAAGGTGGTTTTCGAGTTGAACATGTAATTGTTCCGCGGAATTGCTCCCATGATCGCCACACGCTTTGATCCGCAATCCTTTTTCCGACACACCGATCACGTCGCCTTGCATGTGGCCGCCTCCGAAGTCTTCGGATTGTTGAAGCGGTCCATCGACCTGCCGCCGCAGTGGGCCGCACTTGTCCGCCGCTCCGACGGCGATTTCGACATGGTGCCCGCGGGTCGATCCGTCGAGGGACGCGACGCCGACGATGTCGTTTTCATTCGCGTCACGCCCGTGGATGTCTCGGTCGCCTTGGAAAATCTGCTCAGCCGCGACGGCTTCGCCTGCACCGTTGATGTGACGATCCGCGTCGGCGTTCTTCCCGAACGGAGCGAACTGGTTTCCTTTCACCGCACCGTCATGGGAAGTCGGCGGGTCGCCCAAGCCTCTGGGCTCGCGACTTTTCTCGAACCATCCATCCGCGGCGCGTTGGCGACCTGCTTTCAATCCAACGATGCATCCAACTTGGTCCACAGCGCGGCGGACTTGGCCGCATCGCCGATTCTGGACGCATTAAAGGGACCCTGTTTCACCGCTGGTTTGGTGATCGATCGCTCGCCGGTCGTTCGGATCAACTCCCCGGCGTTTCGCGACCTGCAAGAGGTCCGCCAAAAGGCGGAGACAACAAAAGCGGAACACGAAGCCGCCCGGCAGGTCGAACAGGCCTTAGCCCGTTCACGCGAGGAGCGGCTCGATCAGGTAACTTCCCTCCTCACCCGATTGAAGGAACTCAGCGCGGCCTCGCCGGACGCGGAGCTGCCGGAATTGATCCGCGCATTCGCGGAGCGCGATCGCGGCCGACTGTACGACGCACTGTTCGCGTCGGAAGCGCCCTCGGTGAAAACCCGCTGGATCATCGTAGCCGCCGGGGACGAGCTCCTTTTCTACGATCCCCGCGGATCAGGGTCGCCCGTTCGGAGTGTGCAATTGTCCAACGTGGTCGGTCCGGCCCGCTCCGTGCAAACCGCAATCGCCAAGGACGGCGGCAAAAAACTGCTCATCGGCGGATCAATCGGCGTCAGCGTTTTCTCGATCGACCGATCCGAACCCGCCTCCTCATGGCCGATTGCGGATGACCCTCGCCCCAGAGGCGGATTCAACGCCGTCGCCATGTCCGGTGAACACCTGTTCGCTTCGCATTCCGAATTGGGGTTGTGGCATTGGAACTTGCACGAGACCTCAAGCGGAAGAAAACTTTTTCCATCTCTAACCGCCGGTGCGAAGGCCGTACGCGACGTGCAGGTCGGCGGCGATTGGGGATTCGCATCAATTGACCATCGTGTAATTCGGTTTTCCGTGAATTCCCCGACGGACGCCGTACCCCATCGGGTCTACTCCGGCGCCGTCGGGGCGATTACATCCCTCTCCGCAACGGAATCCGACGTATTGGCAGGCACCAGCGAAGGCGACGTGCTTCGGTGGGCGGCGGGTAGCGACTCCGCGCCGACGCGAATTCACACCGGCAGCGGCAGACCCGTCGAATCCGTGAAATCTTTGATCTGCGGCGGCGTCCGGCGATTGTTCCACACCGAGACATCGCTATTCGTGTACGCACGGGTCCTCGACGATTCCTACGTCTGCCGCTACGAGGCCGGCGGCCAGACCATTCGTCGAATCGAGGTTGCGCCCGATATCATCGTTGCGTTGAACGAGTTGCGCGACCGACTTTTTTGCTGGGAAATCGGCCGGCCCGAAAAACCCTTCGCCGCGATCCAGGTCGCCGCCCAAACCGGCCACAGCATCCAGGACATTGCCCTTTTCCCGGCGTAGTTGGCTTCCAAGTGCATGACGGGTGGCCCAGGTCGAGTCGTATCCGACCTGGGGCCAAGGTTTTCCGTATGCCAAATCGGGTTCGCCGCTGGTTTTCCATTGTGACCAATCGCCCGATTCACCTTGAGGATTCCGGTCAGTTTGCCCGTGTCTTCGTGCCTTCGCGTTCTCTCTTGACATCCTGACCTGCTCCCCGGAAGTTGATCCAGTCGTTGTGAGAGTCTCTACTGCCCGTGAATCGGGCAAGGAGGCTCAATCCGACCATGCTTGGAGCATTCCTTTCAACATATTCCATGACCACAACAGCGGGTGAAAGAATAACTGACAAAGGTTCCCGATCGTTTCCAGTGTTTCAGGTAGGACAGGCATATGTTTATTATCCGCGGCAGGTTCGCACCATGCGTCCAGCTCGCGGATGAAATCGTAAATCCCGGCTTATCTTGCGTCACCTGCATAATCACGGATACCAAACGAACCCTACTGAAAGTGTCACTGTACGCGAAAGCCGCCTTGGGACGCTGGAATCAAGGATTGAAGCTCGAAACGCAAACAACGCGAATGGAAACGAGCCATCAAACCCATCTGAAAGTGTCGTTGAACGCGAGAATAACTCGGCGACGGGACAATCGGCGCTCCATGCCCCGCGAACGCACCCTCTGCGAAAGCCGAAATCGAAATGCTAGTTCGCCGGCCCGCAGACCCGGGAGCAGCTCGTTGGGATTCATCGTGGTCGTGAAAAGGGATCCACAAATGCGATTTCGCCATTCTCCAATCGCAATTCGACATTCGCGGTTCTGGGAAAACCGCAGACGGTTCAGACTGGCACCAAAATGGCTCCCCGCCGGATCCACGCCCAACCGCCACACGCTCATCTCCCCTGGACGCGTGGGTTTGGTCCGTGAATCCGGCGGGTCACCCGCAGAGGAAGCTGTGTTCCATTGGGACACGGGAACACGGCGATCCGTCCCCCCCTTGTTTCGTATCCCGCCCGAAGGCTCCGGTTTTCGTTCCCCCAAGGCACCCCTTTTCACCACACCTATGGCAACTCGCGTGCCAGATTTGCGCGACCCGAAATATCAACCGCCAAATCGTTTCTAAATGCTTTATTGACAGGATGTTACGATGAAATATTATTTCTGTGACCATCAAAACTGCCAGTTCAACTGGGTGGGATTCGCTCCACAGTCCAATCATCTTGGGCAATATTACCCAACTAACTCAAGATAATGATTCTGCCCGAGTTTACAGATTAAGTTGAAAAACTATTGTGAAGCTTTCACTGGCGACTCGCGGCACCGAAATAAATCCAGAATCGACGTCTTGCAGTCTGCGGTCTCCCCGCGAAATACGCCGGAAATTGCGTGGAACCGTGAGCTTTGCGAATTGCAGCGGAATATCCGGGTAACCTGACCGAAGTTAGGGATGTAGAATTCATCGGGATGGTTTATAGGAAGGCAGGTTGCCCCATGGCGGAACCAACGATCTGGATCGAGCAGCTTCAGCAGTTCATCTCCCAGCACGCCTCGGCAGATGCGATACGAGGGACCGTCCCCGCGGCGGTCATGCTGCTGCTCGTGGGAATCGTCATGAGCGTCCTCGGCGCGAAGCTGGCGCGTTTCGCGGTTACCACGGCTTTCGTGGTGGGCGGCGTGGCGGCGGGAATCCGGTTCGGCCGCGAATTAGACCTCCCGCCCATTCTTTGCGCCGCGGGCGGCGCCTTGCTTGTGGGCATGATCGGTTTTCAGACCTTCCGGTTATGGGTCGGATTGGGCTCAGCCCTGGTTCTCTCTTCAGTCGTCCTAGGTTTTTACGGCTATAAGAACGTGGCTCCGCACATGTCCGAGTTTCAGCAAATGACGCAATCCGCGCCCGCGGGAGGTACGTTCACCCTCCTTCCGGCGGATAAGCAAAGTGCCTATGCGGACCGTACACCCAAAGAGTTTGCCGAGGAATTCTGGACCTTTCTGACGCGAAAAGATGCAAACATCGCCAAGAATGGGAAAGTATTGGCGGCGACGGCGCTGTTGACGGGTTTGTGCCTGGGAGTGTTGGCCATGCGATGGGCGCTGATCTTATCGACCTCGGTTATCGGAACGGCCTTGGTGTCTGCGTCCATTGGGACCCTGATGATGAAGTCCGTGCCCGATTCCTACCAGTCTTTTCAAGGGAATCCAAAGGTTATGGGAATCGCCATCGGCGGATTCCTGGTGACGTCGCTGATTCTGCAAACGATGCTTTCGCGCAAAGCCGCAGCGGCCAAATCAAACAGTTCCGCCTGAAAAGCGGCGATATCGTACATATTGTGAAATAGAGCGAATCGGTGCGTGCGGATCCGATGGTTTCCACCGCGCCGCTTTTCTATTCCCTGGGGAGCGGCGGCGTGATTACTTCGCTGGATGAATGGGTTTCGTTTCTGCAGTCGTCCCACCGCGTGGCGGGGTTCCCTCTGATCGTGGGCGGCCTGGGATTGATGCTGTTCGGATGGCGGATGTGGCGGCTGTGCGTCATCCTTTCCTTCGCGCTCATCGGCGCCATCATCGGTCATTACGTCGCGGGCCCGCGCAACGACCAGACGTTCTACTCGTTGGTCGGCGCCGTTGTGCTCGGGTTGGTCGCCTACTTTCCGGCCGTGTATGCCCTTTCGCTCCTGGGCGGGTCCATCGCCGCGGTCATTTCGTTTTACTACCTGACCGCTCTGGGAATGGACGGCGTGACGCTTTGGGCGCTGGTGGTCGCGGTGCTCGGAGCGGGTACGGCGACGGCCTGGCTCAATCGGCGTCATGTCGTCATCGTGGTGACGGCCTTCCTTGGAGCGGTGCTGCTCATTTCCGGCCTCGCGTCCTGGGCCATGGCCATGCCCGCGTTTTTCAGCACCGTCCGAACCATGTCGGCGGGCAGTTTCATCGTCGTGCCCTTCCTTCTCCTCGTGCCGACGGTGATGAGCTGCTTCTACCAGGTCGCCGAAGTCCGGCGACTTCACATTCAGCTGTAGCCACTCAAATCCTCGCCACGGGCAACACGGATACCAGGGAGAATCTCCACAGAACATCGCGGGAGAGTTCGCATCCTCAAGAGTCCGTTTCACCATGGAACCGCGCGTGAAAGGCGTCTTTACAACGCCCAACCACGTTGGCTGACCGCGCGCCGCAGGATCGCTTCGGTCGGCGTTTACCCGCGGAGGATTTTCAAGGCATCTTCCACAATGTCCTTCTCGGTCGGAAGCACGCAATCCGCGGCCGGACCCAGGGGGATATAGGTATCCACCGCATTAAGCCGCGCCGCCTTGACCGTTCCACCGCATCGTTCATGAAGAATCGCCAGGATTGCCTCGGCCAAGCTGCCGGTCTTTCGACTTTCGTCCACCACAAGTACGCGCTTCGTCGCTAGCGATTGCTCGACGATGAACCCCGTGTTCAGCGGATTCAACCAGCGCAAGTCGACAACGCGTGCCTTCATTTTGTGCTTCGCCTCCAGCGTCCGGGCCGCACGCAGCGACATGTACAATCCGTTGGCGAACGTGAGAATTGTCAAGTCTTCGTCCGACTCTTTTGCGCCGCCGCGCTTCGTGTTATCAGCCCGGTACACCTTGCCCTCGCCCAAAGGAATGAACTCCCCCGGCGGCGGATATGCAAAGGACCAGCCCTGGTCCTTTGGTTCGTGCAGGTCCTTGGTCATGTAAAGGGCGATCGGTTCGAGGAACACCACCACCCGCCCGTTGACTTTCGCCAATGCCAGGCACGTACGCATCATTTTCACCGCGTCGTCCCCCCGCGCGGGAGTGGCGATGACCAGCCCGGGTACGTCGCGAAGCGCCGCGATGCTGTTGTCATTGTGAAAATGCCCGCCGAACCCCTTCTGATACGCCCATCCCGCGACGCGGATCACCATGGGATTACGAAACTGGTCGTCGGAAAAGTATTGCAGCGAGCAAGCCTCCCCGCGTATCTGGTCCTCTGCGTTGTGATAATACGCAAGATATTGAATCTCAGGGATGGGCAGCAACCCGACGTGGGCCGCACCGATCGCCGTCCCAAGAATTGTCGTCTCATCGAGAAGGGTGTTGAACACTCGTCCGACGCCGAACCTCCCCGAAAGACCCGTCGTGACGTGATACACGCCTCCCTTTTTCGCGACGTCCTCGCCGAAGAGGATCGCCTGCGGATACTTGATCAGCGCGTCGTGCAACCCTTGATTAATGAGGGCCGCCATGTGCCGCGGAGGAACCCTTTCGGGCAGGTGCTCCTCGCCACCGAAAACGCGAATCCGCTCCGCCGCCTCCGGGACGCGCCGAGCCTCCTTCGCCACCTGATCGGGCGTGAACGGCGCAAGCGGACCGATAATCTCCTCCGCCGATGTCAGTTTCTTTGTCTTCGTCGCCTGGTCCGCGGCCCCACGTACCCGCGCCCGGATGGATTCGTATCGGGTCAAAATTTCTTCCGGCGTCATAAGTCCGCGGCGCACAATCAATTCCGCCGACCGCAGCAGCGGGTCCCTCGCCTCCGCCGCCTCAATTTGCTCAATGGAGTGGTATTCCGTTTCCGCGTCGCTTCCCGCGTGACCCAACAGCCGGACGACTCTCAAATGCAGAAAAACCGGCTGCCGATGATGCCGGCAAGTCTCCACCGCCTCGCGCGCCGCGTCGAATGAGTCAACGAGATCCAACCCGTCCGCCGAAAAATACTGAATTCCATGCCGCCGCGAAAAGGAAGCCTCAATCCAATCCCGCGGAGTTTCGACGCTGATCCCGATCCCGTTGTCTTCGCACACGAACAGAATCGGAACCGGCAAATGCTGATGGGCCGCCCAGGCAGCCGAATTGAACGCCGTCTGCGCGACCGAGTGATTCACGCTGGCGTCGCCGAAGGAGCAGACCACGATCGAATCAGCCGGCAACGCCGGCATCAGCCCCAGCCGCCTCGCCCGGGCAAGCGACAGCGCCGTCCCCACCGCCTTCGGCAAATGACTCGCAATCGTGCTCGTTTGCGGAGGAACCCAAAGCGGAACGCTTCCCCACACCTTGTGTCGTCCTCCCGCGATCGGGTCCTCCCGGCTCGCGGCGAAACTTAGCATGGTGTCCCGCACAAAATCTACCTCGGGTACCTTTCTCGCCCGCTCCGCGAGAAATGCCCCGGATCGATAATGCAAGAACGCGATATCCGTATGCCGCGTGACCCGCCCGACCACCGCGTTGCCTTCGTGCCCGGCGCTGCCGATCGTGTAAAACCCTTCGTTTCTCGACCGCATCTCCCGCGCCACAAGGTCTTGATGCCGTGCGGTCATTTGCGACTCGAACAATTCCACCACGTCGCGCACCGTGAGGTTCGTATCCGCGTGAAGCGGTTCGTCAAGGTTGATCGCCCTATGCTTGACCGTCGTTGAATCCTGCGCGGCCAAACCCTTCACCAACGCGACGAGATTCTCGTCAACAACGTGGGCCCGGTTCAGGTTGAATTTTGGTTTGATCTTGCCCGCCGCCGAGATGGGAGGCTCATGGGAAGCGGAGTTTCGCACGATGGGTTGACTCGAGGTTCATGCTGGACGTCCGGCGAGGCGACTTCGCCCGCGACCGGCGTCGCGCTAACCAGAGTATCCGCTGTCGCGGGAAAGGAAAGGCCGTCGGTGCCCGTGCGATTACCTTCGCCCGGCGCCCGCGGCGACGGGCTTTGGCGGTCCCGCTTGGGCGGTCCTTTCCGTCGTGCATCGAACGCGGTTCCGCCCCTCTCGTTTCGCCGTGTACAATTGCTCGTCCGCCAATCGAATGACCCGGCTGACGGCTTCTTTCGCGCTCCGCACGTTTTCGATCGTCGCCACCCCTGCGCTGATCGTCACGCGAATCGACTTGCCCTCGCACGGGATCTCCGTCGACTCTATCGCCTGACGCAGCCGCTCCGCCAGTAGCGCCACGCCCGATTCGGCCGTCGAAGGCGCGATCACGGCGAACTCCTCGCCGCCGTACCGAGCTACGAAATCGACTTTTCGAACGTTCTGATCCAGCGCCCGGGCCACGAATTGCAGCACGCGGTCACCAGCCTGATGCCCATGATTATCGTTGCATTTCTTGAAGTGATCGACGTCAATCATCAACAGGGAAATGGGACATTGCTCGCGAGCGCATCGCTCCAATTCAAGGTCCAGCCGGCTGTCAAACGCCGCCCGATTCCCGATGCCCGTCAGCGGATCCGTCGTCGCCCGTTTCAGTAGCTCTTCCTGCTGCTGGGCCATGGTCTGATTCTCCATGTACAGCGCCAAACTGAGCTCGGTCATCCGCTCCCGCACTTCCGATTCAATGTCGTCCAGCTTCCGCAATCTCGTCGCCGGAACGTCGAAAACCGCCCGGGCCGCGGAGACTTCAGCCGCGATTTCCTGGAGCATCCCCAGCGCCTCCGTCGCCGCTATTTTCAGATATCGCTCGGCCCGACCCGTGTACACCGCCGGATCGAGCGGAACGCTTTCACCAGGCGTCGCGCAGATCGCCGCGGCCGCCGCCTCCGCCGCAAGCAGAATTCGGGCAAGCGGTACTCCCTCGGCCTTGCCGTCGTCTCGAAATACACTGATGGCGTCGCACAAGGGTTCGGGAACGTTCCACCGGCGAAGCACCGCTCCACCGATGCTCGCGTAGGTCTCCCCCATCACCGCCCGCTCATGCTCGGGCAGGTCCAGCGGCGGATTCTTGGCGAGCGACAAGACCTTCCCATAATCGTCCGGAAGCGCCGACGCCAACGCCACCCGCCCGATCTGACTCAACAATCCCGCCACGAACGCCTCTTGCGCTGGTGCGAGCGACGTCTTGGCCGCCAAAACCTTCGACGCCACACCGCACGCCACCGCGTGGACGATGTACGTGTCATAATCAAAACCGGCACACGAAATCCCGTTTCGATTTCCCAATACCGAAAACGATAGGGCCATCATCTTCACGCCCCGAATCCCCATTAGCGAAACCGCCTGCGACAGCGACATCACCTTGCGCGATACGCCGGCCATCGGTGAATTGACGAAACGCAGAACCTCCGCCACCAGCGCCGGATCCATCGCGATCGTGTCCGCGATCACGTCGATTTTGACGTCGTTTTGGCGGGTCAGATCCAGCAGGCGCAGCACGACCGCCGGGGGGGTGGGAAGCTTTCCCGACGCTTCCAACCGCTCGAAAAGATTGCGATTCTGCAAGACTAGCCCTCCCTTGAAAATATGTTCTCGGACGCTTCGCCGGCGCTCCTATTCATTTGGGTACGATACGCCCTTGGGTTCGTACGAAAGAGAATAGCGTATGTCGGGATTCGCCCGGCCCAACGAATCAATTGCCCCTTCAACTCGGAACAGAAGGCTCCGATAACCCCTTCATCCGGTGTCATACTAATGACACCAGATCAATTCTCGACGGAATAGGTACCTCTATTTAGACCGGAGGTGAATGTTAGAGCCGATGGTGACCCGTCCATGAATTTTCAGACTATCGCCCGTAATGTCATTGAATGGAGCGAAGAACTCTTTGGAACCACAGCCCGCACGTTTTTCTCGATCAAATTGCTACTTCAATCACGGGCGATCCAAAGCACTTCCCGGCTCCGGCGATTCGTCGAGAGCGCGTACGAACGTTCCGGCTGAACATGAACCTCAACCCGGTGCTTCAGGGATTGGAGCAGCGCCGTCAAAGTCTCAATTTCGGGAAACCCATCGCTGCGATAGGACACGACAAGAATGCTGCTCCGAAATTTTTCAAAAACGTCACGAAATGCATTCGCCACGACCCGTGGATCGGACCAGTATTGGGGTTCAGAACGCAGCGGTCGATGTGCCCGGGACCAGTCGATCCGGCCCGCCCATTCGCCGTGGTGCATCAATCCTTCAAGGAAATGATAGAACTGCTGATAATCGACGCCCTGCCCCTTGCGGTTCATGTAGGGCGGATCGATGTACACAAGATCGAACGAATCCGGCGCCGAAAGCACGTCGCCGCGGATCGCCCGACAACGACCTCCCCCGTCGATCAGCGCTTGATTCGCTTTCGCCGCGAAAAACCGGAAATGATCCTCAAATGGCCGATCCCAACTTGCCTTGTTCCCGAATCCCCGCGAAACGTCCGCCAACCGCATGTACAGGTTTTTTCGATGAAAAAGATTGTACGGACGCTTCGCCAGCGCCGACTGGAACAGCGCGTACCACGCCATCGCCCGGCGGTATGGGTCCGCGACCCGCCGGATGTTTCCCGCCGCGACGTCCAGCCACTCGTTTTCCTCTCGCGTAAAATAAATGCCGTCAAACGTCCGCGCGATGAAGTCGTTGTACACGACGCCGGGGTGCCGCCGCTCAACCGCCTCGAAGTTATCCTCCGTCAACCGGACCGAATCATTCTCGATCAGGGCCGTCCCGATCTGTTGATTGAACGCCAGAACGTCGTTATACGTGACGTGCTTGCCCGCCGCCTTGAACGCGTGCGAAACCGCCCCCGTGCCCCCGAAGGCGTCCAGCACGGTCGTGAACTCAAGGGACCGGACACGTTCCACAATCCCCGCCGCAAGCCTTCTCTTGCTGCCCTGAAAACGTGTGGACGGAAATCGAGGGGATTCTTGGCGTATGGCGATGGGTTGGATTCGCGCCGGCTGCAAGTGCGAATTGGATTCGACAACCGGAGGCGGCATGGCCCTCACGACGATGCGGCTTCCTGTGGATTCACTGGGATTCCGGGCTCCGCATGGGGCGCGACCTTCGCCGCCGCCGGTGTCACCCCGCTCTGTTTCAGCGCCGCCCGGATCAACCCCGTGAACATCGGCTGAGGCCGCAGCGGTCGGCTGGTCAATTCAGGATGCGCCTGCGTGGCGAGGAAATAAGGATGCGTCTCCTGCGGAAGCTCCAGCACCTGCATGATCGACGCGACGGGGCTCCGCCCGGAGAATACCAAGCCCTTCGCTTCGAGACGATCGATGTACTCCGGATTCACCTCGTATCGGTGCCGGAATCGCATGCGCACGCGCTCCACCCCGCCGCAGAGCTCGCCCAGAAAGCTGCCCGGGGAGATCACCACGTCGAATCCGCCCAGACGCATGTTGCCCCCGAGACCCTCAATCTTCCGCTGTTCGGGAAGAAGGTCGATCACCGCATCGCAGCAATCCGGTTCGATTTCTGTGCTGTTCGCATGATCAAGTCCGCACACGTTTCGCGCGAACTCAATCACCGCCGTCTGCATCCCGTAGCAAATCCCCAGATACGGAATCCGATTCTCGCGGACGTGCCGGATGCAGGCGATCTTTCCATCGACGCCGCGGAATCCGAATCCGCCCGGCACGATGACTCCGTCCAACCCCGAAAGCCGAGACGCCACGTTCGCCTCCGTCACGTCCGCGCTGTCGATCCACTCCAGTTGAATTTTCGCCCCCGCGTCCGCCCCCGCGTGATCCAGAGCGTGAATGATGCTTGCATAGCTGTCACGCACCGTCGTGTATTTCCCGATGATCCCGATCCGCACAGGGTGTGCCGCCCCGCGATAACGCGAAATGTATCCGCTCCAGACCCGCCTCGCCTCGTCCTCACGAACCGCGTCCGTCTTTTCATGCAGCGAAAGGAGCTCCAGCACCGCCGCGTCGATCCCCGCCCCCCGAAGCATCTCCGGAATCACATACACGCTGTCGCAGTCGTGCATCGAGAACACGCGATTCATCGGGACGTTGGCGAAAAGGGCGATCTTTTCCCGCACCCTTTTCGTGACCGGCGACGACGCCCGGCAGGCGATGATGTGCGGGTGGATCCCCGCCGCGTTGAGCAATTTCAGATTCAGTTGCGCCGGCTTGGACTTCTGCTCTCCCAGCGCCGTCGGAGCGACAACGTACGTCAAGGCCACGAAGCAGAAGTTTCCCGGCCCCTCCTCATACGACATCTCCCGGACGGCCTCGATGAAGTACGCGTTCTCCACGTCCCCCACCGTCCCGCCGATTTCCACGAACACCACGTCCGATTCCGCCGCGACCGCGAGCTCCCGAAGGCGGAGCTTCACCTCCCCCGTGACGTGCGGGATCATCTGCACATCCCGCCCGAGGTATCGCCCCTCGCGTTCCTTCTCCAGAACCGACGAAAACAACTGTCCGCTTGTCGAAAAATTCAGCCGCGAAAGGTCCTGGTTCAGCATCCGCTCGTACGTCCCCAGGTCCATGTCGCATTCCATCCCGTCGTCGAGAACGAAAACCTCGCCGTGCCGGAACGGATTCAGCGTGCCACTGTCGCGGTTCAGATACCCTTCCAATTTGATCGGCGAGACCGCGAACCCTTTGTCCTGCATCACCTTGGCGAGCGAGCTGGAAAAAATCCCCTTGCCCAGTCCGCTCATCACCGTGCCGAAAACGACGACGTATTTCGTCCGGCCCGGTTCGTAGCCGGCGGGCATGGGGGTGAAGAATTCCGTCTCCTCGGTAGTGTGCCCGATGCGCGACAATGGGGTTTCAGGTTTCATCAAGTCGCTCTTTCGTGTCGAGGGGCCCGTGGTCCGACCATTCGAACAACCGCCGGAAGCCCGCATCCGGCGACCTCCCGTGACTACCGCATTGGACCGCCGCCTCAAAGCGGAGTCCCTTTCCCCTCGTACGTTGAGTCGTCATATCTTATCGCCTCGGACCATTTTCGCCAGCCGAAAATTTTCCTCGCGTCCCACGTAGCCCCGTCATTGACCGCGCCCCGCCCTCCGTCGCCAGCCAAACCACGAAACGTGGTTCAATTGGGTCCGTTCCATTGCACCGGACTTCCGCGCCCGGCATCCGGACCAGGCGTTTCGATCCCCAGCCGGAGCAGGTCTCGGGATTCACCGGGCCGCGGATTGGGCTGCGCCCTTGGAAAAATGTAGCGCTGACATGATGGTTACCACGGTAGGTTGATGGGCGGGTTGTGAATTCCGCGTTCGACCGTGGTACTGATATTGCCGCTCCGCGGAGGTCGCCCCGAAGTGCAAATCCAGGCCGCTTCGAAAAGGAAAAACCGGTTCGACCGGCACGGCGTCACTTGAATTTCGCCGCACGGCCTCAAGTGCGCCTTTTGTTAGGTACGCACTGCCGCGAACACGTGTTTCACGTGAAACAACGCATTCCTCAACTGCTCTGTGATCGATCCGCGGGGCTCGGCTCCAGTCCGCCGCGGGCGGGAGTAGGCTCGGCGGGCGGGCGAGACGGAGGCGAAGCCGCTTGGGGCGACTCGCCGCCGGAGGGTTTTCCGCCCAGAGGTTTTGCCGTGGGTTTGCCGTCCTGGGATTTTTGGGACGATCCCCCGCCCGAGGGTTTCTTTCCGGGGGAGACGATCATGGTCAGGCGTTTTCCGTCCATCGCCGCCCCCCGCTCCAGCTTGGCGGCCTCGCCGAGTTCCTTGATGATATCGTCGAAAATCTCGTTGGCGATTTCCCGGTGGAATCGCTCTCGTCCGCGAAAGAGCATGGTGAACTGCACCTTGTGCCCCTCGGCGAGGAACTCGCGGGCATGCTTGAGCTTGATTCCGCGGTCGTGGACGTCGGTCTTGGGTCGCAGGCGGATTTCCTTGAGCAGGGTGACGTGTGCGGCGGCGGCCTGCTTTTGGCGCTTTTTCTTTTCGTAAATATGTTTGCCGTAGTCGATGATCCGGCAGACGGGCGGATTCTCGTTGGGGGAGACCTCGACGAGATCGAGACCGGCCTCCTTAGCGAGGGCGAGGGCCTCGTGGGTCGGGATGACGCCCAACTGCTCCTGAAACTGGTTGATGACCCGGACCGGGGTGATTCGAATCCGTTCATTGAGGCGAGGTGGCTTGCTGATAACTTCGTTCCTTTCTGAATGAGATTGAATGAACGCGCCGCCGCGACGTCACGCGGAGCGCCGCTTCATCCCTTGTTTTCCTCGGCCGCGCTTTCGCTGACGCGAACGCGGCCTTTGCTTTCGATTTCCCTCTTGCATACTTCCAGGAAGCTTTCGGTCGTCATGTTGCCGAGCGACCGGCCCTCCCGGTCATTGACATTGACGGTCCGAGCGGCGGCTTCCTGTTCGCCGACGACCAGAAGGTAATTCACTTTTCTGGCGCGAAGGCGGTGCTTTTTTGGCCCGATCTTCTCGCTGGTGTCGTCCAGTTCAACGCGAAGTCCGGCGTTTCGCAAGGCGGCGTGGACCTCGCGGGCGTAGGCGTCGCTTTTCTCGCTGACCGTGGCGACCGCGACCTGAACGGGAGAAAGCCAGAGGGGAAACGCGCCGGCGAAATGCTCGATGAGGATGCCTACGAATCGTTCCATGCTTCCGAAGGGAGCGCGGTGAACCATGACCGGACGGTGGGGAGCGTTGTCCGCGCCAACATAGGTGAGATCGAACCGTTCGGGGAGGTTGTAATCGGCCTGAACGGTTCCGAGCTGCCAGCTTCGCCCGATGCAGTCCTTGACGATGAAGTCGATCTTCGGCCCGTAAAAGGCGGCTTCGCCGATTTCCTCGGTGTAGGCGACGCCGCTCTCCCGTGCCCCCCGCCGCACGGCCTCTTCGGAACGGTCCCAGTTTTCCTTGGGCCCAACGTACTTGTCCGAGGAAGGGTCGCGCAGTCCGACGCGGACGCGATAGTCCTTGAGGGCGAGAACTTCAAGCACCTGCCGCGTTAGCGTAACGGTGGTACGAAGTTCCTCGGCCAACTGCTCCTCGGTGCAGAATAGATGGGCGTCGTCCTGGGTGAATCCTCGCACGCGGGTCATGCCGCCAAGTTCGCCGCTTTGCTCGTAGCGATAGACCGTGCCGTATTCGGCGAGGCGAAAGGGCAGGTCGCGGTAGCTTCGCGGGCGCGAGGCGTAGATGCGAATGTGATGGGGGCAATTCATGGGACGAAGCAGATAGCCGTCGCCTTCCTCGAGGCATTCCTCGACGGCGCGGCGGTTGTGCAGGCCCATTCCCGGTCCCGGTTGATATTTTTTTTCGCCGCGCAGGCGCATGGCGACGTGGGGGTCCACGCGATCCAATTCGGCCAGGACGCGCGATTCCGTCTCGCTGAAACCGTCGACGTCGCCGCGTGCGACGCAGGCCTCCCACAGTTCATTCAGACATTGTGCGCGGTCGCTTTCGTAGAGGGCCGGGAACTGGGAATCCTTGTAATAGGGAAAGTGGCCGCTGGTGCGATAAAGTTTCAATCGCCCGATGTGCGGGGTGAATACGATCTGGTAGCCGAGCTTGAGCATTTCACCGGTGAGATAGTTTTGCAGCTCGGAGCGGACGATGGCCCCATGCGGCAGCCAAAGGATCAAGCCTTGACCAACGGTGTCATCGACGTGGAAGAGGTCGAGTTCCCGCCCGATGACACGGTGATCGCGCTTCTTCGCTTCCTCCATCCGCTGGAGGTGCTCGGTCAACGAGGATTTCTTGAAGAAAGCGGTTCCATAGAGGCGCTGCAAGGGTTGATCGTTGACGTCGCCGCGGTAGTGGGAGCGGCTGACCTGGCGGACGGAAAAGGCCTTGATGACACCGGTGGCGGGGACGTGGGGGCCGCGGCAGAGGTCCTCGAAGTCCTGGCCGCGACGGGTCCCGGTGACGTAGAAGCTGAGGGCATCGCCCTCGGCGCGCTCGGCGTTGTCGATCTTGTAGCGGTTGGATTCGTCGGCCAGTTTGCTCATGGCCTCGCGGCGGGGAAGTTCATAACGGGTGAAGGGGCGGTTTTCGCCGACGATGCGGGTCATTTCGGATTCGATGCGGGGGAAGTCGTCGGGCGTGATGGGGCGGGCGAGATCGATATCGTAATAGTACCCGTCCTCAAGCGGCGGGCCGTAGACCAGTTTCGCCTCGGGGAAGAGTTTGCAGACGGCTTCGGCCATGACGTGGGCGGTGCTGTGGCGCAGCACATAGAGACTGTCCGCGTCTTCGTCGCTGCCGGTCAGGATTTTCAGATCGCAATCGCCGCGGATCGCCCGGTCGAGGTCGATGATTTGACTGTCGCCGTTTCGGGTGATCTTGCCGGCGAGGGCGGAGCGGGCCAGTCCCGGTCCGATTTGGGAGGCAACGTCGCGAACGGTGGAACGTTCGGCGACCTCCAGCACCTTTCCATCGGGCAGTCGGATTTTCAGGCGGCGTCTCCCATTGATTTCGATCCCATTACTTTTTCTGAATGCCCTTGCATCAGCAGCGTCACGTCCTGACTTCAAGCAACGCTCGAGGTTCGCGCCACCCACAAGGGGTGGCACTACATCTCCCAGAGGGCCGAACAAAAAACGGTTTCCCTTCCCTGAGCGCGCCGGCAGCGGCCGCCAAGAGGCAAGGCGGCTAGAAGTCGATTGGCTGCCGAATTACCGCGTCATGGAAAACGAAACCGTCCGCGTCCGACCATCCCCCCTGCCTATCGCCGATTCCAACACCGGCGGCTGACCAGGGGAGTCTTCCTACAATATACAACATCGGAAACATGGGTCAAGGACTTGGCTGAATGACTCAATCCGGCGACGGCGAATGGAGGGTAAGGGAGTTTCCGGCGGTCCTTCCTCCGCTTGTTCAAAGGGGTCGAACCACCTGCCGGGCGCGGGCTTTTGGGCGAGGATTGGTGCGTTGTCTCGCCAATACGACATCGTGTATTGTTCGCCGCTGACGGATCCAAACGCCATTGCCAGGTCGCGCGGACTACAGTCCACGGCTCGTTTGGGCATCCCATTCGCGTTCCCGCATGAAGTTCCAAGAGACACTCCACGTGCCAACGACGATTTCGCCTCGATGGCGGCCGACGGCGCTTAACGATGGCGGTTTAAGTTACGGAAATGGAATGCACGAGGGTTTAAGAACCGGGCGAAACGGATCATCCATTCAAGAGGCGGGAAGCAACCCAATGAATTGGTCGGGCGCCGGCGGCGGCATGCAAGGGAGAGAGATCGAGCCTGGCGGCCAGACCGGGTTCGTGCGTGCCACAAGAGTGACATGATCGGCGTTCCCAGCGCGGACGGAGTCAAGGGCGGACGCGAAGACAGGCGTCCGGGTTCGGGGATCCACGTCCGGTCGTGCCAAAGGGTTGTTGAGGCGACAGTCGATGATGGGCGTTCAAACGTCGAGAAGAACGTTGGTGTGGCCAAGAGTTCTCGAGCCTTAGTCTTCTCGCGGAGTTCAGCCGACGCGAAATGGGTCGCGCGGACTACAGTCCGCGGCTCGTTTGGTCCAATCATTCCAGGTTCCCGCCTATGGTCCGCAGCTCGGTCGGGCCTATTATTCCGGGTTCCTACTTTGGGTCGGATTTGTAAGTTTGCACTTGAATTCCCGTTAAAAAACTGGTACGTTGGCCCCGAGGCAATCACATTTTGCGGCTATTCCTATCGATGGTCGGGAAACGAGGCGTCAGCGTGGTTCCGGAAACGAAGAACTGGATTGATCGGGCGGTGAACGGCGACGCAGTGGCCCTGAAGCTGCTGCTGGTCGAGGAGCATCCGCGCGTGCTGGCGTACCTGGCGAAGAGGGTTCCGGCTGAACTACGGAGTTTGATCGACGCCGAAGACGTGGTCCAGGAGGCTCAGATCGAGATTTTTCGGCGCATCCAGACTTTTCAATCGCGCGGGGAGGATTCGTTTCATCGCTGGGCAGCGGCGATCGCGTTGAGCCGGCTGCGGAACGCGATCAAGAAGCATCGGACGCTGAAGCGCGGGGGCGAATTCGCGCGGCAGCCGGGCCGGGTCAACGTGGACGAATCTTCGGTGGCGCTACTGGAT
>Ga0187893_10007587_pt1 | contig 17661 bp, 14 predicted proteins | sample MA1701074metaG_FD_139574 | JGI IMG/M metagenome (GOLD analysis project Ga0187893, IMG submission 139574) | White microbial mat communities from a basaltic lava cave in the Kipuka Kanohina Cave System on the Island of Hawaii, USA - MA170107-4 metaG ... | reverse complement strand
TTTGCTGACCCTGTATTGCGTGATTCGCGGCGTGGAATCCAAACGCCGCGCCGCGTGGTTTTCCCTGGCGATCGTGTCGTGCGCGCTCGGAATGGGCTGCAAGGAGGTGATGGCGGTCGCGCCCGTGATTGTTCTCTGTTTTGACCGCGCCTATCTGGCGTCGTCGTGGCGCGAAATCCTCCAGAAACGCGCGGCGTTGTATGGCGGGCTGGCGGCGACGTGGCTCATCATCGGCTTCATCATCGCCACGGGTCCGCGCAGTGAATCGGTGGGATTCAGTCTGGGATTTTCGTGGCACGAATACTTGCTGGCGCAATGCCGTGTGCTGTTCCGTTACCTGCGGCTGTGCGTGCTGCCGCATCCGCTGGTCGCCGATTATTTCGAGTGGCCCATCGGGTCGGGCGAACGGCTGTTGCCGTGGGCGATGGGCGCGGCATTACTGGGCGCGGCGACGATGTGGCTCTTCTTCAGGAAACCCGCGCTGGGATTTCTCGGCGTGTGGCTGTTTGTCATTCTCGCGCCGACTTCGAGTTTCGTCCCCATCACCAGCGAACTGGCGGCGGAACGGCGGATGTATCTGCCGCTGGCGGCGGTGCTGGTTGCCGTCGTGCTCGGCGCGTGGTGGCTGTTGCGAAAAGTGTTCGCGGAACGCGAGGGTTTCCCCGAACTGCTGTCAAAAATCCTGTTCGGCGCGGCGTTGGCGGCGTGTCTGGGCCTGACGTATCTGCGCAACGGCGATTACGCGATGGAGGAGCGGCTCTGGTTCGACACGGTGGAAAAATTCCCGAACAACCCGCGGGCGCACAACAACCTCGCCATCGTGTATGCGGAGCGCAGGGATTTCGACGCGGCGATGGCGCATTTCGAACGCGCGCTGGAACTCAAGCCGCTCTATCCCGATGGGCTTTACAATCACGGCAACGCGCTGGCGCGGATGGGGAAACTCGACGACGCCATTGCGCAATTCCGTCTCGCGTTGCGGCTGCGCCCGAACATGGCGACGGCGCACAGCAATCTCGGCGTGGCGCTTGCCAATTCGGGGAGCCTCGCGGAAGCTCTGACCCACCACGAGGAGGCGGTGCGACGGCTGCCCAATTCCGCCCGCGCGCGTTTCAATCGCGGCGAAACGCTGTTGAAAATGGGCGCGCGCGCCGAGGCGCGCGAAAGTTTCCTGCGCGCCGAGGCGCTGGCGACGCCCCCCGAAGCGTCGCTCGCCGAACAGATTCGGCGGCGGCTGGAGGAATTGGAGCGCGACGGTCGTCCCTGAGATGAAACCCAGGAAATTCATTCCGCTGTTGATAGTCGCCGTGACGATTGCGGCGTATGCGAACAGCTTCAAGGGCGTGTTCGTGTTCGACGACTACGGCATCGAGCACGGCGAGCAGTTGCGCTCGCTCTGGCCCCCGTGGGCGCCGCTCGCCGTGCCGCCCAACCAGACGCTTTCGGCGCGCCCCGTGGCGAGTTACACGCTGGCGATTAATTACGCCATCAGCGGGCTTGAGGTGTGGAGCTATCACCTGTTCAACCTCGCGTTCCATCTCATCAGCGCACTCCTGATTTTTGGAATTGCACGGCGAACCATCGAATCGCGGCGCGCAAAAACCGATGGAGGGACGCGCTCCGTCGCGTCCGATGCGTCTCGGTCACGACAGAGCGTGACCCTCCACGCCCCACGTTCCACGACCATCGCCGCCGTCATCGCGCTGCTTTGGGCGGTGCATCCGCTGACGACGGACGTCGTGACTTACCTCATCCAGCGCACGGACGGGTTGATGGGGATGTTTTTGCTGTTGACGGTTTATTGCGCCATTCGCGGCGCGGAGTCGGCGCATTCGCGTTGGTGGTTTGTCGGCGCAACGGTCGCGTGCGCGCTGGGCATGGGCAGCAAGGAGACGATGGTGGTCGCGCCGCTGGTGGTGTTGGGTTACGACAGGATTTTTCTTGCGGACGCGTGGCGCGAGATTTTTCAGAAACGCTGGCGGTTGTATGCAGGATTGGCGGCGACGTGGCTGATCATGGCGCTGTTGCTGGCAACCGATCCGCACGGGGAATCGGCTGGGTTCGGTTTCGACGATTTGCGTCCGTGCAATTACCTGCTCACGCAGGCGGGCGTGATTGCGCATTACCTCGAACTCGCGTTCTACCCGCATTCGTTGACGCTGGATTACTGGGACTGGCCGATTGCGAAAACAGTGACGGACGTGTTGCCGCAGGCGTTGGGCGTGTGCGCGCTGTCGGCGGCGACGGCGTGGGCGTTGTGGAAAAAGCCTGCGCTCGGATTTCTCGGTGTGTGGTTTTTCCTGATTCTTGCGCCAACCTCCAGCATCCTGCCGTTGCACGGGGAAGCCGTGGCGCTGCGACGGATGTATCTGCCGCTGGCGGCGGTCATTGCATTGACCGTCATCGGGGGGGACGCACTTGTGCGGCGATTCGGGAATCGAAGCGACGCGCTGAAATTGACGGCGGGCGGCGTCGCGGCGGTCGTGGCGTCGCTGCTGATTGCGTTGACCGTCAATCGCAATCGTGATTTCCACAGTAAGATCACCATTTGGGAGCGCAACGCCGAGGCGCGCCCGAACAACATCCGCGCGCTGGTCAACCTGGGGAACGGCTACAACGAGGCGGGCTTAACCGAGCGGGCTATTGTGAAGTTTCGCGACGCGCTGGCGAAGAACCCGAATTTTGCGGCGGCGCACAACAATCTCGGCGCCGCGTTGTTGAAGCAGGAGAAATTCGAGGAAGCCGAACAACATTTCCGCGAGGCGATCCGCATCCAGTCGCCGATGGAAAAGGAATTCAGAAATCTCGCCAACGCGCACTTCAATCTGGGCAAGGCATTGACTGGGATGAAACGCGGCGACGAGGCGCTGGAGGAATATCGCGCCGCTGTCCGCATCAATCCCGAGTTTGCGCTGGCGTGTGACGCGCTCGGCGTGATGTTGGAGCAACGTGGTCAATACAACACAGCATTGGAATTACATAAGCGGGCGGTCCAACTTGAACCGAACAAGCCAGAATTTCATTATCACCTCGGAATCGCGCTGGCGAAAATTCCCGACCTGCCCGCTGCCATCGCGAGTTATCGCGAGGCGTTGCGGCTCAAGCCTGATCTTGCGGAAGTGCGCGTCAACCTCGGTCTGGCGCTGCTCTTGATGGGGAAGGACGATGAGGCGATCGCGGAATTTCGGACGGCGTTGAAACTCGCGCCGAAGGACGCGGAGGCAAACCACAACCTCGGCGCGTTGCTGAGCGCGCGCGGCGAGAATGCAGAGGCGCTGAAACTTTTTCATGCGGCGGCGAAAGCGCATGCGGAATCGGGACGGCTCGGCTTGGCGCGGGACTCGGCGACCCGCGCGTTGGAACTGGCGCAGCGGACGGGACAATCGGAGTTGGCGAAGCAAATCGAGGCGCTGCTCAAGTCGTTGACGCAGCCCGCAAAAGGTGGATGAAGCGGCAGCGGAGTTTCCAAACTTTACGGCTTTTGCCCGAACAAATTCATTTGCGGCGTTTCGCGAATTTCGCGCGCCAATTTCTGCGGTTTGCCCTTTACTTTTTGCTTTGAGGGCTTTTGCGGAGGCTCCGATTGGGTGTGTGCGTGAGGCGCGGAGAGTTCGGATTGCTCGAGATTCGCGAGGATTTCCTTGGCGCGGGCGATGAGCGGGCGGGGGAGACCCGCAAGGCGGGCGACGTGGATGCCGTAGGATTTGTCCGCGCCGCCTTCGATGACTTTTCGCAGAAAGATCACCTGGTCGTTCCATTCGCGGACGGCGACGTTGTAATTTTTCACGCGCGGATGCGTGTTGGCGAGGTCGGTCAGTTCGTGGTAATGCGTGGCGAACAGCGTCTGGCAACCGATGGTGTCGTGCAGATGCTCGGCAACCGCCCACGCAATTGACAGACCGTCGAACGTGCTCGTGCCGCGTCCGATTTCGTCGAGGATGACGAGCGATTGCGGTGTGGCGTTGTTGAGGATGTTGGCGGTTTCGTTCATCTCGACGAGGAACGTGCTTTGTCCGCGCGCGAGGTCGTCAGTTGCGCCGATGCGGCTGAAGATGCGGTCAACAAGCGAGATGCTGGCGCGCGTGGCGGGAATGAACGAACCCGTGTGCGCCATCAGGACGAGGAGCGCGACTTGGCGGATGTAAGTGGATTTGCCCGCCATGTTCGGTCCCGTGATGATGAGGATTTGGTTTTCGTCGGTGTCGAGGAAGGTGTCGTTGGGGACGAAGCGTTCCTCGGAGAGAAGTTGTTCGAGGACGGGGTGGCGACCGTCCACGATTTCGATTTTCGATTGTTCGGAAGGTGTCACTTCTGTTTTGGAGACTTCTGGGCGGCAATAATTTTGGTGGCGCGCCAAATCGGCGAAGCCTGCGAGGACATCGAGTTGCGCGAGCGCGGCGGCGGTTTGCTGGATGGAGGCGGATTGTTCGAGCGCGGTCTTGCGCAGTTCGAGGAAGAGTTCGTATTCGAGCGCGTTGGCGCGTTCATCGGCGCCGAGGATTTTTTCCTCCATCGTTTTCAACTCAGGCGTGATGAAACGCTCGCCGCCCGCGACGGTTTGTTTGCGCGTGTAATCGCTGGGGACTTTCGCAAGGTGCGTCTTGGTGATTTCGATGTAGTAACCGAAGACGTTGTTGAAGCGGACTTTCAGCGAGGGGATGCCTGTGCGCTCGATTTCGCGTTGCTGGAGTTGCGCAATCCATTCCTTGCCTTCGCGGGAGGCGCGGTGGAGTTCGTCAAGTTTTTCGTCGAAGCCGTCCTTGATGATGCCGCCTTCCTTGAGTGCGAGCGGGGGACCTTCGACGATGGCGCGCTCGACGAGGTCGCACAAGTCGGGCAGGGGAGTGATGTTGGACGCGAGAAGGGAAAGGAGTGATGGAGCGGCGGAGTGGTGGAGTGGCGGCGGGGCAGGGTCGCGGATTATTTGCCCGTCTTCGTTTTCGCCTTGTCTGCCGCGATCAATTCGTCCGCCCGTTTTTGGATTTGCTGCTTGTCTCGCCGCAGCGATTCGATTTCGGATGGCGTCAACATTCTCGGCTTTGAGGAGGTGACGGGCTTCGGACTCGGTGAGTGTTTCGATGCCGTGTCCGAACTCGGTTTGCCAATAGTTGTTGAGTGTGTCGCCATGTTTTTGCCGCAGCGCCTGCAAAGTCTCAGGTCGCAGGGCAACTTTACCCGATGGACCCGATTCGGTCAATGTAGTTGCCCCGATGACACGTCCGCCGCGCGCCTCAATGAATCCGCGCAAATTGGCGATGGTGCCACCGACGGCGATGTTATCGTCCGCGATAAGATAATCCCGCCCTGATTCCACGCTGCCGTCGAACACGGGCTGGAATGCCATGCGATGAAATGCGCCTGCGCCCGTGTGATGAACGATGTTGGACTGAACAATGGATTTGTCCACGCACAGGTCAAAGCGGTCTGCGAGGACTTTTGCCAGCATTTCAGGGATGGCGTTGCGGCGTTCGCCCGCTTCGATTGCATGGATTGAGGCGAGAATTGGGTTTCGGTTCGCGATGAGCGCGCGCAACTGTTCAAGTGCGGACTCGGTAAGCGTGTCGCGGGCGAAACGATAGGCAGCGTCCACGTCTCCGTTTTTCGCGGCGGCGTAGTCGGGGTGATTTCTTGCTTCGCTCAAATCGGCGGAGACGATGACTTCAGGGAAATCCCGCCACGGAACTCGCGGGGCTTTGGGTGAAGCCGTGTAGTCGGCGCTCGGCTCGCGCAAAGCCGAAAGCGGCGGTTGTGAAAGGCGCGCGGCGTTTTCGAGGATTTCCTTCAATTCTGGAATCGTGCGCAGGGATTCCTTGAGCGCGACGAGGTCGCGGGCGTTGCCGCTACCGACGCTGAGGCGCGCGAGCGAGCGCTCGATGTCCTTGATGTCCTTGAGCGTCTCGCGAAAGTCGGCGAGTTGGTGCGTGTTCCTGTAAAAGTGCGCGACGACATCCTGCCGCGCGTTGATGGCGTCGGCGTCGCGCAACGGGTGCGTGAGCCAGTCGCGCAGCAGGCGCGCGCCCATCGGGGTGACGGTGCGGTCCATCGCGCCGAGCAGCGAGGTCTTGCGGTCGCCGCGGACGGATTCGAGGACTTCGAGATTGCGCTGCGTGATGGTGTCGAGGACAAGAAAATGTTGGGGAGCGTAAACCTTGAGCGTCTGGATGTGCAGCGCGTTGCGGCGCAGGCCTTGCGTGAGGTAGTGCAGTGCGGCGCCCGCGGCGCTGACGCCGAGCGTTTTGTCGGCGCAACCGAAGCCGTCGAGCGATTGCGTTTTGAAATGGTCGCGGAGGGTGAAGTAGGCGGTCTGCGGCTCGAACGTCCAGCCGTCGTAGGGAGTAAGGGCGGAGCGCTGAGGACTGAGGACTGAGGACTGAGTGAGGAGTGTGCGCACGTCGTCGAGTTGTTCGGCGGGGACGATGATCTCCGAGGGAAGGGCGCGGGCGAGTTCGGTGAGGAGTTCTTCGGCGGTGCGGAGTTCGGTGAGTTGGAAATCGCCTGTCGTTAAGTCAATGAACGCGAGACCGAAACTGGGAGAATGGGGGAATGGGGGAATGGGCGAATGGGAGACGGGGTGTAGGAGCGTTGGAGTGTTGGAGTGTAGTGCTTTTTCGCTGAGGCAAAGGGCGGCGAGATAATTGTGACGGGCGTTGTCGAGGAGGCGCGAGTCGAAGTGCGCGCCAGGGCTGAGGATTTGGGTGACTTCGCGGTTGACGAGTTTGCCTGGGCGGGCTTCTTCGAGTTGGTCGCAGATGGCGATTTTGCGTCCTGCTTTGAGGAGACGCCCGATGTAACTTTCGGCGGCGTGATGCGGGATGCCGCACATCGGCGTGCCGTTGCGCGCGGTGAGGGTGAGGTTCAACAGTTGCGAGGCGATGGTGGCGTCGTCGTAGAAGAGTTCGTAGAAATCGCCGAGACGGAAGAGCAGCAGCGCGTCGGGCGGGATTTCGCGTTTGATGCGCCGATACTGCTGCTGCATCGGGGTGAGTTTGTCGGCGGCGGAAGACATCGCGGGGATTCTAGCGGTGAATCGGCGCGAAAGAAGATGAATTTTTAGAGCGCAAGCGAGCAACGACAATCGGGAGAATGAGAGCCGCTCACAAAACTCCGAACGGAACGCTCCGAAGCGGAGGCGAGCGGAATCGGTCACGATTCCGTCGGTTTTGATAGGCACTCTTAGTAACCGCCCCAGTCCTTGTAAAGCTTGAGGTTGTTCTTGGCACTGTTGGGAATGGTGACCTGCTGTGAGCCGACGTTGCCGATGGTCAGCGTGTTGACCGTGAGAACTTCCTTGATGTTGCCGCCTTTGTTCTTGAGTTTGGCGACCTTGGATTTGAGCGGACCGTCCTTCATATAGAGCGCCACGGAACCGCTGTTGACAACCGAACCCGCCGCGATGCTGTTTTCGACTGCCCATCGGTCAATGGTGTGGTCGAGCGTCCGCGCAGCTTCCATGATGGCGCGTCCCTGCGCCTGCTGCCGCGAACGAACGAACGCGGCGGTGCCGAGCGCGGCAAGGATCGCGAGGACGCCCGTGACGACCATGATTTCGACGAGCGTGAAGCCGAATCGCGAGCAGCCAGTAAATTGGAAAATTCTCTTCATCGTGTGAATTCTCCTGATGCAGTAGTTTGCAAAGGAGGTCGGGTCAGTAATGTCCCCAATCCGTCATGGATGGGAGCAGCGCTTTCGCGCCCGTGGTGACGGTGACCTGCGATGAGCCGACGTTACCGATGGAAAGTGAGTTAACCGTCAGGACCACGTTGATTGGGCCGCCGCCGCTACCGAGCGCCGCGACCTTGCTTTGGAGTGGTCCTGTTTTGAGGTAAAGCGAAACGGAGGCTGCGTTGACTGGATTTCCGTCCACGCGACCGTTTTCGAGCGCCCAATGATCAATGGCAGCGTCCACCTGGCGCGCCTCGTTGAGCAGCGCGCGCCCCTGTGCCAGTTGACGGGATTTGATGAAGCCTGGGACGGCGATGACGGCGAGCAACCCGATGATCGCCACGACGATCATGATTTCCACGAGCGTGAACGCTGCGCGGAGGTTGTTGGGATTGCGGGTCATGGGGTTCCTCTGTGTTTTTTCCGATTTTCCCTCATCATCATTATTAATTAGTTCGGTTGTGAAAACAGAGCTTCGGGCGGTTGCGTATTTATTAGTGCTGCGAGAATAGTTAGCACCGTCCATGCCATGGCGACGAGGGCGGCGCTTGTCTTTCATCCGTTCCTTCATAGAAATGAGAGAGAGGGATTTGCACATAAAAGAAAAGCGGGCGGACTTGCGTCCGCCCGCTTCACATTTTTCCGCTTGAGGCGGGAGGCAAACTTAGTAGTTGCCCCAATCGGTCACCGCGGGCAGTTGACTCTTGGCTGTGGTGATGATGGCCACCTGAGTCGAACCGACGTTGCCGATGCTGATCGTGTTGCTGGTCAACACATCAGAGAGGGCGCCGCCGCTGGCGCCGAGCGCCGCGACTTTGCTCTGCAACGTTCCCGCCTTGAGATAGACGGACACCGAGGCGCTGTTGACAGTGCCCGATGCGATGCCATTCTCCAGCGCCCACTGGTCAATCGCCGCGTCAATCTGACGGGCGTTGTTGATGAGCGCCCTGCCTTGCGACAGTTGGCGGCTGCGGATGAAGCCTGGGACGGCGATGACCGCCAACAGGCCGATGATGGCTACCACGATCATGATTTCCACGAGCGTGAAGCCTGCACGACTGCGTTTCATGCTGCTGATCATGAGGACTCCTTCATGGTTGCACTGACCTGCTGACCATCCCCGCCGCAACATTGAATGGTTATCATTCCGATACGGCAATTATTAGCTTGATGGTTTTGCTGCGTCAGTTGGTTTGCTCGGGAGAATTCAGCACCGCTTGTGCCATCGTCGGCACCGCGGCAGGTTATGATTTTCGTCGCTGCGACGGGTCCCCCAAGAACTGTTTTCGAACGCCGTTTTCACTTCCGTTAAAACATGTCCAAATATGCACGCGCATCCCTGCAATGCAAGCGCCTTTTTGCCAGAAATTCCCCAAATTGGAGGGACGCGCTCTGTCGCGTCTCCCGCTTCGCGGGACGGTCACGACGGAGCGTGACCCTCCAACTCGCTCTGCATCAATCTTCTGAATCAAAATGGGGAAGTTCTGCCTTTTTGCAACGTCCCCAGAAATTCCCCAAATTGGAGGGACGCGCTCTGTCGCGTCCGATTCGCCAATGCGGTCACGACGGAGCGTGACCCTCCAACTCGCTCTGCATCAATCTTCTGAATCAAAATGGGGAATGTCTGCAACGTCCCCGCAACGCTTGAATCCGCCCCCGCCCTCTGCCATCATCCGCGCGCAACACGCCATGCTCCGCACCCGCGAAGAATTTGAAAAGCAGGAGACGCAAACGCTCGCGCCATACGCCGAGAAAAGCGCGAACTCGCGCGGGCGCCTTTTCCCCGAACCGAAGCACTCGCTGCGCACCGATTTCCAGCGCGACCGCGACCGCATCATCCACAGCCGCTCGTTCCGTCGGCTCGAATACAAGACGCAGGTGTTCCTCAACGGCACAGGCGACCATCTGCGCACGCGGCTGACGCACACGATGGAGGTCGCCGCCATCGCCAAAGGCATCGCGCGCGCGCTGCGGCTGAACGAGGATTTGACGGAGACCATCGCGCTCGCCCACGACCTCGGACATTCGCCCTTCGGTCACAGCGGCGAGGATACGCTCAACGAATTGATGAAGGAGCACGGCGGCTTCGAGCACAACACGCAATCGCTGCGCATCGTCACCGAGCTAGAGCAGAAATATCCCGAATTCGACGGTTTGAACCTCACGTGGGAAGCGCGCGAAGGTCTCGCCAAACACACCACGCAATTCGACGCGCCGCCCGACCGCCCCGATTTTCGCGGCATCTCCCCGTCCCTCGAAGCGCAAATCGCCAATCTCGCCGACGAAATCACCTACTACAGCCACGACATTGACGACGGGTTCGAGGCAGAATTGTTGCGCGACGAGGACATCAAACAAATCCCCCTCTGGCGCGAGTCCTCCGACAGCATCGCCGCGAAATACCCGCACCTCGAGCCGAGCCGCCACCGTTACTACGCCATCCGCGCGTTGATTGACGTGGAAGTCAACGACGTCATCGCCACCAGCGACGCGCGCATCCGCGCCGCCAATCCGAAATCGCCCGACAACGTGCGCGCGCGAAAACCGCTCATCGGTTACAGCGACCGCCTGCGCCGCGAAAACCAGAAGTTGCGCGATTTTCTCTACAAGAATCTCTACTACCATCCCGAAGTCCACGGCGCGAACCGACGCGCCTGCGACACGATGCGCGAACTTTTCCGCGCCTACTGCGCCAATCCCAAATTGCTCGGCGCGGTAGCGCAGACCCGCATCGCCAGAGACGGTTTGCCTCGCGCCGTCTGCGATTACATCAGCGGCATGACCGACCGCTACGCGCTGGAACAACACGAGAAGATTGTCTTGAAGCGCGGGGAAAAATTGTAGGGCAAGCGCCCCGCTTGCTTTGCTTGAAACTTGAAACTTGAAACTTGAAACGGCAGGCGAAGCGCCTGCCCTACAAGCTAAATCTCAAATCGGTAAGGATACGACGACAGAATCTTCGCCCCCGTCTTCGTCACCAGCGCCACGTCCTCAATCCGCACCCCGCCAATCTTCGGGTAATACAGCCCTGGCTCGACCGTGACGATGTGTCCCGCCTTCAAAATGTGTTTCACCGCGCACACACGCGGCGCCTCGTGAACTTCCAGTCCCAGTCCGTGTCCCGTCCCGTGGAAAAATCCCTGCATCCGCCCCCCGACGTTGCCCGTCTCGTAACCCGCGCCCGCGAAAACCTTTTTCACCGCGTCATGCGCCTCCTGTCCGCTGACGCCCGCGCGGATTTTTTGGATCGCCGCGTTCTGCGACTCATGAACCGTCGCGTAAAGTTTTTTCAACGCATCCGACGCTTTTCCCCGCACCACCGTCCGCGTCATGTCGCCGTGGTAGCCCGTCTTCTTCGAGCGCGGAAATACGTCAATGATGATTGCCTGATTCGCCCGCAACGGCCCGTACCCGCGCTCATGCGGGTCGCACGCCTGCACGCCGCCCGCCACAATCGGGTCGCTCGTTTCGCCGCCCGCCCAGAGGATCGTCGAGCAAATCGTCCGCTGCACAAACTCCGAGGTCAGCTTCGCGCTGTTGCGATACAAATAATTGCCTTTGCCGATGCGCGCTTGGCGCAACACATCCACTCCCGCCTGGATACCCAGCGCGGTGATGCGCAACGCCTCGCGCGTGGCGCGCACTTCCGCGTCCGTCTTCGTCTCGCGTTCGGGATAAAAACCTCCCTCGCACACCACGACGCGGAATTTTTTTGCGCGCAGCTTGTCCGCGTGCGCGACGGGGAACGTGGACGGCACGAGAATGGATTTCACGCCGCGCTCGCGAAGCAAAAATTCCACGAGTTCCATGTTCTGCGGCGCGCGCCCGTGCTTTTTCTTGAACCGCGCGTTCTCCGCCGAAAGCGACAACACCTTGTCCACTCGCGCGACGCGCTTGGCGCGGTCAATCTCAAGATCGCTCAGCACCATGAATTTCCGTTTCCCGATCTGGAAAAACACGAACGGGTCGCCGATGAAAATCCGTGTCGCGTAATACAAATCCGCGTTGCCCGTGCTCGTGGCGATGATGAGCCGCGAGTCCGCCTTCGGTGGGGTCGTCTTTTTCATGGGACGCGCAGATTAGGGCAAACGCCGCGCCCGCGCAACAGAGTTTCGGTTTGACTCTCCCGCCCCGCCTGCTAAAGTCTGCCCCGAATCCCGATGCGTCGGGGTTCCCCATCAAGAGCGGTGGAGAGACTGGCTCGTTGAAACCGCGGCAACCGTTCCCGAAGGCGTTCGGGAAGACAAGGTGCCAAATCCAGTCCCGAGGCAGGGCGCGCTCGCCGAGCGCGCCGCAAAGGGAGAAGATGAGGGAGCACGATACTTCCGTTGCTTCGTCTCTCCGCTTCCGCGATTCGCGACGCACACGCTATGACAACACACACCATTGCCGCCCCGCCCCCCGACAAAACCCGCCGCGCCTTTTTCACCGCGCTCAAGTGCCGCGAATGCGCGCGCGAATACCCCGCCCAAGCCGTCCACGTCTGCGAGTTTTGCTTCGGTCCGCTCGAAGTCGCCTACGATTACGACGCCATCGGCAAAGTGCTGACGCGCGCGCGCATCCAATCGCGCCCGACAACAATGTGGCGCTACAAGGAATTGCTCCCCGTCGCGGGCGAACCCACCCTCGCCACGCACGTCGGCTTCACTCCGCTCGTGCGCGCCGACCGTCTCGCCAAACGGCTCGGCTTGCGCGAAGTGTGGGTGAAAAACGACACGGTGAATCATCCGACGCTCTCCTTCAAAGATCGCGTCGTCGCTGTCGCACTCAATCGCGCGATCGAACTCGGCTTCGACACCATCGCGTGCGCTTCCACGGGCAATCTCGCCAATTCCGTCGCCGCCAACGCCGCCTCGGCGGGACTGCGCAGTTACGTTTTCATTCCCGCCGACCTCGAATCAGGAAAAGTCCTCGGCTCGCTCGTGTTCGGCACCAACGTCGTCGGCATCACGGGCAGTTACGACGAAGTCAACCGTCTCTGCGCGGAAATCGCGGGCAAATACGGCTGGGCGTTCGTCAACGTCAACATCCGCCCGTTTTACGCCGAAGGCAGCAAGGCGATGGGGTTTGAAATCGCCGAACAACTCGGCTGGCGGTTGCCCGATCACATCGTCGTCCCGATGGCGGGCGGCTCGCTCATCACCAAAATCCACAAGTCGTTTTTGGAATTTCAAAAATTGGGATTGCTGAATGACCATGACCGCGATGGTGCGTCTTCCGCCCAATCCAAAATCCAAAATCCAAAATCCAAAATTCACACTCGCATCCACGGCGCTCAAGCGGAAGGCTGCGCCCCCATCATCAACGCCTTTAAGGCGGGCACCGACCTCATCCGTCCCGTCAACAAACCCAACACGATTGTGAAATCCCTCGCCATCGGGAATCCCGCCGACGGTTTTTACTCCATCCAGACGATGAAACAAACGGGCGGCGTTGGCGAGTTCGTCAACGATGCTGAAGTCGTCGAGGGAATTCGTTTGCTCGCGGAAACCGAGGGAATTTTCGCCGAGACCGCAGGCGGCGTCACCGTCGGCGTCGCCAAAAAACTCGCGCAGCAAGGCGTCATCAAGCGCGACGAATCGCTCGTCCTTTGCATCACGGGACACGGCTTGAAGACGCAGGAAGCCGTCGCAGGCAAATGCGGCGCGCCGCGCGTCATCGCCCCGCGACTCAAGGATTTCGACGCGCTTTACGAGCAAGACAAAATGTAGTCGCACCCTTTACGGGTGCGCGCAGGCTAAAGCCTGCGGCTACGATAAAATCAGGAGCAGTCATGGCAACCAACGTCCGCATCCCAACTCCACTGAGAAAACTCACCGCCAACAACGACACCGTCGCCGCCAACGGCGCGAACGTGCAGGAAATCCTCGCCGACCTTGAACGCCAGTTCCCTGGCATCAAGGAGCGCCTCTGCGACGAACAAGGCAGCCTCCGCCGTTTCGTGAATGTCTATCTCAACGACGAGGACATCCGCTTCATGCAAGGCGAAAAAACGCGCGTGAAAGACGGCGACGAATTGTCCATCATCCCCAGCATCGCGGGCGGCTGATTCAATTTTGGATTTTAGATTTGCGATTTTGGATTGCTGGAAACCGCGCCGCAACCGTCACGCTGATGCCCAACTCAAAGAAAAAAACTTCCGCCGAGCAAACCAGCCGTCTCTGGCTCACCTTCCCGCCCAAACTCATCAAGCGCCCGCTCATCTACGAGGTCGGCAAAAAGTTTGAGGTCGTCACCAACATCCGTCAGGCGAGCGTCACCGAACAACTCGGCGTCGTCTCGCTCGAACTGACGGGCGCGCCCGACGAACTCAAGCGCGCCATCGCATGGCTCGAAAAAGAAGGCGTCAAGGTCGAGCCCATCGAAATCAACACCATCGAGAGTTGATGGCAAAAAATTCGTGGGAGCGATTTTCAATCGCGACTGTTGGACGTTGCTGGGCTGGCTCAATTATCGCCGCGATTACAAATCGCTCCCACAAGAAACCGTCGCCCGACGCTCTCTGCTACCTCGACTGTCCGACGCCCTGCCCAAACGTTTCCTCCGCGAAAACTCTGTCAGGCAACTCTAACTCATATTGCGCTTCGATGACTTCCAGCCGCGTCTTTTGTGAACTGGGCAACGCCTGATTCGGCGGGAACCACAGAATTTCCAGCGCGCGCGGCGCCCAGATTTCGTTTCCCTTCGCGGTCTTCACTTTCCGCAACGCCGCCACGCTGAACGACCGCACCCGCGCACCGTCCGCGTCGAACGCTTCGGTTTTCACCACCGCGCGGCGGTTCTTCTCGATCCATGTCACCACCCGCGCATATTGGCTCGGCGCATCCTTCGGTGCCTTGAACTCGACGCGGTAACACGTCTGTCCGCGCGTGATGTCCTCGCCAATCAACTCGCGCCGCGTCCAATACAACGAAAACGCGAGGTTCAAATCTTCATGCGAAAAATCTGAGCCGATGATAGTCTCCTTTAATCGCTCGCGCGCAAGCTCCTCGGTCTTCCCGTCCTTGCCCGCGAGAAAAAATCGCGGCGACGCATCCGCCGCGTGCGGCTGAATCACCAGCAAGGTCGTCCCCGCGTATTTCGCGGGATCCACCGCGCGCACCACCGTTCGCGTGTCCTTGTCCGTGCGCCGCATTAACACTTCCACGGCGCCTAAGTCGGTTTTGCGCTCCAGCCCTTCGATGCGAAACAGTTTCGCCGTCAACCGCACATCGCTGGCAAACCGCTGGTCGAGCACCGACTGCACGATCTCATCCACGGTCGGTTGCGCGGGCGAGTCGGCTGCACTTGCAGTAAAAACCACCGCCCAAAAGAAAAATGCCGCCGCCATCGTCGCTCCCGCTCCGCCTTTCGCTCTTGGCTCTTGGCTCCTCATCTTGAGGCGAGAATAGATTTCGCGTTCCGCGTTGGCAAGTGTCGCATTCACGGCAAATTGGACGCGCTTCCGCGAAAATCATTCGCGGCGAAAACGCGGGCATCTTCACCCCCACCGTCAACGCCCTGCGCAAAATGGGCTTCGAGGTCAAAGGCGAACAACCCAACATCGGTCACACCCTCCGCGCCGAGGAGGTCAAAAAACATGCTCGCGTGGTTTGATGAGTTGGGGAAGGGCAACAAGGTGAAATAATCTGATGTCCCGAAGCGGAACGGACTTCCGAATCTACTTGCCGAAGTAGTTAAAGTCGTAGACGAAATAACTTAGAGCCTCTCCTAAACCCCAATCCTAACAATCAGTGGCACGGGCGTCCCTGCCCGTGTCAGCCACAGGCACGGAGGCCTGTGCCACCAGGTTTTAGGAGAGGTTCTGAATCGGCGAACAGCGCTTCAGCGAATGTCTTCGCGTCGAAGGACAAGCTGGAAGCTTGTCCTACCTTAGAGAAAACGCCGCATAGGGCTTTCGCATTCATTCGTTTCTCCTTTTTTCTCTCAACGCGTGCCGCAACAGAAAAATGCTCACCAGCATCAGCGCGAACATCGCCGCGACGGCGTAACGCGGCGGGTCGTTGGCTTGCGCCGCTTTCACGAGCGTCACAGCCTGATCGAGACAACACAAGGTTGACCACGTGCATTTGCCGCTCTATCGTTTGCAGCCGCAATGGAAATTAGATATTCCGACGGGGCGCTTGCCGATTTGGAAAAATTACCCAAGCGAATTGCCGACCAAATTATGCGCAAGATTTCGCGGCTGGAGCACGGTTTGCGGGGCGACATCAAGCGACTGCACGGAGACGATGCAGGATACCGATTGCGGTCGGGCGATTACCGAATATTGTTCGACGTAGAGGGCGGAAACATTTTGGTTCAGAAAATCGGCAATCGAAAGGACATTTATGATTAGCGCGGAAACCAAGACAAATTTCAGAAGCCAGAAAAAGCACGTTTTGCGCGAGGTGAATCGTCTGCGCGAGGAACTTGAGGATTTGATGGATTACCTCGACCTCATCGAGGCGCGCGCCCGTAACAAGGGGAAGCCGCAATACACGACTGCGGAAGTGCGGAAAAAATTGGGCCTGTCTTGAGTTGGTTTCAGGGCGTTGCTTACTCAGCCGCTCTCACTTCCGCCTTCCTTTTCTCCCTCATCGCGTCTCTCAACAGGAAAATGCTCACCAGCATCAGCGCGAACATTGCCGCCACAGCGTAACGCGGCGGGTCGTCGGCTTGCGCCGCCTTGGCTATCGCCACCACTGCCGCCCACAAACCCGTGCCGCCGAGCACGGCGATTTTGAACGCCACGCCGAGCACCGCGAAAATCTTGCTCGAATCCTCTGCGCCCACCGCCTTCAACAACACCGCGCGCGTCGCCACGCGTCCCGCCGCGTAAGCCGCGCCCACCAACGCGCCCGCGACGAGGAAGACCCATAAACTTTCCGCCACTGCCACGACGAGAAATGCCACGCCCCACACCACCGCCGCCCACAACAGCACGCGGAAATCCCCCCACCGCGTCGCCGCCGCGCCCGACGGCAACGCCGCGATGACCGAAAACGACGTGGCGACGAACAGGAAAAACGACAGTTCATCCATCACCCAGATGCGCCGTTCCTCGCTCAGCCCGATGATTTCCTTTGCATACGGCACCATGAACAAGCCGACCGCCGCCACCGCGCCCGCGCTGAACATGAACGACAGGAAAAACAACCGTAGCCAGCGCACTTGAATCACAAACAGCGTCAGCCGCTTCAAGTCCGCCCACGCCCGCGCGCGGGCTTCGTGGTAGCTGACGCCCCCGCCGTTTCGCCGTTCGCGCACGAACAGCATCAGCGGCGACGCGAACACGAGCAAAATGATCGCCGTGCTCCAGAAGACGAGATTGAATTTCCTGTCGCCGCTGTAAAGCGACGCCGCGATGAGTCCCGTCACGATGCCGACTTCCGCCAACGCCACGCCGACCGCCGACACGCGGTCAATCGTGCGCGGCGTGCTCACGTCGCGCAGCATCGCGTTGTAAAACGTCGCCGCGACGTTCAACCCCATGTTGCCCAGCGCGAACAACGCCAGCGCGCCCCACAACGGCGGCAACGTGCCGAGCAACAATGTCGAACCCACCGTGGTCAGCGTGAAGAGCGTGACGAAAATCCGCCGTCGCCCCGTCGCGTCGGAAAGTGGCGTGAGCAGCAACTCGAACAGGAACGCGATGACGAGCGACACCGCGTTTGCCATCACGATGTGCCAGTCCTCACCGCCGAGACTTTCCTTCGCCCAAATCGGAAAATAGCGGCTGATGACCGTGATCGTCCAAACCGACGTGGCAAAATCATAAATCGCCCACGCAAGCGAGCGCCCTGTCAGCCAATGTTCATTTGTTGCCGAGGTGGAATCGGACATGCGCGAGAGAATTGAAGGACGCACCGCAGATTGCAACTGGCAAAAAACTGGAGCAGACATTCCCCATTTTGATTCAGAAGATTGACGCAGAGCGAGTTGGAGGGTCACGCTCCGTCGTGACCGTCCCGCGAAGCGGGAGACGCGACAGAGCGCGTCCCTCCAATTTGGGGAATT
>Ga0187893_10007586_pt1 | contig 17662 bp, 13 predicted proteins | sample MA1701074metaG_FD_139574 | JGI IMG/M metagenome (GOLD analysis project Ga0187893, IMG submission 139574) | White microbial mat communities from a basaltic lava cave in the Kipuka Kanohina Cave System on the Island of Hawaii, USA - MA170107-4 metaG ... | reverse complement strand
TCACATTGACGCGGATGAGGGCGGTGGTCCAGCAGCACTGCTCGCCACCGCCGCCGTCGCCGGACGTGTCGTTCACCTGCGCCCGGATGACGTATTCACCGGGCGTGGTGAATGTGGCGGTGGTGGCCGCCTCGGCGACGACGGCCGACTCGCCCTTCGTGACGAGGGGGATCCGGTCCGGGGCGAACGTCACGCGCGCCGGGCCGCGGTGCTCGCGCCAGTTGACGGTGATGTCGGGCCGCACGGCCGCCCCCGCGGAGGACCTGGCGCTGCCGATTCCGATTACCTGATCGCCAACGACCGCGACGGCTGCGTCGGCGCGCGCCGTGGGACTCGTCGCGCGCGCGCGGGCGGTCAGCTCCGCCTCGACGTCGCGCTCCTGCATCGGCACGTCAGATGCCCAGACTGTCAGCGGCACGGGTTTGCCCACCACCGCCGACAACGTCTGCGCCACGCCTGCGGGCGGCCCCGTCATCGCCGCGCCGTCGCGCGTGAGGCGGATCACCGGCGGCTCATTGCTGTTCGCCGGATGCGTGTAGAAGTTCACCCAGTAGGCCGGGTTCGTCCAGAACGAGACCACCGACGTCTGGCCGTTCGCGGTCAGCGTCCAGGTCAGCCGCCGGGTCCCGAAGTCTTTCGGCACTCGAATCGCGAAGACGCCATGCTGGCGGCCGGCATAGAAGTGCGTCGGCTGCCCGTAGTCGGGGCCGTCGGGGTCGATGCGGTTGTCCGGGCCGATCGGTATGTCGAGCTCCTGGCTCTTGTTGCGGTTGTAGTAGCCGAGGAGCAGCAGCGTGTCGCCGTTCTTGTCGGGTCCCCAGCCCTCGAAGGCGGGAAAGATGGCCTCACCGGTGACGCCGAGCGGCTCGAGCGAAAGCGGCGGGCGGGAGATTTGCGCGACATCCGTCGCGACCGCGGTGAGCGCGATCGCGACGGTCAGGAGTGACCGCACCACGAGGCGGTGCGGTCGCATGGCTATTTCGTGCCCCGGGAGAGCTGGGTTCGGCGCGCCTCGACCTCGACGAGGTACTCCTCGTCGCTGAGATAGGTCACATTCACCCACGCGTGGCCCATCTCGTCCACCGTGCGGTCGCCGTAGCCGACCCAGACGTTCGGATCCGGATTGTTCCTGTTGGCCACGGTGTTGTCGTGCCACGCGGTGACCTTCAGCATCGTCCCCTTCGGGAGCAGCGGCGCCGCATTGTCCGCATAGACGTACGCGTTGTGCCAGTTGAACGTGAAATTGTCGACGTGGCTGACGATCACGCTCTGACCCGACGGCAGAATCGCCTCGAGCGACATCGCCTTACCGCGCAGATGCATGTGCGGCTGGAAGCTCTCGAGCCGCGCCGCCTGGCGCAGCGGATAGAAGCTCTCGGTCGCCTTCACCGTGTTCGGCGGAATGTCGATGGCGCCGTCGCCGGTGTTTCCCATGCGCAGGAGGTGCTGGCGGTATTTCGGATCCTGTCCCTTCGGATAGAACCAGATCGCCATCTCGACGACGTCGGTGATGTCCTCGTTGTTGGCGGAGTAGTGGATGTCCCACGCGATGCGCGAGCCGGGCAGGAGGAGCTTGCCCGCGTTCGGCCGCATGAGCTCGCCTTCCTTGCCGACCGCCCACTCCATGAACCGCCCCGGGCCGGCCTGAATGACCTCGCCCGGTTCGTCCTGCAGCAGATCGGAGTTGGCATGATGCGTGATCTTCCGGCCCTTGACGGTGCCGGGACGCACCTCAATCGCGCGCACCCACCGCGGCTCGGTGATGCCGGTGGGGACGACCGGCTTCCACCATGTGTCGTTGGCGCCCGCCTTCTGCGTCCACGGCGTCGAGCGGATGATCATGTCGGGCTCGCCGTGCTCCTTGGCGTACGTCCAGCCCTGGCCGTCGGGCCACGTGCGGGGCGCCGGCATGTCGCGCGGGTCACCCGCCACGGTGCCGCTGTCGACCCACCGGACGATCGTCGCCAGCTCGTCATCGGTGAGCGATCGATCGTTCTTGAAGTCCTGGATGCCGACCGTCTTGTCGATGTGCCACGGCGGCATCTGCCGCGTCTGCACGCGCTCTCGGATCGCGCGCGCCCACGGCCGCACTTCCTCGAACGTCCGGAGCGACATCGGCGCGATGGAGGCGGGCCGGTGGCACGTCTCGCACTTGGCCTGGAAGATCGGCGCGACGTGTTTGGTGAACGTTGGACTCTGCGGCACGTCGGCGGAAACGTGCGCCGGTGTCAGCGCGGCCAAGCCGAAGGCCAGGGCGAGGATCCCGAGTCCCGTGGACAGCAACGAGCGCATCGCGCAGCTCCCTTTCCGTCCGGCTAAAGCCGGACACCACGTACCGAGGCGGTGACGCCGAGCCTCGGGCGCAGCAGTTGGCGCGATCTTAGCGCCGGTGCCTGGCGGGCGTCTACGGGGTTGCCGTCTTGCCCGACCGGGCGCCCTTTTCGACGAGATAGCGAACGACCGACGCGTATTTCATCGCCTGGGCGGCGTCGAGCGCCGTCCGGCCGTCCGTATTCGCCGCGTTGAGCTCGGCGCCCAGCTCGACGGCCACCTGCACCGCTTCGAGCATCAACGCCTCGCGTGCCTCGCGCGGCGGCGGCATCCAGGCCGCGCCGCCGACTCCCATACCCGTGGCCGCCATCAGCGCGGTCGTAGCCTCGGTCCGGTGGTCGAACATGTCGTTCAGGTAGTAATCCGACCGATGGACGACGCGCGGGTTGGCGCCGTGCTTGGCCAGCAGCCGCATGATGCCCGCGTGCGCCACGCGTGCCGCGAGCCAGAACGGCGTGGCGCCGACGAGCGGCGGCGGAAAGTTCCAGTCGGCCGACGCCCGCCGCGTCGGCGTCCACGTGCGCAGCGGGGCGTTGGGATCGGCACCGCCCGCCAGGAGCGCCGCCGCCATCCGCTCGTCGCGGCGCATGATGGCGATGTGGAGCGCCGTGAATCCGGCCGTCGACGCGCTGGGATCGGCGCCCTTCTCGAGAAGAAACTCGACCAGCTCGCGGTGCCCGGCATGCGCGGCGAGCACCATCGCGGTGACGCCCCACGCGTCGGCGTCGTGCACGCTGGCGCCGGCGGCAAGGAGCAGCTTCGCCGAGTCGAGATCCCCGGCGCGGGCCGCAAACAGGAGCGCCGTTTCCCCGCCGTGCGGAATCCAGCGGTTGTACTCCTTGTGCCCGTGCGGCGGCACCGCCATGACCTGGCCCCAGACGGCGGACTTGGCATGAATGTCAGCGCCGTGCGCGAGCAGCACCGTCACGACCGACGGATGGCGCTGCGCGACGGCCCACATGAGCGCCGTCTGCCCGCGGGCGCCGCGGCTGTTGACGTTGGCGCCTTTCGCGGCGAGGAGCTGCACGACCTCGGCGCTGCCGCCGCGCGCGGCGGCCATCAGCGGCGTCTCGCCGCCCAGGAGCGCCAGGTTCGGGTTGGCGCCGGCGTCGAGCAGGCGGCGGATCATCGGCGCGCTGCCGTTGACGCTCGCCAGCCACAGCGGCGTGACGCCGAGATCGTTCGCCGCGTTGACGTCGGCGCCCGCGCGCAGCAGCGTGTCCGCCTGCCGCACATCGTCGTGATAGCTGGCGCGGTGCAGCGGAGTGGTTCCGTCGGCTTCGACACTGGTCGCGTTCGGGCCGCGCTGCGCCGAAACCGCCGGCGCGGTGGCGATCACGAGCAGGAACAACAGTACCCGTCTCACGTCAGACCCCCGACAGCGTGTCGATCACCAGCTTCCCGGTGCTCCCGCCGATGCGCTCGACCGGCACGCCCAGCTTGTCCATCAGCGTGACGAGCAGGTTCGCCGTCGGCGGCTTGTCGGCGAACGCCAGATGTTGGCCGCCCCGCAGCGTGCCTGCACCGCCGCCGATGAGCGCCAAGGGCAGGTTGTCGCCGGAGTGTGCGTTGCTGTTGGAGATGCCAGCGCCATACAGGATCGTCATGTGATCCAGGAGCGTCCCATCGCCGTCGGGCGTTGCCTGCAGCTTCGCCAGATAGCCGGCGAGCAGCTGCACGTGGTAGCGGTTGATCTTCGCCATGTGCTCGATGAGCTCGGGGCGATTGCTGTGATGGGACAGCGGATGGTGCGCCTCGGGCACGCCGATCTGCGGATACGGCCGCGCGCTTTGCTCCTTGCCGATCATGAACGAGATGATGCGCGTCAGGTCCGCCTGCAGTGCGAGCCGCTGGAGATCCAGCATGAGCGCCAGGTGATCCTCGAAGAGGGGCGGGACGCCCTGGGGCTGATCGATCTCCGGCAGCTCGACGTCGCGTTGCTCCTCGGCGCGCTGGATGCGCCGCTCGACGTCGCGCACCGACTCGGTGTACTCGTCGACCTTCGTCAGATCCTGCGGCCCGAGCTCACGGCGCAGCCGCGCCAGCTTCTCGGCGACGGAATCGAGAATGCTCCGGTGCTGCTGGAGCCGCGCCTCGCGCGCCGCGCGCTCGGTGCTGCCGCTGTCGCCGAACAGCTTCTCGAACACCGCGCGCGGGTTGTGCTCCATCGGCAGCGGCTGCGTCGCGCTCCGCCAGCAGAGCGTGTGCGTGTAGACGCAGCTCAGATTTCCGGTGCAGGCCCCCGCGTTGTTCGGCGGATCCATCGCGAGCTCGAGCGACGCGACCTGCGTCTCTCGCGCGAACTGGCGCGCGAGGATCTGGTCCATCGACACGTCGGCGATGATCTCGACTTCGTTCCTGCCGCCGCGGGTGGTGCCCGTCAAGAACGATCCCGACGCGCCGGCGTGGATGTAGTTCCAGTTCGCCTTGAGCCCCGAGAGGATCGTCACCTGGTTGCGGTACGGCGCGAGCGGCTCGAGGATTGGCGTCAGCGCAAAGTCACGCCCCGTGGCCGTCGGCAGCCAGTGCTGCATCGCCATCCCGTTGGGGACGTAAAAGGTCTGGAAGCGGTGGATGGGCTTGCGCGCCTGCGCCCGCGCGCCGGCAGGAAACATCGCATCGAGGAGCGGCAGCGACAACGTCGCCCCGAGCCAGCGCAGGACGGTCCGCCGCGGGAGCGCTTTACTGGTGAGCAGTGCCATTGTCATAACTCCGCATGAGAAACGCCGGGCTCTTCACGATCCCCAGAATGAGCGACGACCAGTGGTAGTCGTCGGCCGCGGCGGCACGGACGATCTGCCGCACCGACGGCCGGTCGTAGAATTCGAGCCGCCGGCCGAGCGCATACGCCATCAGCTTCTCGGTCACGGTGCGCGGGAACTGGTCGCGCTCGGCGAGCAGCAGCGCGCGCAGCCCCGTCAGGCCCCGCACCGTGGCGCCGCTGATCGTCGTCCCGCTCGCGTCGACCGGTTTGCTGGCCTCGTCAATCGTGCGCCAGCCGCCAATCGCGTCGAAGTTCTCGAGCGCAAAGCCGAGCGGATCGATCGCGGCGTGGCAGCTCGCACATGCCGCGTTCTGGCGATGCTGCGCGAGGCGCTCGCGAATCGTCGGCGGCAGCGTCCCCGGCGGCGGTTCGACCAGCGTCGTGTTCACCCCGGCCGGCGGCGGCGGCGGCGGCGTGCCGAACATGTTGTCGAGGAGCCACTTGCCGCGCAGCACGGGCGACGTGCGATCGGGATACGACGTCGTCGCCAGAATCGAGCCGTGCGCAAGCAGACCCCCGCGCTGATCCGGATTCGACAGCGTCACGCGGCGGAACCGGCTGCCGTAGATGCCGGGGATGTCGTAGTGCCGCGCGAGGCGCTCGTTGACGAACGTGTAATCCGCACGCAGCAGGTCGAGGACGCTTCGGTCCTCTTGGAGCGTGCTCGCCAGGAACAGCTTCGTCTCCTCGACGAACGCTTCGAGCAGGCTCTCGTCGTAATGCGGGTAGAGGTCCGGATGGACGACGACCTCGCGGACGCGGCGGAGGTTGAGCCACTGGGCGGCAAAGTTGTCGACGAACGCACGTCGCGCACGTGGATCCGCCAGCATCCGCCGTACCTGCGCCTCGAGCACCTCTGGACGCGTCAGTTCGCGACGCTCGGCGGCCTCGAGCAGCCGCTCGTCAGGCAGGCTGTTCCACAGGAAGAAAGAGAGGCGCGAGGCGAGCTCGAGGTCGCTCAGGCGATAGGACGCGTCACGGCGCGGGTTCGGATCCCGATAGACGCGCAGCAGAAAATCAGGGTCGACGAGGACGCGCTCGAGCGCGAACTGGATACCTTCGTCAAAGCTCTCCGTCTCGCGCCGCCCGCGCTCGTAGAACTCGACGAGCGTCTGGACGTCGGCCGGCGTGGCCGGACGCCGATACGCGAGCCGCGCGATGCGCGACAGGATCGTCGTCGCGCAGGTGCGCTCGTCCGACGCCTGCGTCGGCTGGCAGACGAAGATCGCGCGGCGGCTTGGCGTGCCCGTGCCGGTTCGCGTCACGCCATGCGGTCCGCCAATCTGCACCGAGTTGACGGCCGCGTACCCCATATAGATCTGGTCGTTCGTCAGCACCCGCCCGCGCTGCAGCGGCTGCGGCAGTCCTTCGGGCTCCCACAGCTGCCGGACGAACGACACACCCACGATATGCCGGCCGGCCGTGACGGGGACGCGCAGCTCGAGTCCCGCATCGCCTTCGATCTGCATGTACTTTTCCCAGTCGGGATCGCCAGCAAACCCCGGCTCGCCGTCGCCGGCGTAGCTCGCCGCGGCAGGCCGCCCCTTCGCGTCGCCACCCACCGTGAAGCGCTTCAGCAGCCGGCCGTCGAGCCGAACGTCGAGTTGCTGCGGCCACCCCATCCCCATGATGTAGTCCTGGTACTGCCGCCGCAGCCGCACCTGGATCAGGTACTCACCGTCGACCGGGAACTGATACGGCACCGCCACGCCGCCGCGCGATCCGAACGGCAGGTTTTCGCTCTGCCGATCGTCCTGCACGATGTGGAGCGGAATCTCGAAGGTCTCGACGGCGGGGCGCGTCGGCGGCAAGCCGACGGCGAGCCGCGTCACCTGGCGGGCCACCGACAGATACCGCTCGAGATGCGCGGTCGAGATCGTCAGCACATCGGCAAAGTTGTCGAAGCTGCCGTCGGCGGTCTCGTCGCCCGGCAGCTGTGACGCCACGTCGACGTCGAGCGCAAACAGGTCGCGGATCGCGTTCGTGTACTCGACGCGGTTGAGCCGATGCACCGCGTTGATGCGTCCCGGATTCGGGTTCGCGGCCCAGGCGCGATCCAGTGCGGCTTCGAGCGCGTCGGCCACGGCGTCGTAGGTGGCAGCGTCGGGCCGAGGTACACCGGCCGGCGGCATCGACTGCGCGCGCAGGCGCGTGACGACGCGCTCCCAGACGTCGGGATGTGCCGCCGGACGGGCCGCGTCCACCGTGTCGAGTGCCAAGCCAGCCGTCTTCAGCCGTTGGTTGTGGCAGGACACGCAGTACTTGGCGATCACGCCCGCAGTCGGGTTCCGGGATCCAGGATCCGGGGTCCGGGGTTCTGGGTTCCCGGTGCGTGGTTGGGGCGGGTCCTGTACGGCGACGAGCGAGACGGCCATCCAGCCGCCGACCGCCAGCGCGAACACCGCCGCAAGGCCGATCGCCTTCATGCGCGTTTCGCGCTCATTGTAGCCGTTTCGGGAGTATCCTGTGCCGAGCTGAACCCGAGGTACGTAGTGTCCGGCTTCAGCCGGACCTCGGAGGATTCGACCATGCGTACGCGCCTGTTGATCGCCGTCGGGGTCGTGGTTGTGGTTGGCGCCCTTGCCGCGGTGGTGCGGCCCTGGGGTACGGCGTCGGCTGAGGCCGACGTCCCACGCACGCCCTGGGGCGAGCCGGATCTGCAGGGGATTTGGACCAACGAGTTCGACACGCCGCTGCAGCGGGCCGCACGCTTTGGCACGCGCGAGTTCTTCACCGAAGAAGAGCGCGGGGCGCTCGACGAGGAGCGTCTCACGCTGCTCGGCCGCGACCGCCGCGTCGAACGCGGCACAGAGCTCGACGTCGCTGGCGCCTACAACTCGGTGTTCATGTCGATGAAGCGCACGGGCCGGCGCACGTCGCTCGTCGTGGACCCCCCGGATGGCCGGATTCCCGAGCTGACGCCCGAAGCCCAGCAGCGCGGCGCCGACGACCGCGCGTTCCGGCTGGCGCTGCTCCGGGCCACCGAGACGTGCAAGAGCAATTCGCCGGCGTGCGCCGGCGGCAAGTACATCCCGACGCCGTCGCCGCGCCGCGACGAGGCGCTCGCGCGCTACAACACGGGGCGAATGAACCGCCACTACGGCCCCGAGGATGGGAGCCTTTCGGATCGGTGTCTGTCGGGCGGCATTCCGGAGTTCGGCACCGCGTACGGCGGCAGCTTCCGGCGGATCGTGCAGACGTCGGGGGGAATCTCGATCTTCTACGACGTCGGCCAGGGGCAGGGCTTCCAGCGGAACATCGTGATGAACGGTGGGCCACACCTGCCCGCGTCTGTGCGGCAGTGGCACGGCGACTCGCGCGCGCGGTGGGAAGGCGACACGCTCGTCGTCGATGTCACGAACTTCAGCGCGAAAAGCGACTTCTTCGGCTCGCGCGAGAATCTGCATCTCGTCGAGCGGTGGACCCGGACCGGACCCGATACGCTCGAGTATCGCGTCACGATCGAGGATCCCACGGTGTGGACGCGCCCATGGACGGTGGTGGAGGAGTTCACCAGACAGAACGAGAAGGAGAACCGGATCTACTACGAGCCGCGGTGCCATGAAGGAAACTACGGCTTCCCGTCGTTGCTGCTGTCGGCGCGGCTGGCGGAGAAGGCGCACGCGGAGGGACGTGGGCCGCATCCGGCCCTGCTGGACAACGCCACCGACTTCGTCGGCGTCGAAGAGAACCCGCTCGGGAGGTAGGGCCCGATGCGTCTGAATACCTCCACGATCGTCATCGCGCTCGCCGCGGCGCTGGTGGGCGCCGCCATCTCGCGATCGCTCGCGCAGGCGCCGGGCACGTCCGGCGCCCCGGCGCGTGTGAGCGCCCGTCTCGAGCGGATCGAAGGACGGCCGAACCTGAGTGGCATCTGGCAAGCGAATAACGAAGCGCACTGGGACCTGCAGGCGCACGCGGCGCGTCCCGGCGCCGTGACACAGCCCGGCGTCTATCCCTTCGAATACGCACGCGTCGCCGCGGCGCCCGTGATCGCGCTCGGCGCGGCGGCTGGCGTGCCGGCCTCGTTAGGCGTCGTGCAGGACGACGGGGAGATTCCGTACACGCAGGAGGCGCTGGCCATCAGAAAGGCGAACGCCGAGAGCTGGATCGATCGCGACCCGGAGCTGAAGTGCTATCTGCCCGGCGTCCCGCGGGCGATGTACATGCCGTACCCGTTCGAGATCACGCAGAGCACGAACAAGGTCCACCTGGGGTACGCGTTTGCGAACACCGCGCGCACGATTCACCTGGACGACGTCGATCCGCCGCCGACCGAGACCTGGATGGGACATTCGGTGGGCCGCTGGGAGGGCGACACGCTCGTTGTCGACGTGAGTTACTTCAACGACAAGACGTGGTTCGACCGCGCCGGGAATTTCCACAGCGACGCGTTGAAGCTGACGGAGCGCTTCTCGGTGCTGACGCCCGATGTCATCCAGTACGAAGTCACCATCGAGGATCCGAAAGTGTTCACGCGCCCCTGGCGCATCGCCATGCCGCTGTACCGCCGCATGGAGCCGAACATGCAGCTGCTCGAGTACCGCTGCACGGAGTTTGCCGAGGAGTTCCTGTACGGGCACGTCCGCAAGGAACCGCTGGTGAAGCGCTGGGAAGGCGAAACGATGATCGTCGAGATCACCCGCAAGGTGCCGCCCGGCGACAAGTTCTACGAATCGCTTCGAAAGTAACGATGCACTTGTAGAGCGCAGGCTGGCCTGCGCGAGAGAGGACAACCGATGCGAACACAGCTAGCCGCCGTACTCGCAACTGTGGGTCTCATGCTGGCGGGGACTGCGCCGGCGTGGGCCCATCACGCGTTCGCCGCCGAGTTCGACTCGAACAAGCCGGTCACGTTCAAGGCGAAGGTGACGAAAGTGGAGTGGGTGAATCCTCACGTCTGGATTCACGTCGAGGTGCAGCGCAACGGGAAGGCCGAGCCGTGGGCGATCGAGGGCGGCACGCCGAACGTCCTGTTCCGCCGTGGCTTTACCAAACAGTCACTGGCGCCCGGCACCGAGATCATGGTCGACGGTTATCAGGCCAAGGACGGCACGCGCCGCGCGAACGGCCGCGACCTCACGTTTGCCGACGGCAAGAAGCTGTTCCTCGGCTCGTCGGGCACCGGCGCGCCGTACGAGCTGAAGCCCGGCAGCGGTCAGTAGGGCCTGCGATTACCGGGCGTCGGGCGGGGCGGCGGGCACAGCCGCGCCGCCCTGGCCGGTGCGCTGCGGGAACGCCGGGTCGTCTGGGTGACCGTCGGCTGGCCGGGAAAGTCGACGCGGAAGCCGTCCGCCCGGTTTGTGTACTCGGTCCAGCTCTGGGCCAGGACCTGTCCCGGCAACGTCAGAAGGACGAGCATTCCAAACACCACGATCCACAGCGGTGTCCTTCCGGCGCCGTAATACTGACACAGGGGACACCTTCTTACACGGACGTGTCCTCGCGCCAGGCGCGAATCTGCAGACGTTGCCGCCGGCAGGCGCACCCCTCGGCTGGCATGACAGTTGCGCTGCCCACCCTTCCGTGGCTTTCCTACGCCCCCGGTTGTTCCTCGCGGCTGTTCTCACAATTGCCCTGACGATCTGGGTGAGCGTCGGCGCGGCGATCGGACTCGTATTCACCGCATCCACCCACCTGCCCGATTCACTGGCGGTGCAGACCGTCGGGGCGATGCCGCATGCGACGACACTCGTCGACGTCAAGGGGCGGCAGGCGTTCGCGATCTTTCAGGAGCAGCGTCTGCCGGTTGCGCTCGACCAGATCTCTCCGCATCTGGTCCGCGCGATCCTCGCGATCGAAGACCAGCGCTTCTATCGGCACGGCGGCTTCGACGTCATCCGCATGCTCGGTGCCGGCTGGAACAACGTGCTCGCAGGGCGGGCCGAGCAGGGCGGCAGCACGATTACACAGCAGCTCGCACGGCTGTCGCTCCTCACGCCCGAGAAGACGCTGCGGCGCAAGCTGCAGGAGGTCATTCTCGCGACGCGGCTCGAACGCGTGTTCTCGAAGGACCAGATTCTCGAGATGTACCTGAACAAGGCGTACTTCGGCGACGGTCTCTACGGCGTCGAAGCGGCGTCTCTCGGATATTTCGGCAAGCATGCGTCGGACGTCGACGCGGCGGAAGCGGCGCTGCTGGCCGGTCTCGTCAAGGCGCCGTCGACCTATGCACCCACCATCAGCCCCGCGCGCGCCATCACGCGTCGCAACGTTGTGCTGCGCGTCATGCGTGACAGTGACGCGCTCGATGCGACGGCCTACGAGCAGGCGCGCAACCGGTCGCTGACGCTCGACGACACCCTGCGGCGCGAGGAGGCCTACGGACAGTATTTCAAGGAGGAAGTCAGGAAAGAGCTCGTCGAACGATTCGGGTGGGATCGGGTCTACCAGGGCGGGCTGAAGGTCGAAACGACGCTCGATCTAGATATGCAGAAGGCCGCCGAGGCGGAAGTGGCGCGCGCACTCGCCGACATCGAGCAGCGGCTCGGTCCGCGCGCGCGCCAGCGCTCTGCCGAGGATCCGCTCCAGGCGGCGCTGGTAGCGCTCGACCCGCGCACCGGAGAAGTGCGCGCGCTCGTCGGCGGCCGCGACTTCGAGGCGAGCCGTTTCAACCGCGTCACGCAGGCGAAGCGTCAGCCCGGGTCCGCTTTCAAGCCGTTCGTGTACGCCGCGGCGCTCGAAGAGGGATTCACGCCGGCGACAGTTCTGCGAGGCCTCGCCGAGCCCGTCATGACACCAGCGGGGGCGTGGATTCCCGAGGACGACCACGTCGACGAAGACGCCCTCCCGATGCGCGCCGCGCTGCGCATGTCGAGCAACCGGGCTGCCGTGCGGATGCTCGAGGACGTCGGGGTGGAGACGGTCGTGCGCTACGCAGATCGCTTCGGCATGGGCGCCATGCCGGCAGTGCCGTCGCTGGCCCTCGGTTCGGGCGAGCTGACCATGCTGTCGCTTGTCTCCGCCTTGGGCGCGTTTGCGAACGCAGGGACGCTCGTGCCGCCGACTCTGATTCGGCGCGTGACGGACAGCGCAGGCGAGGTGCTGTACGAGGCCGCGCCGGAGCCCGAAGAGGTCGTGAGTCCCACGACGGCATATCTGGTCACGTCAATGCTGGAGGACGTCGTCGACGCGGGCACCGGCGCCCAGGCACGGCAGCTCGGATTCCGTCTGCCCGCGGCGGGGAAGACCGGCACGACGAACGACTATCGCGACGCCTGGTTCATCGGGTACACACCACAGCTGCTGGCCGGCGTGTGGGTTGGCCACGATCGCCCGCGCACCATCGTGCAGCGTGGCTACGCCGCGCAGCTCGCGGTGCCGCTCTGGACGCGCTTCATGATCGCCGCGACGCGCGGCAACGCCTCTGAACGGTTTCAAGCGCCGGCCACGGTGACGTCGGCCACCATCTGCCCGATCAGCGGACGGCTGGCAACCGATGCCTGCCGCCGCGAACACGCCGCGGTTTACACCGAGTATTTCGAACGTGGCACCGAGCCGATCGATTCCTGCCCGTACCATATCCTGCGCAGTCGGTCCCCCGTGACGCTGGCGTCGACGACAGTCGCGCCGATGCGACCGAGTGTTCCAGCGCCAGCTGTCGCGGCACCCGCACCGGCAGTTGCAGCGGTGGTGCCGCAGGCAAACGAGCCGATCGCGGTCGAGCCGCCGCCGCAGGCACCGCCCAAGAAGCGCGGCTTTTGGTCGCGCGTGTTCGGCCGGCGTTGACATGCCCGCCACGCGGTGGGACACTGCCACCATGATGCGTTGCCGTGCGTGCTGGGCGGTCGGCGTGGTCGCGGTCGCAGCTGCGACGTGGTCGGCGGCCGCCTCTCAGCAGGCGCCGTCTGCAACCGGGGGCGCCGTCACGTCGTTCTACGATCTGCGAACCAGCACCCTTGACGGCAAGCCCGCTGATCTCGCGCAGTACCGCGGCACGGTGAGCCTGGTCGTGAACGTCGCCAGCTTCTGCGGGTACACGCCGCAGTACGCCGGCCTCGAGCGGCTGCACCGCGAGCTGAAAGGCCAGGGATTCACAATCCTTGGATTTCCCAGCAACGACTTCGGGGAACAGGAACCGGGCACGGCGCAGGAGATTGCCAATTTCTGCCGTCTCAACTACGACGTGACGTTCCCGATGTTCGAGAAGGTGGTCACGCGCAACGGATCCGGCCAGTCGCCTGTCTATGCCTTCCTCGGGCGGTCGGGCCATCTGCCCGCGTGGAACTTCAGCAAGTACGTCATCGACCGCCAGGGGCGCGTCACCGCGTTCTTTCGCAGCGACGTCACGCCCGAGGATCCGAAGCTGCGCGCGACGATCAGCCGCGCGCTCGCGGGCAGCTGAGCTGCATTGAACCAGCGCGCAGGCTGACGCCTCCGCGCCGCCGTTTCTGCAAGAGCGCACGCGTCAGCGGCGCGAATCCACAACACACTGGCTACTGACAACTGTTGTACACTCCCGCACACCGACAGGGAGGGCGTATGCGAGGAGTACTGTTGTTCGCGGCCGGGTTGATGGTAGGGGCGGCGGTTCAGGTTCCGCTCGCGCAGTCGTCAAACGTGGTGATGATGAATCACGTCGGCATCAACGTGCCGAACATCCCCGAGGCAATCACCTACTACACGCAGAAGATGGGTTACCAAGAGGCCTTCCGCGCCACGAACGCGCAGGGGCAGCCGACGCTCGTCTACCTGCACATCAGCCGCAACACGTTCCTGGAGCTCGGGCTGGCGAACGCCGAGCGGCCTGCCGGCTTCACGCATTACGGGCTCCACGTCGAGGACATCAAGCAGGCGGTGGCGATGTTCCGCCAGAAGGGCGTCACCGTCAGCGACGTGAACAAGAGCGGCAACACGGCGGCGCTCCTGGCGAACATCACCGATCCGTACATGGGTCGGATCGAGCTGGCCGAGCTGACGCCGGACTCGCTTCACCGTAAGGCGCTCGACGCCTGGAAGCCGTAGCGGCTAGCCGGCCTGCGCGATCGACGTATCGGGCCAGCGCACCTGGCGCTCGCCTGACGCGACGCGCTGCAGCACGGCCTGCAGGTTCTCGAACGGGCACGGCTCCGCGATGACCGCCGCGCAGCCGGCCGCGAGATACCGATCCATCAGCGTGCTGTCGGCCGGCGCGACGAGTACGACGACCGGCGAGCCCGTCGCGACGAGCCGCATGCACTCGTTCCACGCCGTCGTTGCCGTGCGGACGACGACGGCGCCTGCCTGAAACTGCCGCAGCAGGTGCAGCGTCACATCGATGGATTCAACGGGAACCGGAAGAAACCGCGCCGCGCGCAGACGCGGCAGCCGTGAGCGATCGCCCCTGCGGTCGTTCTTCGATACAACCCAAATGATGGAACGGTTCATAGCTCGCGTTCCGGAGTCGCGCAGCCGCCACGAAACTCTATCATCCATAGGTAGCCGCGGCCACATCCTTCTGCACGGGTGCTCCAGTAAGATTGGGGCGGGCAGAAAAGAGGAGCCCACGATGCCGTATCGCGTTATCGTGCTGGTCGTCGCGACGGCGGTGTCCGTGTCTCCCGCGGCGCGGCAATCGACTGCGCCCGCGCCGGTCACGATGTTTGAGGGGGCGTTTCTCATCGCGGGCGACGGCAGCACGCCGCTCGCGAATGCGGCGTTTCTCGTCGACCAGGGCATAATTCGGCGCATTGGACAGCGCGGCGAAATTCCAGTGCCGGCAGGCGCCGCGCGCGTCGATCTCTCCGGGAAGGTCGCCATGCCAGCGCTCGTCAACACCCACGGGCATCCCGGCTTTCAGAAGGGGCTCATTTTCAGCCGCGCCAACTACACGCGCGAGAACGTGCTCGACGATCTCCATCGCGCCGCGTACTTCGGCGTTGGGGTCGTGATGGCGCAGGGGATCGATCCGGGCGAAATCGTCTATGACATCCGCCGCGAGCAGGCGCGCGGCGCCGTGGGCGGCGCGCGCCTGCTGACCGCAGGCCGCGGCATCGGTGCGCCGAATGCGGGACCGGGTGCTGCGGCGTTTCAGGGCGTCGCGTACGAGGCCACGACTCCCGAGCAGGGGCGTGCGGCGGTGCGCGAGCTCGCGGCGAAGCGCGTCGACCTCGTGAAGATCTGGGTGGACGATCGCGGCGGCCGCGCGCCGCGACTGGCGCCGCCCGTCTATCGCGCGATCATCGAGGAGTCGCACCGGCATGGGCTGAAGGTCAACGCCCACGTGTTCTACCACGACGACGCGGTGGATCTCGTCGAGGCCGGCATCGACGGGTTCGCGCACCTCGTTCGCGATCGCGAGATGGACGATGCGCTCGTTGCGTCCATCGTCCGGCGCGGCGTGTACGTGATGCCGAACCTGAGCGGTACCGAACGTGGAACCCATGCCGGCCTTCCGCCCTGGTTCGAGGAGCCGGGCCTGTCCGCGCTCCTCCATGAGTCGGTGCCCGCGCCAGTCATCGCGCGCATGCGGGCGTCGTTTACGTCGCGCGAGCCGGCGGCCGCGAGAGCCGCGCGTGAGCGCTACGCGATTCTGGAGCGCAGCCTGCGCAAGCTGAGCGCGGCGGGCGCGCGCATCATCCTGGGATCGGACACCGGACTGGAAGACCATCTCTTCGGACACGCGGAGCAGCGCGAGCTCGAGGCGATGGCCAAGGCTGGCATGACGCCCGCGCAGGTGATTATGGCGGCGACAAGCCGGTCCGCGGAGTACCTCGGACTGCGCGACACGGGGGCGCTCGTGCCTGGCCGGCGCGCCGACTTTCTCGTCGTCGGCGCCAACCCCCTCGACGACATCCGGCACACGCGGCGGCTCGACGCGGTGTATTTGAACGGACGAGCCATCGATCGCGCGGCGATCCGCGCGCGCCTGAATTGACCGCCTTCGACTACGCCTTCGAGATGGCGGCCTCGGCCGTGCGGTTCGGCCGCGGCGTCACGCGGGAGGTCGGCCTGGACCTCGCGGAGCTCGGCTCGCGGCTCGTGCTCGTCGTGACGGATCCGGTCCTGAGCCGGCTGCCCCCCGTGCAGACGGTCGTCGAGTCGCTCGAGGCGAGCGGAATCCCGTATGCGTTGTACGATCGCGTCCGCGTCGAGCCGACCGACGAGTCGTTTCTCGACGCCATCGCGTTCGCGCGCACGCGACCGTTCGACGCATTCGTGGCGGTGGGCGGTGGGTCGACCCTCGATACCGCCAAAGCCGTCAACCTGTACACGACGTACCCGCCCGCGGACTTTCTCGATTACGTCAACCCGCCGATCGGCCGGGGCGACCCGGTGCCGGGGCCGCTGAAGCCGCTGCTGGCCGTGCCGACGACGGCTGGAACCGGCAGCGAAACGACTGGCGTGGCAATCTTCGATCTGAAGCGGATGCGCGCGAAGACCGGCATCGCGAACCGCCGGCTCAAGCCGACGCTCGGCTATCTCGATCCGGAGAACACCCGCACGGTGCCGCCGGCCGTCGCCGCGTCGGCAGGTCTCGACATTCTGAGCCACGCGGTCGAGTCGTTTACGGCGGCGCCGTTCACCAGCCGTCCGCGGCCCGAACGGCCGGCACTGCGTCCGGCCTACCAGGGCTCGAACCCGATCAGCGACATCTGGGCGATGCAGGCGATGCGCCTCGTCGCCCGCTATCTCCTCCGCGTCGTTGACGACCCGTCCGACGATGAAGCGCGGTCGCAGATGCTGCTGGCGGCGTCGTACGCGGGCGTCGGCTTCGGCAACGCCGGCGTGCATCTGCCGCACGGCATGTCGTACGCGGTGTCTGGCAATGTGAAGCATTACACGCCCCAGGGCTACGCGGTCGACCACCCGCTCGTCCCGCACGGCGTGTCGGTCATCCTCAATGCGCCGGCGGTCTTTCGCTACACGGCCGCGGCCAATCCACGGCGTCATCTCGAGGCGGCGGAGGCGCTCGGCGCCGACGTCGCGCGCGCGCATGCCGGCGATGCCGGACGCATCCTCGCGGATCGCATCACGTGGTTCATGGAGCGGTTGAAGATGCCGAACGGGCTGCGCGCGGTCGGCTACGCCTCGTCGGATGTGCCCGCGCTCGTGGAAGGGACGCTGCCGCAGCACCGCGTCACGAAGCTCTCGCCGCGGCCCGCGGGTCCCGACGAGCTTGCCGCGCTGTTCGAAGAGGCGATGACGGCCTGGTAGTGCTTGAGGCGCGCACTCCAGGCACTCTGGCTTATCGAATCGCCGTGAGCTGGCCGCGCGCGAAGCCGCCGGTGTTGCGCGGCGAGTGGACATTGAAATAGAAGCCCGCCGGATTGTTGATGAGCGCGGTGGCATTGACCGCGTTCACGGAGATTCCTGTCTGGGTGAATTCTCCCCTCCCGCCGGTCAGGACCAGCGGTACCGCGGCCGTCAGGCGGGTGCCGATAAGCACCGGACCGTTCACCCCGGCTGCGCCGGGATGAATGTGTGCCCCGACGACGGTGATGCCGTCGGGGAATCCGCTCGCCTGGAAATACACATCGAGCGTCCCGCCGGTGACAGCACCGGCGCTGTCGCGGGTGACGTGCAACGTGAATTGCGCGGCGCCGGTGCCGCGCGCCTCCTCGTTGCCGACGGGAGGCACTTCGTTGG
>Ga0187893_10007585_pt1 | contig 17664 bp, 14 predicted proteins | sample MA1701074metaG_FD_139574 | JGI IMG/M metagenome (GOLD analysis project Ga0187893, IMG submission 139574) | White microbial mat communities from a basaltic lava cave in the Kipuka Kanohina Cave System on the Island of Hawaii, USA - MA170107-4 metaG ... | reverse complement strand
TGTAGGCGATGCCCCGTCGATCCAGTTCGCGCTGAACCGTTCCATCCTCGCCGAACTCGCCGTGCAGGGCGATGAAGACCAGATCGGCTTCTCGCTCCAACGGGCCCAGATTGTTTGGGTTGATGTCGGCGGTGACGACGCGGTGACCAAGCCGCCCCAGCGCTTCATGGACCGCGCGGCCGCTTTGAAGGCTTACCTCACGTTCGCCGCCGGGACCGCCCGAAAGTACCGTGATCCGAAGCGACTTGACACCGGCGCGGGGTTTCTCGGACGCGTCTCGATTGGATTTGCGACCGGGGGCTGAACCGACGCCCGGCAACGCAACCGTTGATTTCACTTTCGCATTCCCCCTCTAGGCCGCCATATGTCGATTTCCGTCTCCAAGTCCGTTTGAAACTCGCGCGACACGCGTTCCCGGATCAGGTCGATCAATCGAAGGACGTCGGACGCGGCGGCCTGGGCGTCCGTCACGATGAAATTCGCGTGCTTTTCCGACACCTTCGCTCCGCCGCAGCGCGTGCCCTTGAGCCCCGCCCGGTCGATCAGCGCCCCCGCCGAAGCTCCCGTCGGGTTCTTGAAAATACATCCCGCGCTCGGTTCCGTCAGCGGTTGCGTGCGGCGCTTTTCCGCGTAGCACTCCGCGAATTTCTGATGAGTTTTCGCGGGATCGCCCTCTTTCAATTCCAACTCGGCCGCAACGACAAGGTTTTCGCCGATGGCGCTGCGCCGATAGCCGAATCCTATCTCCTCCCGCGACAATGTCTTTCGTTCGCCCATCGGCGTGACGACGTCGACTTCGCGGACCGCGTCGCCGAATTCGCCGAACTTTCCCCCGGCGTTCATGCGCACCGCCCCGCCGACCGTCGCGGGAATACCCGCCATGCCCTCCAGACCGGAATACCCTCGACGGCTGCAACGGCGCGAGAAGGGAATCAATTCCACGCCGGCCCCGACGTGAAATCGTTCTCCCTGCTGTTCGACCTTCTGAAAGGCGGGCGAATCGAACCGGACCACGACGCCGTCGAAACCGTCGTCGCTGATCAGGACATTGGCGCCCTGACCGAGCACCTTGATCGGAACGTCTTCGCCACGGGACCGTTCCACCAAGGCGCGAAGCTGCTCCACGTCACGCGGCCGAAACAGGTATCGCGCACGCCCCCCCAGTCGAAACCAGGTCCGCCGCCCGAGCGGCGCGTCGTGCTCGATCCGATCCGCAAAGTCGTTCCACCAGCTCATCGGCTACTTTCCAAACATCCCCCGCGCCCATGGTCATCACCAGATCACCGTCCACGACGTGATTCGTGAGGTACTCCGTCACCGCGGAAAGGCTCTCCACATATCTCGCCCGCCGGCCGCACCGCCCGATGCGCGAGACCAATTCCTCCGACGCCTGACGCCCCAGCGGACCGCTCGCCTCGCGCGCTTGATACACGTCGGGAATCAGAATCTCGTCCGCCTCCGAAAACGACTCCGCGAATTCGGCCATCAGGTGCCGCGTTCGCGAGTATTGGTGCGGCTGAAACACCACCCACGTACGCTTAGGAGAATATCGTGAACGCGCCGCCTCAATAGTCACGCGAATCTCCGTCGGGTGATGGGCGTAATCATCCAACACGGTAACGCCTCGTCCCTCGCCGCGCCAAGTCAACCGGCGGTACACGCCCTCGAACCGAGGCAGGATGTCCGCGATGCGCGGCGCCTCGACTCCCGCGTGATGGGCCAGCGCGATCGCGGCGAGAGCGTTTCTGACGTTGTGTCGACCGGCGACGGACAAACGAGTGGAGAGATAGGCCTCGTCTTTGTAGGTGACATCGAAGCGAAACCCGCACGAATCCCTGATCCATTGCTCGGCGCGCCAGTCGCTGTCCTCGGCGTCGCCAAAGGTCTCGACCTTGCCAGTGCAGCGCGAAGCCGCCCGCCGCGCCAGGGGGTCGTCTCCGTTGCAAATCAGAAAACCCGTTCCGTCTACGCGCGCGGCGAAATCGCCGAATGCGGCCGCGATGTCGTCCAGATTTTGATAACAGTCCAGATGATCCGGCTCGATATTCAAGATCGCGGCCTGGCGCGGAGACAAACGCAGAAACGAGCGGTCGAATTCGCAGGACTCGACGATGAAGTGCGGCCCCTTGCCCACGCCGCTCCCTCCGCCCAACTGCCCCGACCGCGCCCCGATCAGAAACGTCGGCGATAGGTCCGCCTCTCGAAACAAAAAAGCCGTCATCGCCGTCGTCGTACTCTTGCCGTGCGTGCCCGCGATGGCCACGCCGATGCGCCGCTCCATCAACGATCCCAGGAGGTCGGCATACTTCATCACCGGAAGACCACGGCGCTTTGCTTCCGCCCATTCCGGATTCGTATCCGGAACCGCGGCGCTCAGAATCACGAGTTCAACCGAAGGATCAATGTTCTTAAGGTCATGACCGATCGCAACCCGCACGCCGCTTTGCACCAGCGATCCCAGCCCGTCGAACCCGCCGAGATCGGATCCGGACACCGTCGCTCCAAGATCGCGAAGCAGCGCCGCCGCCCCGCTCATGCCGCTGCCGCCGATGCCGATCATGTGTACCCGCCGTCCGGAAAGCGGTTCGGCCCGGGCAGGAGCGAACGGTCCTCGTATCGTTGTTGAAGTCAGCGTGGCGTGCATAACGAATCCTTTGAATGGTGAAGAAACGTTTCGTGCGTGATGGCTCGCTCCGTGGGGCGATGCGGCCGCGAAATCCGCCGCGTCAACCTGCTATTTATCGGGCACGCCCGCATCCCGCCTCCATCGAATCGCGCACTTCGCCGCGATCGTTCTTTTCCATGATTTCAAGCAGGGTCCGGGCGATGTTCACCGCCGACTCAACTCTTCCCATTGACCTCGCCGCCGACGCCATTTCGTTTCGCCTGTGCGCGTCATCCAGCAGCGGCGAGAGCGCCCCGCGAAGTGCCGGAGCGTTTCGGCTTACTTCCATTTCGTCGCGCACGATCTGCGCTGCGTCCTGTTCCGCAAGGCATACGGCATTGGCCAATTGATGCTGGTCCCGATGGTGGGGATACGGCATCAGGATCGACGCCCGACCGACCGCCGTCAGCTCCGCCAGTGTTGACGCGCCTGCCCGCGAAATCACAACATCGGCAGCCGCCATCGCCTCCGCCATGTGATGAGTGAACGCCAGCACCCGCGCCGCAACTCCCTGACGCTGATACGCGCGTTCGACCTCTTCGCGCTGGCTTTCCCCGGTCAGGTGCAAAACCTGCCACTCCGGGCGAGACCTCAACAAATCCGTCTGGGCGATTACCGCGTCATTGATCGTCTTTGCCCCTTGCGACGCACCCGTGACCAGCAGCGTCAGTTTATTGGTGTTTAGCTCAAAACGACGAATTCCATCCTCGCGCGAAGCGGCGACAAACCCCGCCCGGACGGGACAGCCCAAAGCAAGTACCCTCACGGTCCTTGGGAAATGTTCTCGCGTTCTCTCAAATTGGGAGAAAACCGCGTCGGCCTTTCGGGCGAGGTATCGATTGGCTTTCCCGGGAACGGCGTCCGGATTCAAGAGAACCGTCGGAACGCCCGCGCGGCGAGCCTCCAACACCCCCGGCAGGCTGGAATACCCGCCGGTTCCCAGTACCAAGGCGGGTCGGTCCCAGGCGAACCGCTTGCGGCACCATTGCTTTGCCCTGCGAAGTTCGAGCAGGAATTCCGGCCACCTGAGCGGGGACCCCGTCGGCGGCGATAAAGGCTGCTGAACGACTTCCGCTTCCAGTTGACCAAGGATGTGTCCATCGATCGCCCGGCGAGTCCCCAAATACAGGAATCTTGCTTCGGGAATGAATCGTCGCAGTTCCGCCACGGCGGCAATCGCGGGAAACAAGTGTCCGCCGGTGCCGCCGCCGGAGATCACCACCAAAGGTCCGCAGGAAAGCTGTGTCGCCCGAGCAATCATCAGACCACAGGCCTTTCCGCAGTCATCGCCGCTTCTGAGAATTCGTCCGGCAACCCCCCCCGCCGTCCGATCGCCGCCAGCAACCCCACCATCGCCGCCATGACAAAAACCCCGCTACCACCCGCCGATACCATCGGCAGGGGAACTCCAGTCGTCGGCGTCAATACCGTTACCACCGCAACGTTCATGACCGCCTGAAGCGTGACCATCAACGTCAATCCAAAGGCAAGCAGCCGCTCCATGCGCGTCGGAGCGGAAAGCATGATGCGCATCCCCAGCCACGCGAACGCGGCAAAAAGGAGCAGCACGACGCCCGCCCCGAAAACGCCGAGCTCCTCGCAAATCACTGCGAAAACGAAGTCGGTGTGACTCTCCGGAAGGTAGCCGTACTTCTGAATTCCATTCCCCAGCCCCCGCCCGAACCATTCGCCCGAGGCAATCGTCGCCAGCGATTGCAGCGGCTGATACCCAGCGCCGAGAGGATCATTCCAGAAATTCTCAAACGCCGCGAGCCGCTTGATCCGGTACTCCGCCGCGAAAAGAATCGTGGTGAGACCCGAGACGCCGGTCCCCGCGATCAGCAGCAGGTGATGAAGCCTGCAACCCGCGACGACCAGAATCGCGAACGCCACAGTCGCAATCAGAGCCGCCGTTCCGAAGTTCTCCTTTCCCACAAGGACGACGCAAAGCCCGACGGAAAGCGACGCGGGAACAAACGAACGGAAAAACAGGCGGGGGTCCTTTGCTGGTCCGCCAAGAAGCGAAGCAAGAAAAACGACGAGGGCCAACTTGGCGAGCTCCGACGGCTGAAAGCTGATATCAAGGCCGATCGCGTCCATCGGCAGCCACCGATACGAACCTCGGTGCGGATCCGCCACTCCCGGAACCAACGCCAGGATGAGAAATCCGATGCTGACGGAAAAAAGAATGGCCGGAAGGCGAGCCCGCGCGCCCGTCGAACCCATCACCGTTGCGGCGGCTTTAGACGTCGCAAGCATGATTCCCACGCCGATCAGGATGAAGAGGAGTTGACGACCGAACGCACTTGTCCAGATCGCTTCCCCGAGAAGAGGCCGATCCAGCGACGCCGTCGCCGAACCGACCATCACCAATCCGATCGCAAGCAGCGCCGCAGCGACGACCATCACGCCGCCCGACGTCGCTGATCCGCCTTGCCTGGCTTCATCCATCCTGCGTCATCCCTGACTCAATTGTGTCGGGTCGACCGGGTCGATTCCCTTCCGCGCCGGGAATCTATCGGAGTTTGATTGACGCAAGTGCCGCAAAGGCGAACATCGCGCCCACCAACCAGAAACGTATCACAGTTTGCGGTTCGCTCCAACCACCCAGATGAAAATGATGATGAATCGGGGCGCACCGAAACAGCCGCCGACCGCCCGTCCACTTGAAATACCCGATCTGCGAAAGCACCGAGACCGCCTCGATCACGAAGACCCCCCCGGCAATGAGCAGCATCAGCTCCTGCCGAGTCACGACGGCGACGTAACCGATCAATCCCCCCAGCGGAAGCGAACCCGTGTCCCCCATGAACACCCGGGCCGGATGGCAATTGTGCCACAGAAAACCGAGGCAAGCCCCAAGAATTGCCCCGCATAAAATGACCAGCTCGTCCGTACGTGGAATGTGCGGCATTAACAACTTTTCTGACAGTTCACCCGACCCCACCACGTAGCTCAGGATGGCGAAGACGAGCGCGCACATGGCCGTGCAACCCGCGGCCAGTCCGTCCATCCCGTCGGTCAGATTCACGGCGTTAGACGTCCCCGTCATCACCAGGACCGTTACCACCATGAAGGCAAGAGTGCCGAGTTGGATCCCGTGCTTATAGAACGGCACGCTCAATATCTTGTAGGCGGGAACCAACGTCGCCTCAACCGCTGGAGATAACACCGCGAAGTTCCCTTGGCCATGGCGGAAGATATAGCAACCCAGCACCACGCCCAATCCCAGTTGAAACAGCAACTTCTGATACACTTTCAGCCCGTCCCGCGAGCGCTCTCGCCGTTTGGAGGTCAGCTTCAACCAGTCGTCGATGGCTCCCACCGCCCCCAGCCAGACCAGGCACACCAAACCCATCAAGACGTAAAAGTTCCGCAAGTCGGAAAGCAGGAGCATGGCGAGACCGATCGCCGCGAGGATGAGCAGCCCTCCCATGGTGGGCACATTCGCCTTGTCGCGGGTCAGTTCGTTGAGCGTGGCGTGGTCAAATTCGGGGCGATCGCCCAGTTTCATCGCCACCAACCGGCGAATCATCCAGGGCATGAGGAGCAAGACGAAGAAAAAGCAGATTATGGCCGAGCAGGCTCCGCGAAATAGCGTGTTCTCGTAGGCGTAGTGGCGACCGGCGAAAACCTGTTGAAGAAAATAGTAAAGCACACGCCGCCTCCCCCCCTTTCCAAGGGAGGAATCAAGGGGTAGGCAGTCCCCATGCGACAAATACCGGACGATTCGAGCCGGAATTCGTTACGCCGCCGCAAACGACCGGTGCCCGATCTTCTGCAAACGATCCACAACCAGATCCAGCTTCATCGCCCGCGACGCCTTGACCCAAACGGCGTCACCGGGCAAAGCAAGATCATGAACTACGTCACCCGCCTCCTCGGCATCGGCACAGTGCACCACTTGTGTTCCGCCAAACTCCGCCGAGAGTTCGTCCGAAGCCTGTACCATCATCGGTCCAACGGGCACAAAGACTTCTATCCCAGCGCCAAGCGCCGCCCGCACCACATCCTTGTGAAACGCGCCCGCGACCGACCCAAGCTCCAGCATGTCGCCGAGTACCAATACCCGTCGGCCGCTTTCGTGCGTTGATAGCGCCTCAATCGCCGCCCGAACCGACGCAGGGTTGGCGTTGTACGAATCGTCCACCAAAGTGATTCCGCCGACTTCCGTAACTCGAGTTCGACCTTCGGGCGGCGAGAAGGTTCGCAACTGCTCTAGAATCTCCTCGCAATCCACGCCGAACCATCGCCCCACGGCGAACGCCGCGGTGGCATTGGTCGCATGATGCGTACCGGGAATCGGCAATTCCACTGTAAATCGCCCGTCCAGGTCGAACGTCGAACCCCGGATGCTCGATCTGCGCCGGCCGACCCAGAGCTTCGCCCGCGGATCAGACCCGACCGTGACCAGTCGAACTCCTTTTCGCGGGCTTAAATGCGATAGAATCATGGACCGGTCGATATTGACCACCGCCAGACCCCCGTCTCGGATATGGTCCAGGAGGCTCGCCTTCTCCGCGGCGATTCCCGCGAGGTCGCCAAGTCCCTCCACGTGGGCCTCGCCGATCGACGTAACGACCCCGACGTTTGGCGATCCCATGGCCGCCAGCCGCCCGATCTCGCCCGGAGAATTTGTCCCCATCTCCACCACGACATAGCGATCGTCCCCATCCGCCGACAACAACGTCAAGGGAACGCCGATCTGATTGTTGAAGCTTTTCGGCGCGGGCCGCCCCTTCATCGACCCGTTCAAGACCTGGTCGATCATGAATTTGGTGGTCGTCTTGCCGTTGCTGCCCGTCACTCCCACGATGACCGTGCTGGGCGGCAAGACACTTTTTCGATAATGACTTGCCAGTCTTCCCAATGCGGCAACCGTGTCGTCCACCAGCAGCACCGGACCCGTCGCCTTGATTCCCTTGGTCTCGCCCCGCCGATCGCAAATGCAACCGACCGCCCCCTTGGCAAACGCCGTCGGCACAAATTCATGGCCGTCAAAATTCGGACCGCGCAGCGCGAAAAACAGATCGCCCGGCTCCAACCTGCGTGAATCCGTAGATACCCGCTGAACGGTGACACCGCTCGATCCGCGAACCTCCGCCCCCATCGCCGCAGCCGCGTCAGCCAATCGCATCGGAATCATGCCACGCGCTCCCCGACCGTCTGCAGTGAAAGGCATTCCCTCGCCGCCTCCACGTCGTCAAATGCCAGCACATGGTTCCCTACAAGCTGATACTTTTCGTGACCCTTCCCCGCAATGAGCACCGTATCGCCCTCGCCCGCATCTGAAATCGCCATCTCGATCGCCTTTCGACGATTCAACTCGACCCGCACCGACGAATCGCCTCGATCCTCGAACCCCGCGAGGATTTCTTCCATGATCGCCTGCGGGTCCTCCGTCCGGGGATTGTCGCTGGTCACATACACATCGTCCGCCAGCTTTTCCGCCGTCGCGGCCATGCGCGGTCGCTTGGACGCATCGCGATTCCCCCCGCAACCAAACACACACCGCAGCCGCCCCGTCGTCAGCGGACGCACCGCCTCCAATACGTTCGCCAATGCATCATCCGTATGGGCGTAATCAACGAATACGGAAAACGGCCAGCCCGCCGGCTCGACTCGCTGCAATCGTCCCGGCGCTCCCGCACTCTTCTCTAATCCCGCGCAAATCGCCTCCGCCGAGATTCCCAACGCCTCCGTAGCCGCCGCCGCCGCCAAAACGTTCATAACGTTATGCCGCCCAATCAGCCGCGTCCGCAATTTTCGATGAAACGTCTTCCCGTGAAGCTCAAAACACGTCCCCACCCGGTCCATCGACACGATTCGCGCGCTGACGTCCAACCGCGGCGAATCCATCCCAAACCAAATCACCGGACATCGGCACGCCTGGGCCATGCGCCCGCTTCGAAGATCGTCCCGGTTGAGAATCGCCTTTCCCGTCGCGGGAAGCATCTCAAATAGCCTGCGCTTCGACGCCGCATACGCCTCCATCGTCCCGTGATAATCCAGATGATCGCCCGTCAGATTCGTAAAGATCCCCGCCGCGAATGGCAACCCGTCGCACCGCCGCTGATCCAGCGCGTGCGACGAAACTTCCATCACCGCGTATCGTGCCCCGGCCTCCCGTGCAGTCGACAGATTTCGGCACAGCTCCACCGCCCCCGGCGTGGTCAGTGGCGCGGAACGACGCTCGCCGACGAGGTCGTACTCAACCGTCCCAAACAACCCCGCCCGGAACCCCGCCGCCGCCACAATGTCCCGAATCAGCCACGCAACCGTCGTCTTCCCGTTCGTGCCCGTCACCCCGATCATGGGAAACGCCGGCGACGCCCCACGCAGCCCATAAAACGCCGCCGTCATTTTCGCCAGCGCCACCCGCGAATCCGCCACGCGTACGATGGTCGTCCCTCCGGAAAGCCCTCCCGTGCGTCCTTCGACGATAACTGCCGACGCCCCCTTAGCCGCCGCCTCGCCAATGAATGCGTGCCCATCTCGCCCCACACCCCGAATCGCAACAAAGCAGAAACCCGGTTCCACCGCTCGTGAATCATCGGTCATTCCCGTAACGCGAACTTCGGAAATGACGCCGCCATCGACCGCCGGCACCCCCGCTCGGGTCAGCAACTCCGGCAGCAAACACGATCGGCGATTGGTCTGACGTGAATTCGGATCCATCCGTACCAGCCGCATTCTATCTTCCACTCCCTTGTTGTCAGCCTCTTCTTATCATTCCGCAACCCGCATTTGAAATTCTTACTTCGTCCGTTGTCACGGCCCGCCCATCGCCACCATTTCCTCTCCCGGAATGCCCAAATACGGGAGCGCCTCCCCCAGAATCTCCCCCACTGCCGGTGCCGCAATCGCCCCGCCGTAATACGCCACCCGCGCGTTGGGCCGGCGGATCATCACCAGAACTGCGAGTTCCGGATGCTCGACCGGCGCCGCACCCAGAAACGCCCCCAAATACGCCCCCGGTTCGTATCCTTTACGATCCTCATACGGCAGCTTCGCCGTCCCCGTTTTTCCAAACACCCGGTACTGTTCGAGCTTCGCGCCTTTCCCGCTTCCGTCCTCGACCACGCCGGGAAGGAGCTCGGCCCGCAAATACTTCGCCACCGATTCCTGTACGGCCCGACGACTCCGGGACGGCTCGCTCCATTCCTGCACCACCTCGCCCGTGGGACTCAGCAGCTTCTCCACAATCCGAGGCCGCACCGCCACGCCGTCATTGGCGATCGCGCAGAACCCCGTCAGCAATTGCAGCGGCGTCAGGCCCACTTCGTATCCCATGGCCACCGATTGTGTCGTGAAACTGTTCCAGAACTTCAGCGGGCGGACGATCCCCTCGCTTTCACCGGGAAGTTCCACTCCTGTCCGCTCCCCGAAACCGAACCGCCGGACCGTTTCATGCAGCACCCGATTCCCCATGCGCTGGGCGATGATACCCATGCCGATATTGCTGCTCTTGGTGATGATGCCCATGAGGTCCATCATCCCATACGGTTTGACATCCGTGATTACCCGACTCCCAAACGCATACGATCCCATGTGGCAATCAATCTGCTCGGTCGTCGAGACGAATTTTCCCTCCAGCGCGCCGGTCACGATGAACGGTTTGAACGTGCTGCCCGGTTCCGTCGGATCGGTTATGGTGCGGTTCCGCCGCGTCCAACTCGGCGAATCCTGCGGATGGTTGGGATCAAATGTCGGGAAACAGGCCATGGCGTGGATGCGCCCGCTGCTCGGCGACATCACGATCGCCACGCCGCTTTCCGCCTCCACGTGCCCGACGCCTTTCGCCAGCGCCTCTTCTGCGATCCGTTGGATTTCCGCGTCAATCGTCAGCACAACGTGGCCGCCGTCCAACGGCGTGAGCCCCGGCTCGTCGTCGCGGAAAATCGCCCTCCGCCGCGCGTCGTGAATCGTCGCCCGAAACCCGTCTTTGCCACGAAGGTGGCGGTCCAGCGATAGCTCAATCCCCTCCAGACCGTGCCCGTCGTAACCCACCCAACCCAGGACGTGACTTAGCGATCCCCCCAGCGGATACGTTCGCTTCCAACGCTGCTGGAGATTCACCGCCGAATGTTTCAATTCCCGAACCGCCGTCGCCGTAACCTCGTCGACCTTCCGCGCCACCACGACGTATTGCGATTCCGCCCGCCTGCGGATCTTCGCCTCAATTCCCGATGCCTCGACGTTCAACCGCGCCGAGAGCTCAAGCGCCAGCGCCGATATGTCTTCCACTCGCGTCGGATCCACGAAGACATCGGGCGCTTGCTCCGCCGTGGCGACAACCCGTCCCCGTGAATCAAGAATCGTTCCCCGCCGCGCGGGCAGGACTTGCGTGCCGCGCTGCTGTCGTTCCGCGATCGAAGTGAGCTTCTCGCGGTAGTTCGAGTTGATGTAAATCAACCGGCCGGTGAGGGACACGAGCCCCAAGGCGACCCCGCAAAGAAGAATCGCTCCGAGTACCTTCTGCCGCCGATCGAGTGCGTCTCCCCGCCTGGACATGAAATTCACCGAACTCGCCAAACCAAGAGTGGATTACCAAGCCGCCGTTAGGCTTCGGCAAACACAATTCGGTATTTGAAAGTCAATTTCCCTTCCCCGTCCCTCCCTGCCTTTGCCTTGTTACCTTGTCGCCTTTCCCTTTTTCCCCTTTGTCGCTCCGTGGCTCAGTCGCTTCGTCGCCTTGTCCTTCGTTGCCTCCCTGCCTCGCCTCTCTACTTTTTCTTCTTCCCGTTCAGCGCCAACCTCTCGGTCACCGCGGAAGGCGCTCTATATCCTGGCGGGACCAACCCCGTCTGGAACATGGCCACACGACTCCGGATCCGTTCCGGCGAACGCAATCGCGCCGTCCGCGTCTGAAGATTCCACAGCTCCCGCCGAAGCTCAATCCCCCTCGATTCCAGCGCGAGCAGGCGAGAAGCGCAACGCGTCCGCTCCGCGCGAAGATGAACGACACACAGCGCGATCGCCGCGAACACAGCCGCGAGCACGCACCCGCGAAACGCGTTCAACGCCGCACCTCTTTGGAGCTCTTGCCCTTCTCCGTCACCGGCAGCTTGATCCGCACGCCTTCCCGGATTCGGCTGGGGTCCGGGAAGATGTCTTTGTTCAAAGCGTGCAGTTCCTTCCATCGCGATCCGTCGCCCAGTTGCTCGCGGGCGATGCTGGCGAACCGGTCATTCTTCTTGACCTGATACCAGCGATAGGCGGGCGACTCCTTCTCCGTTTGTTTCACGGGGGTCGGGTTCGCCTGATCCGTTGATTTCGCGGGTGCCTTGGGAGATACCTCCTTGGCGGTTCTTGTCGCCGCTGATTTGTCGTGGGATTTGGCGCGGTCGGACGCGGAGGGCGCGTTTGAACCCGTGTCGGCCTCAGGAATCGAAAGCACCATCCCCGGCAGAATCGCGTCCTCGCTGCTCAGAACGCTTCGGTTCGCTTGAAAAATGGCCTGTATCGCGTTTTTCGATCTGCTGCCCAGGTGCGCCGCAGCGATCTTGGAAAGCGTGTCACCAGGTGTCACCGTGTACGACTTCGTGGCGGCGGACACGGTCTGCTGGGACGAAGCGACGACGTCCGTCGGAGTGTTCCTTGTCGTACGCGCGCCCCATGGATCGGCGGTTCTCGCATCCCGGGCTGGCGCGTTCGGCGTTTCGAATCGCGCTCGTTCGTCAATTGTGGGCACCGAGTTTTCGTTCGACGGCGGACTCGCCGGGACATGCGAGGTCAGCGAGGAGTTTACGGGAAAAGCGGATGTCGAGGGATTCGATATCCCCGAGGTTTCCGGGCCTGGCTGGGGCGGCGGCGACGGGCGTTCGGAAAACGCGACTTCCGCGCCGCTGGCAACCGGCGCGGGGACTGTCTGTTCCGTTGACGGATTGGGTTCCGCTCGCTGGCCGGCACTGGGCAACCGCGTCGGCGGCGCCGAGGTGGATTCATTCCTCGCCGCACGTCCGGTCGATCCCGGAAGCGCCGCCGGTTTCGCCACCGTGGTCACGTCGAGTCCCTTGTCCCGCAATACCGAGGACGCGACGCCTCCCGGAGGCGGGGCTCCGCGATTCGCAAGAATCACCGCGAAGCAAATAATGAACGCCAAACCCGCCAGCAGCCCGACTTTTGTTTCCTTCGCCATCCCTGACACGCTCCACACATCCCTCCCCAACTTGGCAATCTTTTGCCACCTCCCCCCTTATCAAGGGGAGACAAAGGGGGGTTGTTTTCTAAACCCGCTCCGCCAACCGCAACCTTCAATCACCATCCCCCCTTACCAAGGGGACTGAGGGCGACAGAATAGGAATTCCCAAAGGGGTTGTCTTCACACTCGCTCCGCCACGCGCAACTTCGCGCTTCTCGACCGAGGATTCAGTTTTCTCTCGTCCTCCGATGCGATTACCGGCTTCTTCGTCAGGACGCGGTAAACTCCCTCCTTGACGCGCCGCCGAAAATCGAGCTTCACGATCTTGTCCTCCACACTGTGAAAGGCGATGACACCGATTCGTCCGCAAGAGTTAACCACGCCCGGCGCCGCCTCCAGGAGCGCCTCCAGATTCGGCAATTCCCGATTGACCGCCATTCGCAGCGCCAAAAAAGTCCGAGTCGCCGGATGAATCTTGCTCTTTCGCGATTCCGGGTTCTCATCCAGCGCCCGGCATACGACATCCGCCAATCGTCCCGTGGTTGTTATGCGGCTATTCCGCCTCGCTTCACAGATAAACTTTGCGATCCGGCGACCGCCGAATTCCTGTGCGTTGTGATAAAATAAATCGCCGAGTTGCTGCTCCCGCAGCCCGTTCACCAGGTCCGCCGCGGTGACCTTCTGCCCCGGGTTGATTCTCATGTCCAGAGGACCGTCCCGCTGAAACGAGAAACCCCGTCCGGCCTCGTCCAACTGCGTGGAGCTGATGCCCAGATCGGCCAGAATCACGTCCGCCCGCGTAATACCGATCCGGGCTAGTGCCTCGGACAATTCCGAAAAATTAGCCGCAACCAATTGGACTCGAACCCGCAGGTCCGAAAGATTGCTTCGAGCGACTTCTAGGCTGCTTGGATCGGCGTCCAGACCGACCAGCAAGCCTTCGCCGCCCAGTTGCTCGCCCAGGATGTGGGCATGTCCGCCCGCACCGACCGTGGCGTCCACCACAGTCTCGCCGGGACGGACCCCCAGCAGTTCAACGACTTCTCGCGGAAGAACCGCCGTATGGCCTGAAATCTCGCCCGGCAACGATCACCCGTTCCTTCGATCCCAAAGTCAGGTGATCCCAAAGTTAGGGGGTGTCACACCTCCGTGGCGACAAACACACCCCCAACTCGTACGGCGGACCGAACCAGGACTTGCCTAGTCAGGTCGGACAGCGTTTAATAGGATGGCGTACGACGCGCCTACGGCTGCATCGATGGACGGTAGCGGCTCCCCGCGAAGGCTGCCGCACCTACCTCTGCCTTCCATTCAGCGTTCGACCACGCGCCGGCTCCGCTTCCAGGCGACGTTCGATTCGCTGCGTTTCGCTGCCACCTCGCCGTTCCAGCGCTGCTACGAGGCGATTCCTTTCGCTTCTACCGTCGCTGCGCCCAAGGATTCAACGTAACCTATTATTACCCAATAGCTTCCGACGAATCTTTCTACGCATTTCCGGCCGGTTCCACCGACCTCGCTTCCACTCGCCGCGATCAGCTTCCCTGCCGCTTCGCAGCCCTTCCATTACGCATCAATTCTTCTCGCTTTCATTATCAGGTTTTCGACGAAGGAAGGATTGCCAGTTTGGCCATTCGTCGCCTGCCCAATCGATTCCCATGGACCGATCCAGATCGTCACGATTCCAAACGTCGATTCGGTTTTTTTGACCAACCATCCAGACTTCGGATCCAAGTCGCGCCTTGCTCTTCAAACGATCGGGGATGACAAATCTTCCCTGTTTATCCAATTCAACACTGCTGGCCAAAGCGAAAAACTGAAGCTCGAACTTCAACGATTCCGGCCCAGGCAAAAACTCCGTCCCAATTCGCTTGGCCAACTCCTCGAACGCCCGCTCCGTGAAAATGGACAAGGTTCCCCGATGCTCTCCCAACGTAATGTAAAGGAGCTTGCCATCCCGCTCCCGGTCAACCGCGCTTCGCAAAGGGGCGGGCAGTTGGATCCGGTTTTTGGCGTCAATCGAGCGATCATATTGTCCGGTAAAAAACCTCATTTATTGACTTTTTACTCGCGCTCTTCATTCCACTTCGTGGGAATGATCGGCAGAATCTACCACTATCAACCACCGATTGCAATCACAAAATATGAAAATCTTGCCAAATGAGTGCAGGAATTGCAGATCGAGTGTGAGTTGGGCGGAATTCACACGCGAGGTATCAACCTGTAGGGCTATCATCCGGACGCGCCACAAGGCTTCAATGGATTCTGAAATCACTACTTCTTTCAGAAGGTTTTGAAATGACCAATTCGCTCCGAAGGAACGAAGAAACGAACTTGGGATCTGTTTGGGGAACTCCGCGCGACGACCATCTCATCGGCTGGGTTCGGAAAGGACTTCGCGGTAGAGGGATTCATAAGCGTCGAAGGTTCGCGCGATGTGCCAGTGGGCATCGACGGCCGCGGAGGCGGCGCTTCCGAAGCGGCGGGCGAGTTGGCGGTCGCGTAGAAGAGTGAGCATCGCGTCTGCGAGAGCCTGGGTGTCACCGAATGGCACTACCAGTCCGGTGCGCTCGTGCTCGACGAGATCGCGGCAGCCGGGGACATCACTGGTGACGATGGGGCAGGCGGCGGCCATCGCCTCGAGCAGGGCATTGGGAAGCCCCTCCGTTCGTGAAGGAAAAACGAAAAGGTCGGCGGATTTGAGCAGCGAAGGAACGTCGCGCCGCGATCCCAAGAAATGAACGCGGGAAGCGAGGCCCAGGCGCCGGGCGCGGGCGGTTAGTTCAGCCCGGAGAGGTCCGTCGCCCGCGAGGAGCAAATGGGCGTGCGTTTCGGCGGATACGCGGGCGAAAGCTTCGAGGAGGATGCCCAACCCCTTCACGGGATCAAAGCGGCCGACCCAGAGGAGGATTGAGGTAGGAGGGGCTACCGGCGACTTCCCGGAAGGTGTCTCGCAAGCCGAAGCGCTTTCGATCGTGAGTCGTTCTGTTTCGAGGGTTGGACCCTGCGAATCGAAAGGCTGGGTCGCGCGGACTGAAACCCGGGGCTCGCTGAATGCATTCGAAGACGGGGCGAGCGCGACACGGTCGAACGGGGGAGCGTCGCGGATGGGCGCAGGGTCGATGCCGCCAGGAATGAGCCGGAGGTGGTCGCGCGGGATGCCGGCCGCATGTTCGAGGTGGTCGATGACGGAAGGTGAATTCCCGATGGTGAGGCGCGACCATTCCAAGGTCAAATGATCGGCCCAAAGATGCCAGCGGCGCTCGACTTCCACGGTTTGGATTTCGCACAATACGCGATTTCGCGGAATGATGCCGCGGCGGGCGACCCATCGGGCGGCGAGATTGGCATGAAACAGCAGGGCGTGGGTCAGTTCGGGCTTCAGATCGGCGGCGATGCGGGCCAATCTGCCCAGGACGCGAAAATCCCAACCGCTGCGACCCCCACAGGACAAGACTGTCACACCATCGACATCCAAGACTTGAGCGACGGGCCCCGGCCGGGCCAAGCTCACCACCGTCGGATTGAAACCACGCCGCTTCATTTCGCGGACCAGGCGCGATAGGTGCAGCGGCACGCCGCCGAGATCGAGGTCGGTGATGACGTAAAGAATCGAGTGTGCAATCGGCATTTGAGGCCATTATCGCAACATTGGCGGGAACGGGAAACGGGGCCGATTGCCGTTTCAACGGCGCTGCACGACGAAGATTGTGCCAAGTTGTATCGCGAATTCAGGGACGACTAGGCGCACCGATTCGATGATGTGGGCCGATGACGCGTCGACATCCTGATCGCGCAGCAGGCGCGCCGCTCGCGCCATCCACTCGGTGACTACGTGCTCCTGACGCGACCAAAGCAGGTGATACCATTCGGGCGAATCGATTCCAGCGCCGTATCCGGACCAATACGAAAGGCGATCGTAGGACCACGGCACCCACGCGGTTGAGGTCTTCGTCTTCGGCAGCCCTTTCAGCAATGCCGCATCGGCGGCCGCAAGTCCCCGCGCACTCACGTCGTTCAGGGCCGGTACGTGCCAGGCGCCGCACACCACGGCGATATGCTTGTGACCCTCCTTGATGGCCGAACGGATGACCGTGCGCATGTGAGCCTCGCGCCGCTGCTCTTCCAGTTCGTCAGAGCTCCTTACCTCCGAGCGTAGTGCCACCATGGCATCAGCCACAGCCGCGAAGACATCAGCTCCGCCCGTGCGCCGGGCTTCAATAATCTGGTCCCACCAGCGTTCGCCGTCTGAGCAGCCCGCGGCTTCTGCCAGGCAACCGATAGGATCACTACGGAGTGGATCGCCCTCCGGCTTGCTGTTCTCATCTGTTGGTTCGGCCTCGCCTGTGCCGACCGACTCTTGGTCGGCCTTGCTCCACGCACGCAGGCGATGGCACATCGGCAGATCCATGAAGCGCAGAGGAATCTTACTGTGAAGCGCGAACTGGATGGTCTGCCATTCCGGTGAGAACAAGGCGAACGGGTAGAAGGCCGCTTGGTGGGGCTCATCCGCAGCGTACACCAGCAGAGCAACCGGCGGCTTCATCCCCTCGTTTGCGGCCAGCGAGATGATCCCTTGCGCGTCGGGTGGTCCCTCGAGCAGGATCGCGTCCGGCTTGAGCTCAGCCAGCGCGCGTACCAAACTGCGCGCAGAACCGGGTCCGTGATGCCGAACGCCGAACAAATGAACCGGGCCTTCACTCATCGTTGCACAGATCTTGTCAAAGCACTTCACGGCAGGCGCGGTATACGTCCTTCCATCCGCTGCGCTCTTTGACCACCGTTTCGAGATACTCCTTCCAAATGACGGAATCCTGGGTCGGGTCCTTCACCACAGTGCCTGTGAGCCCCGAGGCGA
>Ga0187893_10007583_pt1 | contig 17668 bp, 14 predicted proteins | sample MA1701074metaG_FD_139574 | JGI IMG/M metagenome (GOLD analysis project Ga0187893, IMG submission 139574) | White microbial mat communities from a basaltic lava cave in the Kipuka Kanohina Cave System on the Island of Hawaii, USA - MA170107-4 metaG ... | reverse complement strand
CGACGCGATGACCTCGGCCTGACCTTCGATGCCGGGCGCGGTGTACCCCATCTTGTGGGCGCCGTCGTTGTTGATCGCCGCCCCGCGGATCACCGCCCAGATCTCGTCGCCGTCGTCGAGCGCGTCCTGCAGCAGCGACGTCGCGTCGAGCGTCAGGACGACGGCGCCCGAGGCGGCGAGTGACGCGTCCGTGATCAGCCCCGGCGTGAGGAAGCCGATGTTCGCCAGGCCCGCCGGCGCGAAGTCGGCGACCGTCACGGTGCCGTCGGCGGGGTAGTGGTAGGCCGCGATCGGGTCGCTGGCGGTATTGTCGAACGTCGCACCGGGACCGAACGTCGAGAGCACGTCGTCGATCGTGACGGTGAGCGTCGCACTCTGGATGTCGGCCGACCCCAGGCCGGCCAGCGGAGTCAGCGGAAACTCCGAGAGAGCGCGGAGCTCGAGGACGCCCGTGATGTACCCGACGGCGAGGGCGTTGCCGCCGGCATCGCCGACCCCGTCGAGCGGGCCGAAGAACCAGCCGTCGCCCACGGCGTCATAACTGGCGCCGGTGGAGCCGTCGAGCACGATGGTGGCTGCGTGGGCTGCCGACGTGAGCGTCAGCGCGAGCAGTAGGGTGGTGAGAACGGTTCGGAACCAGGTCATGAGGTGGTCTCCTTTCAGAAGCCCCGTTGGGCGCGCCGCGTGTGCGGGCGCGCGCGTTGATGAGGGCTCTGGGCTCCGGCCTCTGGCCCGGTCGTTGGAGTGTCAGCCGTCGCGCGGCGAAGCGCGCGAAGACGCGGTCTTTCCGAGCGGGATCACGACGATTCGCTTGCAGCGACGGCACTTGAGCTCGACGCCGCGCGGGGTGACGCGGGCGAGCAAGCTCCCGCATTCGCATCGCGCGTCGGTGCAACGCGAAGCATGTCCCTGGCCCATCGTTCCGTCCTAGTGGAGGACGCGTTCCGCCACCGGCGCGTCGCCGAGGCAGACGTGGCCGCCGAACCGCGAGCGCAGCTCGAGAAAGGCCATGCGTTGGCGGGCGCATGCGAGCTCGTCGCTGCCGTCGAGAACGAGTGCCAGCACCGGCGCGCCCCCGCGGGCGTAGAGGACGACCGACGGCTTCGCCGGATGCGCGTGGTCGCCCGCGTCGAGGAGGCGCGCGCAGGCGAGCGGACGGAGGTCGAGATGCACGTGCGCGCCGTGCGTCACCACGTCGAGACGGGACGAAGTCACGTCGAGGCAGGTGGCCTCGCAGAACACCTCGGCGAGCCCCGAGGCGTGGTGCAGCACCGCCCGCAGACGGCCGAGCCCCGACAGGGACCGGACGAAATTCGCCACGGAGACGGGCGCGAGATCGTGCTCGGAGCGCTCGTGCGCGCGCATTGACATTGAAATTCAATATCAATACGCTCGAACGAGTTCAATGGGACGGACGTCGGATTCGACGGTACTTCCTTCGGCCGCCTTGCAACGGGGGCGGGCATTCTCGCGCGCCATGGTGCGCCGGCTTGCCGACGCGCTCGCGCACGGCGGTTCGCATGAGGTGCTCGAGGCTGGGGTGGTGCTCGGCGCCGCACTCGCCCAGGCCGGCCCGGGACGAGCGTCGCCCACGGCAATCGCTGTGCTCGAGACACTGGCCCTATCGCTTCCGACGCACGTGTCGCCCGTGGCGGGCCGAGCGATCGAGCACGCCGCCGATGCACTCCTCGCGCATCCCGCGCCCACACCGGAGGTCGTGGTCGCGATGCTCGACCCGCTGTGGCCGCGCCTGGCGGCCATGGTGGCGCCGGGGGCCGAGGTCGAAACACACGCGTCGCTCGCGGCTCGTCTGGACGCGCATCTTGCGGCCCATCTCCGCGGTGGCGCGACCTTGGGCGAGATCGCCCGGCATCTGGGCTACAGCGCGGCACACGTCTCGGAGATGATCCGGCGCTCGACCGGGATGACGTTCACAGCGCTGCGGCGGCGCATGCGGCTCGAGCGGGCGTGCTGGCTGCTTACGCGCGGCTCATCGGTGAAGGAGGCGGCGCTGGCGTCCGGGTTCCACGACCCGGCCTACTTCGGCCGGGTCTTTCGCCGCCTGCACGGCACGTCGCCCGCTCGCTGGCGGGCGACGGCGGGCCGTCAGAAGCAGGCCCCGCTGAACCACTGGGAGACGCCGGCCTCGGCGCGGGCACAGTCCGAGTCGTAGGTCACGAAGTCGCAGCCACACTGCGTTCCGCCGATGAAGTCCGTGCACACGTCGCACGTCTCGGACTCCATCGGGCGGCACATGCCCGAGCCACCTTCGCCACAGTCGCCCATGGGGTAGTCGCAGAACTGTCCGGACGGGCAGACGGGCTGGCCGACGCCGCAGGCGCGCGGCGCGGGGTCGCAGTCGCCCGCGTGCTGTTTTGCGACGCCGATCGCGAGGCGCGCGCAGTCCGACGCGTAGGTGACGCCGTCACAGCCGCAGACCTGCGTTCCGTCGTCGCTGCAATTCTCCCCGGCGGGGACACACACGCCGCCGAGGTCGGGCTGGCCGCAGAACGCGTCCGTCCGATCACAGACGAAGCCGTCGGGGCAGCCCACCGAGTCCGAGCCGCCGCAGTAGAGCGGTCCTTCGCAGACGGGCGGCTCGCCCGGATCCGTCGGATCGCATGCGTCGAGTGGAATCACCTCGCTCAGGTTCGCCCGCTCGGCAATGGCGCACGCGTTCGGGTGCACGCGCATGAGCGTCGTCATGCGCGTCGCGCGGAGCTTCTCCGCCAGGCAGCGGGCCAGGCTCTCCGTCGAGTCGATGGTGCAGCCTTCAGTGAGCGCGGCGAAGCCACCGACGTCCATGAGGGACGACATGGCGACCGCCTTGCACGCCTTGGAGACGCGCCAGCCGAGCTCCGAGCCCGCGCTCCGGGCAGCCCCCGAGACGTCGTCGCACAGTTCTTCGGCCAAACGGCACTGACGAGACGTCGGGACCCCGACCACGTCGCAGGCATGCATGGCCACGAGGCAGTTCGACACCCGGCCGTTCAGCGAATGCGCGTAGGACAGGCCGGCCCGTGCCACGGCCTGGGAGCAGCTGAGCAGGTTGCGAAGTTCCCGTGAGGTCGAGGTGGCCATGGCGGGCTGGCTTGCCAGCAACGCAAACGCCGCGGCGACGAGTGCCGACCACTTCGAGATGTGCTTGGTCAACATGGGGACCTCCTGCGTGAGCTGCGTGAGGAACCGCGACCGCGTGCGATAGCCGCTTCCATGCCAGCAGAACGTGCTCGGAAATGTGCGGTTTTGAGCGGGGTGGCACGGCGAATGCGCCCGCAAACAGGAGACGTGCCCGTGACACCCGCCAACCGCATGACACCCGCTGCGGTTCCCGTTCCGCGCGGTACGCATCGCAGGATCAGTACGAAGGGCCCGCGCAGACGCCTCCCCCGAATGGGGAATAGACATTCCAAATTCGACGGTGCTATTCCCACTCACGTCGGAGCGCATGGCGAAGCGAAAGCGAAGCGAACGGGTCCGCGAGGCGCGTGCCGAGCTCTATCGGGGCCTCGTTCGCGAAGCGGCCGAGCAGGTGTTCGCCGCCCATGGCTTCGCCGGGGCCCGCGTCGAGGAGATCGCCCGCGAGGCGGGTCTGTCGGTTGGGACGATCTATCGCGCGTTTCCCGGCAAGAAGCGCGAAATCTACCGCGCCATCCAGGAGCAGCGCGGCACGGAGCTCATCGGGACGGCCCGCACGACCTGGATCGCCGCATGGCAGCAGCGGGGGGATCTGGTCGACGCGATCCTCGCGGGCGTCGCCTCGCTCGTCGAGTATTTCATCGGACACCCCGACTACCTGCGGGTCGTGCTCCGCGAAGAGAGGGCATGGGGAGTGGGCCCGGATCGGACGAGCCTGGAGCAGACCGTCATGTGGCGCGAGGGCATCCAGGGCGCCGTCATGGCCATGCGCCAGGGCATAGCCGACGGTCTGCTCGTGGACGAGGACCCAGACCTCATGGCCCGGAGCTGGGTGGCCATGCAGCAGGCGCACCTCGGGTACTGGCTCGAGCAGGGACAACGCGCCGAAGCCGCCGAGGTCGCGCGACGGTTGCAGCGGCAGTTTCTCCGGGCGTTCTGCCGTCCGGAGGTGCTGGCTGCACGGGGGCTCGCCGCCGCCCCGGCGGAACCCGCACAGCGGATCCAGGATCCGCCGCGCACCCCCCGGGGTGGGCGACGGCCAGACGCAAAGGAGTGAGGGCAATGATACGACGGATCGGCTACGCAGCTGCCGCCCTGACGGTTGGTCTCCTAGCCGGTGGGCCGTCCATCACCATTGCGGCCGACGCCACAGGGTGCGACCTGGGGTGGTTCGTCGTCGAAGGCGATCCGCTGCTCGACGACACCGCGACCGAGGCACAGACGGGGGGCGCGATTCGCGTCGGCCGTCACGCGGTGGGGTCGGATTCCGTGCACGGCCGCGTCGTCTCGCTGGTCGGCGACGAGGTGGCCATCGAAGGGATCTGTCCGCCCACCCAAGCGCAGGTGGTCCGGAAGAAGAAGCGCGTGAAGCTGCGCGCCACGTGGGACGGCTGTGGAACGATCGCCGGCGCGGTGCGACTCCGCGCGACGATGGACGCCGCGACCTGCGGCGCGATGCGTGGCCGCGTCACCGCCAAGAAGTTCAAGCCGAAGCGGGGACGCTTCACGGCGATACGGACGCTCGGCAACCCACAGGACTGCACCGAGGACGATACCTTCAACGTCATCCAGGCGAAGGTCTTCGGCGCCAAGGGCTGCCGCGTGGCCAGCTGCCACGGCGAGTTCGAAGCGGGCGCGCTCGATCTCCGCGCGGGCGCCGCCCATTTCTCGCTCATCGGTCAGCCGGCCACTACACCGGGCGCAGACGGCGAGATGCTGGTCGTTCCGGGCGATCCGGATCGCAGCTTCCTCTGGCGCAAGGTCGCCGGCCTCCTGGACGAGGACGAGGGTCTGCGCATGCCCGCCATTGGGGCGCCGCCGCTCGACGCCCTCGAGCTGGAGCTGGTGCGCTCGTGGATCGCCGCCGGCGCGCCGGCCGTCGGCCGCCTTGCCGAGGCGCCCTGCCTGCCGCATGCGCAGTTCGAGCCGGCTGCCGCCCTGGAGCCGCCGCCGGGCGGCTACCAGATCGCCTTCGAGGGCCCGGTCCTACAGCCCGGCGAGGAGATGGAAGGCTGCATGTGGATCGAGGCGCCGAACGACGTCCCGTTCGCCGTCGGCAAGTGGGAGTACTCGATCAATCCCGGTTCGCATCATTTCGCCATCGCGGAGCACTCCCGCGGGCCGACGCCGACCCTGCGCGAGTTCGTGCCGGGCGACACCGCCTGTATCGGGAGCGGCGGGCGCATCGACGGCGTGACGATCACTGGCGCGCCCGAAGCGCCGTACTTCGTCGATGCCTACCCGGCGGGCACCGGAGACACGATCGAGGCGCGTCAGGTGATCGGCATCAACCCGCACTTCTTCAACGAGTTCGACGTGCCGGTGCAGATCAAGGGCTGGATCAACATGCATCCCGTGGAAGGGACCTTCCAGCGGGAGGTCGAAACGCTCTTCTCCGGCCCCGGGAACCTCAACGGCCTCAGCGTCTACAACATCCTCGTCGAACCGTTCGCCACCGGCTCGCTGCGGCTCCGCATGACCAACACGCTCGCGCAGCCGATGCACATCTTCCACATGAGCAGCCACCAGCACCAGCGCGGGACGCACTTCACCGCCTGGAACCCGGCGGGGGACAAGATCTTCGAGAACTTCGACTGGGCCCACCCCGCCATCCTGAACTTCGACGACCCCTACGTGCTCGAGCCCGGTGAGTACATCGACTACCAGTGCGAATGGGACAACGGGATCTCGCGCGAGGTGCGTCGCTGCGGCGACTCGGCAGCCGACGCCAGCTGCACGCCGGGCGACCCCGTGACGCTGCGCTTCGGGCTCACGGCGCAAGACGAGATGTGCTACCTGGTCGGCTTCTACTACCTCGAATGACGCCCGCGGCCGGCGCCTGCGGGGCGTCGAGCCGTTGCATTCGCCAGGGCTGCCGCAGTATTCGGGCGCCGTGGGTGAACGCGGAGGGTGCGCGCCGTGACGCGGGTGAACCGCCTGCTCACGCTCTGGACCGCCTTCATCCTGCTGTTCTTCTATCTTCCGATCGCCATTCTGGTCTTGTTCTCGTTCAATGAGTCCCGGCTGAACGTCGTCTGGACCGGGTTCACGACCAAATGGTACGCGGCGCTCTGGCGCGACTCGTTGCTCGTCCGGGCGATGAAGAACAGCCTCATCGTGGCCTCGTTTACGACCATCGTGTCGGTCGTGCTGGGGACGGCGGGCGGCTGGCTCCTCTATCGCTTCCGCTATCGCGCGGCGAGCCTGCTCGAGACCCTCGTCTTCCTGCCCATGATCGTGCCCGAGGTGATCCTGGGCGTGAGCCTGCTCATCCTCTTCGTCGTCATCGGGTTCCAGCTGGGATACACGACGATCGTCATCTCCCACGTCACCTTCTGCTTCCCGTTCGTCATGGCGTCGGTGCAGGCGCGGCTGGCGGGGCTCGATCCTTCGCTCGAGGAGGCCGCCCTCGACCTCGGCGCCACCCCGTTGCAGGCCTTCACGAAGGTCCTCATCCCGTACCTGATGCCGGCCATCGTATCGGGGGCGCTGATGTCGTTCACCCTGTCCCTCGACGAGCTGATCGTCACCTACTTCACGGCGAGCGCCGGTACCCGCACGCTCCCGCTGGAGATCTTCGGCCGTGTGAAGAAGGGGCTCGACCCTTCGCTCAACGCCATCTCAACCGTCTTCATCGGGGCGACCGTGCTGGCCGTGCTCGCCACCGAGGCGCTGCGGCGCCGATCCAAGTAGCCAGGAGGAGGAAGTCATGCGACGAGGTCTTGGTCTGGTCATCGCCATAGCACTCGCGGCGGTTCATCTGCCGGCGGGGGCGCGGCCGGCTGCAGCGGCGGACTCGCTGAACTTGTTCGGATGGTCGGAGTACATCCCGCAAGTCGTCATCGACGAGTTCACCGAGGAATCGGGCATCGAGGTCAACTACGAGATGTATGCGTCCAACGAGGAAATGCTGGCGAAGCTCTTCTCGGGCGCGACCAAGTACGACCTGATCCAGCCGTCCGAGTACGTCGTCGAGGCGCTCGTGAAGGAGGGGAAGCTCGAGAAGCTCGACAAGGCGAAGCTCCCCAACATGAAGAACATCGCGCCCGACTACTTCGGGCTGCCGCACGATCCGCAGCTCGACTACAGTGTCCCGTACATGAGCGGCACGGTCGGGGTGGTGATCAACACGGCCAAGATCACCGATCCGGTGACGGGCTACGCCGACGTGTTCCAGGAGAAGTACAAGGGGCGGATCGTGGTGCTCGACGACGCGCTCGAGATCGTGACCTGGGCGCTGCACGTCCTCGGCCTGCCGCCGAACGACGTGAACAAGGAGAGCCTCGAGAAGGTGAAGCCGATCCTGCAGAAATGGCTGCCGCTCGTGAAGGTGTACGACTCGGACAGCCCGAAGACGGCGTTGCTGAACGGGGACGTCGACCTGGGGGTCGTCTGGTCCGGGGAAGCGGCGCTCCTCTACAACGAGGACAAGAAGTTCAAGTACGTGCTGCCCAAGGAAGGGGCGCACCGCTTCATCGACAACCTGTCCATCCCGAAGGGCGCGCCGAACAGCGACGCGGCTCTCAAGTTCATCGACTACATCCTGAAGCCCGAGGTCAGCGTGAAGATCTCGGCGGAGTTCCCGTACACGAACCCCAACGCCGCGGCGCGCAAGCTGCTCACCCCGGCCGAGCGGGACAATCCGGCGAGCTATCCTCCCGGCAACCCGAAGCTCGACACCTTCCGCGACATCGGGGCCAATGCGGTGCTGGTGGACAAGCTCATCACCGACTTGAAGGCGCAGAGCGGTACCTGACGCGCGCGGGCGGGGTCGGAGAGCATGCGGCAGGAATCGACATCATTCGCGACCGCCGCGCCGAGCCATCAGCGCGCGCCCGGCGGCATCGGCTGGCTGCTCCTGGCCCCGCTCCTCGTCTGGGTGATCGCCTTCGTGATTGCCCCGGCGGGCATCATGCTCGTCTACAGCTTCCTCAAGCGGGGCACGCTCGGGGGAGTCGTCTGGGAGTTCACGCTCGAGAACTACACCGGGGTTGCCGATCCGACGTACCTCACGATCGTCATCCGCTCGATGGTGTTCGCGGCGATCACCACGGTCCTCTGCCTCGCCGCCGGCTATCCGGTCGCCTACATGATCGGGCGCGCCAGCGAGGAGCGTCGCAACCTGCTGCTGATGCTGGTGATGGTGCCATTCTGGACGAGCTTCCTCATCCGCACCTACGCCTGGGTGACCATCCTGAAGAACCAGGGATTGCTCAATTCGATGTTATTGGGGGCCGGGCTGATCGGCGAGCCGCTCGAGCTCCTCTACACGCGCGGCGCGGTGATCGTGGGGCTCGTGTATACGTTCCTGCCCTTCATGATCCTGCCGATTTATTCCAGCGTGGAGAAGCTGGACGGTGCGCTGATCGAGGCGGCGCTCGACCTGGGGGCCGGACCGCTGCGTGCCTTTTCGCGCGTCATCATTCCTCTCACGTCGCCAGGCATCGCTGCGGGAGTGCTGCTCGTCTTCGTACCCGCGCTCGGCATCTACGCCGTGAACGACATCCTCGGCGGCGGCCGCGTCGACATGATCGGCAACATCATCGAGAACCAGTTCAAGGGCAACGCGCGCAACTGGCCGTTCGGGGCCGCGCTCGGCACGGCGATGCTGATCGCGTTCGGCTTCAGCTACTGGCTCGTCAACCGGCGCCAGAAGATGATCGAGGGCACGCGCTAGGGCGTTCGGCGCTCAGACGGGCGCGGGGGCTTCGAAGCACCCGTGCTGGCGGCCCATCCAGACCGTCATGAGCGGGGCGCGCGGCAGCCCGAGGGCCCGCAGGTCGTCCGCGATCGGGTGGTCGCCGAGTTCGAGCGTGGCGCCCCCGAGCGCGAAGCCGACCTCCGACGCCCCGGCGGTGAAGGTGGTCTTGTGCAGCCGGCCGTGCACGTACGAGTACGTGCACATCGCCATGTCGGGCAGCGCGCGGCTCCCGGCGGCAAGGCCGGTGAAGGTGAGCACGTGCCGGCCGTCCATGACCAGGCGGCATTCGCGACGCCCGTCGGCGTCGCGGAACCGAATGACGTCGACCGTCTTCGGGAACCCCCAGATGCCGTATCCCGCGTCGCGCGTGAACGACTGCGTCACCGGAAGCTTCCAGATGTAGGTCGCGGCGCGGTTGCGGAAGAAGTCGAGCAGGGTGCCTAGATACGGCAGACCGCGCGCCGCGCCACGCTCGCGGACGAAGAAGGCGAGCGACACTTCGTTGTAGTCGCCGAGGTCGTTGTCGCGGTAGTCGATGGCCGCGATGCTGAACAGCGCGCGGCCGGGCAGCAGCTCGAGCGGCTCGAGCTCGGGACCGGGCAGGAGACGGCGAGCCACCGCCGTGGCGACGAGGTACGTGGCGGCCGCGGACGAGGCATCGCGCACCATGACGGGCATGGTGACCGGTCGTCCCTGGAAGACGTAGCGCGGTGCCGTGACGGTCACGGAGTGCTGCCGGGGTCGGCGGGATCGCTGCCGGCGTCGAGCTCGTCGCGGTCGCGGAAGCCGTCCTCGTCACGGTCGAGGCCGATACGCGTCCCGGAACCTGGGGGCACACAGGTGTAGGTGAGTCCGGTGTCGGGGGCATCGGCCAGCTGACGGAGGGCCGCATCGCTCAAGGGGGCCTCCAGCACTCGATCGCTCACGAAGTCGTCCTGCACGGGACGGTAGAGCCACGCCCGCGCGAGGCCGGTACGCGTGCCCTTCACCACGAGATCGCACTCGTTCGCCTCGGCGCGCTGGCGGAGCAGGTCGATGCGATCGCTGGGGCCCGTTGGACCGAAGCACGCCGTCGGCGCGGTGCAACTCGCGTCCTTGCCGAGGAATCGCTTCCCGTCGCTTCCGTCGAGACCATTCTGGCCATTGCAGCGCAGGCAGGCGCGATGGCTCCCGCTCGTGAGCGTGACGAACACGTCTCCCTGATCCACCGGCGCTGCGAGGTCGTAGTCGAGCGGGAAGGTGCCGGAACCCTTCAAGACGGCCTTGAGGGTGCGTCCGGACTTCCAGACGAGTCGCTTCGCGGTGCCGTCGGCGAGATCGGCATCGGTGTACTTGTAGCCGACGGGTGCGGCAGGTGGACCGAGTGGCTGCCAATGGTCGCAGACGAGCCCGGTGGTATGCGCCTGACCCGAGGCGTTGCTCTCGACCGTGATGGTCACCTTCACCGTTCCCGGCGGGTCGGCGCCGCACCGCGGATCGTCGGGGCCGCCAGGCACCGGAATCGTGAGGGCGGAGTCCGTCGAGCGTAGCACGATCTTGCGCCGGGACGGATCAGTCGCGTGGTCCTTGATGAGGAGCCGCTTTGCCGTCAACAGCTGCGTCGTGCCCGTCGGCGGCGGCGGTGGCTGTGGGCCGAGCAGGGTCGCCTGCTGACCGACGATGGGCGCCAGGTTGGAATCGAAGGCCAGCATGAACGCCTCGATCTGGCTGCGAAGGACGTTCCCGGCTGGTCCGTTCGGGATACCGCCATCGTTGGGGATCGGGAAGCCTCCGGGGTTGTCCTGGTTGAAGACCGTGGTGTTGTGGAAACGGAACACGGTGTCCACGCTGCCGTCGTGGAGGAAGCCGAAGCCGCGCACCTGGTCGCCCATGTGCCCGTTGTCTCCCGGATTGAAGAAGGTGACCGCCGGCATGCCGAACATCCCGACCTTTTGATACAAGTTGCGTAGGTGCGGGATCTTGAGGAGCTGGGGCTCGAATTCGAAGCTCGAGAACCCGTCGCCGCCGAAGAATCCCTGTGCCGGGCTGAGCGCGTGACACCCGTTGCAGCTCTGGAACACGTCCGAGGGGAACGAGTTGAGAAAAAAGTCGCGGCCGGTCGTCTCGTCGACCGTGAGCGAGTTGTCGAGCGCTCGTACCGGGTTCGGCGGATAGGTCACGTCGAGGATGAAGGCGGCGAACGCCGCCATGTCGGGGTCCGGAATGGGTGCGCCGCGACCGAGCAATCCGTCGAACGCGACGTTGAACTTGAGAAAGGCCTCCACTTCGTCGAGCGGATCCCCGCCGGGATCGTTGCCACCCGTGCGGTCACCACGCCAGTGCATCGGCCCGTGGTTGGCCATGCCCCGCAAGCTCTGCGTGGTCATGGGGCCCTTCATCGGGTGATGGTCCGGGAAGGACATGCCGAGCGGGTCGCTCACTCGGAACGGGTTCGGATTGTTGAGGACCACGTCGTCCGGATTGCCGAGGTCCCAGGCGAGGCTGTCGAAGTCGCCGAACACGTGACAAGCAGCGCACGAAGCCTCACCGTTGCTGGAGGTGAACGCGGCGTCGTAGAGCAACGGCCGGCCGGCCACCACGTACGCAGGCTCCGGATTGTAGAGCGGCAGGTGCGCGATCTGGGCGGCACCGGCCGTGTCGATCACCGAGATCGCGTTGTCGAAACGAGTAAGCACGTAGAGGCGGTCGCGTCCTTCGTCGAGGACGAGCCCGCTCGGCCCGCCGCCGCTGACGGTGATCTGGTCGGCGGTATCCGGAACGAAGGTTCCGGCAAGCAGCGCGGCCGTATCGACCACGCCGATCTTGTTCGAGCCGAAGGCGGCGACGTACAGCGTGGCGCCGTCGCCGGTGATCGCCAAGCCGGTCGGGGTGGCGAGACTCTTCTCCTTGTCGCCCGGCGGGCTGGGAACGCTCGCGTAGTCCAGATGGGAATTCAGGTGCCGCGGCGTGACCGTGCTCCCGTCGAGGATCGTGATCCGCGCCTCGTGGAGATGTCCGCGCACGGTGGACCCGCCGATCACGCCGGGTCCCTCGAAGCGGACCTCGTTGCGCGCCTCCGTGTTGGCGACGTAGACGATCGTCGGATCGACTGGATTGATCACCATGTCGAACAGCACGGTCCCGACCCCGGCGAACTCGCCGAGCGCGCCACCGACCGGGACGGGCGGCGTCGCATTCGCATCGATCGCGAAAACGTCCTTGTCGGGTAACGAGAAGCGAACCGCGTTGTTCCAGTTGCGCCCGAGCTCGTCCCGCCAGGAGCTCGTGGCTTGGTCGTACCTGACGATGAGCCCTGTTTCTGGACGTCCCACGCCGTCGGCGCTGCGCTCCGGGAGCGGCAAACCGCCCGGCATCGCCGTGCCGAAGACCGTGCACGCCCCCACCACCGTATCGTCGCCGAGGTTCCCGTCGTCGCAAACGGTCCCCTCGTGCACGGCCGTGGTGCGGTTCCCCGAATGAAACACGGCCGCATACACGCGGCTGCCATCGGGGCTCGCGGCGAGCGCGCGCGGGGTGTCGCCGAACAGCTCGACGATCGTCATCGGAGTGCCACCGGACGGCGCCCCGAGTGCGTTCGCGTCGAAGACCCAGACGAGCGCGCGTGGAACGCTCGGGGTGGAGAGGAGCGCCGGCACGGACTCCGGCAAGCTCTGGCCGCGCCGCGCCGTCGTGATGAAGGCGCGGGCGCCACCGGGCCCGGCGAAGACGATGTCCCGCGGCTCGTCGCCCACGAGCAGCGTGCGGATCACGCGCGGCGGAGTGGCCGCGACGTCGACGATGCTCACGCTGTCCGAGAGGTGGTTCACGACCCATACTTCGCCGTCCGTGCGGGCGGCGACGGCTACCGGCTCGAGGCCGACGGGAATCGACGCGGCCGGGGTGAGCGCGCCGCCGGGGTCGACGTCGAAGACTTCGAGGCGGTTGTCGGGCGTGTTGACGGCGAAGAGCTGGTTGCCGCTCGGGGACAGGGCCAGCGGACGGACCTGGCCGCTCTCGAAGGTGACGAACGCCGCCCCGGCACGCGTCGCGACGGCGAGCGCGGCGAGGAACAGGGACGCGATCGAGCGGATCGACATGGCCCGGCCAGTAACACGCCGCAACCGTCCGAGTAAACGAAGAAGCGCCGCCTCCTCGCACCTGCCTCGTCGCGCTACAGCCGGAGCTTGCCCGCGAGCCGCAGCGTGAACGTGTCGGACGCGCCGAGCCCGACGGTGCCGCGAAGCTTGATCCGGGTGCGCTTCTTGTTCGTGGTCGCGACGAAGTCGGGGGCGAGATCCTGCGGAGCTACCACCGGGCCACCGGCCCCGACGACCACATCGGCGAACGCCGGCAGCGACGCGTTGGTGAGCGTGAGCGCCAGCTTCCGGGCCTTGCCGTCGACGCGGGCGAACGACCCCGCGAGCACGAGCCCGCCGGCGTCGATGGCCGACCAGGTACCGCCGCCCAACGTGACCGTCCACTCGGTCTTCGCCTTCGTCTTCGTGTCGCCGAGGGCGAGCGTGGTCTTGCCGCGCACCAATCCGCTCGGCGCCGTGGTGTCGTCCGGAAGCAGCCACCTGGAGAGGAAGCCCCAGACGAGCTCGGCTAGGTCGAAGTCGTCGTTCAAGTAGAGGATGTGTCCGTCGAAGAACGCGCCACCGAACGAGCGTGCCGTCACGCTGCAGAGCCCCGTCTCGACGCCGTCCGTGCATCCCGTGTACGTCTCGCAGTACGAGAGCCCGCTGTCGGCGGTGACGACTTCGTCGGAATCACCGGGGGCGCATCCGTTGACGTCCCGCCAGTGGCCGAACGATCCGTCCGCGTCGCCGAACTGGCCGTTCTCGTACGGGACGAGCACGTCCGTCAGCCCCATGAACATCAGGAGCGGGATGGCTCGCGACGGACGGCACTCCGAGAGGGATTCGAGCGGGATCGGGAACGCGAGCGGCGCGGCGGCTGCGAAGAGATCGGCCGCGTCGCACGCCAAGCGGTGCGACATGGCGCCGCCGTTCGAGAGCCCCGTCACGTACACGCGGCGCGGATCGATGCTCGCCTCGTCCTCGATGGCGGCTACGAGCGCCCGGAAGAACGCGACCTCGTCGCGTTCCTCGCCGAAGAGGCAGCAGACGCCCGAATCCCACGCGTTGCCGGGACCCGACGGGTGCGTGACGAGGAAGCCCTCGCGGTCGGCGACGGCACGCAGGCCCGACAGCGCGGCCTGCTGGACGCCGTTCGACGTCCACCCGTGGATGTCCACGACCAGGGGGACGGGTGTCGCGCCGTCGACCGACGTCGGGCGGTAGACCATGTACGGGTACTCGACGTCGCCGACCGTGATCGAGCGCTCGTTCACTCCCGGCTCGAGGGTGGCGGTCGCCTGGAGGGCGCTGGCGATGACGAGGGCGGCGGCGAGAACGGTGCGCATCACGGTCCCTTGGCCCGGCCCGACCCGAGTGTCAACGGTCGAATCGTATCTGGCCCGAAACGCTGCCCGAACGGTAGGGCGGCGTTCCCTCGCCGCCTCCCGACCCGTCAGCTAAGGTGCCCGCCCATGCGACGGTGGTATCCGCGGCTCGCAATCGGGCTCGGGCTGGTGGCGGCCATCGTGTTGGCGCGCGCCACCGTCTTCGCTCCCGATCCGGTCGAGGTCGACGTCGCCGAGGTCATGCGCGGGCGAGTCGAGCAGACGGTGACGAATTCACGCGCCGGGACGGTCCGTACGCGGCGGCGGGCCAAGCTCTCCCCGGAGGTGGGCGGGCTCGTGACGGCGATTCCGCACCGCGAGGGCGAGCACGTGAAGGCCGGCGAGGTAGTCCTCGAGCTCGACGCCGAGCTGCAGCGCGCCAAGACGATCGTGGCGCAGCGCGAGCTCGAGGCCGCGACCGCACGCCGCGGTGAAGCGTGTCTCAACGCCGAGCGTGCCGCGCGGGAGCTAGTTCGCAATCGCGGGCTCGCGAGGGGAGGGCACATCTCGGCCAATCTCCTCGACCAGGTCGACAGCGCCGCCCGCGCCGGCGCGGCGGCGTGCGAGGCCGCACGCGCCGGAGAGGAGAGCGCCCGTGCCGGCGCCGATCTGGCGCAGCGCGAGCTCGACAAGACCGTGTTGCGCGCCCCGTTCGACGGCGTGATCGCCGAGGTCACGATCGAAGTCGGCGAGTGGAGCACCCCGTCGCCGCCCGCCGTCCCGGTCCCGGCCGTGGTCGATCTCCTCGACCCGGAATCGATCTACGTGAGCGCGCCCATGGACGAGACCGACTCGGGGCGCGTGCGGCCGGGGTTGCCCGCTCGCGTCACCGTGGACTCGCACGGCGGGCAGGCGTTCCCGGCGACCGTGGTCCGCGTCGCGCCGTACGTCGTCGACTTCGAAGCGCAGAACCGGACCGTCGAAGTCGAGGTGGAGCTGGCTGACCGGGCGTTCGCCGCCACGCTGCTGCCGGGCACGTCGGCCGACGTGGAGGTGATCCTCGATGCGAGGAAGGACGTGCTGCGCGTCCCGACCTCGGCCCTGCTCGCGTCGGGCAGCGTGCTGGCGGTGGAGGACGGACGGCTGGTCGAGCGCACGGTGCGGATCGGTCTGCGCAACTGGGATACGACCGAAGTGCAGGAGGGCCTCACCGAGGGCGAGCGCGTCGTCACCTCGCTCGATCGCGCCGAGGTGCAGGCCGGGGCGCGCGTCACCGTTCGGAAGCCGGGGGACAAGCGCTCGTGATCCGGTTGGAGGACGTCTCGCGGTCCTATGCGATCGGCGGGGGCTCGATCGCGGCGCTCGCCTCTGTGACGGAGCACGTGCGCACGGGGGAGTACGTGGCGATCATGGGCCCGTCGGGCTCCGGCAAGTCGACCCTGCTCAACGTGATCGGCTGCCTCGATCGTCCGACGACCGGCCGCTACTGGCTGGACGGCCGCGAGGTCGGGGGCCTGTCCGAGGACGAGCTGACGCTGGTGCGCCGGCACACGATCGGCTTCATCTTCCAGTTCTTTCATCTCGTGCCACGTCTCAGCGCGCTGGAGAACGTCGAGCTGCCGATGGTCTTCGCCGACGTGGCGCGCGGGGAGCGACGCTCCCGCGCGGCGGACGCGCTCGCGGCGGTCGGGCTCGCCGACCGCGTCACGCACCGTCCGGACCAGCTCTCGGGTGGCGAGCGCCAGCGCGTGGCGATCGCCCGCGCGACCATCATGCGGCCGCAGCTGCTGCTCGCCGACGAACCCACGGGCAATCTCGATTCCGTCTCGGGCGCCCAGGTGCTCGAGATGCTGGATCGGCTCCACGCGGGCGGGCTCACGTTGCTCGTCGTGACGCACGATCCCCAAGTCGCCCGTCGCGCGCAGCGCACGCTGGTGATGGCGGACGGGCACGTCGTGCGGCGGCTCACCAGCGAGCAGATGCGGGGCGCGGCACCCTCCTGGGGCACCGCGGCTTCGTCGTGACGGCCCGCGACGCGCTCGGCTTCGCGGGCCGAGCACTGCGCGGCCACCGGCTGCGCAGCGGGCTGTCGCTGCTCGGTGTGGCGATCGGAGTGGCCGCCGTCGTGCTGCTCACGGCGCTCGGCGAAGGGGCACTTCGCTACGTGACCAAGCAATTCTCGGAGATCGGCGCCGAGGTGCTGATCGTGGTCCCCGGCAAGACCGAGACGACCGGCATGATGCCGGGCGTGGCCGGCGTACCCAACGATCTCACGCTCGCCGACGCCGAAGCCGTGGCGCGGCGCATCCAAGGGGTGCGGCGCATCGCACCCATCGCCATGGGGACCGAGACGGTGGCCTACGGCGAGCGGCGCCGGCAGGTGGCGATCGTGGGTTCGACGCGGGAGTTCTTCGCGCTGCGGCGCCTGGAGGTGTCGCGCGGCTCCCTCCTACCTGCCGCCGACATGAATCGCGGTGCCGCGCTGGCGCTCATCGGCTCCACCGTGGCCCGCGAGCTCTTCCCCGCCCAGGATCCGCTCGGGCGCGTCATCCGTGTCGCGGGGCTCCGCGCGCGCGTGATCGGTGTCCTCGAGCCGCGCGGGACGCACATGGGGATGGATCTGAACGAGGTCGTGGTCCTGCCCGTGGCGACGGCCATGCGGCTCTTCAATCGCCGCTCGCTCTTCCGGCTGATGGTCGAGCTCGAGCGCTACGAGGATCTCGCCCCGAAGAAGGTGGAGATCATCGCGCTCCTGACGGAGCGCCACGACGAGGAGGACGTCACGGTCCTCACGCAGGATTCGATTCTCGAGTCCCTGTCGTCGATCGTCCGAGTGCTCACGCTCGCGCTCGCGGCCATCGCTGCCGTGTCGCTGGGTGTGGCCGGGACGGGCATCATGAACGTGATGCTCGTCTCGGTGGCGGAACGGACGTCCGAGGTGGGCTTGATGCGAGCTGTCGGCGTCGCCCGCCGGCAGGTCCTCGCCATCTTCCTCGTGGAGGCGGCGCTCCTGTCCGCGGTGGGTGGCGTGCTCGGCCTGGTGCTCGGTTGGCTCGGGACCCGCGTATTGGTCGCGTTGTATCCGGCCATGCCGGCGTCGCCGCCGCTCTGGGCGGTGGTGGCGTCGCTGGTCCTCGCCACGACGGTGGGCGTGGTCTTCGGCTTGTGGCCTGCCCGGCAGGCGTCGCGCCTCGATCCCGTGCGGGCGCTGGCGCCGCGGAGCTGACGTGCGGGATCTTGCCGACTTCGCCTGGCGCGCGCTCGTGGCCCACCGGCTGCGCTCCGTGCTGTCCTTTCTCGGCATTGCGATCGGGGTCGGCTCGGTGGTCGTGCTCACGTCGGTGGGGGAGGGAGCGCGCCAATACGTCGTGGGGCAATTCTCGCAGTTCGGCACGAACCTGATCGCCATCTCGCCCGGCAAGGTCGAAACGGGGGGCATCCCCGGG
>Ga0187893_10007582_pt1 | contig 17676 bp, 11 predicted proteins | sample MA1701074metaG_FD_139574 | JGI IMG/M metagenome (GOLD analysis project Ga0187893, IMG submission 139574) | White microbial mat communities from a basaltic lava cave in the Kipuka Kanohina Cave System on the Island of Hawaii, USA - MA170107-4 metaG ... | reverse complement strand
CGGAAGCCGTGCGCGCGATCGGAGAGCGCGCCGCGCGATGAGCTGGACCCTACTCGTCGGAATCGTGGTGGTGATGGGCTTCGCGCTCGTCGTGGCGCTGGCGCGCCGCGCCGAGCTCTCGGCCATGCGGCGCTCGGTGGGGGAGCGTGACCGCGCGAGCCGCCTGGGAAGCGCCGAAGCGCAGCTGCAGCACCCGGTCGTCGACCTCACGCGCTGCATGGGTTGCGGCAAGTGCGTGAAGGTGTGTCCCGAAGACAACGTCCTCGAGCTGGTGCACGGCCAGGCGATGGTGGTGAACGGCGCGCACTGCGTGGGCGTGGCGGCGTGCGAGCGCGAGTGCCCCGTGAGCGCGATCACGGTCACGATCGGCAATCTCTCCAGCCGCAAGGACATCCCGGCGCTCGGCGACCACTTCGAGGCCCACGGGACGCCGGGGCTCTTCCTGGCCGGCGAGGTGACCGCTCACGCGCTGATCCGGACCGCCGTCGAGCAGGGGACGGAGGTGGCGCAGGAGGTCGCCCGCCGCCTGAAGCGCGGCGAGGCGCCTCGCAACGGCATCCTCGACCTCTGCGTGGTGGGCGCCGGTCCCGCAGGGCTGGCCTGCTCGCTCGAGGCGAAACGGAACGGGCTGCGCTTCGTGACGCTCGATCACGAGGCGGAGCTCGGCGGCACCGTCGCCAAGTACCCGCGCCGCAAGATGATCCTCTCCGAGCCGGTCGACATCCCGCTCTACGGCCGGCTCGAGGAGAACTCCTACACCAAGGAGGAGCTGATCGAGCTGTGGAAGCGGATCGCGAGCGAGCAGCAGCTCCCGATCCGCAGCGGCGAGCAGTTCGTCGGGCTCGAGCGCGGCGAGGACGGCTCCTTCGTCGTGAGGACCGAGCGCCGCTCGTGGGCCACGCGGCACGTCTGCCTGGCGGTCGGCCGCCGAGGGATCCCGCGCACGCTCGGGGTTCCGGGCGAGGAGCTGCCCAAGGTCGCCTACAGCCTGATGGATGCGCGCTCCTACCAGGGCCGGCGGATCCTCGTCGTGGGCGGCGGCGACAGCGCCGTCGAGACGGCGGTGGGCCTCGCCGAGCAGCCGGGGAACCAGGTGACGATCTCCTACCGGCGGGAGGGCTTCGTCCGCATCCGGTCGAAGAACCAGCAGCGCCTCGAGGCCCTCGTCGCCCGCAAGCGGATCGTCCTGCTCCTGCAGAGCCAGGTCCTCGCCATCCATCCCGACTCGGTCGAGGTGGAGGTGACGAGGAACGGGCGCGTCGAGCGCGGGTTCGTCCCCAACGACGAGGTGTTCGTGATGATCGGGGGGATCCCGCCGTTCGAGCTGCTCGAGCGCTCGGGAGTCTCGTTCGACGCCTCGGCGCGCACTCCGCCGCCGCGCGTCACCGAGCAGGGGACCGGACTGCTCCAGGCGCTCTCGATCGGTTTCGGTCTCGCGCTGGCTGCGCTGCTCTGGGCGGTGTGGCATTCGGACTATTACACGCTGCCGCTCTCCGAGCGCCCCACGCACGCCAAGCACGCGCTGCTGCGGCCCGGACTCGGGTTCGGTCTCGCGGCGGGGATCACGGCCGCCGCCCTGATCGTGGTGAACCTGCTCTACGTCGTGCGGCGATCGCCGCGCCTCGGCCTCACCTGGGGGTCGTTCAAGCTCTGGATGACCAGCCACGTCGCGACCGGGATCCTCGCGTTCCTGTGCGCGGCGCTGCACGCCGCGATGGCGCCGCGCGACTCGGTGGGGGGGCACGCCTTCTGGGCGCTCGCGGTCCTCCTCGCGACGGGGGCCGTGGGCCGCTACTTCTACTCCTACATCCCGCGCGCCGCGAACGGCCGCGAGCTCGAGCTCGCCGAGGTGAAGGCGAAGCTCGAGCGGACGACCGCGGCGTGGAACCCGGAGCAGCGCCGGTTCCCGGAGCGCGTGCGCGCGGCGGTCTTCGCGCTCATCGAGTCGAGGCAGTGGAAGAGCTCTTTCTTCGCGCGGCTGTCGGCGCTCCTGGGCGCACAGCGCGAGCTGCACCGCCTGCTCTCGCGGCTCGCGCGCGAGGGCGAGCAGCAGAAGGTGCCCGAGGCGCAGATCCGCGAGACGCTCGCGCTCGCGCGCCGGGCGCACGGCGCCGCGCTCGCCGCCGCCCACTTCGAGGACCTGCGCGCGCTCCTGGGGACGTGGCGCTACCTGCACCGGTGGATCGCGCTGCTGCTCGTCCTGCTGGTGGGCGTCCACATCTTCTATGCGCTCTCCTACGGCTCGTTCCTGTAGGCGGCGGGCATGCGATTCAAGAATCCCAGCCTCTGGATCGCCGCCTTCTCCGCGAGCGCCGTCGTCGGCTTCGTGCTGAGCGACATCGGACAGCGTCCGTCGCCCGGACCGCTGGCCGAGGTCCACGGCCGCGAGGACGACCTCGCCGGCAAGAGCGACTGCTCCGAGTGCCACGGCGGGTGGCGCGAGACCATGAGCGAGGCGTGCCTCGCCTGCCACGAGGACGTCGGTCGCGACGTCGAGCAGCGCTCCGGCCTCCACGGCGTGATCGACCGCGAGAAGGCGTTGGAGTGCGGGCCGTGCCACAGCGAGCACCACGGCGCCGCGTTCCAGATGGTGAACGAGCAGAGCTTCGCCGCCGCCGGCGTTCCCGCCGTCGACCAGTTCGACCACGACCGGATCGGCTGGACGATGGACGGCCGCCACCTCGAGATCGCCTGCCAGGAGTGCCACGTGCACGTCGACGCCGCGGTCCTGCCGCGGGGCACCCGCCGTTTCATGGGTCTCGACCTGGAGTGCAGCCGCTGCCACGAGGACCCTCACAACGGCCGCATGGCGCTCGCCTGCGTCGACTGCCACGGTCAGCGCGACTTCAAGGCCGTCTTCTTCGCCGACCATGGCCGCCACCTGCCGCTGATCGGTGGGCACGGCGACGTCGGCTGCCGCGCCTGTCACGCCCCGAACGAGCCGCATGCGCTCGAGGCGCTCGGCCGCCAGGCCGAGCCGCCCCCGCGCGACTGCGCGGACTGCCACGAGTCGCCTCACTCGCGCGACTTCGTGCAGGGCGTCGCGGCGCTGGCGGCCAGGCCCCCGGCCGCGAGCTGCGGCGACTGCCACCGTCCGGAGCATCACACCTTCGTCTCCGGCGACATCGAGGTGACGAGGGAGCAGCACGCGCGCTCGAGCATGCCGCTCGATCCGCCGCACGATCGCGCGGCGTGCGACGCGTGCCACTCCGACCGGTTCGACGACTTCGCGGCACGCTACCCCGGACGCACCGCCGGCGACTGCGGGCGCTGCCACGCCGACGTGCACGCCGGACAGTTCGACGTCGGTCCGTTCGCGGTGCGCCGCTGCACCGAGTGCCACGACCTGATGCAATTCGATCCGCACACGTACACGCGCGAGCGGCACGCGCTCAGCGACTTCAAGCTCACCGGGGCCCATCTCGAGACCGGCTGCGACCAGTGCCATCGCATCCCCGACGAGGGCAGCCCGCGCTCCTTCCACGGTACGCCGTTCCGCTGCGAGCAGTGCCACGGCGACGCGCACGGCGGCTTCTTCGATCCCTTCCTCCGCAAGGAGTCCGTGCCCCGCCAGGGGAGCTGTGCGGCCTGCCACCTCACCACGAAGTTCTCGGCGCTGCCGAGGCGGGGCTTCGACCACGCCCGCTGGACCGACTACCCGCTTCTCGGCGCCCACGCGCAGGCCGAGTGCGCGAGCTGCCATCCGCACAGTCGCCAGCCCGACCGCTTCGGCCGCACCTTCGGGCGCGTCGCCCAGCGCTTCGGCAAGCTCGACGGCTGCGCCACCTGCCATCCCGACGTGCACCGCGGCGTCTTCGACGGGGCCGATCGGCCGCGCCGCGTGGGGAGCCGGACGGGATGCGCGCGCTGCCACGACGAGACGTCGTTCCGCACGGTCTCCACCGAGTTCGACCACGGCGTGTGGACCGGCTACGTGCTCGACGGCGCGCACGGACGGGTCGGTTGCGCCGGCTGCCACCCGACCCGGCGCCAGCCGGACGAATCGGGCCGGACGTTCTCCCGGGCGAAGGGGACCGCCTGCGCCGACTGCCACGAGGACCCCCACGCGGGGCAGTTCCTCCGGGAGGGGCAGACCGACTGCAGAAGGTGCCACAGGAGCGCGACCGGTTTTTCCGATCTCTACTTCAAGCACAACGTGCATTCGCGATACCGGCTGGACGTGACGCACGCGTCGGTGGCCTGCTCCGGCTGCCACCGGACCGTTCGGGAGGGAGGGCTCGACTTCGTGCGCTACCGGCCGCTGGGAATGGAATGCGCCGACTGCCACGCATCGCCCCAGGACGCGCTGCGTCGACGCAAGGAGAAGCACGAGTGACGCTCTTCGCGATCCTCCTGGGCTGCGCGCCCGCCGTCGCCGCGGCGTCCCTCCCCGCCGCGCAGGACGACGCCTTCACGCGCATCGAGATCCGGGTGACGACCACCACGCCCGGCTCGCTGGTCGTCGATCGCGGCACCACCGACGGAGTGCTGCGCGGCGACCGCGTCGTCCTGCGGCCGCGCGGCACGGCGGAGGTCGAGGGCTTCGTCGAGGAGGCGCTCGAGCGCGTCTCGCGGGTGGAGCTGGCCGAGGGCAGCACGGTCGTCCCGGTCGGGACGCGCGGCGAGATCCTGGTCCCGAACGTGCGCCTGCGGCGGGGCGAGTCGTCCGGAACCCGGCGCGGCGAGCCCGCGAGCGGATCGGAGCCCTCGAGCGGCCGCCCGTCCACCACGAAGACGCCGGAGCCCGAGAAGAAGCCGGCGACGACGCGGAAGAAGAAGCCGGCCGCGAAGAAGCCGGCGACCGAGGCGGCGACGGAGGGAGGCGAGCCGGCGCCGAAGCCCGCGAACGCGGCCGCGGATCCCGCGAAGGGTTCCACGGGCACGACCACGAAGAGTCCTACCTCGCCGGCGAAGAAGAGCACCAGGCCGGCGACGTCGAAGAGCGCCGATCCGAAGAGCGCCAAGCCCTCGGAACCGGGAGCGAAGCCGTCCGGCGCGGCCAGGAGCGCCGGCGCCTCCGAACCGGCGCCGGCCCATCCCGGCTGGCAGCGCAAGGAGGAGGCCTGGTCGAAGGACAAGCCGCTCCTGTCGCAGCTCAAGCCGCTGCGCCCGGAGGAACGCGCCTTCCAGGTGACGGGCCGCGTCTGGGCGCTCGTCGACGTCCAGGAGTACGAGGAGGCGAACGACTCGAACAACGTGTATCGGGTGGGGGCCGCCTTCGACGCCGAGAACCCGTTCGGGCAGGGCGGCGCCCTCCACTTCGACGCGGAGATGAACCAGCGCTACGAAACGAGCGGCGGGAGCGGGAACGACCTGCTCACCCGCCGCCTCTCCTACTCGTGGGGCGGCACGCGTTTCGACCCGATGCGCTGGGAGGTCGGCCGCTTCCTGCAGCACGGAATGCCGGAGTTCGGATTCCTCGACGGTCTCGAGTGGTCGTACCGCACGTCGGGCGGCGACCGCCTCGGCGCCAGCGTCGGATACGCTCCCGAGCCCGACGACGACTTCGACTCCTTCGACGATCTCCAGTTCGCGGCCTACTACCGCTGGTGCGCCGACGAGAGCGAGCGGTTCACGGCGACCGCCGGATACCAGAAGCTCCTGCACGACGAGGCCAGCGACCGGGACCTGGTGGTCGCCAAGCTGCGCTACGTGCCGGGCGGAGGCTGGGACTTCCACGCGGCCGCGTGGCTCGACTTCTACGGCTCGGGCGACCGCGCCAAGGAGAACGACTACGAGCTGACGCAGGCGGTCTGCTCGCTCGGGCGCCGCTACGACGACGGCGACTGGTGGAACCTCACCTACCGCAAGGTGAGCTTCCCCGACATCGACCGCACCGGCGAATTCACGCCGATCACCCGCTCGGTCCTCGACCACAACCGGCTGCACCGCGTGATGCTGAGCGGGTCGAGCAACTGGACGCGGTCGACGCGCGTGCACGGGCGCGCAGGCGGCTGGGTCGACGAGGAGGAGAGCGGCGGCACCGGCGAGGCGGGGATCGAGTTCCCCGGCTTCTTCCTCGAGGACTCGACGCTCGACTTCACGGGATTCGGGACGCTCGGGCAGTTCACGTCGGTCGTGGGCGGCCGCGTCAGCTACGGTGGCTTCGTGAAGCACGGACGCTGGGACCTCTTCTACGAGATCGCCAACCATCACCACGACGGGTTCATGACCGACATCGAGGACGACGTCCAGCACCGCGTCCACGCCAGCCGGAGCTTCTACTTCCCTTCCGGATGGACGATCTCGGCGCAGGGCGGCGTGTTCGTCATCGACGAGGACCTGGGCTGGTCGTTCGGACTGTTCGTCCAGAAGAGCTTCTGAGGACCCCGCCATGCGCTGCCGGCAGATCGCGAGCCCCAAGGTGTGGATCGCCCTGATCGCGGCGTCGGTCGCCGCCTGCGTCGTGCCCGACCGGATCACCGGGATGCGTCACCGCTGGTGGACCGGGCTCGGGCCGGTGATCCCCCACGACACGTTCCCGGCGGACTGCAAGATCTGCCACGTCGGCGACGGCTGGAACGTGCTCGCCGAGGACTTCGTGTTCGACCACGAGGAGGAGACCGGCTACCCGCTCCATGGAGCGCACGACCAGGCGAAGTGCCTGCGCTGCCACAACGACCGCGGGCCGGTCGCGATCTTCGCGGCGCGCGGGTGCGGCGGCTGCCACCAGGACGTGCACCAGGGCGACCTCGGGGTGGAGTGCTCCGAGTGCCACCAGGAGTCGACCTGGGTGCCTCGCGATCAGGTGGCGATGCACAACCGCACGCGCTTCCCGCTGTCGGGCACGCACGCCGTCACCGCCTGCCATCGCTGCCACCCCGGCGCGCTGGTCGGGAACTTCGTTCCCACCGACACCGAGTGTCTGAGCTGCCACTACAAGGACCTGCAGTACGCCAACAATCCCCCGCACCTGGTGCTCGGCTACACCGACCACTGCGACCGCTGCCACATCCCCACGACCTGGAACGCGGCGGAGAACTAGCGCGGACGATTCATGAGCCCCTGCTGCGGCTCGGTCGGTTCGTCGCCGACTTCGTCAGACCAAGTCTTTTCTCCCTCAGCGGGTTCACGAACCCGCATCGGTCGAAAAGCCACGGCACTCCTCGTCAGCGCCATGCATCCCGTCGCCTCGCTACGGGGCTCACGAACAATCCGCGCTAGTCCGTCGTCGACGGAGCGGGCTCCGCCCGGCGCGCTCCTGCGCGCCAGTCAAGCCGGGCGCGCGACGGATCGGACGGAAGGATGTTCCGTGGTCCGCGGGCGGAATCCGACGGCCGCCCGGGACGCCGGATGCCCCTCAAGTCGGGCGTGCGCATGCCGATGAGTCGCGATGCGCTGGAGTCGCAGCTCCCGCGCGCTCGGGATCGCAACAGGGCGGTGGGTGAGAAAGGTGAGTCATGCCGAATGACGGAAGCTGTCGCCTCGGGATCTACGTGCTCCTCGGGGCCCTGGCCGGCTGCGGAGGCGGCGGCGGGGGAAGCAGCGAGGAAGCAGCCTCGTCCCAGGGGCAGTCCTGCATGATCTGCCACAACGGATCGACGGGAGGCACCTACTCCGGGCCGGGCATCGAGAACCCGCACCCGTTCCCGGGTGCCGACATGCTCGCCTGCACGACCTGCCACGGGGGCAACCCGAGCGGCGGCAGCAAGCTGGCGAGCCACGTACCGGCGCCGCCGGAGATCGGCGCGCGCTCCTCGTGGACCGACAACGGCCGCAACTGGTTCAACCGGCTCACGCTGGCCGGCATCGACAAGTTCGCCGACTATCAGGACAACGACGGCGACGGCGTGGGCGATCCGCGCGGCGGCGCCGGTTCGCAGGCCTTCGGGCAGACCTACACCTCGCTCGACTACCTCCAGTTCGTGAACCCCGGCGACCTTCGCGTCGTCTCCAAGGGGCGGTCGTGCGGCCAGTGCCATGCCAACCACGCCTCGATGGTGTCGCGCAGCGTGCTCGCCACGCAGACCGGGTTCTTCGGCGGGTCGATGTACTTCATCGGCGCCGAGAACGCGATCCAGGCCCAGCAGGACCTCTACGACGACACCGCGTCGGACTACGCGTTCCGCGCGGTGAACGACCCCAACTACGCCTACGACCCGCAGAACAAGGTGGGAGCGGTGCAGAACCTGCTCCAGGTGCCGGTGATGAGCGTGTTCGGCCGCAGCGGCGGCATGAACATCTACCGCAACCCCGCGTACGACTCGCTCACGCTCGGGGCCGACCTCCTGCCCGACAACCGCGTGGTCACCGGATCGCGTCTCCAGCACCTGTTCATGGAGCAGGTGGCGTTCACCTGCGGCGACTGCCACCTGGGCAGCGCGGGCGCGAACAACCGCTTCGGCGACTTCCGCTCGTCGGGCTGCACGGCCTGCCACATGCGCTACAGCCTCGACGGCCAGAGCCGCAGCTCCGATCCGAACGTCAACAAGCTCGAGCCGATCGATTCCGACGACATCGACGCCCCCGAGCTCGCCCACGTGAAGGCGCACCGGATCGACAGCACGTCGAAGACCCTCGCCAACGGGCTGACGCAGATGGGGATCGACGACCACACCTGCGCCGGATGCCACCAGGGCTCCAACCGCACGGTCATGCAGTACTGGGGCATCCGCCTCGACCAGAACCAGGACGTGCGCAACCGCTTCCAGTACCCGGCCAACCCGGTCACCTATCGCAACACCTCGGGTGACCAGCGCCTGTTCGACCCGGTGGACCGCAACAACACCTTCAACGGCCGCAACGCCAACCAGTACCTCCTGCGCGAGGACTACGACGGCGACGGGCGCGACGACACCCCGCCCGATGTCCACTACGACGCCGGCATGGGCTGCATCGACTGCCACGGCAGCGTCGACCTCCACGGCGGCAACGTGGCCAACCCGACCACGACCATCTGGAGCCACATGGAGCAGCAGACCACGATCCAGTGCGAGAACTGCCACGGGACCACCAGCGCCTACGCGCAGACCCAGCAGGGGGTCGGCCACGACGGCACGGTCTCGCAGCTCGCGGTCGACCGCAAGGGCAACCTGATCAAGCACGTGCGCCGCGAGTCGGACGGCCACTTCTACCTCTACAGCAAGCTGGACGGCGCCCGCCACTTCGTTCCGCAGACGCTCGACGTGACCGTCGACAGCGGCAAGACCAACCCGTTCTCGCTGCAGCCCGTCTACAACGCCAAGGGCTCCTACGCGATGGGCCGCGACGACGGCGATCCGGGCACCGGCACCGGTCCGAAGCAGACCGGACGGCCCTCCACGGGATTCAGCCACACCGACAACATGAACTGCGCCTCGTGCCACGCCTCGTGGAGCAACACCTGCGTCGGCTGCCACCTCAAGGGACAGTACGACGAGGGCGCCAACTACAGCAACATCACGGGCGAGCGCATCGTCTTCAAGCAGCGCAACGCCGACTTCACCTACCAGACGCCCGTGCCGTTCCAGCTCGGCGTGAACGCGCACAACAAGATCGCGCAGGTCTCCGCCAACACGAAGGTGTTCTTCCAGTACCGCGACCGGAACCTGCTCTTCTCGCAGATCTTCGCGTTCACCGACCGCAACGGCGGCGGCAACGACCCGGCCAACGGCCTGGGCGCGCTCGGCCACAACGCGCTGCTCGCCCACTCCATCCGCGGCCGCGTCTCCAGCACCAACGAGGGGCCGCGCTACTGCGTGGCCTGCCACCTCACGACCGCGGGCCTCGCCACGTTCGGGACGCAGTACGACGCCTTCCGCACGGCGATGGCGGCTCGCGACTACGGCGCGCTCGACTTCAACCTGCTGCAGACGCACATCGGCAAGAACCCGGGCAACCAGCTCGACTCCCCGATGTGGGTGCACATGGTGTCGGGTCTCGGCAGCGGGATGTTCCTGTTCGACAAGAACGGCGGTCCGGTGAACCCGCTCGACTTCAACGCCAACCGGTTCGGCTCGAACGGCGCGGCGCCCGGGTTCAACTTCAACCCGGCCAACGTCGCCTTCGATCTCGACCGGATCGTGGAGGACAGCGGCTTCTCGTTCGCCTCCAACAACCACGCCATGCTCGACCCGGGCCAGGGCCCGAACCTGCGCGACGGCGCCCAGGACCCCGGGCGGCCCGGGCCGCTCGGTGCGTCCCTGGTCCGCAAGCTCGCCGACCCGGTGAACGGCGTCGTTCTCGACTCCTGGATCGACGCCAACGCCGCCCTCCAGGGTGACGCGGGCAACTACGTGCGCTGACGAGCGCAGCCTGAGTTTCGACGGCCGCCCGGGTCGCGTCTCGCGGACGCGGCCCGGGCGGCCGCGTTTCCGGCGCGCCGCGTACGGGGGGAACTGGCAACCGCGCCCGTCCCGCGGTATTCCACCGCGGCCGCCTCCCGCCGTCGCCGAGGTCCCGCCGACGAATCCGAACGTGATGCGCTCCCCCGGGTCCCCGCCTCCGTCCGGCAACGGTCGCGTCGCGGCACCGGTCGACTACGAGCTCAAGTTCCTGCTCGCCGAGCCGGTCGCCGGCGAGATCGAGGCATGGGCGCGCGACCGGCTCGCGGTCGATCGGCACGCCGATCCCGCGCTCGGCCGCCAGTACCGCACCACGACGCTCTACCTCGACACCCCGGCCCTCGACGTCCTCCACGCCCTTCCCGGCTTCCGCCGACGGAAGTACCGCCTGCGCCGCTACGGCCGCGAGCCGCGCCTCTACCTCGAGCGCAAGATCCGGCGCGGCGACGCGGTCCGCAAGCGCCGCGTCGCGGTCCCGGAGGAGGCGCTCGCGACGCTGGCGGGCGGAGAGGCCGCGCACGGCGGCGCGGAGGGCGACGCCTGGTTCCGCTCCGAGATCGCGCAGCGCACCCTCGGCCCGGCCGCCACGATCACCTACCTCCGGACGGCGTTCGAGGGGGGGGACGGCCCGGGACCTCGCCGGCTCACGCTCGATCGAGCCATCCGCGGGGCGCGCACGCGCGACTGGAAGGTCGCGACACCCGATCCCGGCCTCGAGCTCGGCGAGGGCGTCGTGATCTGCGAGCTCAAGTTCCGCGGCGCCCTGCCCGCGCCGTTCCGGGACTTGATCGCCGCCTTCAAGCTGAAGCCGGCCGCGGCGTCGAAGTACCGCCGGCTCATGCGCGCCGCGCTGGGCGCCGCGGGAGGGAGCGTCGCCGATGGCTGATTGGCTCGAGGCCGGCGGCTCCGACAGCGCCCCTCTCGCCCTCGGGACGGTGGCACTCCGCCTCGCCGCGTCGGTCGTCACGGGCCTGGTCGTGGCTTCCGTCTACAGCCTGGCGCTGCGCAAGCCGGCGCAGGAGGGCTTCCCGCTGCGGATGACGCTCGTGCTCCTCACCGTGCTGGTCGCCATGACCACGCTCGTCATCGGCGACAACGTCGCGCGGGCGTTCAGCCTGGTGGGTGCGCTCGCGATCGTCCGCTTCCGCACCGTCGTCGAGGACACCCGCGACACCGCGTTCGTGATCTTCGCGGTGATCGCCGGGATGGGGATCGGCGCCGGCCACTTCGGGGTCTGCGCGATCGGCGTTCCCGCCGCGTCCGCCGTCGCGCTCGCCATGGGTGCGTGGAGCCGCAGCCGCGCCGGATCGGCGGCCGCATCGGCCGCCGGCTGCCGGCTGCTCGTGCGAGTCGGCCTCGGCCACGAGCCGGAGGCGCTCCTCGGCGACCTCTGGAGCCGCCACCTCGCCTCCTGCCGCCTCGCGGCCACCGCGACGGCCCGCCAGGGCGCGGCGCTCGACCTGCGCTACGTCGTGCGGCTGCGCGATCCCGCGCGGCCCCTCGCGCTCGTGCAGGAGCTGAGCCGGCTCGAGGGGGTGCAGCACGTCGAGCTCGAGTCGGCGTAGATTCGGACGGAGCAGCGGCCGCCCCGGCCCGCGCGCGGCCCGCCCCCGTGGAATCGCAACGCGTGCCCGACCGACCGACCCTTCGACGCCTGGCGCTCCCGATCGCCCTTTTCGGCGCGCCGTCGGCGGCCGCGGCGCAGGAGCCGCGCGCGCCGGCGGCCGCCTCCCGGACCGACGCCAGCGCCCCGTTCTTCGCCAAGGGGGAGATCCCGCGGCTGCGGCTGGAGATCGCGCCCGCCGACGTCGAGCGCCTGCGCGCCGATCCGCGCAGCTACGTCCCCGCCATGCTGCGCGAGAACGACCGCGTCGTCTACGAGGAGGTCGCCGTCAAGCTGAAGGGGGCCGCCGGGAGCTTCCGCGACATCGACGATCAGCCGGCGTTCACCCTCAACTTCGACAAGTTCCGCCGCGGCCAGGAGTTCCACGGGCTCGACAAGCTCCATCTCAACAACTCCGTGCAGGACGACACCTGGCTGCACGAGCAGATCTGCTCGGAACTGTTCGTCGCGGCCGGAGTCCCGGCGCCCCGCGTCACGCACGCGCGCGTGAAGCTCAACGAGCGCGACCTCGGCCTCTACGTGCTCAAGGAAGGGTTCGACGCCCGCTTCCTCGCCCGCCATTTCGCCGACCCCGCGGGGAACCTCTACGACGGCGGCTTCTGCCAGGACGTCGACGCCGACCTCGAGAAGGACGCCGGCTCGGGCGCCGACGATCGCCGCGACCTGCGCGCGCTGGTCGAGGCATGCCGCGATCCCGAGCCCGCCTCGCGCTTCGCCCGGCTGCGCGAGCGGCTCGACGTCGAGGCGTTCCTCACCTTCATGGCGATGGAGCTCGCGACCGGGCACTGGGACGGCTACTCGCTCAATCGCAACAACTACCGCCTCTACTTCGACCCCGGCGACGGCCGGGCGCGCTTCCTGCCCCACGGCATGGACCAGATGTTCCAGCACCCCGACGCGTCGGTGCTCGAGTATCCGCACGCGCTGGTGGCCGAGGCGGTCATGCGCAACCCGGAGTGGCGCGCGCGCTTCCGCCAGCGCCTCGTCGAGCTGCTGCCGCTCTTCGCGCGCGGGACGCTGCTCGCGCGCATCGACCGTCTCGCCGACCGGTTGCGGCCGGTCCTGAAGGCGATGGGAGGGTCGGCGGCGCGCGATCACGCCGCCCGCGTCCGCGACCTGCAGGAGCGGGTGGAGGCGCGCGAGAAGAGTCTGCGCGAGCAGTGCCGCCGGCCCGAGCCCAGGACGCTCGAGTTCGATCCGCGCGGGGTCGCGCGGCTCACCGGCTGGGTCGCGAACGTGGAGGACGGCGAGGCGAAGCTCGAGCAGACCACGCACACCGGCAAGCGCTGCCATGCGATCGAGGTCGCGGCCGGCCCCTGCGCTGCCGGCTGGCGCCGGCGCGTCAGCCTGGCCCGCGGTCGCTACGCGTTCGAGGCACGGGTCAAGACCCGATCGGTCGAGCCGGCCGACGGGGAGGCGGGCGGCGGCGCGCTCCTGCACGTGCCCGGAGTCGCGATGAGCATCGGCCTCCGCGGGACCGGGAGCTGGCAGCCGCTCGCCGTCGGCTTCGAGGTGCGCGAGGAGAGCCGGGTGGTCGACCTCTCGGCGGAGCTGCGCGCCGCCGCGGGAACCGCGTGGTTCGAGCTGGCGTCGCTGCGGCTGGTGAAGCTGCCGTGATCCGGCGCCGGCCGTAACCTGACGCGATGGCCCGCACTCCCCGCTCCGCCCTGTCGCTGGCGCACAGCCTGGTCCCGTTCGGGCTGTTCCAGCGCAAGCCGCGCCACTACCTCGAGATGCTGCGCATCGCCTGGGAGAACCGCGACCGGCTCGGCTACGCCTGGCGGGTGCTCACGCGCGGCGTCTGCGACGGCTGCGCCCTCGGCACCAGCGGCCTCAAGGACTGGACCCTCGAGGGCACCCACCTCTGCCTGGTGCGGCTCAACCTGCTGCGGCTCAACACCATGGGGGCGTTCGACCCCGCGCGCGCGGCCGACGCCGGCGAGCTCGACCGGCGGAGCTCGCGGGAGCTGCGCGAGCTCGGCCGAATCGGCTGGCCGCTGCGCCGCCGCCGCGGCGAGCGCGGCTTCACGCGCGTGAGCTTCGACGAGGCGTGGCGCGACGTCGGAGCGCGCTGGCGCCGCCTCGACCCGCGCCGCACCGCCATGTACGTCACCAGCCGCGGCGTCACCAACGAGGTCTACTACGTCGCGCAGAAGGTGATGCGCTTCCTCGGCAGCAACAACGTCGACAACTCCGCGCGCCTGTGCCACGCGCCCAGCACCGTGGGGCTCAAGGCGGCCATCGGCGTGGCCGCCACCACCTGCTCCTACCGCGACTGGTACGAGGCCGACCTGATCGTCTTCCTCGGCAGCAACCCCGCCAACGACCAGCCCGTCGCGATGAAGTACCTCGAGCAGGCGCGTCGTCGCGGCGCGCGCGTGGTGCTGGTGAACGCCTGCCGCGAACCCGGCATGCAGCGCTACTGGGTGCCGTCGAGCCCGGCCTCGGCGCTCTTCGGCACGCGCATGTGCGACCGCACCTTCCTGGTGAAGGTGGGCGGCGACCTCGCCTTCCTCACGGCGGCGGCGAAGCGGCTGGTGGAGCTCGGCGAGGTGCAGAACGACTTCATCGACGCCGCGACCACCGGGTTCGGGGAGCTTCGCGACCTGCTCGCGCGACAGTCGGTGGACGAGCTGGCGGAGCGCGCCGGGGTGACGGCGGGCGACGTCGAGGAGTTCGCCCGCGAGCTGGCGGCGGCCGGCCGCGGCGTGCTCGTCTGGTCGATGGGGATCACCCATCACGCCGACGGGGCCGACACGGTGAAGGCGATCGCCAACCTGGCGCTCCTGCGCGAGTGGGTGGGGCGCGAGGGCTGCGGCCTCATGCCGATCCGCGGCCATTCCGGCGTGCAGGGGGGCGCCGAGATGGGCGCCTACGCCACGGCGCTCCCGGGCGGCATCGCGATCGACGCCGGGGCGGCGCGCCGCTTCTCGGAGATGTGGGGCTTCGAGGTCCCGGCGGCCCCGGGCCTCACGACCGTCGAGTACCTCGAGGCGGCCGGCCGCGGCGGGATCGACGCGCTCTACTGCATAGGCGGCAACTTCCTCGAGACCCTTCCCGACCCGGCGCGGGTGGCGCGACAGCTCGCGGGCATCCCGCTGCGCGTCCACACCGACCTCGTCCTCACCAAGGCGATGCTGGTCGAGCCGGCCGACGTCGTCTACGTGCTGCCGGCGAAGACGCGCTACGAGCAGACGGGAGGCGGCACCGAGACGAGCACAGAGAGGCGGGTGATCTTCTCGCCGGAGCTGCCGCGCGACGGCATCGGCGAGGCGCGCAGCGAATGGGAGATGCTGCTCGACCTGGCGCACGCCGTCCGCCCCGACGCCGCCCCGCTCCTCGGCTGCGCCGACGGCGCCGCGATCCGTGCCGAGATCGAGCGCGCGGTCCCGGCCTACCGGGGCATCGCCGCGCTCGCCCGGCAGGGCGACCAGTTCCAATGGGGCGGACCGCACCTCTGCACCGGGCGCCGCTTCCCGACCGCGGACGGCAAGGCGCGCTTCGCAGCCGTCGCGCCGGCGCCTCCGCCGCCGCCCCACGCCTCCGCACGCGCGCGTCGCTTCATCCTCGCGACGCGCCGGGGAAAGCAGTTCAATTCGATGGTGCAGGCCGAGGTGGACTCGCTCACGGGTGCGGCGCGCGACCACGTGTTCCTCGCGCACGAGGACGCCTCCCGGCTCGGAATCCGGCGCGACGACCCGATCCGGGTGCGGGGGCCCGCCGGCATCTTCCGCGGGCGCGCCTTTCCCGCCGACGTGGCGTCGGGAACGCTCCAGGGACACTGGCCCGAGATCAACGTCGTCCTTCCGGCGGGCGTGCTCGAGCCGACGAGCCTGGTTCCCGACTACAACTGCGAGGTCACGCTCGATCCGGAGCGGTGAGCGGCGCCGCGCTACACTCGCGGCGGAGGCCCGCCATGCCAGAGACCGAACCGCCCGCCGCCGCCGACCCGTCCGCCGCGTCCGGGAAACCCCCTCCGGCCGCGAAGGCTCCGCCCGCCGGGAAGGCTGCGCCGGCCGAGAAGGCGGCCGCGCCGGCGAAGCCGCCGGCGCCCCCGAAGGATCCGCGCGACCCGGCGATGAGGGAGCACTTCGCCCGGGTGCAGTCGGAGCAGCGCCGCCTCGGCTGGGACGACGCGAAGCTGTGCGAGTTCGCCACGAAGGCGCTCGCGACGAGCGATCCCTACGGCCGCCTGAAGGTGACGACGATCGACTTCGCCTCGCGCCTGCGGCCGACGCTGCTCAAGTCCTTGGCCGCGGCGCTCGCGAAGGAGCGCTGAGCCGGTCAATCGGGCAGCCGCCGCTCGCGGCAGAGCTCGTGGACCCGCAGCCGCAGCCGCGGCACGAGGCCGCGTGCATCCGTCCCCGCCGGAGGCGGCTCGAGCCGCCTCCCTTCGATCGACCGCACCGAGAGGATGCCGCAGGCGCTCGCGACCAGGAACGCGTCGTGGGCGGCCTCGACATCGTCGCGTCGCACCGTCGCCTCGCGCGCCGGGATTCCGAGGTCGCGCGAGGCGCGCAGCACCGCCGCGCGCGCGATCCCCGGGAAGGCGCCCTCGGCCGCCGGTGGCGTGACGAGTCCGCCGCCGGTGACGACGAAGAGATTCGTCGAGCTCGTCCCGAGCACGCGGTCGTCCCGGTCGACGCGCAGGCCGTCCCCGGCGCCGCGCGCGGCGGCGCGCTCGCGGCTGTGCGCCGCTCGCTCGGGATCGTCCCACTTGAGGTCGCCCGGCTCCTGCGGAGGGGCGCCTCGCACGGCGGGCTCCGGCACGAGGACCAGCCCGATCCCCGCCGCCAGCGTCTCGGCGTCGAAGGGAGGCGCAACGGCAGCCTCGACCGCCAGACCACGCGCGTCGAGCCGCAGGCGCAGCAGCCCCTCCCCCGCGCCTCGCCGTCGCCACTCCGAATCGATCGCGCGCTCGATCGCGTCGCCGTCGAGCGGCTCCCCGAACCCGACGCGCGCGGCGGAGCGAGCCAGCCGCCGCGCGTGCTCGCCGACCAGCTCGAGACGCCCGCGGCGGGCGCGCACGATCTCGACCAGCGCGCGCGCGCGGGGCGCCGTCATCGTGCCCTTTCCGGCCCCGGTGCGACGACGGCCGCCTCGCCACCCGGCCCGTCGAGCCAGCGCGCGATCGCCTGCCCCGCGGCCTCGTTGCCGCGCTCGTTCCAGTGGGTGTCGCGGACCCGGTAGGTCGCCCCTCCGCTCTCGGCGGCGCGCAGCGCCGGCAGCAGGTCGAGGCAGGTCACGCCGCGGCCGGCGAAGAACCCGGCGAGCCGCCGGTTGGGCCCGTCGCGGTCGAAGGCGGCCGCCTCGGCGCCGGCGACCTCCGCGAAGAGGGCGTCGTTCACCTGGAACTCGTCGGGGATGAGCACGACGCGCAGGCGCGGCCCGATCACGTCGGCCATCCTGCCGAGCAGGGCGAGCGTCTCCTCCCATTCGCGGCGCGTGTGGCGCGACGGTTCCCGCCGGCACACTTCCAGGCGGCCGCGCTCGATGGCGGCGAACCGCTCGGGCGTGAACTCGGGCAGATCCTCGACGCGCAGCTCGCCCTCCTCGCGGGCCGCATCCGGCTCCGTCCCCGCGCGCGCGGCGTGCGCGAGCTCGGCGCGCAGCGCCGCCAGCCGCCGCAGGAACGCGAAGAGTCTCACCGAGTCGGCGTGCAGGAAGCTGGCGCCCCGCGTCCCCTGGACGTCGTTGCCGAGGAAGAAGCAGACCAGCACGAGGTCGGGCTGGTAGCGCTGCGCCTCGGTGCGCCAGACGTGCAGGTAGTCCCGCGGCGCCGTGGAGCGG
>Ga0187893_10007581_pt1 | contig 17678 bp, 11 predicted proteins | sample MA1701074metaG_FD_139574 | JGI IMG/M metagenome (GOLD analysis project Ga0187893, IMG submission 139574) | White microbial mat communities from a basaltic lava cave in the Kipuka Kanohina Cave System on the Island of Hawaii, USA - MA170107-4 metaG ... | reverse complement strand
AGAAAATCCCCGGCCTGCTCGCCGGAAGCGATCAGCGCCTCGACCTCATTGCGCAATTCCGGATCGCCGGCGCAGACCCGGTCGAGGAACTGCGCCCGCTCGTCCGGCTCGAGTTCGACGGCATGATGATAAATGTGAGCAACTTGCTGATAACGTTCAGGACTCATGGGCAGGAGTCATGGGAAAGCGCGCGGCGCAACCAGGCGCAGGCCGGCCACTACCGGGCGGTCTTTACTCTCAGTTTAGATCGGATTTCAAATGCGGCTGAATTATAGCTGACCGCTTCATCCTGTCACTACCTGAGACCAAATCCTGATGCTGCCGCCGGCGCCCGCGCGGAAGCTGAGGGTGTATTTCTGATAACCCGTGTAGGCGACCACGCGCGCTGGCGGGGTCGCGATCGTCAAGCCGCCGACTTTGTCCGTGAACTCGACTTCTCACAATAATGGGCTGGGGCGCCTATTATCCACTATGGCTCCGCAGGAATTCCGCACAACCAGTTCGGGCTTGACGACCACTTTTCGCGGCCCCCCGTTTTTGGGCTTACTGCCGTCAATCGTTTCAATCAGCAGGTGGGTGGCTTGTTGGCCCATTTCAGTCAAGTCCCAATTCACGGTCGTCAAGGGGACTCTGAGCAGCGGGCCGTAATGGATAGCGCCTGCGCCACAAATCGCCACTTCATCGGGGATTTTTATGCCCGCTTCGTGCAGCGCGCTCATCGCGCCGATGGCGGTCGGGTCGTTGACGGCGAAGATTGCGCGCGGGAGTTTTCCTTCGGCGATCCAGTCCCGCATGGCTTCATAACCGTTTTGTTCAAATAAGCCGCAGTCCCGTACAAGCTTCTGGTCAAAGCTGATGCCATGTTCCCGAAGCGCTTGCTGATAACCTTCAAAACGATCCTTTGCAATGCTGATCTCAGCGCTGCGCAAGTGGCCGATACTGCGATAGCCAAGTTTGATCAAATGTTCGGTGGCGAGCCGGCCTACCAGCACGTTATCCGTCACGACGGCTCGACCGGCCATGCGCTCGAAGTGACGGTCCAGAAAAACAAGCCTGGCGCCCTCTCGAATCAGCCGGCGATAGACGCCCGCCTCAGCCTGGGTGAGCGAGGATGCAATAATCAATCCATCGGTGCGATGGCGCAACGCCGTGACCTCTGACACTTCCTGCGCGGCGTTTTCTTCGGTGCTGCAGATCAGCACTTCGTAGCCGGCAGGCCGCGCAATGGAACTGATGGCTTTCGCCAGTTCCGCGAAATAAGAGTGCGTCAGATCAGGCACAACCAGCCCAATCAAAAAGGAGCGCCTGGTGGCCAGCCCGCGGGCCTGGTGGTTGGGTTGGTAGCCCCTTTGTCGAGCGACTTCCAGCACACGCTCGCGCGTTTCGGCGCTGATGGTCCCGCGGTTGTTGATCGCCCGCGAGACAGTCATCATCGAAACCCCCAACTCCTCGGCGATATCAGCTAGTGTTACCGGCATATCCTGCTCCTCCCGGGCGCGGCTTGGATCTTCTGACTGCTTGTTAGCGCAAACGGCTTTTTCATTGACACAGTTAACGCTAACACATATCCTACCACCATATTCAATCTATCTGTAGTTCAAGCTTCGCTTTGCTGGGAAAATAACTCAAAACGACTGATCGGGCTGTCGTTGGAAACGGCCCGGCAAACTCACGCTCAACAAAAAAAGGGGCGCCGGCTCGTCAGGCGGCGTCCCGGTCTGTTGAGCCTGCCACTCTCTTCGCCGCTTTTTGATAGTCGTTCCCTCGGATTCCCAACGAGAACGGGGGCCGACAAAATGGAGGTTTGTGATGAATAGGAAATCCGCGAGTACATTTCTGTGGTTGCTGTTGATTAGTGTCTTTGCCTTGATCTCCGCGCCGCGCGCGCTGGCGCAAATCGGCGGGACGGGTTCAATTCAGGGAGTCGTTACCGATACGACCGGCGCGGTGATTTCCGGCGCGACCGTGACTGCGACCAACGTCGCCACTGGCGTCAAGACGGAGCGCCAGACGACGGGGGCGGGCTTGTACGTGATCTCGCCGCTGCCGCCGGGCGAATACACGATCGCTGTTTCCGCCAATGGGTTCAAGCCACTCATGCAGGAAAAGGTAGTCGTGGACGCGCTCAGCGCTGTCGGCCTCAATCTGAGCTTGCAGGTCGGCGCGACCAATGAGACCGTGACGATCACGTCAGCGCCCGCGCAGTTGAACACTACGGACGCGCGGCTCGGCACGACGATACGAAACGAGTTGTACACGAATCTCCCGCTGGCGATGGGCACGGCTGTCGCTGGCTCTGGCATCGGCCAGGGTCCCAGAAATCCCGGCGCCTTCATCTTTTTATTGCCCGGAGTCTCGGAGGGTAATCGCTGGGGAACAATCAACGGGGCACAAGGCTTTTCCAAAGATGTTTTCATTGAGGGCGTCCCGATCACGGATCCAATCCAGCAAGGCGAGGGACGCACAATCAGCCTGGGGGTCTCGGTCGAAGCCGTCGAGCAGTTCCAGGTGGAAACCAGCGGCACGGGGGTGGAATTTAACGGGCAAGGCTCGGAGAACTATACGATCAAATCCGGGACCAACAAGTTTCATGGCTCGGTGTTCGAGTATTTGCGAAATACCGCGCTAAATGCCAGGGGCTTCTTCCCGGCCGTTCGTCCGGTCGAGCATCAAAACGAATTCGGAGCCACCATCGGTGGTCCGGTCTTAAAGAACAAGCTTTTCTTCTTCTTCTCCTACGACGGGTGGCGTTACCGAGTCACCAGCCCGACGCAGTTCGCGACCGTGCCGACGCTGAAAATGCGGCAGGGGGATTTCAGCGAATTGCCCGTGGTGATTTACGACCCGCTGACGACCGTCGCCGTCACTGGCGGCTTTGCGCGAACGGCATTTCCGGGGAACATCATTCCGGCCAACCGCATTTCAGCAATCTCGAAAGCTTATCAGGCGGAGCTGCCCGCGCCGACCAACTCAGGACTCCAGAACAACTACCTGGGGTCGGTACCCGTATCGTATGACAACAATAGCTTCAACACGAAAGTAGACTATAACCTGACGACGAATCACCGTCTCTCAGGCATCTACACATACGGCAAGAGAAGTCAGCCCGGGCCATTCAGAGAGACCAGTTCCGGCATTCCGCAAACCGTCTTGCCGCTGCCGTACACGGATACCCGGCTGGTTACTGAAATCCCGACGGTGGTGCAGGCGAAGCATAACTGGACCATCGGTTCCAATCTGGTCAACCAGGTGAACTTCAGCTTCAACCACTTCTTCGTTCCCATCACCAACGCCACCTCGGAGGGTAAGTGGTCAACCAAGTCCGGCCTCAAAGGCTTGCCCGCGGGTGACGCGAGCGACGCCTTCCTGGAAGCGGCTTTCGCCGGACCCAATGCGCCTTCTGGCTGGCGCGGGACGAATTCCAGGGACTTCGAGGATAACAATTACAACTACACCTTTCAGGAGAGCTTGTTGTGGGTGAAGAACAAGCATTCGTTCAAATTCGGCTTCCAATACCAGCACACGTCTGACCATGTTAAAACCAACGACACTGGCAGCCTGCTGACAACGAACTTCAATAATCTGCAGACCGCCGGTTTCAACGCCACTGGCGGATTGCTCAGCGGTACCGGAAACTCGTATGCCAGTTTTTTGCTGGGCGCTTTGAATTCAGCAACCGTGAACGAGGATACAGTCGTGCTTACCATCGCCCAGTTCACCGGTTATGCCTGGTGGGTGGCGGACGATTACAAAGTGAATTCGCGCCTGACCGTGAATCTGGGGTTACGCCACGACATCATGCTGCCCTACGTAGAAGCGGGCGACCACTTTACTTATCTTGATCCGACTGCGCCGAACCCGGCAGCCGGAGGGCGACCAGGAGCGCTGCGGTTCGGCGGCAATTACGCGCCGGACGCCATTAGCTGTCATTGCAGCCAGATCATCAATACGTATTATCGCGCATTTGGCCCGCGTGTCGGATTTGCTTACAGCCTCAACGACAAGACGGTGCTGCGTGGCGGCTACGGGATGATGTACTCGCGCAGTGGCGCGGTCGGAGGCCGGGACGGCGCGCGCATCGGCACGGGCTTGACGGGAATCAACGCCAACGCGCCCATCGTCAGTCCGAACGGCTCATTCATCCCGGCGCTTTACTGGGAGAACGGCATCCCGGCTTACGCCAAAGGGCCGATCTACGACCAGACTTATCAGACTGGCTTTAACGGGACGGGGACGGGTGGCGCCGTGACCTTTGCCGACCCGTTCAGCCAGCCGCCTCGCTATCAGAACTGGAACCTCTCGGTCCAGCGCTCGCTCACACAGTCGTTGGTCGTGACTGCGGCTTACGTGGGAAGCAATGGCAAACAGTTGCGCGGCGGCGGGCGCGGCCCCTGGTCGAATCAGATGGATCCCAAATATCTGGTCCTGGGGAATCTGCTCACCCAAACCGCGACTCCGGCGAACGTTGCCGCAGCCCAGGCGATTGCGCCGGGCATCGGCCTGCCGTTCCCGACTTTCGTGGGGACCATCGCCCAGATGCTGCGCCCGTTCCCGCAGTACAACAGCGTCGCCGACGTGTACGGCAACGTCGGCCAATCGAACTACAATGCCTTGCAGTTGTCCGTCCAGCAGCGGCTTGCGAGCGGGCTGACCTTCAACTTCAACTATACTCGGAGCAAGGCGATCGGCACGATTAACGGCAATCGCAGCGCGTACATCCAGGAGAGGCACCTTTCCACGACGGATCAGCCCCACCTTCTCAATGCCTTCTACTCTTACCAACTGCCGTTTGGAAAAGGGCAAAGGTTCGATCCCGAAAACAAAGTTGCTCAGGCGGTAGTCAGTGGCTGGCAGATTTCCGGTATCACGCGGTACGCTTCGGGCACGCCGCTCGGGCCTTTCACCGCGACCTGTAATGTGCCCCAGGCGGGGACCTGCTGGGCGAGCTATAACCCGGCCTTCACCGGGGATGTGCGGCTCAAAGGAGACGGAGGAGTCACGCCCTTCATCAACGCGAACGCCTTCATCTCACCGGCTTCGTTCACCTACGGCAACACTCCCGCGACGGGCGCTTACGGGCTGCGCAACCCGCACTTCTTCAATCAGGACCTGAGTCTTTCCCGGAATTTTCAAATCCGCGAGAGTTTACGGTTTGTGTTTGGGGCTGATTCGTTCAACCTTTTCAACAATGTTCGCTTCGGCAGCATCAATACGAACATAACGAATGCGAACTTCGGCAAGGCCGCCGCGCAGACCAATTTGCCGCGCGTCTTCCAGTTTAAGTTGAGAGTCGAATTCTGAGGCTCGACCTTCAAGCGCGACCACGGAGCAAATCTCTTTTTCCTGATCGCGCTTGAAGCTTCAATGCAGTTCACCGGCGCGCTGCGCCACGGTTCCTCGACGGAAGATGCAACCTCCAGCAACTGCTCAAAGGAATGCTTCCGCCTGTGCTCGTTGCCCGGCTTGGCGAAGAGCGCAGCAGAACCTGCTGCGCTTGTTGTTGTGCTCGCTCATCCTGGCGCTACTGCAACCAGGGTCGCGCGGTCAGCAAGCCAACCGGCAAACCAATCCTGACGTGCCCGTTCTGACAGGGTCACTGCCGCCGCTGCCGCCGTTGAAACCGCTGTTTGACTACCCGTTGCGCGACACCTCTATCTGCCTCGGCCCGGACGGCGTTTATTACCTCACCGGCACGACCGGCGCGCCCGATTGGTGGGCGGTGACAGGCGACATCAAAGTTTGGAAGTCCGCAGACTTGAAAGAGTGGACGCCACTCATCATCAAGCCGCGCCTGCGGACGACGGTGTGGAATATTGATCGAGACGGGACGTGGGAGAAACCGATTGGCCTGCGCGACGGCGCGCCGTTCCGCCCGCTCTGGGCGCCGGAAATCCAGTATCTCAAAGGAACATTCTGGATCTCTTACTCTATCCCACATCTAGGCAGCGGTCTGCTGAAAAGCGCTACCGGCAAGGCCGAGGGGCCGTATGTTTCGATGTCGCCGGAAAAGCCGCTCGCGGACAACATTGACGCCTCGCTCTTTCAGGATGACGACGGCAAGGTCTATTACGTTTACGGGAATGGCAAGATCGCGCGGATGAAGGAGGACATGACCGGGTTTGCCGAACCGCCACGCCAGCTATCGCCTGCGGGGGCGGGCCGCGTCGGCTTCGAGGGTACTTTCCTGTTCAAGGCCAATGGCAAATATCACCTGACCGGCGCGGAGTTCGTCAATGGAGATTATCACTGCTACGCGGCGTTTGCGGACAAGCTCTACGGCCCGTACAGCGAGCGTTATCTGGCCATTCCGCACGCGGGGCACAATACTCTCTTCAAGGACAAGGATGGTAATTGGTGGGCCACCTTCTTTGGCAACAGCGCGCGCGCTCCATTCCGCGAAAGACCGGCGATGTTGCGGATCGAATTTACGCCGGAGGGGCGCATCCGGCCTCTGATCGGCCACTGACAAACTTATCAATCAACGTTTGCTGGGTATGTAACTGGGATCGCAACTCGATATTTCATCCACACCAGGGAGGAAAGCAATGAAACACAGGCAAGCGAAATTCTCGCGGCAATTCGGGCCGCAATATTCTTTACGGGCCGGAACGATTACCGCTATTGTCGGCACGCCGCGCCAGATTCAGTTCGGCTTGAAGCTGGTGTTTTAGCAGAGCATGTAGTCCCGCCTTCAGGCGGCAGCCACGGCTTTAGCCGCTTTGCACGGTTCGTAAACGAATTGCCGCCGCCTGAGGGCGGGACTACGAACATCACTGGAGGAATTAAGATGAAGAAACTGCTTGTTACTCTGACACTCATTTTGCTCATGGCGGGAATCGCTTACGCGCAAGATGCGAAGCCAGCCGCTGAAATCAAAAAAATCGAATCCGTCGCGGCCAAAGGACCGTTCCAGCCGAACTGGAAGTCGCTGGAAAATTACAAAATCCCCGATTGGTATCAGGACGCCAAGTTCGGCATCTTCATCCACTGGGGCGTTTATTCGGCGCCCGGCTTTGGCAATGAATGGTACCCGCGCCGGATGTACGATGTGAATGACCGGGGGAAAATCCAGGAGCGGCACATCGCCACCTTCGGCCCGCTGACACAGTTCGGCTACAAAGATTTCATCCCGATGTTCAAGGCGGAGAAGTTCAACGCTGACGAGTGGGCGCGGATCTTCAAAAAAGCCGGCGCGAAATATGTGATTCCGGTGGCCGAACATCACGATGGCTTCCCGATGTACGACTCCGCGTACACGCCGTGGAACGCCGCGAAGATGGGGCCGAAGCGCGATGTGATCGGTGAGTTGGCAAAGGCCGTGCGCAAAGAGGGGATGGTCTTCGGCGTCTCCAGCCATCGCGCCGAGAACTGGTGGTTTTACGGCGAAGGCCGCAAGGTCGCTTCGGATGTGACGGATGACAAATACCGCCAGCTTTACGGCCCGGCGGCTGATCGCAAAGCATCCGAAGAGCAAAAGACGCCGCCCGACAAAGCCTTCCTCGACGACTGGCTCTTGCGCACCAGCGAGCTTGTGGACAAATACCAGCCGCAGGTCATCTGGTTCGATTGGTGGATCGCGCAACCCGCGTTTCATCCTTACCTGCAAACGTTTTCGGCCTATTACTACAATCGCGGCGCGGAGTGGAAAAAGGGCGTCGCCATCAACTACAAAAAACACGGCGGCGAATCCTTCCCCGACACCGCGGGCGTGCTCGACATCGAACGCGGACAACTGGCGAACAAGCGTGATCTGTTCTGGCAAACCGATACATCCGTCTCGACGAATTCGTGGGGCTATATCAAAGACCACAAGTACCGCACGGCGAATTCATTGATAGATGACCTGATTGACATCGTCAGCAAGAACGGATGCCTCTTGCTCAACATCGGCCCCAAACCCGACGGCACGATCCCTGAGCCGGAAGAGAAGCTGCTGCTCGAAATCGGTCAGTGGCTGGCGGTGAACGGCGAAGCGATATACGGCACGCGCGCCTGGAAGGTCTTTGGCGAAGGCGCGACGAAAGTCAGCGAAGGGCCTTTCGCCGAAAGGAATCGCAAGGACTTCAGCGCGGAAGACATCCGGTTCACGACGCGCGGCGCGACGCTCTATGCCATTGCGCTGGACTGGCCTGCGAACGGCAAACTGGTGGTCAAATCGCTGGCGAAAGCGGGCGGCGCCCGGACGGTGAAAAGCGTGAGCCTGCTGGGTTACAACGGAAAACTCGAATGGCGCCATTCGGAGGAAGGTCTGGTCGTCACGTTACCGCAACAAAAAACCGGCGCGCACGCCTTTACGCTGAAGATCAATTGACCAATTGCTGATCCGGCGAAAATTTTGGAGAACAACCGTGTCAAAGACGAGTAGACGATCATTCCTGGAGGCGATGTCCGCCGCTGCCGTGTCCTTGGGCCTTCGCCCGGCGAGCGTGGCGGAGGCCGCCGAGCCGGGGCCGAACACGCTCTGGTATCTCCAGCCGGCGGGCAAATGGGAAGAGGCGCTTGCGGTCGGCAATGGCCGCCTGGGCGCGATGATCTTCGGCGGCGTCGAGAAAGAGCGGCTGCAACTGAACGAGATCACCGTCTGGTCAGGCAAGCTGGAACCGAACGCTGACCGGATGGAAGCGTACAAATCGCTTCCGGCAATTCGCCAGATGATCAAGGAAAACAAGTATGCCGACGTCGTGAAGGTGATGCTTGCCGAAATGACGTGCAAGACAGGGGGCCGCTTTGGCCGTGACTCCTATGGTTCGTATCAGACGCTCGGCGATCTGAATTTGGAGTTCGCTTCTTTGTCCGCGCCGGTGTCGGAGTACCGGCGATGGCTGGATATCGGCGAAGTGACGGCGGGCGTCAGCTATCGTGTGGGAGCCGATATGTGGACGCGCGAAATCTTTTCGTCGGCGGTGGATCAGGCGCTGGTCGTGCGCATCGCTTGCAGCCGCAAGTCTGCGGTGAATTTCACCGCGCGCCTTTCCCGAGTGAAGTTCGCCGAGACGAAACAGACCGCGCCGAACACACTGACGATGACTGGAACCAGCACTGGTTTGCCCGGAGACCTGCGCTACGAAGCGCAAGCTCGCATCCTCGCCAAAGGCGGCGCGGTAACCGGGAACGCGGACAGCCTTGCAGCGAAAGACGCGGATGAAGCCGTGATCCTGTTGACGGCGGGAACCGATTACGCGCTCGATTACGCGAAGGCGTACAAAGGCGCCGACCCGCACGAGGCCGTGACGCGCGCGATGGCCAAAGCCTCCCGCCGAAGTTTCGCCGCGATGAAGGCCGATCACGTTCGAGACTATCAACGCTACTTCGGGCGCGTTTCGATTGATCTTGGCCGAACCGCAAACGCCGCCTTGCCGACCGATGACCGGCTGCGCCGGTTCAGCGCGGGCGAAGACGACCCGGCGCTGATCGCGTTGTTCTATCAATTCGGCAGGTATCTGCTGATCTCTTCGAGCCGTCCCGATAATCCGCTGCCCTCGAATTCACAGGGCATCTGGGGCGACGGGCTTTCGCTGCCCTGGGGCTGCGATTACAAATCCAACATCAATTTTCAAATGAACTACTGGCCGGCGGAGACGGCGAACCTGAGCGAATGCCATCTGCCGATGCTGCGGTTGATCGAAAGCAACGTCGCGCCCGGCGAGGTGACGGCGAAGGCCTACTTCAACAGTCCCGGCTGGGTGATGGCTTACACGACAAACGCCTGGGGCTGGACGGCGCCAGGGCCGGGTGGGCCTTGGGGGCCGTTCTTTTTGGGCGGCGCGTGGGTGTGCCAACACCTGTGGGAGCACTTCGCGTTCACGCGCGACCGCGACTACTTGAAACGCGCTTACCCTGTGATGAAGGGCGCGAGCGTGGCCTGCCTGAATATGCTGGTGGAAGATGAAAAGGGACATCTGATTACTTCGCCTTCGACCTCGCCCGAAAATCGCTTCAAGACAGACGACGGCCAGGCAGGATGGGCTTGCGAAGGCGCAGCCACCGAACGGCAAATCATCTGGGACCTCTTCAACAACACGGCGCGCGCGGCGAAGCTGCTCAGCATTGACGAAGACTTCCGCAAACAGTTGGAGACGGCCAAGTCGAGGATACGCCCGCCGGAAATCGGGCGCGGCGGGCAGTTGATGGAATGGGGCAAGGATTGGGATTTGAACGCGCCGGAACCGCGCCACCGTCACATCTCGCATCTGTACGCGCTTCATCCCGGACATCAAATCTCGCCGCTGCGCACGCCCGATCTGGCCAACGCCGTGCGCCAGACGCTGAACGTGCGCGGAGACCAGAGCACCGGCTGGAGCCAGGCGTGGAAGATCAACTGCTGGGCGCGGCTGCACGACGGCGACCGCGCCTACAAGCTCATCCGCGAACAACTCAAAGTGGTTGAAGGCGCCGGGACGGATTACATGCGCGGCGGCGGGACCTACTTGAACCTGTTCGACGCGCATCCGCCTTTCCAGATTGACGGCAATTTCGGCGCTGTCTCTGGCATCAACGAAATGCTGTTGCAAAGCCATCTTTCGTATGATGATTTGGCTGACGCAGCGGAAGATCGCTACATCCTGCACTTCCTGCCGGCGTTGCCGTCCACAATGCCTGAAGGGAGCGTGAAGGGGTTATGCGCTCGCGGCGGCATTGCCGTGGACTTGAGGTGGAAGAATGGGAAAGCAACCTCCGCGACTTTGCGGCCAAAGATGAACGGCGTATGGCGTCTGCTGGCTTCCAATGGGCAGAAGATCGCGGCTGTCCGTTCGGCGAAAGGAGTGGCGTCATTGAAGCCTCATCCGGATGGCTCTGTCGAAGCGCGGCTGGCAAAGGGAACCGTCTTTCAGGTGGCGTTTGCTTAGGCGCCTGTGCTTCGCCGAAGTTCCCGCGCTACACTCTCTTCGCAATGGCGGCAAACAGCTTATCCCAATCGAACTCCACGCCATGCCCGCTGCGTTCCGGCGCAAACGTGACGCCATCCTGAATCCGCATCGGGTGTTTGAGATATGCCTCTAAGCCGAAGCCGTGCGCTTCCAGATAGGAAGCGTTGGGAATCGCCGCCAGCAAATGCACGTGCAGATCATGCACGCCGTGCGTCGTGACGGGGCGATTGTGCGCTTCGGCCAGGTGCGCGACTTTCAGCCAGGGCGTAATGCCGCCCAGCGTGGTCATATCCGGTTCGGGAAAGGCGATGCCCGCGTCGCCGATCATCTTCTGGAACTCATAAATCGTATGCAGGTTTTCGCCTGAAGCCACCGGCACGCGCCCTTCGCGTTCGATGCGGCGGTGGCCTTCGATGTCGTCAGGGATTGTTGGTTCTTCCAGCCAATAGACATCGTATTCGGCAAACGCATGCGAAGCGCGAATCGCTTTCTCCACGCTCCAAACCATGTTCGCGTCAGTCATCAGCACAATGTCGGGGCCAAGGTGTTCGCGCATCGCTTTGACGCGAGCGATGTCTTCGGCGAGGTTGTCGCGTCCGACTTTCATCTTGATCGCGCGAAAGCCGCGTGCGAGATTGCGTTCGGTCTGTTCGTGCAACTGGTCGAGCGGCATGTGCAGATCAATGCCTCCGGCGTAAACCTTCACGCGCGGGTCGTGTCCGCCGAGGAAGCGCCAGAGCGGTTCGTCGGCGCAACGCGCTTTCAAATCCCACAGTGCGATGTCTACGGCGGCGAGCGCGAAGGAGACGAGGCCGCCGCGTCCGACGTAATGCAAGCGCCACCACATCTCTTTCCAGATTTTCTCAATGCAACGCGGATCCGCGCCGATCAGCAGCGGCGTGAGTTCTTTGGTGATGAGCGAATGAATCGCCGCCGCGCCCGCGCCGACCGTGTAGGAATAACCGAGTCCACTCGCGCCGCTGTCCGACTCAAGGCGGCAAGTCACGAGTTCAAAGTGCGGCATCTGCCCGTGGGTCGAATCGGTCAGCACGGTGGGCAATGGAATCAGAAAATGATCGGTGGCGATATTCGTGATTTTCATGCCATCAGTAATTGCGTTTCTGCTTTTCGCCCGTGAGTTCAGGAAAGAAGCGATAGTAATTATTCGAGCCGGCCTTCTTCTTCAGCTCCTGATAATGCTCGCGCAGCTTCAGCCGCTCCTTGCGCGCGGCTTCTTCATCGCCGACAAGGAAGGTGTACTGGTTCTTTGACAATTCCTTTCCGCTGCTGTCCGTCAGAGAAAGATGCAGTTGAAACTCGCCGGATAAGTTCGCGGGTAACTTCCACGCAACGTCTGTCACTTTTGCTGCGCTGTCGGGCGTGACGGTGAAGGGGAATTTTTTGTCTTCGATCACCTTGCCCGCTTTATCCTGAATGCGAAGCTGGGCGGTTGCGCCTTTGAATTCGTCGTACAAATCGTTGACGACCCAGATCGCGCCCTGCATCTGTTCGTTCGGCAGCCAGCGGCGTTTCGTGTATTCCAGCGTGACGAGCAACGGCTGATAGGCGCGCGCGACCATCTCGAACGAACGTTTGCGCTCGCCGTAATAATCCACCAGCCCCCATTTGAAATCCGGCCAGTACGTGATGAAGTGGCAGATGCCCGTGCCGCTGGTTTTGGGTTTGCGGCGGCGGAAATGTTCCAGCGCGTATTGAAACTCCGTGCCCTGCGCGATCTGCGTCGCCGCGACGAACTCTTCCAGCGAATTCATGCGCGTGTCGCCGAACACTTCCAGATTGTTGACGGCGAACACATCCAGATCAGCCCAGTGATAACCCCAACTCGGTCCCGGCGGCCAGAGTTCATTTTGCGGAATGAATTTTTTGATGCTCTCGACATTCGGCGCGGAGCTGATCATCAACTCCGGCACGATGGCGTAATCGAGCTTGCGGTAATAATCCTCGATGGTTTGCGGCATGAGGCTGTAAAACCGTTCGCCGGCGTGGATGTTTTCCTTCGGCTTGAAGCCCGCCGCGCGGCCCGTCGCGTGGCTCATCGAAGAGAGCGGAAAATACGGCGCGGAAGTCAGCGGCTTGATCGCTTCGCCGATGGAAAACGTCAGGCTGAGATTCGATCCGGTCAGGTGTTCCGGCGTGTGAATGATCTCTTCGCCGCCCTGCCAGAGAACCACGCTGGGATGATTGCGGCGCTCTTTGACGATGGCTTCGGCTTCCCTGAGCGCGCCCTGTATGAAGTCATTGTCTTTCGGCAACACGGCGTTCCCGAACGGAAAGACCTGCCAGACGGTGATGCCCGCTTCGTCGCACAGATCGTAGAACTCTTTGATCTCCGGCGGATGCCAGCCGAAGATGCGCAGGTTGTTGATGTTCGCGGCGCGGGCTTCGCGGATCAGGTGACGGTAATGCTCCAGCGGCGTGCGCCCATAGAGGATCGAAGGCGGCCCGCCCCACGCCGCCGAGCGCAGATAATGCCTGCGCCCATTGATCATCATCGTCCACGGATATTCGACTTCGTCTTTGGTGAAGCCCGGATTCATCTCCATGCGCACGGAGCGAATGCCGAAGGTCACGTCGTAACGATCCGCGACTTTGCCTTCATCGCTGATAGAGATTTCGGCGCGATAGAGATTCGGCTCACCCTGGTCCCACGGCCACCAGAGTTGCGCATCAGGGACGCGCAGTTTGAGTTGCAACCGGTTAAAGCCCGGACGCAAGACGTGGCTCGATTGCGCAGTGACTGGTTGCGAACTGAAATTCTTGCCCTGAATGTTTACGCCGATCGCGCAGTTGCGAACTCGCCCCGCCGTGTTATCAAGCTCGACCTCAATTTGCGCTTCGGCGCCGCCATCGCTGGCGATCACGGATTCGACGTGCGCATCGGTGATCCGCGCGAAATCCGTCGCAATCATGCGCACCGGACGCCAGATGCCGATCGGACTGGCGAAGCGGTAATAATCGCCGCCCCAGAAAAACTTCTTCCCTTGAAACTGCGACAGGTTGAGCGGCGGCGGCGCAAGGCGAATCATCACACGATTCTGGTGCTCGAAATCAGCGAGCTTCGTCACATCGAACGAAAAGCCCGAAAACATGCCTTCGTGCGCGCCGAGCCGCGTGTTGTTGAACCAGACTTCGCAACTGTAATCCACGCCGTCGAATTGCAGACGAATCGTTTTGCCCCGCATCTCTTTCGGCAAATTGAACTGCTTCGTGTACCACCATTCCTTGTCCATCACCCAGCGCAGCTTTTCCAGATTGCGGCCAAAGTATGGGTCTTCGATCTGCCCCGCGCGCCACAGGTCTGTGTAGACATCGCCCGGCGCTTTGGCCGGCGTCCAGAGAAACGGCGAGCCTACGTGACCCGGCGGAAAGGTATGAAAGCCTTCCTGCATGCCGCGTCCGGGATATACGCCTTCGACGTGCCAGTCCCAGCCGCTGAGATCGAATTCAATGCGCCCGGCTTCAAGGCTCCTCGGTGGGGTTTGCGCGCCGGTTTGCGCCAAGGCTGGAACGGTCGTGAGTAACAAGAGAACAAAGAGTCGTTTGAACATAGTCTGAGAGGTTGTCGCCGGGCTCCCCTACGCCTGGGTGAATCGCAGCGTGTTGTGGTCGGGATCGTCAACGTAGAATTCGCGCGTGCCCCAGCTCTGGTCAATCGGGCCTTCATGGACCGCCTGGGGAGCGTCCGGATTCCCCGGTGTGTTCAGTCCGCGTTCCCTGAACTTGCGAAAGAGCGCATCAATGTCGCCGGTCGTGACGACAATCGCCTGACCGAACTGCCCGTCTCCCTTATGGCTGGAGAGGAACAGCCGGTCGCCGCCGCGCGCGAGGACGCTGAAGGAGGGATCGTCCAGGTCGTCATCGCCATCCACAAGCTCGAAATCCAGCACGCCGGTGTAGAACGCGAGCGTCTTCCTCATATTCCTGCAGCGAACGGTTGGGATGATTGCCATCTCGTCTCCTTTCAGCATGTAGTCCCGCCTTCAGGCGGAATGTCGTGGGCGCGCGAGTCATTCCGCCTGAAGGCGGGACTACATGCGCAATTAGCGTCCCATCCAACCGCCATCCACGGTCAGAATCGCGCCGTTGACATAATTCGATGCGGGCGAAGCGAGAAAGACGACCGCGCCTGCCAAGTCATCGGGTTCGCCCCAGCGTCCCGCCGGAATGCGCGCGAGGATCGCCGTGTTGCGCGCCGCGTCGGCTTGCAACGCCGCCGTATTGTCCGTCGCAATGTAACCAGGCGCGATGGCGTTCACCTGCACGCCCTGTCCCGCCCATTCGTTGGCGAGCGCCATCGTGAGTTGGCCAACGGCGCCTTTGCTTGCCGCGTAACCAGGCACGGTGATGCCGCCCTGAAAAGTCAGCAGCGAAGCCGTGAAGATGATCTTGCCCGCGCCGCGCGCGACCATCTCCTTGCCGAACTCGCGGGCGAGCACGAACTGCGAATTGAGATTGACCTCCATCACCTTGTCCCAATATTCATCGGGATGTTCGGCGGCGGGCTTGCGCAAGATGATTCCGGCGTTGTTGACCAAAATGTCTGACGCCGGAAAGTCCGCTTTGACCTGATTGATGAATGCGTAAACCGCCGCGCGGTCGGCAAAGTCGCAAGCGTAGCCTTTGAACTTGCGGCCACGACGGGTGATTTCTTTTTCCACGTCGCTGCCAGATGTTTCGAGCGATTGACTGACGCCGATGATGTCGGCTCCGGCTTCGGCGAGTGCAATCGCCATCGCCTTGCCGATGCCACGCTTGCAGCCTGTGACCAGCGCGGTTTTTCCGCCCAGTCTGAATGAATCCAAAATCGCCACTTGTTGTTCCTCTGCTGAAAAGTTCGTAAATTTTCTTTTCCTGCATTTTCCTTTCCAGACGCCTGGCGCCGGGCTTAACACTCGATCAACACCTTCATCACTTCGCCGCCCTTCTCAAGCTGGCGCAAACCCCATTCGAGTTGGTCGAGCGGAGCGACGTTGGTGATGATCTTGTCTAGCGGCAACGCGCCGGATGCCGCTAGCTGAATGGCCTCCTCGAAATCCTGCGCTTCGTAAACGCGCGCGCCGCGCAGGCTGATTTCGCGCCAGAAGAATTTGAACAGGTCTACCTGCGGCGGCTGGCTGAAGATGGCGACGACGACGATGCGGCCACGCACGCGAGGCAGCTTCGTCATCATCTCCGCGCCCGCTTTGGAACTCGTCACTTCAAAGACGACATCCGCGCCCGCGCCGCCGGTTTGCTCTTCGACCAGCGCGACGAGATCGGTATCGGCGGGATTGACGACTTCGACGCCAAAATCCCGGAGCAGCTTGATGCGGAATGGATTCATTTCCGACACCAGCACACGCGCGCCTTTGTGCTGCGCGACCAGCGCGATCAGCGCGCCGATGGGGCCGCCGCCGAGCACAACAGCGTACTCGCCCGCTTTCACTTCGCCGAGCCGCACGTCGTGGCAGGCGACGGCGAGGGGTTCGATGAGCGCGCCCTGCTTGAGCGAAAGCGATTCGGGCAAACGATGCAGCGTGTGCGCGGGAACCGTCCACAGCTTTTGCATCGCGCCGGGCGATCAATGCCGATGAATTTGAGCTTCATGCAGATGTGCGAATTGCCCGCCTCGCATGCCGGACACGCGCCGCAGGAATCAAGCGGACGCACGGTCACGCGGTCTCCCGCCGCCCAGCCGGTGACGCCTTCGCCAACCGTTTCAATCACGCCGGACATTTCGTGGCCGATGACGGCGGGTTTGGTAACGCGGTGATCCATCGCGCCGTGAAAAACGTGCAGGTCAGTGCCGCAAATGCCGCAGTGCGAAACGCGAATCTGTCCTTCGCCCTCCGCCGGCGCCACGGGAATGCATGCGCCGATGCTGATTTTTTCGTTGCCTTCGTAAAAAGCTGCTTTCAATTTGCCCTCCAAAATAATCGCGTCATTGCCAGACGCGGGTACGAGCCGTAATGAGTTCAGGATATTTTTCATCCGTGTCGCCGATGCGCTGCTTCAGCGTCAGCAACTGCGCTGTGAGTTGTTTCAGTGTTTCCGCATACGCCGGATCGTTGATGACGTTGTTCATTTCCTGCGGGTCGTTACGCAGGTCGTAAAGTTCCAGCCAGGCCGTCGTCGGTTGCTTGAGCGCGCCGGGAGCATCCAGCGGCAGGCCGTAAAAGAAAATCAGTTTGTAATCGCGCGTGCGAATGCCGTAATGCGCCGGATTGTCGTGGCTCGCCATGTGCATCCAGTAACGGTAGTAAGTCGCTGTAGGCCAATCGCGCGGCGTGGAGCCTTGCAGATTGGCGACGAAGCTGCGGCCCTGGAATTGTTTCGGCATATCTTTCACGCCTGCGAGATCAAGCAGAGTAGGCGCGAAATCCACGTTATTGACGATGTCGGTGTTGACGGTTCCGGCTTTGAACATTTTGGGATAGCGCACGATGAACGGCGTGCGCAGCGATTCGTCGTACATCCAGCGCTTATCAATGTAATCGTGTTCGCCGAGCATGAAGCCCTGATCGGCGGTGTAAATGATGATCGTGTTTTCGAGCTGGCCTGACTGTTCGAGGTAAGCGAGCAGGCGTCCGATGTTGTCGTCCAGCCCCTTGACGCAGCGCAGGAACTTTTTGAGATAGCGTTGATACGCCGTGCGCGTGTATTGCTCATCCGGCAACCTCTCATCCACGAACATGTGATGACCCATATTGCGCCGCGAATTCCGTTTGGAAACCGACGTGCCGAACAGCGGCAGCCCCGCCGGGCCGTGATTGCCGCGCTGCCACAGGCTTTCGGGTTCGGGAATCGTTT
>Ga0187893_10007580_pt1 | contig 17685 bp, 15 predicted proteins | sample MA1701074metaG_FD_139574 | JGI IMG/M metagenome (GOLD analysis project Ga0187893, IMG submission 139574) | White microbial mat communities from a basaltic lava cave in the Kipuka Kanohina Cave System on the Island of Hawaii, USA - MA170107-4 metaG ... | reverse complement strand
GCGCTCGACCGGCTGGCGCACGGCGCCGCCCAGATCGTGATCACCGGCGACAGCTACCGATCGAAGGGACCCCGGTCGAAGGCGAGGGTACTCGAGGAAGCCCATGCGTAAGTGCTTGAAGATCCGTGCGAGCGGTGTCGTGACGAGTCCACGGAACGGCATGTTTGGCCTGCGGACCCTGGGTTCCGGCGCGCGGGACGGGCGTCGGAAGTCTCCGAGCTCGGCCTCTCGGCGCTTGAGCGCCCTCGGCCTCGCAAAGGCCGCGCCGCCACTGTGGTTCGCGTCGCCTCGCTCCGGGCTACTCCCTACGGGGCCCCCGCTCGCCGACGCGACCTTCAAGGTAGGGGCGGCGCTCGTCCTGTGTCCGCCCGTCCCGGTCTGTTATCTGGCGTGAGTCGTTTGGACGTCTGATCTTTTTCAAGCTGGCCATCGGATCCAGGCAGAGGATTCGGAGTGAGGGTGGTCCCCTATGACCCGCCCCTGAGTGGTCCCATTAGCCTGCCCCTTGACAGGAGGAACCTTGTAGAGCCGCTCGAAGTGGAACCGGGCGGCCGTTCGCGTCACCCGGAACCGCCTGCCGATCCAGTTGTTGACCTGGCCTCGCGGTCGCCCCGCGCGGAGGCGTCGAAGCGCCCCGCTTCGAAGCGCGTCCTTCTGCCGAGGGGTCAATTTGGGTCGGGCCATCCCTCTGTTCCCTCACACGCCGCCTCTCCGGTCAGGATTGCGGCATCGCCCTGAAGGATATCCCGTGACCGGGGCATTCGGGACTCGGGCCTCTCCTGACCGTGCGGGTCGACAACGGAGCGACGGACTTCTACTACCAAGGCTGGCGGGTCGTCGAGGAGCGGGATAGTTCAGACGCCCTTACCCACAATACATCTGGGGAAACTACCTTGACGAGCCGGATGCACGCGAATCGTGCTTATCCGGATCCGTGATGGGAGGCGCGGGGAGGCAAACCCCCCAGGCCGACCCGTCGAATCGGTCATGGCGGGATCCAAATATGTATTGAACTCGGGTTCACCCCGGAGCGTAATGTATCTGCTCGCCGGGCAAAGCTATTGGAGGTCATATGGCGAAAGTCTTGGCCGCTTCCTTGATTATTCTCGTCTCATCCCTGGCGACTATGGCTACAGTCAATGCCGAGTCCTCCAATCCATTAGCTTCCAATGGTCCCAAGGAGACCGCGTTGTTCGGATCCTTCACTGAGCCTGACTCTCCACTTTTCTTGGGTTTTGGGGAATCCCGCCACTCCGACATTGTTTTCCTGAGCGGCCAAAGCCTTCGCCCGGCGACACCGATTGCGACCAGATCGAAACAAGAAGCGATATCGGTGGGTGGATTGGTTTGCGGGCCGATGGGGGCCCGTCTTACAGTCGGCGACAGGGTGTTGCTGCTTTGGGCAACCAATCAGCCTCCGTCACATACAGCGAGAGCTGGCTGGGATGGAAGGTTGCCTGAGTTGACAATGGGCCGGGCTATTCCTGAAATGTCAGCGGATCTATTCTTGAAGCGTTTTCATATCACCAGTATCAGCACGCCAGAGAACAAGGACACCGGTGAGCTATCAAAGCCTTGTTCCGCTATGCCTAATGAATCTAGGAATATGGCACAGTGTTCGGTTAACTTTGAGACGCCGCTTGACAATCGGTTCAATTGCTCCGTCGAGTCAAGAATTGAGGGTAATCCAACTACTCCAGTTGGCACGCCTTGCTCCGTAGGTAAGCTAAGCGACACCTCTAAGGGCGCCACCCAGTTTTGTAGTATCAAGAAGACTCCTCCCAGCGACGAGGAAGAACCTACCGCTGAGTGTTCCGTTGTTTCAACGGATAGTGGCCGCTGTAGTGTCTTCATGACTGATGACGCAACCGCGGCATGTTCGCTTCTGGAAACAACAGCGGGTGGAAAGGGCGTCTGCAGTGTCACTGGCACAACCAGCACGGGAGGAAAGTGTTCCGTTTTTCAAACTGCGAGGGTATGCAGCATTGTTGGAACTGAGGCCCCGGGAAATCCATTTAGGCAGCAATGTTCCGTAGACGGTGGCACCGAGAACATGTGCAGTGTGCTTACGTCGTCTTCGGGAAGCGAATGCTCGGTAGTGAGTGGAACCGGAGGTGTTGGAACGAGAAGATGCAGCGTAAGCGGCGACAGCCAAGGTATGTGTTCGGCCCTTAACCCATCGACAAACAAGGCAGACTGCAGTGTAACTCCAACTCCAGCAAGTCAGGCAATCGATAACGAATGCTCTGTTAAGGAACTGAAGGCTGAATCGACTTCAAACCTGTGTAGTACAGTGCAACCGCCCGCCGGATCTCGAGCGAACTACCAGTGTTCGGTCAAACACGTTGAGGAGAACAATACCAAGGGTACCTGCAGCATAGTGTCGAGTCCCGAGGGAAGTGGGAGTTCCAATTTCTGCTCTGTTCTGGCTACGCCAAATCGCCTGAGTGCTGCTAACTGTAGCGTGGCAACCGGTGGTGATGGCCAGGTATGCTCAGTGCTTCGGTACTCTTCGCAGGGTAGGTGCAGTGTGACACCCGAGGGTGGAGGCTTTCTGGATCCCAGCAAGACCAAGTTCTGTTCGACCAAACCATCTTCCGTGGACACGCCTACAACAGACTTGGGTACGTGCAGTGTGGATTCCTCCGGAAGCCTGGACTCCTATTGCTCCGTCAATTCAATGCCGACGGGAGCAGAGGAAGGCAGGACGCAGGGCTTGTGCAGTATTCTCGGAGGCCTCAAGATTCTACTCCCATTTGTCCAGGAATGCTCTGTGCTCGGTGGGAACGAGCAGAGAACAGCGGGGTCAACTCCGAAGTGCAGTGCGATGGGAAGGGAGATGAATGCCGGCAATCCCATCCAGGCCTTTTGTTCAGTTCAAACGCCTGCTGTAACTCCTGGAGGCTTGGACTTGGTAGGCAAGTGCAGTGTTGATGGAACCAATCCCGGGCTAACCGGATTGGAAGAGTGCTCCGTCTTCAGTCCGTCAGCGAATCTCGATCAGATCCAATGCAGTACAAGAATTGAGGGTCCTAGTCCCGGGGGTCAGCTTGTCAAGTACTGTTCCGTAAAGTTCATTACCAAGAGTGGGCGGTGCAGCATCTTGGCTAGTGAGAAGCCCGCCGATGACGGACGTACCTTTGTCGACTGCTCGGTTCTTTCCGAAACGATCGAATCGTCACCAGTAAGGGACGCGCAGTGCAGCGTATTCGGTTCGGAGAGTGGTACGCAGTCCTGCTCCGTGCTGGTTCCAACTGCGATGTTGGTCTCAAGATGCAGCGTGGTAACAAACACTATCGGCCTGCCCATCTGCTCGGTGGATGAGCGAAACAGCAGGGATCCAATTAGTGGAGATTGTAGCGTCCTAAACGGAACGGACGCTAGATGTTCAATCTTCCATACGGCGAATACGCAGGGCGATCATAGCGCGTTCTGTAGCGTCCTCAATGCAACTGTTGGAGTCAAGGTCAGCTATTGTTCCGTTGACTCGGGTCGACTGGGCAGCGCCAGCCGTTGCTCGATCCTCGCCTCACGAGACAAGCCGATTCCCGAAGGGAAATTCTGTTCCATTGAGCTCGTGGAGGGGAGAAGGGGTGCTCCAGGTGCCGAGTGCTCTGTTAGGAATGTAAAGCCCGGGGATACAGAGACGAAGTGTTCAGTCTTTGATGAGAGCACGGAAGGCAAGGGAAGGTGCAGTGTGAAATTCGGGAGACCGCAGGAAGGAAAGCCCCTAACGAAGAATTGCGTTTCTCCGCCGAAGCCAGAATAGCTACATAGCGAGAAAGCTGATGTTCCGTGCGGTGATTGCCCATACTCTTTTGTTTGTCTCATCCTTGGCGGTTTCTGGTCTTTTTCTGTACGCTTGTAATAATACTTCGAGCCACCAAAGACCAAGAACAACCGAGCCGGCGGTTGTCGAATTGGGAACTCCTCAATCAGATCTGGTGACGCACCCTCTCCCAAGCAAGATTGAAGTTAGGACAGTCACACCAGTTACTTCTCCGGTGCCAACCCCTAAGCTAACAAATCCTCCCGTGACGCCCCCGGCTTCCTCTCAAACATTCAAATTGCGTGTTAAAAAGATCAATCATACATATGGCGCAGCTTTGAGCGATTCTGAGGCGGCGCAAGTGATGGCGATAGAAGATTCGTACGCGCCGCTCCTGAGCGACTACGCGCAGCAGATTGTTGCTCGCCGTGAAGCGTTGTTCGATGCAAAGATCAAGAGCGGGCAGATCTTGCGTCCCGCGGACTACCATCCCGCCCAAGACGGTCCCATATTCATAATAATCCCATCAGGGCGATTCCCAGAGCTGGACTCGCTCTACAATGATCGTCACACAGTTAAGGCCTCGATCCGGAATGTCCTAGATGATTGGATAAAGAGGAATTCCGATAGGAAAAGAGATGATTAGTTCGCGCTTGCCCAGGCTTCAAGTGATTCTCATCTCAGCAAACCTCGCAGTCGGGTGTCTCTTGGGATCTCTGCTAGGTCTGAGGTTGTCACGCGACCGGCACACCGTGAGTCTGGATTCTCTGCAGCCTAACGCCTCACATGCGAGCGGGCCTTCTAAAGACCACTTGATAAATGGGGGGGCCGCGCCTGTTCAAGGTGATCGTGGCCTTCCTGCATCAATCAGTCTGAAAGCTCCCCAGCGCTCGACCGAAGCGATCGTGTTAGGGCATCCCATGTCACCGTCCACGAATCCGAATGTTGTTCCGCAGGAAGTGCGATCCTATCTTCGTCAGGTTGAATCACGGACCGGCATCAAACTAAGTGATTCAGAAGCCGAGGGTCTTAGAAAAGCTATTACCTCGAGCGTACTCATGCTGAGAGCCGTCGATGAGAAGATTTTGGAAGTGTCCGCAGGAATCTGTCAAACATCAGATCCCTACATCATCCGTTGTGTCGACCCCTCTCAGTTCAGACGAGAGCTTGACGGTAGTATTATCGTGCTGACAGACTCAGAGTACGCCGAAGTCCGAGCCATTCAACGTATGTCGCAGAGTGTAATCGATGCCTGCAGCAAACGGATCGCGGAGTACATTGATTCTATTCCCAGAACTAAGTGAAATGGGTGTGGCTATTCTGGGTTGGGACCGCATGAGCCGCAAGAGCTGTGATGACAGGAGGATGAACACCAGGGCGTGAAAACGAGCGGGCCCCCCCATCTGTTCCTGATGTGTCAGGCAACAGCAAGAAGGAGAGAGGGGCCCGTGAGGAAGGTTTAGGAGACGTTGCCGAGTTCGGCCAGCGAATCGCGAAGTGCAGGGAGCGATTCGAGGAGCTGTTGGCCGAGGTGATCAAGCCCAGACGGAAGACACTGGACGCCGTGGAGCGGACCAGGTTCGCGGGATTGCAGGATGTCGGGCGGGCGATGCTGGAGGCGCTAGTGGCCGTGGAAGCGGCCAAGGACCAAGCGTCAGAGGTGGCCGATGCCCGTGGCCAGAAGCTTCCATATCAGAGCTACAAGTCTGTGCGCTATCGGTCGTTGTTCGGGCCCATCGGCCCATCGAGGTGGAGCGGGCCTGCTACTGGAAGGAAGGGTGCCGTGGAGGCGCATGCGTGGGTCGAGCGGTAGCAGAAGCGGTTCGGGGAAGGGTAGGTCAAGGAGGTCATCCGGGGTACCCAGGCGATTCTCACGCTGCGAGGTATCGACGTGAGCGAGCACTGGAAGCCATTCTGGGATGGTATCGTGCTCGCGAGGCCGATAGGCTCTACGGGAAGGCGGCGGTGGTCAAGGCCACGGCGGTGGGGGTCGCCGCATGAGCGTCAACGTGGAATTGCCACACCCAAGTGGAATTCGATTTACGAGGGGTCGTATGGAGTGTTTGCAAGCTCGCCGGGGAGTCACTGAGGCCGTTAGCGGTGCCACCAACTTTGTTCCTGAACTCGTCACGCACCTGACCAACTGCGAGGACTGCCGCAAGTATGAAAGTGAGATCAGGCAACTCGATCGTAGACTCTCCCACTTACCTCGCGTGCTTCCGAGGTTCTCCTCCTTCGTCAATGAACGAAAACCACGTAAAGGGGAATTCTAGTCTAGCTAGGTCAATGCCAAGATTTGCTCGTATCCTGATAATCAGTGGTCTAATGGGGTGCTCGGCGCCCTCTCGAAGCGAGCCTGAATCTGCCAAGATTTTCACGGTCGGGAATCTGACCCTGAGAGTTAAGCAGGAGCCCGACCCAACTTCGAACCTTCGATTAGAGCTTGGCCCATTCAAATCGAGAGACATTATCCTAATGTCACTTTTCGGAATTCGGGAGGCCGTCGATGAGAAGGCCTTGACGCCCCGTGCTAAGTTGTTGGACACGCGAGTAGTGGAAGTCCAAACAGACCAACTGAACCTGGAACAAGGTCATGCACGGCCAGGCTTTTATCAGCTCAAGGTTCGTGATGGCAAATCGGAGAAGATTTGGGACTTTGCATTTTCACTGCGGGCTAGCGATTTGCTCGGTCAATGTGAATCGGCGTTGGTCGAAGTTGATCAATTCATTGAAAGAGCGAGGGATATCTCCATTCGGTTAACTGCGGCTTCTCAGCGACGCATTACATGGGAACAGTCTCAGGCGAGAATGCGGAAGGAACTCCGAGAGTTCGTGTACGTGTGCAAAGAGCAGAAAGCGCTAGATACCTACTCTGCGGCAAGTAGTTTCGTGATTGGGCTCTTGGAGAAACTCGAGGCAGACACTAAGCACTTCAGATTCTCGGGAGAAGGCGAGCTAGAAGAACCTAAGGGTTATGCGAGTAGGTTAGAAAGGCAAATCCACTACGCCAGCGATATAGAAGGTCGAGAGCTTTGCCTTTGGATCCTAAAACAAGTTAGATTTGATAGTTCCAAAGTATCGGAGGTAGCGAGGATCCTCAAGCAGAATGGGAGACGGCCTGGGGTTGCGCCCTTTGCATCGCGTCTCCTCTCCTTGGCAACAGAAGATGTCCTATCATTGGAGAAAGACATACGACGCATCGCCCTCCCGCTTGAATAGCCTTTCACGAGAGGCGGCAAAGCCGGGCCGGGGAGGCCTACCGGCGGCGGCGGAATGGAGGGCCAAGAACGGCGCTCACCGCCGGGGCCAGCAGTTGACTCTACTTCCGTCCTTCCGTGCCCAGTTTCTACTTCTTGTCGCGAAGTGTTCTACTTCGTCATTCCGCGGGACCAGCAAACTTCGGTTGTGTCCAACTTCAAAAAGGGACCACCGCCGTTGACACCGCCGCCGCTGGGATAGCTACCCGGCCGGAGCAACGACCCTTGCCGGGGCGGGAATTGCACCCGCTGGATGGACGTACCTATTTCACGGCGCACCGGCGCACCAGACACAGCCTAGCTAGCGGCGCGGATCTAATATATCCTCAAAGATCCGAAACTGGCTCTTATAGATGAGCATTTCCTCTCGTCCCGGCTTCTCGAATGAGTGTCCCATTTCCTTTCTGGAAAATCGGGCGCTATCAAGCACGACAACCACACGCCCCTGGCCGAACGTGCTCACAAAGACAGCAAGCTTGGCGTCAGGGCAGTGGACATGAGCGACGTTGTGAAAATGCGGATGCGAATCAATATGCAAAGTGATACCGAGAGGCTCTAGAAAATCGGTCAGATGCGAGCGATGGAGATGGAGGTCGGACGCATTGTCCATCAGGAGGAGCCGTCCACCAGCCCTGACCCAATCGGTCACGAGCCTTAACTCGCTTTTCTCAAAGTGCTCAGCGGGATTGAGGATTACCGCGACATCTGCATCTTGAACCAAGTCTTGGACAGTCCGTTTGAGCGACGGTACAAATCCGATCCTCTGAACGGTGACGTAGAACGTATCCATCGCATATTCAGCGGGGATCTCGCTGCTTCCGACAGCCGGCGGCAATCCGTAACGGCTCTTTGCCCAAAGGAAATGCACTCGAACAATTGGGTCTTTCTCAACAAGATCTGGATAGGCCTTGGCGGCAAGGCCGCCGCAAGCCGCCTGCGCGATCCACCAACCGGCGAGAACCGCGATTGACCCAGTCAAGGCAGAGATCCACCTTCTTCGTCCAACACAACACGTTACGCCGCCCAACATGATGGTTGCCGCCCCAAGGAAGAGTAGGGGCGCCCTCAACACTACCCACCTAGAGTTCGAGCGGTTGAGATACTGCATCGCTCCTTTGAAGAATTCTGCATGCCCGTGCATGAAGAGAGTAAACGTATTAAACGTCGTGCTGTCGGAGAAGACAATCAGACGTCCCTTGCCGTACGCGACGGCCGCCGATAGTAATAGCGGTCCGAAGTCGATGTCCGGGCTCTTCGCGAAGTCTCCGAAGAAGCTACCCGAGGCGTAATCAAGCCGGTCAGAGAGGTTGCTATGCACGAGCATGACGTCTTCGGCCCAAAGCGGCGCGTCGATCGAGCAAGAGGTAAGAAACTCGTAGTACTCAACCTTGGCAACCGCAGGGTGAGGATTGAGGCAGGGGCGCTCAAACAGTGAGAAGCCACCATTGAGGCCGTTTACCCCATCGTATTTGAGCCTTAGCCCCATGGGCTCGATAATCTCGTTCGCGAAGGTGTTCATGCCCATCAAATTCGTATGGTCACCCATGACAAAGAGCCCGCCGCCGTCGTGGACGAACTCAATGATGTCGTGTACCTCCTGCCTGGAGAAGCGCTTAGTCGGTGTCTTGATCACCAGTACGTCATAGTTCTCGATGAGCTTTCGCGTGAGTGGCTGCGCTTCGTTGATATCGATTTGGTAGTAGTGCTTCATCCACTGGGCAAGGGAGCTGTAGTTATACACCGAAAGGTCGCCATACCATTCTTTGTCAAACCGCCGAGAGGCCTGCTCCCATTCTCCACTGTAGGAATCATCAAATAGAATGCGGCCTTGTTTAGGAACGCCGGGGTCTCGGAATGCCCAGGATGTTGCATACGCGCAGGTTCCCAGGAAGAGCATTACCGCGCCGCTCCACACGGTTCGGGTAGGTTTTAGATCGGCGAGTATGGGAAAACGCCAAGAGTAATCAGTGCTGCGTACGCACACTCCCACTACCAGGGCAAGGGGAAGGAAAGAGACGCTAACATACACCGGGTTCCAGAAGATGGCGAGAGTCGAGGTCTTCAGTACCTTGTCGAGGGATGTGTAGATGACAATGAGCGTGCAGTAACGAACCAGAAGGTATAATGAGCCACCTGCCCACGCGTAGATGAGCGACCTGCCCATCCCCTTCGAGCGAAGGAGTACTATCGCGATCGTGGCCGCAACCATGAATGACAACCACGGGAGCACCCCGATTTTCCCCATCTCCGGCACAAATTCAAGGAGATACTCGGGGTTCTTAACGAAAAGCGTGCCATCTCCAACATACGCCTTGAGTCCGAAGAGCGAGACCAAGACGGAGGTGAGGTGCGAGACAGGTGCCAGTCTTGGGCAACGCGCATGCACTGCGGGGTAGGCCTCAACTAGCGCTGCTTGGGCAATGACGACGACTATCAGGAGAATTGTCAGTATTAGCCCGACTATGAGGGAGCGTGCAACACGCCTCCGGAGCTTTGAGAGTCCTGCTGACAACATTCCTGTAGGAGTCTGCACCACTCGCGCTGCCCAGAACAACAGGGCGAGTGCTCCTGATGCGAAGGTACACACCCCCCATTTCGGGCTTTGCATTCCAAAGTACGGTGAAAAGAAGTTCCAACTCATAGAGAGTAGAAACAGCCCCAACCAGAGCAAGGCCGTCACCTACTCCCCCGTTCGGACGTGCTCGAAAATGCTCTTGAGGAAGAGGATATTTCCGAGATGGTACCCGAATGGCATTCCTTCAATGTTGGCACTTGAAAGGAATCTTGTATCCGCGAAGAAGATGAGCCCTCCCCTACCATATTTTCGGTAGACTGCCGTGACATAGTCTCCATATTTGTAGAGGGGCTCCGTTTGACGCACGATACTCGCCTGCTCGTCAGGTGCAAGCGACGCACGAACGACGATCGGGTACGCGTCCACGAACCGTGGATCCGTGTCATTACTCCCCCCACCGCGGCCTTGAGGAATCGACCCGAGGGGGACGTTGGCGACATCGAGCCCGAGGCGTGCGAGAAGCGGTAGGATACCGCTACGCTCTGGGTAGCCTGATGCGGCAATGACGAATCCGCCGCGCTCCATGAACCCGATGAGCGTCTTGATTTCACTTGAGGAGTACGGCACGACCGGTGCGACCGTCGCATAGAGTTTGCTCTTCATAATCTGATCGTGGTCGAATTCATCGAGCCTGAGAGAGAGATAGCCGTTTCGATCAAGATTCGTCAGGAATCCGCCAACGCCTGTGGTTTCAGCGCCATCTATGTTGACCCGCGGACCGTGGGAGTAGTCAAAGAGGGCGAGATCGCCCTCCAGCACGGGTGACTTCGTGGCGAGTCCAAGCCACATCCACCCAACTAGAATCCCTAATCCGAGACAGTAGGGCGCAAGAAAGAGAGCAACGTCTCGCTTCATGCGAATTGATAGAACGAACAGGCTCCCCGTCAGGACAACCCACAGTGCGAGTTGCAGACTGCCATAGCCTCTCACGACGCTTCTTGTCGAGAGCCATCGCACGATGTTGTGCGCGAACGGTTGGAAGCCTGCGAACCAGGCGCCATTCTGAAACATGCTCGTATCGCCGAAGACGAGAACCTTCCCTTTCCCGTAGTAGGCCGCAGCTACGAGGACCATATCTCCGATGGGTTCACCTTTCTCATACGCATAGTTTCCCAGATACGAGCCCATCACATTCTCCTTGTAGCCCTTGTCGGAGAATGAGAAGCGCCCGAAGACTACGGGGAATGCGGGCGAGCTGATTGTAAGGGAGGCACCGATCGCAATTCCGAAGCCACGGTAAGTCGGCAGGTTGCCTGTCAGTGGATGCGGTCGGCTTGCAATGCAGTTCTGCCAACCTTCGCGACATGGGTAGGCAGAGTCAAACTCGAACCTGATTCTTACGCGAGCGAGGAGCTCATTGAAGCAATCCTGGAGACCGAAGACATTCGTGTGGTCTCCCAGGATCAGTATCGCTCCACCTTGCTCGACGTACGCCCAAATCGTCTCGATCTCCTCATTCTTCCATTCTTTCCCCTGCTCCTTTCCCAAGTTGATGAGGACAAGGATATCGTGTCCCTCCAGGGCCTGCGAAGTGATGATCTCATCCCTGATTATCGACACCTGATATCCTTCAAGCGCTAAGTACTTTGGCATGAGGCCAAACATGCCGCCCGAAAACGGGCCGTACTCTCCGAACTGAGGGACCTTCCAATCGAGATAGCCTCGACCATAGACAAGCATGCGCCTTCCGGGCTCTTTACCGAAGTCAGGGGAATGAGTGAGGACTATTGAGGATACAACGATAATCGCAACGCTGACAGCGTGTCTCGATTTCCACTTGAACGTACCTGCTGGCATCAGGGATACTCCCCTGCGACCACATAGCACGACGGGCGGCAGTGCGATGATGAAGAACCCCAATATCTGCGCTCGAGCGATGCCGGGACCATCTTGCGCGGCAAACCATGATTGGGTTAGGAGAAGCATAAATCCGAACCACGCTGTAAAGGCGGCGAGGACACCTAGAGCCGGCCGTATCCAGCGTCGCGTGGTCCATGCCTCGACAGTGAGATAGGAAATAGCAAGGAGGAGCATCCAACAACCGCTCATGGACGGCCCCAGCGTCACATTCTCGTTTAGCACCTTCTGAATTGACCAGTTGGAGACAAAACGGCTTGTCGCAACGGTCGCGTGCCAGATTGGCGGCACAGTGAGCCAGGCCAGGTAAAGAAGGCTGAAGAGGACTAGGGCCCTGACGAGTCCGGATGGATCCCTCTGGGGGACGTGCATTCCCAAGGCAAGCCACGTGCATCCTAATACAGCGCAGGGAAGGAGCGCAAGCCAGACCAAATGGTGATTTGTGGCAAGCGTCGCGCTGACCCAGAGGAGAAGAGCCCCGCTACCAGTCAATATGGCTCGCGGATTCGCTCCGCTGCCGCGTCTTGCGACCGTGACAAGTACCAATACCGTAACCACACCACAAGCGGCCAGCCGTAGAATCTCTTCATCAAACGTCCCTAGGCTTTTTGAGAGCGTCGCTGCGAGGAAAAGCCAAACTAATGGGCCAGTCACTGATTGCGCGCTTCGGATACACTCACCCCAAGCACGCGATAGTCCGACTGCAATTCTGTGGAGGCCCACTCGCATGGCTAATCGACCTTGATGGGAACGATGGTTGTCGATCCACTGGCGGCGGTGCTCTCAACTATGGATTCCTGCCGCCCGCTCCGGTCAACGACAGTGATGCGGTAGTTCCCAGGCACAAGTCCCTCAATTCGGAGCACACCTTGGTCATTACAGAAGCGCAAGAACTGATAGACCGGCTTTCCCTCTGCATCGACAACCAGTGCGGTCCGGCCGGTTCGGACCTCACCGTTGCTCCCGAGGAAGCGTAGTTCCAGCGTGGCCGTGGGCTCCAAATCCAATACATAAGTTTGGAATTCCTGTCCCTTCTTCTCCGGAACAATGCACTTCGTAGTCGCCACACAGAAGCCTTCGGCTGCGGATTGGAGCAAGTAGTTACTCGAGGGCACGTAGGTGAAGGTGACTTCGCCGGAGGCGTTTGCTATCCGGCTCGCGAGTAGCGTGGCACCTTCGGGTTGCCGAACCTCATATAGGCTAACGAGGGCGCCTTCCCGGGGCTTACCACTTACACGCACACGAGCCCTAATCTCGCCAGACCCACGTATGAGGTCCATGCGATTCTCGCGAGACTCGGAAGCGACTCGACAACTCTTGAGGAGCCTAACAGCGTTCTTGTCCCCCTCGACCGCAAGCACAAGGACATACTTCCCTCCAGCGGTTACGGCCTGGAAGTAATAGACGCCCGCCTCGTCGCTCTTGGTAGCTTGTAGGTACCGCGGCGTATCATCCAAGTTCTGGCAGTACACCAGCGCATTCGGAACGGGCAATCCCGTGTCATCCGTCACCCAGCCAAATAGAATTGATTTACCCTCTTCATCGGCGATTTCGTCTCGAAAGTAGATTTTGACGGTGCTCGTGGCGTGTTCATGAATGAAGACACCCTTTGGAAGGTAGGAGCGGCCTGACGGGTTTAGGCTTCCCGCCTTGACAAGGCACCGCCCGGATGGGAGACCAAATATCTCAAACTCCCCGGCCTGGTCCGAAAACGTCATTCTGACCGTTCCCGCGTCGGTTGAAGCAATAACATCGGTAAATGGCCAGGGAGTTCGCCCAAAGACAGTCCCTCCATGAGGGAGTAAGATCTCGCGCGTTGTGTCGCGCACGCCCTCGACCCGTACGTCCGTTTCCACAACCGGAGGAAAGGAGCGGTGCTCTGCACGGAGCCAATAGCGTCCGATGGGAACATCCTCGAAGATGAATCCGCCATCGGCCTTAGTAATTGTTACGGCCGAAGGAGGGGCATGAAACTCCCTAAAGAGACTGCCCTCTTGGGGTGGACGGCGCCAGTCATGGAGGCTGATCCTCGTCTCGGGAATTGGCGTTCCGAGACCGAGCGTCATGACTCGACCTCCTATCTTACTTCCCTTCAGCAGTTCGAACTTGAGACCAGCTATCAAGTCACTGGCCTTGAGGACGATATCGGACGTGAGCCGAGCATAACCTGGTGTGGAAATCGTTAGGGAATAGGCATTGGGTGTTATGTCTCCGAGGCGGTATATCCCAGATTTGGATTCCAAGCTCCAGCGTCGATTCAGCCGCCAGGCATCGCGCTCGTCATGCGGTATGAGCGTCGCCGCACATCTGGGAACAGGCTTTTCTGTCCCGGCCTCAACAAGTGTAAACTCCACACTCCCTGGGGCTTGAAAACCCATTCGTATCTCAGAGATTCTAGAGCAATCGACGTTCTCCTTGACGACTGAGCCATGATGTGGATGATGCGCCTCGATGAGCATCGCACCCGAAGGAAGATCGACCAAGCGAAAGCGTCCTGTCTCATCAGAACTGGCAGTATGATGCCGTGGGCCCCAGCCGGTGGGGATCGCTGTGATGACAGCTCCGGGCACTGCCTCTCCATGGGCTCCGTGGATGAAACCCGCCAGTGTGGCGGCTCTGTTGAGCTGAAGGTCGTTTCGCGCATTCACGCGCCCCGCCTCTACCATGATCATGGCTAGACTTGCAGGTGCATAGCCCTCGCAATAGGCGTAGAGGTTGTGCCTGCCCTCTTCGAGCTCGATCTCGTACGTCCCCTCGGCACTCGATTCGACCAGTTTGTGCGGATACGTCGCTCCCCCGAAATAGCTTTGGGCGGTGAGTTCTCCACCTATAAGTTGCTGGAGCAGTCCGTCGCAGCTTACAAAGAAGATCTCAGCCTTCGCCAAAGGCTTCTTGTCCTCACCCAGGATCGTCCCCCGGACCTTGCCGACTCTCCTTCTATCGACAGCACCGCTTGAATGGTCATCAGCCCTCACGAAACTGACTTGCTGCGTAGAGGATCGTCCTTGCGAGTGGGCCTCGATGCGGAGGGCTCGATCTCGGTTGATCGCTCGCAAGCCAGCGGCAGTGCGGGACGTATTGACGTAGGCACCGATGTAGAAAACAATGAGTGAGCATGCAAGAATGGCAACGCACCCTACCGCCAACATGATGGAGAACTTGACGACGCGACTTGGCGGAGTTGTCCAACTCATATTCCAATGGGTAAAGCATGATAGCTGGATTTTAGCGAGAGTTCCGTCCCTGAAGCCGTGGAAATCGGCGCTCCTCCGTGAAGCCCACGCGTGATCATCTCCTACGAAGCCCTCTTCTGGGGTCGTCCCACGGCTCGTTAGTTAGGTTTGGCAAGGGACCTCGGGCCACTCTACCCGACCTCCTTGACGACGTCCACCTTCTGATCCTTGAGGGCGGCGGCTAAGAGGGAGTGGAGCTTGTGTCCCTTCACCTTGTGGAACTGGCGCTCGGTCTCCAGTGCCGCAGCCGCCGTCCAGCGCATGACCATCTGCCCCTTGCCGTTCCTCCCGCGCTTCACGCGCCCGTCCGGTACCGCACCTGGTCGAAGATCGACTCGATGGGGTTGGTGGTCGAGACTGGGCCGACCGTACTTGTTCCGGGCCGCATCGCATTTGTACTGGTACCGCTTGTCCTTGTAGGCAACACACATGTGATGACCGCAAATAAGAAGCACCGAACGAGTTCGCTCAAGGGGCGCATACTACTGGACGTTTCATTGGCGGAGAACGATTCAAGATTTTCTTCTCTTCGCCAATGTAGCAGGTCAGATCAGTTTAGGGGCGTACAACCACCGGGGATATGGTCGCCAGCATTGTTGATGCCGTCGCAGGGAGTTCGGCCTCTACAACGATGCTGGTCCCGGCGGCGACACCCGATGTGATCTCGATGAGGCGCGTGTCATGCCCGCGTAATTGCTTCCCAACTTCGGACAACTACCTCGACGGGGAGATGCGACCGGAGGGCCCCGGTCGAGCGGTTCCAAACGGACCCGAAGTGCCGGCTGTTCCTGGTCAGTCTCAAGGCGGGCGGAGTGGGGCTCAATCTCACGGCGGCGGAGTACGTCTTCCTCCTCTACCCCTGGTGGAATCCGGCGGTCGAGGCCCAGGCGATCGACCGGACGCACCGGATCGGGCAGGAGCGGCAGGTCTTTGCCCTGCGCCTCGTGGCGCGGGACACGGTCGAGGAGAAGGTGATCGAGCTCCAGAAATCGAAGCGCGAGTTTGCGGAGCCGATCCTCGGGCAGGAGGGGGGACTCCTCCGGGACAACCTCACACGGGAAGACCGGAAGACCTCCCGCTCATCCTCTCGTTGACCGTCTCCTACTGGGCGAGGTACCACTTCCGGTGATCGGCCCGGTCGCGGCCGTGGCCCAGCCGCTCGAGGGCCTCGCCTGCGGCCTGATCGGACGCCGCCTTCGGGTCCATTCCGGAGCCCACGGCAGCCCGGTACCGACCGCCGTAGAAATCCCGGATCGAGCGTCGGCGGGCCCCGTGGGTGCCCGTGATCTGGCCACCGGCTGCGAGCATGGCGCGCCGGTAGGCAGTCCGGTAAGCCTGTTGCCTTGCCAGAGGACTGGGGCAGTGGGCGAACCAGAGCCGGAGGACCCGGTGAAGCTCGGGCGAGAGCACAAACGTGAGTTCCTTGCCCCCCTTCGCCCGCACCGTCAGGCAATCCCCGTCCCGGAGGCAGTCGCCCGTCAGGCGCTGCGTCACCGAGATGCTTCTGGCCGACGTTTCTAGCTGAAGCCGAGCTACCAGATGGTAGGCTCGGGGCTCGTCCGTCCGAGCGAAGTGCCGGGCGTCCCAGTCCCGGAGGATGGCGATCGCCCGCTTGAGGATCTCCCGGCTGGGGGTTGCCCGGGAAGGGCCTTGGATCTGACCGACCTTCGCGAGCTGGCGAATCTTCCAGCCGTACTTCTGCGAGAGCGCCGCGAAGGACTCCGTCTGCCGGGTCACGGCGCTCCCGAACTTGGCGAGCGCGCTGCGCCGCAGGTTGAGGGTCTTGAGCGAGAGCCCCTGAGCGATGCCCGAATCCATGAACGCCCGGAACTCCTTCTTGCCGATGTCCTCGAGCCGCATCGCCCCGTGCTCCCGCTGGGCGAAGTCGACGAATTCCCGGAGCACCTTCTCGTAGGTCCTCATCGTGGATCCGGTGAAGATAAGCGGCCTCAGGAAGTAATCCGGATCTTGATGCTCCCTGAGGCCCCGGGCTTTGAGGTCGAACTTCGAGATCCCGGTGCCCCGGAGCCCGAGCCAACGATCGAATGCGGCGCGAAGCTGGTCGTGCAGTTGTTGCTTGAGACTCATGTCAGCCCTCCTCGACCCCTTGGGTCATGGTTGGACTTTCCCCGGCTTTTCCACCCGACGCACCCGTCGGAATTCGCGCGATTTTGGTGTTCAGCGCCGGATCCGCGTCCGCGAATCCGGGAGAGGCGGCGCTTTTTCGGTGGGAGAGCGCCGCAAAACCCCGCCACGTGGAGGAAACCGTCGCGCTCCCGCGCCGTTTCCTGCACGCAAGCTGCGTCCCCTCGGGACCACGCGCGATCCCGCTTTCTTGCGGAGCCCGAGGACCGGGCCTCCGGGCGGCCGGGGTGCATCGGTCCGGCCGCCGTGTGAGCGCCCCCGCTGCGCGCCCCGTCCCCCAGGATCTCAGGCAAGGTGGTGTCGGTCGCCCGGTCCGGGTCGGGAGGGGTGGGGAGGGGAGCAAAGGGAAAAGGGAAAGAGGAAAGGGGTAGTAGGACAGGCGCGGCAAGGTCGAGGCCGGGACTCGCGCCGCGAGTCCGACCCCTGCGGGGTCCCCCGCGGCCCGGCCGACTGGTCTTGGAAAGCCCCCGCCTTCCAGCCCGTCCGGCCGAGCCGCGCCCACGGCCCCGACCCTGCCGCGCCGCCGAGAGGACGCCCTTCCTCCCCGCGCAGCGTGGGTACTCGCCCGATTTTCAAAGATCGCGATCCGCCCGTTCGCCCCGGCTTGCGGGGCGAATGGGCGGACCTCTCCGCCTCCGGAGAGGAGGAGAGGCTCGACATGAAGCTCAATAGTCCCAGAACACTTCCTGGAGGTGGGGTTCGGGTTTCCGTACAGTAGCGACCCCCTGGGGGGCGCCAACTGTGGGGAAACGGAATCGCCCAGCCTTCCGGCCACCGCTCCCACGGCAGCGAGCGGGGAAGGAGCCTCCCCTCCCAGACCGTCGTCGTAGAACGTGACCTGCACCCGGC
>Ga0187893_10007579_pt1 | contig 17685 bp, 17 predicted proteins | sample MA1701074metaG_FD_139574 | JGI IMG/M metagenome (GOLD analysis project Ga0187893, IMG submission 139574) | White microbial mat communities from a basaltic lava cave in the Kipuka Kanohina Cave System on the Island of Hawaii, USA - MA170107-4 metaG ... | reverse complement strand
GTCGGCAACACCTACGTCAACCGCAACATGATCGGCGCGGTCGTGGGCGTGCAACCCTTCGGCGGCGAGGGCCTGTCGGGGACGGGGCCGAAGGCAGGCGGGCCGCGCTACCTTCACCGGTTTGCGACCGAGCGCACCCTGGCGGTCGATACGACGGCGGCCGGCGGAAACGCATCGCTGCTGTCGCTGACGGAAGCGGGCGGTGCGACGCCCGATCCGTAACCGCGACACATTCGCGATGCCCAAAAGAAGGACGGCGGCGCGCTTCGGCGGCCGCCGGCTTTTCTTCAACGGATCGCAGCGGGTCGGTTACTTCCAGCCCGCGCGATCCATGATCTCCACGGCTTCGCGACGGACATCGCCGCCGAGCTCTTCGAGTGCCACGGAGTCGGCCTCGAATACGCCGAAGCTGGCGACCGTCTGATTCGGCTCCAGGCCGATGACGATCGGGTATTCGTTCACGACGTCAGCGAACAGCCGTTGGGCATTCTCGGTGGTCAGGAACTCGAGGAACCGGACAGCGGCTTCTTTGTGGGGTGCGTGGGCGGCGACGCCGCCGCCCGTCACGTTGACGTGTACACCGCGATCGCCCTGGTTCGGCCAGAACACGGCGACCTTCTCGGCCCCGGCCTTCTGCTCCGGATTGTCGGTCGAGGTCAGCATGCCGCCGAGATAGTAGGTGTTGGCGATGGCGATATCGCACTCGCCGGCCGCCACGGCCATGATCTGGTCGCGGTCGCCGCCGTCGGGATCGCGCGCAAAATTCGCGACGAAGCCCTTCGCCCATTCCTCGGTCGCCTCGGCGCCATCGGCGACGATCATCGAGGAAACCAGCGACTGGTTGTACACGTTCGAGGAAGAGCGAACGCAGATGCGGCCCTGCCATTTCGGATCGGCAAGAGCCTCGTAGGTCGAAAGCTCGGACGGATCGACGCGTTCCTTCGAATACATGATCGGGCGCGCGCGCAGGCTGAACCCGTACCAGCGGCCGTCGGACTGGCGATAGTTCGCGGGAATGGCGGCTTCGAGGATTCCGGAATCGATCGGCTGCAACAGGCCGGCTTCGTCGGCCTCGAGGATGTACCCGACATCGGCGGTCAGAATGACATCCGCCGGGCTGTTGGCGCCTTCGCTCTTCAGGCGCTCGACGAGACCTTCCTTGATGAAAATGACGTTGACCTCGGCGCCGGTTGCGGCCCGATAGGCATCGAGCACCGGCTGGATCAGCACTTCCTGGCGGGTCGTGTAGATGTTGACGATGTCGGTTTCCGCGGCCGCCTCGACCGGCATCAGGTTCGATGCTAGGACGGCGGCGGCTGCCGCGAGGGTAAAGACGCCGGCAGTGCGGCGGGACCGCGGCGACGGGTTCTCGTAGGACATGGGGCCTCCTGATTGATCGGCCGCCCGTCTTAATGCAAATAAGAACCATTCGCAATATACATTCGTGTCGCGAAATTGACCGGCTACCGCCATTTTCGGACCCGGACGAGCCCGCTATGGTGCGTGACGTCGCCTTCCGGGCGGGATGCTAGGGGCTGTGCGACCGAGGGAGGGGAACCGATGCGCCGTCTGTCGAAATCCTGCCTGCTCACCGCCGCCCTGCTGCTGGCGGCCTGCGAGGACAGGAACGTCGCCGAGATCCAGACCGAAACAGAAACCCAGCTCGCCGTCCTCGCGGAGAAGGGCAAGCTGACGAGCGGTGCGGTGGGCGTCGAGGCCGAGGGCGAGGGATATCGCGTCACCGTCGCCGACGTCGTGATGCTGACCGGGCCCGATACGAAGATGCCGCTCGGCGAGGTCAGTTACCTGCACGAACCGATCGACGACGAAACCGTGCGCTATGCCGATATCCGCATTGCGAGCCCGATCCAGGTGCAGTCGGCGGCGGGCGAACCGCAAGGCACCATTGCGTTCGAACTCGACCGCGCCGAAACGGTCTGGTCCAAGCCGCTGGAAAGTTTCATCTCGATGAACTTCGTCCTGCCGGCGGCCCAGATCGTCGGGTCCGTCGAGCCGTCGACCGTCGACATCGTGAACCTGACGTTGAAGAGCGACACCGTCGATCCGGCGGCGGAGCGGACGGATCAGACCGGAACGCTGACGATCGAGACCCTGACCGCGCAGGGCGACCAGGGCGACTCGGTCGTCATCGACGGCATTTCCGCGGAGTCGCGGTTTACCAATGTCGATGTCGCTGCGATGGCTGCCGCGGCGAATTCGTTCGAGACGGCAACGGCGACCGGCGAGAACCTTGCGCCGTCCATCGTTGCGATGCTGCAGAGCTTCTCGTCATCCGACGTGACCCTGACGATGAATCGCGTGACGCACCTCGATGCGGCCGGTGCCGAGGATTTCGCGCTGACCAATATGCGCGTCGTCGGGACGCTCGCCGATGCCGACAAGGAAGCGGGCAAGCTGAATTTCGCGATCGGCTACGATTCGATCGCGCTGCCGCCCGAGGCCTTCGCCGACGACCCGATGGTTGAGCTGCTTGCACCGCAAGTGCTCGCCATCAACATCGATGTCGCGCACGTGCCGTTCCAACGAGCGACGACGCAGATCGCTGCCATCGCTCCCAGCGTCGGAGAAATGGGTGCGGATCAGCCCGAGATCGCGGGTTTGCTGCTCCTGTCGACGCTGCGCGCCGCCTTTGCGGAGGCGGGCACGACGATTCGCCTCGACGGGACGCGCATCCAGTTGCGGGACGCGCTGATCAGCGTCACGGGCGGGGTCGACGTGGCGCCGAGCGCGCCGCTCGGCGTAACCGGCGACATGGAAATTTCGCTGTATGGCCTCGATACGCTGATGCAATCGGCCGCGGCGCTGCCGCCCGGTGCCGAAGCGGACGAGTTCCGCAGTACGCTGGAGTTCCTCGCTGTGATGAGCGTACGGGACGAGGAGGGCGGCGAGGTCGTCGACCGTTACCATGTCGTCGCCGATGAGACGGGTGCCGTCACGGTGAACGACCAGCCGGTGTTCTAGCTTGTGGATACTGGAGTACGCGAAGACATGACCGAGATCGTCGTGCCCGCAAAGGAAGGCCGCAGCGTCGATGTGCGGATCGGCCAGCGCATACGCATCACCTCGCCGGAGGGCGCACAGGCCGCCGATTTCTTCGCTTACCGCGCCGACGATCCGGGCGAATGGCTGTCGCCGATGCACACCTGGGTCAGGACGCGCTCGGTGCGGCCGCGGCAGGGCGACACGTTCCTGTCGCGCTATCGCCGGCCGATGCTGGATTTCGTCGAGGACGGCGCTGGCGGCGTCCACGACATGATGATCGCGGCCTGCGACCAGGCGCGCTATCACGAGTTCGGTTTCCAGGGTTATCACCGGAGCTGCGCGGAAAACCTGCAGCTCGCGATGCGCGAACGCGGACACGAGCTGCCCGTGATCCCGCAGCCGGTGAATTTCTTCACCAACACCAGGGTCGAGGCCGACGGAAAGCTGATCTCGCCGCCGAACCCGGTGAAGCCGGGAGCCCATGTCGAACTCGAGGCCAAGGCGGATCTGATCTGCGTCGTGTCGTCCTGCCCGTTCGATCTCAAAATTCCGGGCTGGACGATCAATGCCGACCGGGGACCGACGAAGCTGCTGGTGTCGGTCCGCTAAGCGTCGTGCGGCGCGTTATGCGGCGAGTTTCCCCTCGATCGAGGCGACGAACATCTTCTTGAGCTCGGGCACGCCGATCGGAATCGGGTTGGTGCCGACCGTCGGATCGACCGCGGCCATCTCGGACAGGAGATCGAGTTTCTCCATGCCGACGCCGATGTCCCTGAGCGTGTGCGGGATCCCGATCTCCTTCCGCAACGCCAGCACCCAGTCCATCACCGATTTGAAGCCCGGGTTCGGCAGGCCGGTATAGGCGGCGAGCCGCGTCATCTTCTCTTCGATCGCCTTCCGATTGAACTCGAGCACATACGGCATCACGACGGCGTTGGTGAGGCCGTGATGCGTGTCGTAAATCGCACCGACCGGATGCGAGAGCGAATGGATGGCGCCGAGACCCTTCTGGAAGGCGGTGGCGCCCATGGTTGCGGCCACCATCATGTTGGCGCGTGCCGACAGGTTCTTGCCGTCCCGGACGGCGACCGGCAGCCAGTTTTTGACCAGGCGCACGCCCTCGACCGCAATGCCGTCCGCCATCGGATGAAAGCCGGGCGCGCAATAGGCCTCGATGCAATGCGCGAGCGCATCCATACCGGTGGCCGCCGTTACCTTCGGCGGCAGGCCGACCGTCAGTTCCGGATCCTCGATCACGATCGAGGGCAGCATCAGCGGATGGAAGATGATCTTCTTGGTGTGCGTTTCCTCGTTCGTCACGACCGAGGCGCGCCCGACTTCGGAGCCGGTGCCCGAGGTTGTCGGGATCGCGATCGAGGGCACGATCCCCGCGACGTCGGCACGCGTCCAGTTGTCGCCAACGTCCTCGAAATCCCACATTGGCCGCTTCTGCCCGGCCATGAAGGCGATGGTCTTCGCCGCATCGAGGGCACTGCCGCCGCCGAAGGCGATCATCCCGTCATGTTTGCCATCGCGGAACACCTTGATCCCGTCCTCGACATTCTTCGCGACCGGGTTCGAGCGGATGTCGGAATAGAGCGGCGTCGGCAGGCCCGCTGCCTTCAGGTTCACGAGCGCGTTCTGCACCATCGGCAGGTTGGCAAGACCCGGATCGGTCACGAACAGGGGCCGCTTGAAGCCCAGCTCCTTGCAGGCCGCCGGCAGTTCGGCAATGCGACCGACGCCGAAGCGGATCTTCGTCGGATAGCTCCAGTTGCCGCGCAGCGCGGCCGCATCGTTGCTCATGGCTTCGTCTCCCAGCGAGTCAGTGGCGCGCCCGTCAGATGCGGGTGCGCAGATGGAACGATTTCGGTCGCGTGAGGGATTCGTAGCCGACACGGCTCAAGGTGCAGCCGCGGCCGGAATCCTTGACGCCGACCCAGGCGAGCGCCGGATCGAGGTAGTCGCAGCGGTTCATGAACCAGGTGCCGGTATCGACGCGATCGCCGATCCGGATGGCGGCCTCTTCGTCGGAGGTCCAGATCGCTGCCGTCAGCCCGAACGGATTGTCGTTCATGCACATGATCGCTTCCTCGTCGGAGCCGACCCTGGCAATGGCGACCACCGGGCCGAAGCACTCGTCCTGCATGATCGGGTTGTTGCGATCGGCGCCGACCAGCACCTGCGGCGCCATGTAGGCCGTGCCCGCCCTGTCGGCGGGAAAATGCTTCGCATCGATGACGGCTTTCGCGCCGGCGCGGACGGCTGCGCCCACCTGTTTGCGGATCTCGTCGGCGGCCCTGCTGCGGACCACCGGACCGAGATTGGTGTCCGACTGCAGCGGATCGCCGAGCCGGTACTTGTTGGTGAGATCGACGAAGCCTTCGAGGAACTTGTCGTAAATCTTGGCATCGACGAACACGCGCTGGATGCCGCAGCAGGACTGGCCGGAATTGAAGAACGCCCCGTCGACCAGATTCTCGACCGCATGCGCAAGATTGGCGTCGGCCCGGACATAGGCGGGGTCGTTGCCGCCGAGCTCGAGGCCGGCGCCGATGAACCGGTCGGCGGCCGCCCGCATCACGGCATGACCGCCGGCGACCGAGCCGGTGAAGGCGACATAGTCGACGCCCGGCGAACCGATCATCTGGCTGGTGTCGTCATGCGTCAGAACGAGCGTCTGAAAAAGCCCGTCCGGCAGGCCCGCCGCCCTGAAGGCCTCGGCATAGCGGTCGGCGCAGAGCGGGGTCTGCGCGGAGTGCTTCAGGATGACCGCATTGCCGGCCATGAGCGCCGGTACGATCGCATTGACCGAGGTGAGATAGGGATAGTTCCAGGGCGCCACGACGAACACGGTGCCGAGCGGTTCGCGCCGGATGAAGCGGTTGAAACCGTCCTTTCGGCCCGGATCGATATCGGCCAGTGCTTCGGGCGCGATTTCGATCATGTAGCGCGACCGTTCTTCGAAGCCGCGGATCTCGCCGGGCGACTGGCCGAGCGGCCGGCCCATCTGCCGCGTGATTTCCTCCGCGATGATCTCTTTCTTCGCAACGAACGCGTCGACGGCGCGCGACAGAAGTTTCTGGCGCTCGGCGATCGGAACGAGCTTCCAGGCCTTCCGGGCGCGCCCGGCGGCCTCGACCGCCCGGGCCATCTCGGAGGCCGAGGCGTAAGGCCGCTCCACGAGGAGCGTGTCGTCGATCGGGGTGATCGTTCGCTGTACCGCTGCCATGGATATTCCTCAGATGATCTCGAAATAGCGCTGCAGTTCCCAGTCGGTGATGTGCTTGCGGAACTCGCGCTCTTCCCATTCGCGGCTGGCCGCAAAATGGTCGACGAACACGTCGCCGAACAGCTCGCGCGCAACTTTCGACTTGCGCAGCCGCTCGGCCGCTTCCATCAGCGTGCCGGGCAGCGAGTATTTTGCCGGATGTTTCATGGCATAGGAGTTGCCGACGATCGGCTCGCTCGGCTCCATCTTCTGTTCGATGCCGATCAGGCCCGAGCCGAGCGCCGCCGCCGCGGCGAGATACGGGTTCGCGTCGGCCGCCGCAATGCGGTACTCGATGCGCTGAGACTTCGGCGAGCCGCCGATCACGCGCAACGCGCAGGTGCGGTTCTCGACACCCCAGGTCGCATGGGTCGGCGCCCAGAAGCCCGGCACCATGCGCGAAAAGGAATTGACCGTCGATGCCGTCATCACGAGGAGCTCCGGCATCAGCGCCTGCTGGCCCGCCAGGAAATGCCGCATGGTCTTGCTCATGCCATGCTTGTCCTTGGCATCGTAGAACACCGGCTTGCCGCCCTTGTCGAACAGCGACATGTGCAGGTGGCCGCTCTGGCCGGGCCAGTTGTTCGACCATTTCGCCATGAACGTCGCCATCAGGCCGCGGCGCTGCGCCAGCACCTTCATGAAGGTTTTGAAGAGCGCGGCGCGGTCGGCGGATTCCAGCGCCTCTTCGTGCACGATTGCGGCCTCGAGCACGCCCGGACCGGTTTCGGTGTGCAGGCCTTCGATCGGAATGCGCATCGCTTCGAAGGTGCCGAGAATCTCGTGATAGAGCTCCGACCAGACGGAACTGCGAATGCCGGAGTATCCGTAGAAGCCCGGCGTCATGTTCTGGAGATTGCGGAAGCCCTTCTCGCGCACGCTCTCCGGCGTCTCGTCGAACAGGAAGAACTCGTATTCGAAAGCGGCCTCGGCCTTGAAGCCCATCCTGGCGGCGCGGGACACGACGCGCTTCAGCGTGCTGCGCGGGCAGACCGGCTCGGCGCGGCCGTGAAACTCGGCCAGGAAGAAGACCATGTTGTCTTCGAACGGTACGTCGCGACAGGTCTCGGGCACGATATAGGCGGTCGCGTCCGGAAACGCGGTGTGCCAGCCGGTGAATGTCGTGTCGACGTTCTCGTAAAGCTGGTCGTTCGAGTCCCAGCCGAATACCACGTCGCAGAAGCCGAATCCCTTTTCCAGCGCGCCGAAAAACTTGTCCTTCGCCATGTACTTGCCGCGCAGGACGCCGTCGATGTCGATGATGCCGATCTTGACGTGGGTGAGTTTGCGTTCCTCGACGATCTTCTTCGCCTGCGCAGCCGTGCGCACCGATGCCGCGTTGAGCATGTTTGCGATGTCCTCAATTCCCCTGGGCAGCATAAATTTTCGCCGGGCCGCCGGAGCCTGTCAAAGCGTCTGCAGGTCGCCGTCGTGCGGCCGAGCCCGGTTCCCAAAAAGCGGGGAGGGGACGGCTTCCCGTCCCCTCCCGGACTTCCTACGAACGATGGGTAGCGATCAGTGTCCCATCGCCTTCGCCTTGGCACGCTCTGCCGTTGCAAACTCTTCTTCCGGTGACCGCACGAGGTGGTGACGTGCGTACACCAGGAAATAGAGCAGACCGATGCCATACCAGATCGCGGCGCCGAAGACGCCGTACTGGTAGACCGGATCCTGCAGTTGAGCAATCAGCGTGACAATGGCAATCACCAGCGTCACGAAAGCTCCCGGGACGCCGAGCGGGCTGCGATATGGGCGATTTATGTGCGGCAGATTCTTGCGTAGCAGGATGAACGAGATCGCCTGGAACCCGTAGGAGATCGTCGCACCGAATACCGCCATATTGAGCAGTGTTCCGCCGATAACGGCGCCTGCGTTCTCACCCTTCCAACGCCACACGATCACCATCAGCAGGAACCCGACAATCGATCCCGTGATCAAGGCAACGTGCGGTACCTTGTGCTTGCCATGTGTGACCGATAGCAAGCGTGGGAAATAGCCGGCACGGCTGAGCGAGAAGATCTGCCGTCCTTGGGCATAGATGATCGTGTGCAGGCTGGCGATCAGACCGACAACCGCCAGGAAGGCAAGAACCTTGGCGAGGCTCGGGATCGTGACCCGGAACCCGTCAAGAATCGGTTCGCCCGAGAAACCCAGGTAAAACGCGCCCGAACTCGTTCCATCGGTTACCGGAATCGAGGGATTCAGGAACGTAACCAGTGTCGCCGAAATGCAGAGCGTCAATATGCCGAGCAGCAATCCGCGTGGCATATCCTTCTTTGGATCGTGGCTTTCCTCGGCCGCCAGCGGGAGCTGCTCAATGGCGAGGAACAGCCAGACTGCGAACGGTAACGCCGCAAATACGCCCTTCCACCCGAGCGGCAACAACGGTCCGCCGCCGTCCGGCAGCTCGACAAGGGCACCGGCATCGTCGACGCCAATGTTGAGCGCGTATCGCGAGAAGTCGAAATACGGGATTGCGCTGACGTAGAAGACGACCAGCACCGCCAACGCTAACAGCGTCACGATTACCGAAACGCGGAAGGATAGTTCTACGCCGAGCAGATTGAACAACAGGAAGAGCGCATAGAAGATCGCCCACCAGATCGGCTGGAACCAATCTTCCGTTCCAAAGATGCCGCCCATGTACGAGCCGATGAAAAACGTGATCACCGCCGGAGTCACGACATACTCGATGTTCTCGGCCAGGCCGGTCACATAGCCGCCCCAAGGGCCCATGGCCGATCGAGCAAACGAATAGGCCGCGCCTGTGTGCGGCAGTGCCGGCGACATTTCGGCCAGACAGTAACAAAGACCGATGTACATGATGCCGATAATGACGCCGGCGAATGCGAGCCCGCCCCAACCGCCGACGCCGATACCGAGATTCCAGCCGGAGAAATGGCCGGAAATGACGGCGCCCACGCCGAGCGCCCATAGCGACCCGACACGCGCATACCGTCGCATGCCACGTCGTTCAAAGTATTCGGCGCTGACGGATTCGTATTTTATACCGCCCGGCCCGGTCTGCTCTGCCATTTGTGATCCCCCTCCGAATGAGTGGCCGGCGCGCCTTGGTGTCGCCCGGTCCGATGCCCGTCCGGTTCGGGTGAGCGGCAGGAACCGGTGTCGCTCCCCTGCGACTGCCGGCGCCAACGCGTTCGAAACCAACTGGACAGGCCCGCGACATTGTGACGCCGGCCCCGAAAAATTGTAAAGCGCAGCGGTTTCAGCCACTTCCAAGACCCGGCAATGGGGTGGACCCGGTCCTTCGCGGAGCGGTTTTCCGATCGATAACTATCTTTGCCGACTAAAGAGATAGCGCGCGATCCTCAGGTTGGATTGTCGCTGTAACGATCCGGTGTGTACGTCTTCGACCGAAGGTACGCACGGTTCAAACAAGCCGGACCGAAAAACCGCGGCAACCGATTCGAGTGCCGCCCCTCTCATCCCCGATCGGCAAAGGCGCCGCGACCGGTGAACCAGATCCTGCACTGGTCGGCGAACAGGGCCGCAATGCGTCGCTCGCGCAGGTCGCGCCGGCGCAGCAGGCCGAGCCGGGTGGGGCGTAGCGCCTCCACGACCGGCCGGTAGATCAGCCGCATTCCGTCCAGCGCGACTTCGCTCACCGGCCGCGAGTGCATCACCGAGTAGCCGTAGCCGTTGGCGACCAGGCCGCGCACCATCTCGAAGCTGGGGCTTTCGTGAGCGAGGTTGGGGCGCAGGCCGAGCCCGTAGAAGAGCGAGAGGAAATAGTCGCGGCTGCCGGGCAGGGCGAGCAGCACGAACGGTTCGTTAAGGAGGTCGCCCAGTGCGACAGCCGGTCGGCGCGCGAAGCGATGCTCCGCCGACAGCATGGCGTGCAGCGGCACATCGGCCAAGCCTTCAAACGCCATGTCGCTGCCGATGTTGAGGTCGTAGGTCAAAGCGAGGTCGAAGCGACCCTCGCGCAGCCCTTCGAGCAGGCCTTCGATGTCGTGCTCGTGCAGCCGCACGCGAATCTCCGGATGCGCGCGCCGCAGCGACCGCAGCAGGCCGGGGATCACCATCGGGGCGAAAGTGACGAAGCAGCCGATATCGATATCGCCGGCAGCCCCGCCCGCGAGTTCGATGGCGCCCTCGTGGAAATCGCGGGCCTGCGCGAGAAGATGACGCGCCTCGGCCAGAAGACGCTGTCCGGTGGGTGTCAGGCTGAGCCCTTGCGCGTGGTGGCGCACGAAAAGCTCGAGCCCGAACCGGCTTTCGAGCTGGGCGATGGCCGCCGAGATCGAGGGTTGCGAAATATGAAGCTGACGAGCGGCCGCTGTGATGCTGCCGGCATCGGCCGCAGCGACGAAGTACGAAAGCTGTTTCAGCGTGTAGCGCATGGCTGTCACCGTGAATGGGCAATTGGAATCGGCTTGGCGACTGGTCTAGGGTCGCGCGTCACGAGGCCGCTGCTCGTAACGCATCGGGATGAATGACGGGGGCTCGTACCGACATGGCCGCAATGAAGGACTACGACCGATACGATGCGATGGGGCTGGCGGAGCTCGTTCGCCGGCGCAAGGTGTCGCCGGCAGAGCTGCTCGACGAGGCGCTCGCGCGCGCGGAGCGGGTCAACCCGAAACTGAACGCGCTGGTGCATCTGGTCCCCGAGCGCGCGCGGGCCGCGATCGCGGCCGGGCTGCCGGAGGGGCCGTTCACCGGCGTTCCGTTCCTGCTGAAGGATCTGGGCGCCGAAGCGATCGGCTATCCCACGAACAGCGGCTCGCGCTTTTTCGCAAATCACGACTGGACGTACGATTCCGAGATTTACATCCGCCTGCGCGCGACGGGGCTGGTCACGTTCGGCCGGACGACATCGCCGGAACTCGGCGTCGGGCCGGTGACCGAGGCCGCCGTCTATGACGGCCCGACGCGCAATCCGTGGAATCCGAGCCATACGTCGGGCGGCTCCAGCGGCGGCGCGGCCGCGGCCGTTGCCGCCGGCGTCACCCCGATTGCGCATGGCTCCGACGGCGGCGGATCGGTGCGCATTCCGGCGGCCTGTTGCGGTCTTGTCGGATTGAAGCCGACGCGCGCGCGATTGCCCGACGGACCGGCTTCGGGCGAAGGCTGGGGCGGCATGTCGATCGACGGCGTGCTGACCCGCAGCGTCCGCGATACGGCGGCGGCCATGGATGCGACGGCCGGCGCCGATCTGGGGGCGCCCTACTGGGCGCCGCCGGTCGAGGGCCGGTATCTCGATGCGATCGCCACGCCGCCGAAGAAGCTGGTCATCGCGATGTGCACGACCAATTTCGAGGGTGCGCCGATCCACGCCGAGTGTCGCAAGGCGGTCGAGCGGACAGCGAAACTTTGCGGCGATCTCGGTCATGAGATCGTCGAGGCGTCCCCGCAGTTCGATTTCATGGGCGCGATGCATGCCTGGTCGAACGTGGTTGCGGTCGGCACGTCGCTGTCGGTGCAGGCCAAAGTCGACGCGATCGGCCGCAAGCCGCGGCGCGACGAGCTCGAGCCGATTATCTGGAGCGCCTGGGAGAAGGGGCTCGGGATTCCCGCGACGACTTACCTGGCCGGGATCAATACCGTGCATGCCACCGGCCGCCGCATCGCGGGATTTTTCCAGAAGCACGACATGCTGCTGACGCCCGTGCTGACCGAGCCGCCGGCTTCCGTCGGGCGCTTCGCGCCGACCAATCCGGATTTTTTCGATCACCGCCTCGGCAAGAACGGGCTGGTGCACTATTCGCCGTTTGCGCCGATCTTCAACATCACGGGTCAACCCGCGATCTCGCTCCCGCTGCACTGGTCGGCCGACGGGCTGCCGATCGGCGTGCATTTTGCGGGCCGGTTCGGCGACGAAACGGGCCTGCTGAAGCTGGCGGCGCAGCTCGAGCAGGCAGAACCCTGGTTCGACCGGCGGCCCCCGATTCGCTGATACCGAATTGATAGTCATAGGGTTTTCGGCGATTCCCAATCTCCGAATCGGGCTCGGTCCGATGCCCGACATCGGATTTTACTATGGCGAGGTTCGAAAAATAATATTTCTCCGTTGAACGGCCGGCGCGCAGGATCGGGGCCAGTGGCGGCGGACGTCGAAGCACGCTCCGCGCGCGAGCGGGAGAGAGACGATGATCCGGACAGGCGAGCAGTACCGCGAATCCATCCGCGACGGACGCGCGATCTGGATGAACGGCGAGAAGGTCGAGGACGCGACCAGGCATCCGCAATTCAAACCGATCATCGACGCGCGGGCGCGATTTTACGATCTCGCGCACGAGGACAGGACGCGCGACACGATGTCGTACGTCGCCGACGAGAAATCCGGCGAACGCAACAATATCGGGTACAGGCTGCCGCACACACAGCAAGACTGGTGGGACAAGCGCAAGGCGGTCGACACGCTCCTGAAGGATCTCGGCGGGGTCGTCATCCGCGTCGGCGACGAGACGATCGGCGAAATGTGGTCGCTCTACGACGGCAAGGATGTACTCAACGAAGTCGATCCGCGCTTTGCCGAGAATATTGCGCGCCATATCCAGCACGCGCTCTGGTCCGACACCTTCCACGTCTCGGCCAACACCGATCCGAAGGGGGATCGTTCGAAGCGTCCGCAGGACCAGGATCCGGACATGCTCCTGCACGTGGTCAGGGAAACCGACAAGGGCATTGTGGTGCGCGGCGCCAAATACGAGACGGCGGCGGCCTATGCCAACCAGGCGTTCGTGAAGCCGACGATCGCCAACTGGGGCGACGACAAGCTGTCGGACTACGCGCTCGGCTTCATCTGCGACATGAACGCCAAGGGCCTGAATCATATTTGCCGCACAGGCTTTACCGGGCGTGCACCGGCGAAGGACTATCCGCTCGCCAACAGATTCGACGAAGTCGATACGCTGCTGGTATTCGACGATGTCGAGATTCCGTGGGAAAACGTGCTGTTTTATCGGCACACGCGCGCGGCCTCGTTCATCCGCGGCACGCTGCACCGCTACAGCGCCTATCCGTTCGTGCTGCGCATCCTGTACATTGCCGACATGATGATCGGCGCCGCGCTCTTCAACGTGCGCCAGACCGGTCTCGACAAGCAGCAAGCGGTGCAGGAGAAGCTCGCGCAACTTGCCTGCTATCGCGAAACGATCAATGCGCACCTGACGGCGGCAATCCATTTCGCCGAGAAGAGCCCCGGCGGACTGTTGATGCCGAACCAGTCGCTGCTCTACACGGGTCGCGTGCAGGCCTGCAGCCAGCTTCCGGCGATGATGCACATCGCACGCGAGCTGTGCGGCGGACAGATCTGCGTCACGCCGGATTCGGCGGCGTTCGGGGATCCGGACACGAAGCCGTGGCTCGACAAGTTCTATAACGTCAACGAGTACTGGGTGGCCGAGGACCGAAGGAAATTGCTGGCCTTCGCGCGCGACCTGCTGAACTCCGACTATGCCGGGCACCGGTTGACCTTCCAGCTCTTTGCGCAGTCGCCGCCGTTCGCCCATTTGGGTGCGGTCTATCGCAGTTTCGACTTTGCCAACGCGCTTGATTTCGTCCGCAAGGCGGCCGATCTTTCGCCGCGCGTCATGGAACAGAAGTAGCCGACACGCGAGCGCAGGGGGACACGATGGCGCACATTCGCAAGCGCAAGTTCAACACCAAGAAGACCTATCCGGAGCAGAAGCTTGACAACGACCTTTCGATGTCCGTGCGCGCCGGCAATCTGGTCTTTCTGCGCGGCCAGGTCGGGCAGACGCTCGAAGGCAAGGTTGTCCATGTCGGCGATGCCGGGAAGCAGGCCGAGCAAGCGATGCGAAACGTCAAGGTTCTGCTGGAAGAGCAGGGGTCGCGCCTCGACGATATCTGCAAGATCACGGTCTATCTCGTCGATCGGGGCTATCGCGAGGCGGTCTATCAGTCGATCGGCAAGTGGCTGAAGGGTGTGTTTCCCGTTTCGACCGGACTGGTCATCGATGGGCTCGCACGGCCGGAGTACCTGATGGAAATCGACGTCTTCGCGGTCATTCCGGAAGAACGGTTGGCCAGGCTCGAGGCCGGCGACCGCAAGTCCAAGAAAGCCAAGAAGCTCGGCAAGAAGGGCAAGAAGAAGCGACAATGACCTTCTCGATCTCCGGCCGCTGCGGCCGTACCGGAATGTTCGGGATTGCGATCACGACCTCGAGCGTATGCGTTGCAAGCCGTTGCCCGCATGCACGCGCCGGCGTGGGAGCGGTTTCGACCCAGAATGTAACCGATCCGTCGATCGGCCCCCGAACGCTCGATGCGATGGCGGCCGGCAAGTCCGCGCCGGAGGCGCTTGCGGCGGTTTTGAAGGCGTCCAGTTTCACCGAGTACCGCCAGGTTGCGGTCATCGACCGCGAGGGGCGAACGGCCACGCATTCCGGCACCAAGACGCTGGGCACGAATGCCGTCGCCGAGGGCCGCGATTGCGTGGCCGCGGGCAACCTGCTGGCGAACGACGGGGTTCCGCGCGCGATGGTACGGACGTTCGAGGCCAATCCCCGGCTTCATCTCGGCGAGCGGCTGTTGCTCGCGCTCGAAGAGGGCGTGGTGGCAGGCGGGGAGATCGGTCCGGTCAAGTCCTGCGGCCTTCTGGTCGTCGACCGCCATTCCTGGCCGCTGATCGATCTGCGCGTCGACTGGCACGACGAGGCACCGATTGCCGAACTGCGGCGGGTCTGGGAAATCTACCGGCCGCAGATGGAAGCCTACACGCTCCGGGCCATCGATCCGGGTTCGGCGCCGTCCTACAACGTGCCGGGCGATCTCTAGCCAATCATCCGACGCCGACGTTGGACGCCGCGCCCGCTCAGGCGTGCGCGGCCATGTAGGCGCGCGCGCCTTCCATCACAGAGCGTCCCAGCGGCGTCAGCAGCGCATGCCGATCGACCGTGTTCATCGCATGGGCGAAATTGCGTTGCAGGTTCGCAAGCGCGGTCGTTGCCTCCGCTTCCTGGCCGGCCGCAACGGCGTCGGCATCGAGCAGCGCCTGCACGGACTGATGCATGCGGGCGATGACGAAGGCGGCGTGGACGATGCCGTCCATCGGCCGGGGGTCGCGGCGCACCGGCGAGGCGTAGCGTTCGGAATCGTCGTTCTCGATCATCGGCCCGTCGGCGCACAGGCCGAACAGCAGATTGTGTCCGCTTTCGTGGGCCAGCACCTGCACCATGTCGAGATCGTTCTGGTAGCTGTCGGCGTTGAGCACGAGGGCGCCCCACAGCATGAAGGACGAGGCACCGTCGAACAGCATCGCATCGGGTCGGTCGGGGCCGACGGCGAGCACGATCTCGCGCAGCAGCATGCGGATCTCATCCGAAAGGGCGGGCGCCGCGCGGTCGAGCAGCGCGAAGGCCGCTGCGATGCGCTGGCGGCAGGCCTCCACCTTCTCCGGCGCCGGCGGCAGAATGACGAAATGGTTCTCGGGATCGGTGTCGACGAAGCGGCGGAACCGGTCCGACACGCGGTCCGTGCGATAGTCCTTGAGCGCCACGATGGCGGGCCCGTACGGAGCCTTGCCCGCAAGCGACACGATCTCGTCGATGCAACGCTGCGCCTCCGCGAGATCGTCCTGGCCGATCGCGAGTACGAGGTCGTAGTAAACCGCAAAAACGCTGGATCCGACCGGACCCTCGGCGAGGCGCGCCAGAAGCCGGTCGAATGCCGGTTCGGGAAAACCGAGATGGTCGACGGACTGGCTGCGGATGTAGCGGAGGCTGTCCGCGAGGCGTTCGCGCATGCGCGCATCGAGTGCGGCGGCGCGCGCGGGATTCGGGGTCAGGTCGAGCGGTGTGAAATGATCGGCGGCAGCCATGGCGCATCATACCTGCAGCGAGGCGGATGGGTCACGAACCGTTGAGCGAACGCCGGCAACCGCCCGGATACCGGGCGGTGCACGCCGTCGGTCGGGCCTCACTTAGGCGGGGAAGGTCAGCGTCGCGGGAGACGGAGCGGAGAGTTTCCGGTTCAGATCATCGTGGCTGGCCGTCGGGACGATCGTGCCCTTGGTGCCGATTTTCGATGCCATGACTGGAACCGCGAGTCCGGTCCGGCAGGTCTCGAAACCCAGCAGCTGCCTACGGTCGAGAGCGATACGCATGTCGGTTCCCCATCCTCTTGAGTATGCGCGCAAAGCACGGCCCTTCGCGCACACCATAGCACGCGCCAGTCTCGGCGGCACTGCCGGCGCAGCGGTGCAGCGTGCGGCCGTTTGGGGGGGGCCGGCTCGATCGTTGGGAGTAAGCGGCTAGGTCTTGGCCGGGAACGTCAGGGCTGTCCTGGCCGGGACGGTCTTGAGCAGACCGTCATGACCGGCGGTCGGGACGCCGACGATGAAGGTCTTGTCGCCAACCTTGGCGGCATTCGGCGGCATGGCGATGTTGGCGTTCTCGAAGCCGAGCAGGTGATTGTGGTCCAGAGTGACGCGCATGGGTGTATCCCGGTCTGTAAGCAGTCAGGCGTTCCTGCGGGGGAGCATCGACAACAACTGGGTGGATGCATAACCTGTTGCAACCAAACCATGGCGATGGGCGGACGATCCGCCAACGCCAATCGTCGGTTTGACTCCGACTCTGGCCGCGCGGACCGGCATATTCAGACCCGGAATGCCGTTCTCGAAACCCAGCAGATATCGTCCCTCGAGTGCGATACGCATCCACTCTTGCCTGATTCGTCCGGCGGAAAGGTCAGTCGGTCAGACGGACCCACTGTTTCGATCCGATCTTGGCCCCGAGGCCGGCGATGCAGAGGTCGGCGGATGCACCCCTCAACAGTTTGTCGCCAACCTTTGCGGCGTTGGCGACGCCCTTGTCGGCGTGGTTGAACCCGAGCAGGCGGGTCCAATCTAGTTCGATCGTGACGATCTTCATGTCGAACTCCCTCGCCCGCACTGCGTTATTTTGTCTTCAGGCCGACTTTGGTGAGACGCACAAGAGCGACGGAGTCCGGCTCGCCGGCGCGTCGCAACATCTGTTTGGCACCGACCTTGGCGCTCAGGCCAAGGCTGAGATCGCCACGCTGACCCGTCGCAACCGGGTCTTTGCTGCCAACCTTGCTGGCATGGATCGGTTCGCTCGCTTCGCCGCCGGTCCGGCAATGATTGAAGCCGAGCAACCGTGTCCAGTCGAGATCGATGCGGGTGGCGGTCATGACATCACTCCGATCGTTCGATCGCATTTATGCCAATGCAGGCAGCGGCAGTCGTGGACGATCGCTCCACGGCATCCTTGTGGCCGGCCTTGGTATCCAGCTTGCGGCCGAGCGACAGCGATCTGCGAAGATCGTTCTTTTCGCCGACTTTTGCAGCGGTCGCGGGTGCAGCGGTCGCGGGGGCTTTGCCGATATCGTCACCGCGCGCCCGATCGAAGCCCAGCAGGTGATTCCAATCGAGTCGGATCGTTGAACCGTTCATCCGTGAG
>Ga0187893_10007578_pt1 | contig 17687 bp, 18 predicted proteins | sample MA1701074metaG_FD_139574 | JGI IMG/M metagenome (GOLD analysis project Ga0187893, IMG submission 139574) | White microbial mat communities from a basaltic lava cave in the Kipuka Kanohina Cave System on the Island of Hawaii, USA - MA170107-4 metaG ... | reverse complement strand
CAGAGTGTTTTTCTCGCAACCCGAGTCCGGCTATGAGACCTCCCGGAACGACGGCGCCTACGGCTGAATCGATGTGTTCTCCAGGGGCCGCGTTTGCTTTGGGGTTGATCCCCGGGGTTGGGGCAATCTGCAACGGTGAGTACTTGAAAGCTGTTGTTCATGTTCTGATATTTGGATTTTTAGTGTCTTTGGCTGGAAGTTCAAAGGTGGGCAGTTTTGAGCCCCTGTTCGGAATCATGACCGCAGCCTTCTTCATGTACATGCCATTGGAGGCCTATCACACGGCCAAACGAAACGTCCTGAGAGCCTCCGGCCTTTCGGGGGAGGCCCGGGAGTCGACCAAACCGCAGGAGAGCCTCTGGACTGGGGTTATTTTGACGGTGATGGGTTGCTTGTTGTTCGTAAACGAGTGGGTGGAGGGTTTTCTGGAAGGGACTCTGAAGTTCTGGCCGCTGGTCTTGATCGGATTCGGCGTGTCCAGGATTCGGGAGCACTTTCGCAATGCGGGGAGCTTGGAGGTGGTTGAGAAATGAGAAAAGGCTTGGGTACCGTTATTTTCTCATTGATCCTGATCGGCACGGGGACTCTCTTTCTACTCGGGAACTTCTTTCCGGAACTGAGGCCTTGGCGACTGATCGCACGCTATTGGTCGGTGCCTTGGCTTCTCTTTGCACAATTCTGGCCGGTCATTATCATTCTGTGGGGAATCTCTAAATTGACCCACTATCTGCGTAGCGACCAGGACCCCGCTGCTGGCAGGAGTAGTTTGCTCAGCGGGGGTGACACTGTGTTGCTCGTGTTCCTGTTGATTGCGGGTACCACCGCGACCAGCGTCACAAAGGCTTTTCATGGAGGTACTTTCGGCTGGAAATCGGACAGGGAACGCAATCGCTTTGATATTGAGGACTGGAATTTTTCTGATTCCCGGCCTGCCTTTGAATTTGCCGAGGAAGTTATTCAACCGGTCCATGCCGGCGAAAGACTGGAGGTGGCCAATAGGTTCGGCAATGTAGACTTGTTCGTGCACGAGTCACCTACTATCAAGGTCAAACTGCAGGAGGCCGTTAGGGCGGACGATGAAGCCCAGGGCCGGGAAATCGCGAATGGACTAAAAATCGTGCTCGACCGGAAGGACGGAGGATATAGTCTAGCAACGAACCGGGAAAGCTTGCCCGATCAATGGCGCCGCGGATTACAAACTCATTTTTCGGTGTGGTTGCCCAAGTCCATGGCGGTGACTCTGACAAACGAACACGGGCAGGTGACTCTGGACGGAATTTCAGGAAGTCACATCATCCGGAATGCACATGGTTCTGTGACGATCAAGAACGTTGATGGCAGTTTACACATCGAAAATCGGCACGGCCCCGTCAATGTCTCGGCCATCACAGGCGACTGCAGCATCAAGAACAAGTACGGCGCCGTCGAAGTGGAGGCAGTCGGGGGCAAGACGGAGATTGAGAATGCCCACGGCCCAGTCGATCTGCGAAAACTCAAGGGAATGGTCCATGTTTCCAATCGCTACGGTAGGATTGCCTGCGCCGATCTTGAAGGCGGGTTGATTATCGACGGGAAGCATTCGGAAGTTCGGGCTGAAAACATCGGTGGCAGTGCCCAGGTGACAACGGCCTACCGAAATGTCGAGCTTGAGAATGTGCTCGGGGAAATTAGTGTGAGCGGACAGCATGGCGACATCGCCATCAAGAATTTGCAACCTCGGGTGAAACCGATTGTCGTTGATGCCGAGTACAGCGGCGTAGAGATTACTCTGCCCAAGGAAAGCCGTTTTGAGTTAGACGCCCGTTCTAAGTATGGGAGCTTTGTCTCGGGCTTCGAGTCAGTAATTCTCAAAGAATCAGCGACTGGTAAGAACTTGAGGGTGCGTGGCTCCAATGGAACAGGCGGACCCTTGATCACCATACAGACCTCCTATCGCAGCATTAGCCTCAACCCTTCCTGAATCGTACATTTCTGATCTCTGCCACCTCAGCAATCGCCGCATTGTGGTCTGTCGGTCTCCCACTATTCCATGTCCGACGAATCTCCTGTTGACAGTTTCCTTGGCCATCCGCTATTTTCAGCTGCTGATTCGAGTTCTTATAGTCTTTTTAAAGGGTTACGGATTTTTTGACTTTCTGGTTCATCTCCTAGACGCGATTGGAAAACGCAAAAACGCTTTCCCCAAAGGCGGTTGAGCAAGAAGCGATACAGGGATGTATTGCAGGGGATCCCCGCGCCTTCGAAACCCTCTACAATCTGCACAAACGGCGCGTGTATTCGCTCTGTCTTCGCATGGTCAGTAACTCGGCAGAAGCGGAGGATCTGGCCCAGGAAGCTTTCATGCAGTTGTTTAGAAAGATCGGTACTTTTCGGGGCGAATCCGCCTTCTCTACCTGGCTCCACCGGCTGACGGTGAATATCGTCTTAATGCACCTGCGAAAAAAGGGGCTTGACGAAATCTCATTAGACCAAGAGCCAGATGACGAGGAAGAGCTGCCGAAGAAAGAATACGGAGGGGCGGACCTCAACTTGGTGGGTACGGTGGACCGAGTCACTCTTGAGCAAGCCATCGCCGACCTGCCGAAAGGTTATCGAACGATTTTCCTTTTGCATGATGTTGAAGGCTATGAACATAACGAAATTGCTGATATCATAGGTTGTTCCATTGGTAATTCGAAGTCGCAGCTCTTCAAGGCCCGTCTCAAATTGCGGGCTTATTTGGAAAGTAAAGGAAAGAGATTCGAAAAAAAAGCAAACTGAGGCATCGTTCTGACCGGTTTTCTTATCTAACCGTTAGTATTGAGGCTTTAGGCTATGAAGCGCTTTCAAATCCGAGTCTCCGCTTCTCCAAAGATCAATTGACGAAGGGTAGTTGCTGATGAAATGTATTGAAATTCAGGCCAAGATCTCAGATTGGGTAGATGGCGATGTTGCCGATGGCTACCTCCAATCCCATTTAAAAGTGTGTCCAGCTTGCTCGGCATTTCACCAGGACATCGTTGCGCTCAAAGAAGGTGCTGGGTCCTTGGACCTTGCGGAACCCCCAAGTAGGCTTTGGGCCAATCTTCAGTCGCAACTGGTCTCCGAGGGGTTCATCAAGATCCCTGAAGAGAAGCGGAGTCTCCTGCAGAGACTGTTTCCTGGCATTTCGATGCCTAGCTTGAAACCGGCAATGGGTGGTGCTATATTGGCGCTACTTCTTTCGACAACTGTCTTCTATTTTTACTCGCAACGCGGCACCCAGGAAGTGAAGGTTTCGTCGGAGGCTCAAGTTTTTCAGGAACTACGGCAGGCCGAATCTCATTACCAAAAGGCTATTGAGGCGTTGACCGAAGTCTCCAAGCGAAAGATTGAAACGCTGGACCCTGCTATGGCGCAGATTCTCAATGACAACCTGGCGACGATGGATTACTACGTGAAGGAATGTCAGGACGCGGTGAAGAGCAGTCCTGACAATCCGTTGGTGCACCGCTATTTGTTGACCGCTTATCAGAAGAAAATTGAAATCATGCAGTCGATTGTCAATTCCGATGTCCTATAAGAATTGTGGCGAAGGATTCGAATCAATGATCATGGCCAGTAAGCTTCATCTCAAGTTTGCGACTGTAGTCTTTCTCATGCCGGTAATGTGTCTCCAGGCTGCAGACCGTATCGAGAAGGTTTTTCCGGTTGCCAGGAATAGCAGTCTGATACTGACCAATTACACGGGAACGATCAGCGTGAAGGGCTGGCAGAATCCGGAAGTGAAGGTAATTTGCACCAAGTATTCGCAGAATGTAGAAATCGACACTGAATCGACACCCAGCAAGGTCCGAATAGCTACTCATGTTCTTGACAAGCTGGCTTCTGCTGAGAGGGCCCGGGTGGATTATCAAGTGTTTGTACCCGAGGAAGCTCGCGTTGAGATCGTCAACAACATGGGATCGGTCGATGTGGACAGCGTCAAGGGAGCCGTGAAGGTTGACGTTATCGAAGCAGCAGTCAAGATTTCGGGCGCCCACAGCGGCGTCCAGGTGAATTCACTCGGAAGCAAAGTGGCCATTTCTGAGTCTTCAGGGCCCATTCAGACCACCACCGTCAGCGGCGATATCGTGTTTAGCAAGCTCGACAGCAATAGCGTGACTGCGAACTCCACACTTGGAAATATTTCCTATGAAGGTGATTTTGTCCAACTGGGGAATTACCGCTTTTCGACGAACGAGGGCATCATTCTGGTTCAATGTCCAGATGAGGCGTCCGTGGAGTGGAACGCCCGCACGGTGAAGGGAAAGATTAGAAGTAACTTGCCAATTCGCTCTAAGAACCATGCGCCCTCAAGCACCGGCATCGCTGGGAAACAGTCGCTGTTTGGCACCCTGAACCAAGGCGATGCCAACGTCAACCTTTCCACTTTCAGTGGAGAAATCAATATCAACCGTCGCTGATCGATGCGTTCGCCTTTGCTTCCGAGCCCAAGTCTTCTTGGGCTTTTTTTGTTTCTGCGGCAAAATCGATTCGGTCGGTGCCAAGCTGAGGCTGTAGTCGCAATGCAAAAAAATAAGATCTTTCTGGTGGGTTTCATGGGATCAGGAAAATCGACCGTTGGACCGATGCTGTCCAGGAAACTGGGGTGGGATTTCGTCGATCTCGACCGAGAAATCGAGCGAGAGCAGGGTAAGGCAATTCGCGAAATCTTCCAGCACCAAGGCGAGTCTGAGTTTCGAAGAATTGAGATGAGCCATTTGCGATCTCTCGGGCACCGGGGAGCTTGCGTGGTCGCCTTGGGTGGAGGTGCGTTTGTGCAGGAAGCTAATCGCCCAATCATACGTGAATTGGGTATTTCGGTCTTCCTCGACTGTCGCCTGGAAGTGATTCAAGCTCGTTGTCCGGCCGACGGCACGCGACCTTTGTTTGAGAGCCCAGAACTGGTCGAGGATCTCTACAGTGGCCGTTACCCGCTTTACCAACAAAGTGATTACTCAATCGACGTTTCCGACATTAGCCCCACGCAGGCGGCCGAGCTGATCCTGCAAAAGGTGACCCCCAAACATGAGAGCGATCTTTCGAGCTTTTTTTCATCCTAGTCCAAATCGGAAACGTTCCTGCTGCCTGGTTTCCGGAGCAGACAATGCGAAATCTGCACCCCGCCCCCTTCATTCCTTTGTGGTCTTTGGCTTTGTTCTGTCGCTTCTAGGTGGGCCGGTGGCTGCTGCCCAGAATAAGAAATCCGGGTTGACTACCCCATTGCTCTATTCAGGGAGTGAAACCGGAACCTTTCGAATCTACTTCAGTGGCGGGGAGATTGGGCAAGAGAAGTTCCGGATTAGCGAGTCCGGACAAAGCGTCAGGGCCTCGGCTGAGACCCGTTTGACTATCGAACGAGACAAAGAGAAGGTTTCGTTTCTCATCCATCCTGTGCTGGAGTTCAATCGATTTTTCGAACCGGTAAGCTATGAAATAGTACAAGAATCAGGACCCAACAAGACAAAAGCGCGGGTTACCTTCAGAGGGGCCATGACCGAGGCTGCCTACGAGAATGGCAGTGAAACCGATTTGCGCCAGATTGACTTGCAGAAAGATGTGTTGGTGTTGGACGACAATGTCTTCCACCAATACATCATTCTGGCGAAGCGATACGATTTTGTGAAAGGCGGGATACAAGAGTTCTCCGCCTTTGTTCCTCAGCAGTTCATCTCCGGCGCCGTCAGCGTCAGCGACAAGGGGATGGAAGCAATCCAAGTTCTGAGTCAGAATCTCAAATTGCAGCATCTTCTGGTAGATACCGGGGAACTTCAGATCAGTCTATGGCTTGATGACAGGCACGTCCTGAAGAAGCTCGCAGTTCCAAAGTCTGGCGTTGAAGTCGTTCGGGAGTAATCTTTGTTCAGAGAGTCCGCGTGTCTCGGGTGCGTTCTAGCTGTGGCGTTGCTGTTTGGCGCCGCGACCACAGCTCCGCAGCGCAACAAATCCAGTGTGGACGGCCGCCTGGCGTATGCTCACGTTGAGAGACTGGTTGGGTTTGGACCGCGCCCCCCGGGTTCCCCTGCCATAGCCGCATCTCAAGCCTACATCACCGATGTTTTAAAGAGGCTCAGTCTTCACGTTGAGCACCAGGATTTTCTGGCGAACACCCCGAATGGTCCCGTCAGCATGAAAAACATCGTTGCCAAAATCCACCAGTCTGGGAAGCCGGTCGTTATCCTGGGATCCCACTACGACACCCGGCTTATGACCAACGTGCCATTTGTTGGCGCCAACGACGGAGGCTCGAGCACAGGTCTGCTGCTAGAGTTGGCTCGCGTCCTTTCACATCGCCGAAGTGCTTTTAGCGTTTGGTTCGTATTCTTCGACGGCGAGGAAGCTCAGAGAGAGTGGTCCGAGACGGACAGCCTCTACGGAAGCAGGTATTTTGTCGAGAAACTGAAAGTCGATGGGCAGGCACGGGCTGTCAAAGCGATGCTATTGCTGGATATGGTTGGAGACCGGGAGCTGAAGCTCGAAAACGATGCCTCTTCAACCCCGTGGTTAATGGAACTGGTCAGAAGGTCGGCGATTGAACTCGGTTACGACAAGTATCTGGCGGGTTCGCAAAAGGCAATGGTTGACGATCACCTCCCGTTCATTCGAGCTGGAATTGCTGCCGTTGATTTGATCGACTACGATTACGGCTTCAACAACAGCTTTTGGCATACGCCCAATGATACACTCGACAAGATCAGCCCGCACAGCCTTAAGATCGTTGGAGACATCGTGGTGCGCGTAGTAGAGAATCTTGGTCGGAAGCTCTGATGTTTGTGGAAGATTGCTCCCCTCCGTCCAGTGGTGCTGGGTTACTTCGAAGCCCATCGCGGGCGATGTTTCAGAGCAGGAGTCTGCTATCTAATGCATGAACTGGCAGTCTGCTTGCCGATGGTGTTCCAGGGTCGCTGTCTTGGCGTCGGAGAGTGTCAAGAGTTCAAGCTTCGGAAAAGATTAGGTAATTAAATTCAAGAAAAGCGCGATGAGTAAGAAAGCAACTCGAAGAGTCGGCTGGTGTGCCAGAATGTTTGGACGCCACAAGCTATGGATTGGGAGTAAGGTCAGAATGGAACGAAGATCTGCCGACCGCATTAAAGATCATTCGCAGCTTGTTGTTAGCGGACTCAGTCGCAACGGCCAAGCTTTTCAAGAGTTCTCCGCCGTCAGGGACGTAAGCCCAGGCGGCATTTCGTTTGTATTACACACCCCCATTGAGCCAGGTATTGTTGTCGACCTTAGCATTTGTTCCGGACAGGGGACGGAGACAGATCGTCTTCCGAAGTTTCAAACCCAAGCGCGAGTTTTGCGGGTTTGCCGGGAAGAAGCTCAAAATGACCTCTTCGTGGTTGCGGCGCGATTCGAAGGCAGCGTCGTGAACCTTTCAGCTGAGGACGGCTTTGAGGCCATGGTCCGCCAACTACAGCAAGCCGTGGCGTATGATGAGAGTCACCGGCATCTATTCGAGTAGAGGCACCGATGTTTGATGAAAGACGACGTCAAAAACGAGTCGACGTTAACATTCCGATTCGTGTCAAGTGGGCTGATCCGCAGGGGAACCGCTGTGAAGAGGTGACTCGCTCAATCAATGTTAGCGCCGACGGCGCAATCTTCACTCTAAAGCAACAAGTGAAAATGGGAACGGTGCTAGAGCTTTCCCTGCCGCTGCCGAGGCAAATGCAAAAGGGTATTTCACCGAAGGCGGTCTACGAAGCGATGGGGTTGGTTACACGAGTGGAGCATACCCCGGACCGACTCGGCTTCAAAATCGCTGTACGGTTTCGCTCTGCCAGCACGAAGCAGTATCGAGCCGAGTCTTAGCCGCCCTTTTTGCCCCTTCTTCCAAAGTCAACGCGCCTGCTTGGATTCTGTGTATTTCTTCTCCCCGGCCCGGATAGGGACCTTCAGCCAGTTCTGGAGGGGCGGAATCTGGCAGGTTGAATAGCTATTGTAGGCACAGTAGGGGTTGTGCGCTTGATTGAAATTCAACTTCACGCGTCCGTTGCTTGGTAAAGCCGAGTAGAGATAACGGCCGCCGCCATAGGTTTCTCTTCCATTGGTCGAATCCTTAAACATGAAATAGAGCTTCGTGTCGCCCGCCGTTTCAAAAACGGGTTCGAGTTGTACAGTGGTTCCACCGACTCTGAATCGCGCTACACCCGGGCACTCGAGCTCTTCTGCGTATCCTGCAATCGACGCCACCCGGATCTTTTTCGGAGGCTGGTAGGGAACAAACTCGGCCTCCACGCGCAGCTCCGGGTCGATCTCATAGAAGTCAAGACTCTTAAAGGCAAGCAGGCGTGGGTTCTTCAGGTCGGTCAATCGCACAGCCAGCTTGCCACCTCGTTGAATGACTTTCATTCTGAGATGATTGAGTTCAAGAACATCTGGCGGGACACTCGTAGCATCGTTTATTAGTTCCTGCCGGCTGACTTGCTCTCCGTTCAACTTTACGGCGATACCGCTTTTTACGTCCACGCTTGCCGTGCTGCCCATAAGCTCGAAATGTCCGACGCGACCTGGGGCGCTTCCAGCCGGCAGCACGAAATCGTTGCTTGGATCGGTTCCGAAGGTGTTCTTGCCCACCTTCAGCCAGAAGAGGCCAGCCAATGCAAGTGGACTCTTGGCGGAGCGCATCCACTCGCCACGGTTACGGCGATAGTTCATGTCTTCCAGGAGAGTCTTGTCGGAGGCTGATGTTGACGATGCCCAAACGACAATCGCAATCAAGCAGTGGTATGTCGCCCGCAACAACGGTTTCTCGTTTATGCGGGATAAAGAGTTCATCCCGTTGGATGGCCTGCTATTGTTCATAAACGCGACTTCTAGGGTTGACAATTCTCCTGGTCACTTGGCGCTTCTGGCCAGCTCCAGCGCTTGAGTTGTGGTGTGGTACTTCGCCAGCATATTGGGCACTTCCCATTCAGGGAGGCGGCCCTGCCGGAGGCAGTCGAGATAGCGCTCCGCTACCTGAGAGAAATGGGCTTCGTGGCCGGTCCGATAGCTCGAGGGAACCTGCACTCGGAAGTGCGAGTTCTCTTTCACCAGGTTCACTCCTGGAAATTTTTTCTGAAGCTGGGCAAAGGAACTAGGCAGATTGCTTGCCCAGCCTGAACGCTCAAGGCCACCTTCCACGGGCTCGATATAGATCTCCGGCTGGTAGTTCTGTGCTTTTCCCTGGTGGATCACAATATCCGCCTCAGAGCCGCGAATCCTCGACTCGTGAGTGTCGCCGCCACCCTCACGGGATTCGTAGTTCCAGACTACCGAAATCCTGACGTGGACACCGTTCAACCTATAAGACATTTCACCATTACAGTAACACTGCATCGTGCCGTCCGCCTGGAGGTAATCCCCGAGGTAGGACGGGAACTCATTAAGACCCGTCACCTTTGCGAATTCGGCCTGCGTGACTGGCGTCGGCCAGCGTCGGGCGTGCAATATCTCAACGTCGGACAGGTCAGAGATGATCCGTTCAGGGAAGCAAATCCACATCACCAGATCGACCAGGTGTGTGGTGACATCGACAATGCCTTCTCCTTGCTGCATAACATCGAAATACCAGGGTGGCCGCCGCAGAGGCTTTCCAGCCACCGTCTTGCTGAGATAGTGAACGCTTTCTTTGGTGACAGCCGGTTGCTGTGGAGTGCCTCTTTGAAGTTCACCGAATACTCCTGGCAGTTGCATCAGCTCGCGCTGGAGAATGGAGGTGATCTCAAATCGTTCAGTCATGATGTCGTACAACAAGACACCGTTCTGCCGGGCTGAGTCAAGGCTGGCCTTCAAGAGTTGCCACCCTGGGACATCGATACACATCGGCTTATCAGCCAGGACGTTGATTCCTGCGTCAACACAAAGGTTGATGTATTCGGTCTTACGCTTGTTATTGCCTGCCATCACGACGACATTTCCCGGGCGCTCCCTGAGCATGGCGTTGAGAAAGTCGGGGCCGGCATGAACAACGGACTCCCACCGGGTAGGTTCCTGCTCGCAGCTGTTGAATCCTTGAATGCGGCTCAGGTAATCCTGCAGTTCTGGGCCCTCGGGTGCATATATGTGCACTTGAGGGGCGATGCCGGGGCTCATTTGTTTTTGGACCAGGGCCGCATGAAAGTGGCCTGGGTCAAGGATCATCAGTCGTACCGGACCGCTGGCTGTCATCAACATCCTCTGTGAAACACGCTCGCCTTCGAAGTCTATTCGATTCTGCCGATGGGAAGGAGGGGCAGCTGAGCGCGGTTTGCGCTGCGTCGCTTTTGTGCCCGGCTGCGTCCCACCCGTTCTACAAGATCGTGGGAAACATCCTTGCATCAAACCCGACGTATCTGTTGGCGCTCGCCAGGCTCACTCGCACAGCCTCATTCACTGCTGTTCCGACCAGGGCCTGCCCTGGTAGCGCCCTCTTCGGCTCCCACCACTCCAGCAACTCATGCCTCTTTCGGAGCGCCTCGGGCTCAGCCAGGCTAGTCGTCTCACGACAAAGGTGCAGTATGTCATCAATGCCTTGGACGATACTCAAGTAGCCATAGCCTGCGACATCTTGGATCTCGGACGGGTCCCAACTATCGAATCTTTTGAAGAAATTCGGATTGTAGTCTTCGTAACCCGATTTTTGCGTCACAAAGTGACAATTGCGCGCTTTATGGTCAGCCCAATATTCTCCTTCAGTGCCCAAAAGCTGCAACCCCTGGTTCGTAAGGGCGCTATTGTGCTCGGAGCACACCCAGGCGGTCTGCACCCACAGGACCGAGCCATCGTCCCACTCAACCACAGCCTGCACGGCATCAAAAGCATCTTTGCCGTGCCTGGGCAGAAATTTCTTCTGCCCAAAGGCGGCCACGCGGCGCGGTTTCAGCCCCGTGATGAAGAAATACGCGTCCACATAATGCACGCCGATGTACTCAAAGGGAGAGCTTTTGTCGCACCAGCTGGCGAAATATTTCAGTGGGATCTCGCGCCGCTCCTCAATCCAGGCATGCCCATGAAGCATTTCTCCGAGTTCGCCCTGGCCGAACTTGTACTTGGCGCCACGAATCGCGGGATCATGTCGTTTGTGATAGTCGGTCAGAACGTAAGCTCCCTTGGCTCTGGCTGCCTCCGCTATTTGATGGGCTTCGGTAACTTTGAGGCAAAGCGGCTTTTCCACGACAACATGATGCCCAGACTCGACGGCTGCCAAAATCACCGGCGTGTGCAGATGGTCGGGAGTCGCGACGATAACGACGCCAGGTTTTGGAAGCTGCCGAATAGCCTCGCGGAAGCCATCAGGGTGGGAGGCTTCGGCATCGTTCGTGGCTGGGTCCGGAAATCCCTGAAGTTGATCGGGAAAAATCTTCTGAAGGCGTTGGATGGTCGAGGCGCGACGCGACACAACGGTAACTGTACTGATCTTGCCGAGCCGCTGTTGCTGAAGGACTGTGGGCAGCACGACTTCTTCGGTAATCATGCCGCCACCGACGACCAGTGCTGGCAAGGCTGGACCTGCATTAGAGGGACCTGATGTCATGAAGAGACCTATAGAGAGAGTTCAATCGGACGTGAAACGACACAGATTGTATCATTCAAGAAGGATGCCCGAATCCACCTTTCTGATACCTCTGGAAACGCCTTACCTGTCGCAGCGGCGCCGACCGGCGCTTCGCCGGGAAGACAACCCCCATTTGCGTTTGGAGCCTGTGCCAAAGTGCAGTGGCTGCAATTTCACACACAATTTACGCGACTCCTGACATAATCTCCCGCTACAAAATGGGAAACAAGGAGGGTTGCGCCAGATGCTGAAGCGGCTTTGGCCGAAGTGGATCGTTGCTGTCGTCATTTCCTTGCTAATCGCAGTTCCATGGTCGAGACCGCAGGATCGCTGGCAACCGGTTTACCTGCCCAACGGTAAAGTACTTGTCGAGCTGCCTGCAGGCACGTTTGTCTCCGATCTGAATGCGTTTCCGATCAACTCAGCCATCAGTCCGGATGGCCGCTATGTGGCTTTTTTGAACAACGGCTATGGCCACTCGACATCGGGGTTTCGAAAATCCATTGCCATTCATGACCGAGTAACGGGCCTCGTCTCGGATTTTACCGAACCTGGAACCGGGCTGAATTTTGACGGGCCTGCCGATATTTGCACTCCGTTTTATGGCCTGGCTTTCAGCTCGAATGGAAAGCACTTGTATCTTTCTCTGGCTTCCACGCGAAAGGACGCGAAACTTGGGGATCGCACCCAAAATGGCATCCGGATTTTTTCGGTGGCTGAGCGAGGTCTGCATCCGGTGGGGTTCATTCAGATCCGTCCTTCCGATGTGCCACTGCCGGAAGGCGTGCGCCAGAACAATCCGTCTCCCACGCCGTCGGGCCTGTCCGTGACGCCCGATCCGGACAATCCTGGCGAAGACTTGATTTACGCGGCCCTCACTCTGAGCGATGCCGCCGTGGAACTCAGCAGCGCCTTCAGGCGCGTGAATCGCGTGTTCGATCTGCATACGAATCCGGCGCACCCGGCTTTGCCGGCTGAATATCCGTACGCTACGGCATTGTCGCCCGACGGTAAGACACTTTATGTCAGTCTCTACAACGGCTCGGCTGTGTCAGTGGTCGATCTCGCATCCGGTAAAGCTTCGCATCTTCCGGTCGGATTGCAGCAGACGGGTCCCTCGTCGCCCAGCAGTCATCCCAGTCACATGGCGGTGCACCCGGCAGGGAAGGCGGTGTTTGTCGCAGTGGAGAACACCGATTTGATCAGCATTATCGATAACGATCCCTCTTCGAAAACCTATCGCAAGGTGGCTGGCAATTTTGATGTGCGCACACCCGAAATGAAGAATCGTAAACTTTGGGGCGCCGGCCCGAATCACCTCACCTTTGCTCCCGATGGGAAGAAGCTATTTGTTACTGCCGGTCTACTGAACGCCGTGGCCGTGGTTCGCTTAGCGGGAGACACTGCCAATAGCATGAAAGCGGAGGTCGAAGGTTACCTGCCAACGCTTTGGTACCCTCACACGACAGAGATCAGCAAAGACGGCCAGACCCTGTTCCTCACCAGTGGCAAGGGAAGAGGAACCGGTCCGAACAAACCCAATCGACCCTTTCCTCCCGGTCAGCGCCCCGGTATTTACGGACCGCTCCTCTTAAAAGGTTCGCTCCATGCCTTGTCTGTGACCGATGCCTTGGAGAATCTGCCCAAGTACACCACGGCCGTGAAGCGCAACAACCAGCTGGATCCCGACTCGATGCGTGCGACTCGCCGGGCGATAGACTTCAATCCCATCCGGCATGTGATCTATGTGATCAAAGAGAACCGCACCTATGACCAGGTTTTCGGAGATCTGGAGAACACGCGCGCGGATAAAAGCTGTCTCTATTTCGGTGAACGATTCACGCCAAACCAACACAAACTAGCGAGAGAGTTCGGTATTCTTGACAACTTTTTCGACAGTGCCGAAGTCAGCTTCAATGGACACACCTGGAGCACGGCAGGAATCAACAGCGGTTGGAACGAACAGCAATGGCAGATTAACTATTCCACCAAGAACTTTACTTACGATTCTGAAGGAAGAAATAACGAGATCTATCCCATAGAACACAACCAATCTGATGTGGATTCTCCGCAGGGAGGCTACATATGGGACAGCGTTGCGGCCGCGGGCAAGACCATTGGCATGTATGGTGAGTACTGTGACAACCCTCCCCAAGCTCGCATGCATTTGGCAAAAGGCGATCCGCTCCCAGCATATCTGGCGCACCCACGAGTGGGTTCAAATAGTCCGTTTCCCTGGAACATTCCCGTGTATGCCGAGCTCGATGCCAGCGGCAACGTCCGCGGTGGGAGTATTGCAACCAAGACTGTGTTTCGCGGCTCGTTTCAGCCGCTCTACACAGGCTACGATCTGTTATATCCGGACATCTTTCGTTTCCAAGTCTGGAAACGGGATTTTGATGCAATCGCGAAACGGCAAAAGGAAATGGGAGAAGACACATTGCCGGCACTCAGCATCGTTCGGTTTGGGAACGATCACACGCGAGGTGTGGCCCCCGGAGGACCGACCCCGGACGCCAGCGTCGCTGACAACGATCTTGCCGTTGGCATGCTCGTCGAAGCGGTGTCCAGCAATGCCTATTTCTGGAGCAACACTGCCATCATCATTTTGGAAGATGACGCTCAGGCAGGCTGCGACCACGTCAATTCCCAGCGGAGCATTGGCTTCTTTGTCTCCAAGTACAGCCAAGGCAGCACGCAGAAGCCGAACGTCGATTCTCGTTTTCTCACCACCGTCAGCGCTCTCAGCACCATCGAAGCCCTGCTGGGATTGGCGCCGAATAATCTGATGACTGCGACGGCTCCACTGATGTTTGTGGAACTTGAGAAGGATTCTGCAAAGTGGCACGGTGCCTACAAAGCGGACTTTTCAAATCTGGAGAACGGGCAGATTTATGAAGAGGCTACCGGTTTGATTCGAGAGAATCCGATCCTTAAAGAGCTCGCTGATCTGACAGGCACACTCGAGATGGAAGAGGCCGACCAGGCTGATGCCAATGCGCTGAACTATGTGCTGGAAAAGTGGGTCTCGACGCAGGGAAGGCTGAATTGTTGCAAGTGACTTGAGCAGCATCTGAGCTGTCTCTCGGTCAGGGCTGCGATAGCAGAAAATGCTCGCCAGGGGTGCATTCCTGGCGAGCGATAGGATGCTCAGGCAGCAAACGGGTTTTCGTCGGCGCTGGGACCGTAGATTGAAGGCACAGGAACGTTAAGCAGCCGCAGATACACGGATAACTGGCCTCGATGATGGTAGCTGTGGTTGAGTAGAACATTCCGCAGGAAGACGGCCTTGGGCACCGCCATGAGCTGCTTGCCCGCGCTCGTGACCGTCCACGTGGCCATTGCCGACACGTCATCGAATCCACTCAGGTTCTTCCTGGCCTCAGCCAATCCTTTTTGAAGAGTCGCAATAATGTCCGCACGGCTAGCCGGACTAGGCTGGTTTTGAAATGCCTCAGGGCTGAGCTCGTAGGAATCTTCCACAATCATTCCCGAAACGCCACCTGGAGTGTTGGCAATATGGAGGGCAAGCTGCCCTAAGGACATCGATTTGTCGTGCGGCTTCCAAGTTAACTTGTCTTCGGGGACACGTTCCAGAACTCGCAGCGTTGTTTTGGCCTCCTCTTCCAATTCCGCGAGAATTGCTTCCATGATTCGCGAGGTTTTTTCTTTCGATATTGCTTGAGACATGAGTGTTACTCCTTTCCGGACAATGAGCGAAATCGTTCCTCCAAAAACCGTCGCTCGGCGGCGTTTCCAGCGAGTTGTAAAGCTTTTATGTAGGCTTCGCCGGCCTCATGTGAGCGACCAAGCCGGCGGAGCAGGTCGGCGCGAGTTGAGTGAAAGAACAGATACTCCCGCAACGAACCCGAGTCGCCCAACAGGTTCACCAAGTCCAATCCACGTTGGGGACCCTCCAACATGGCAACTGCGACAGCTTGATTCAGCGCCATCACTGGCGAGGGGTGCAGCTTCAGCAAAGCCCCGTACAGCGCGACGATTTGCGCCCAATCCGTTTCCGCGGCGCTTCGAGCCTCGCAGTGCACTGCCGCGATCGCTGCTTGCAGTTGGTAGATGCCAGGGACTCTTCGTCTTAATGCCTGTTCCAACAAGCTGCGGCCCTCTTGAATCTGTGCATGGTCCCACAAAGAGCGATCTTGATCTTCCAGCAAAACCAGGGTCCCGTCCGCTGCTACGCGTGCCCGCCGCCGTGAATCCTGGAGCAAGAGTAAAGCGAGCAGGCCCAAGACTTCCGGATCTTCGGGGATCAGCGCACTCAAAACACGAGCTAATCTAATGGCTTCGGTGCAGAGCTCCCCGCGGACCAAGTCGTCACCAGCCGATGACGAATATCCTTCGCTGAAGATCAGATACAGCACGGCCAAAACGGCGGGAAGTCGCTCTGCCAACAAGGAGTCTGGAGGGACCCGATAGGGAATATTAGCCTCCCGGATTTTCTGTTTCGCGCGCACCAGCCGCTGGGCCAACGTTGCGACGGGAACCAGAAACGCCCGCGCAATTTCTGCCGTCGTCAGGCCTCCCAGCAATCGCAGCGTTAGAGCCACCTGGGCCTCCTGGGCGAGCGCCGGGTGACAACAGGTAAATATGAGCCGTAATCTTTCGTCTTCGAGGGATGAGTCCAGATCATAGTCCGGCAATGCATTCCCGTCCCGAGCGTTGAAGTGATGTTCGCCGATAGGTTCTTCGATTTCGCCACGTAGCTGTTTGCGGCGCAAACGATCGATGAGTTTGTGTCTTGCTGCGGTCGTGATCCATGCGGCTGGATTCCTGGGCAGACCTTCTGCCGCCCAGTGGCCCAGCGCGGAGGCAAAGCTGTCTTGAAGCGCATCTTCCGCCACATCGATGCCGCCTGCCAGGCGGATTAGTGTCGCAAGAATGCGGCCTGACTCTTCACGAAACACTCTCTCCACTACTTCCCGCGTAACGCTCATTCACTGCCACCTTCCGCAGAAAGGGCGCAGACTGGGGTCGCACAGCTATTTTCTTCGCACCAGGTTGAAGCTGACCTTGTAATTTTGCCGGCCCTTTTCAAACTGTAACCACTCCGTTTGAATGTGGTCTGAATCGACGATCGTCAGACTGCCTCGGTGCATGTGTTGGTCGTTCTCGGAGGCGATATTGGCACCGCCCACACATTCATAGATCAAGCGCTTGTCACTTTCCAGTTTGGCACGGTATTTTGGCGTATTGCCGAGCACGCAGAAATGGGTCAGGAACAAGTCGTCTGCATCCAAGGAGTAAATTGTAATCATCTCGTGATCGCTGCCAGGGAAAATGACTTCCCGGATCGCTCTTCCTCCCGAAGTCAAGGTGAAGGATGAGATGACCTTGCTGTCTGGATTTCCGTGAGGGTCCATTTCAACCCATTCCCCCACCAGAGTTTTGATGATGCCAAAGGCGGGCGGCAGCTGAGCGGCACGAAACGGCATACTAAGAGTCAAAAAGCTTAAAGTGATCCATCCGATTTTGATCGATCCTTTTCGCATGGTTGCTCTCCTTTCTCAACTTGTCGTTTAGAAGCATAAGGGTCGCCCTGGTAACCTCATCCCCACACGGGCCGGACTTCAATAGAGCCGACCCTGGCTGAGGGAACCTTGGCTGCCCATTGCAGGGCTTCATCGAGGTCTTTCACGTCAATCAGGTAATAGCCACCCAGTTGCTCCTTGGTTTCTGCAAACGGGCCATCGGTCAGTAGCGTCTGGTCCCCGCGAATTCGCACGGAGGTCGCAGTTGCGGTGGGCCGCAAGCGGTTAGCCGCGACAAAGGCGCCGGAGGCCTTTAAGGCCACGCCAAAGCGTCCGTATTCCTCGATCATTTCACCAGTCTGTTTCTCGGGCCGCTTGTCGAATTCGGCTTCATTGTCGTAGATCAGTAACATATAGCGCATGGCTAATCCTTTCATTCGGGTGGCGGTCCGGCAGGATTGCCGGTTTACTCATACGACGTTCATGACTACCTCAAATCGACAGGCATCCAAGATTTTTTTGTTTGCGTAACAGATTGTCTGCGTTTGAAGACGTTTCTAAACATAGCGTCTTAAGTAATTGCGCATAACTGTCGCAAGGTTGAGTTTGTTCTACTCCAGAGATCGAACTGCATTTCAACACTCTCGATGACTTGGTCCAGATGGGAGAAGTATTGATTG
>Ga0187893_10007577_pt1 | contig 17690 bp, 17 predicted proteins | sample MA1701074metaG_FD_139574 | JGI IMG/M metagenome (GOLD analysis project Ga0187893, IMG submission 139574) | White microbial mat communities from a basaltic lava cave in the Kipuka Kanohina Cave System on the Island of Hawaii, USA - MA170107-4 metaG ... | reverse complement strand
TGGCCTTCGATGAGCGCGGCCAGGCCGACACGTATGAGCGCAAGATTGAGGTGTGTGAGAGAGCCTATCGCCTCCTCACGGAGCGCATCGGCTTTCCAGCCCAGGACATCATTTTCGATCCGAACATCCTGACGGTGGCGACCGGCATTGAGGAACACAACAATTACGCGGTGAACTTCTTCGAAGCCACGCGCTGGATCAAGCAGCATCTTCCGCTGGCGAAAGTCAGCGGAGGCGTCAGCAACATTTCCTTCTCGTTTCGCGGCAACAACCGCGTGCGCGAGGCGATGCACGCGGCATTCCTCTATCACGCCGTCAAGGCCGGTCTGGACATGGGTATTGTGAACGCCGGACAGTTGGCGGTGTACGAGGAGATTCCCAAGGATCTTCTGGAGCTGGTCGAAGATGTGCTGCTGAACCGCCGGCCGGACGCGACCGAACGATTGGTGACCTTTGCCGAGACTGTCAAGCAACAGGGAAAAGCGGCGGTGAAAGACGATGAGTGGCGCTCGGGCACGGTCGAGGAGCGCCTCTCCCATGCACTGGTGAAAGGCGTGACCGATTACATCGAGCAGGACATCGAAGAGGCTCGGCAGAAGTTTGCCAAACCGCTGCATGTAATCGAGGGGCCGCTGATGGCCGGAATGAACATCGTGGGGGATCTGTTCGGGTCCGGCAAGATGTTTTTGCCTCAAGTGGTGAAGAGCGCCAGGGTCATGAAGAAGGCTGTGGCCTACCTCATGCCATTCATGGAGGCGGAGAAGGAACAATCAGGCGTGTCGAGTTCGAATGGAAAGATCCTTCTGGCCACGGTCAAGGGCGATGTGCACGACATCGGGAAAAATATCGTCGGGGTTGTCCTGGGATGCAATAACTACGAGGTGATCGATCTTGGTGTGATGGTGCCTTGTGAACAGATCTTGGCGGCTGCACGTGAGCATGGGGTGCAAATCATCGGGCTCAGTGGACTCATTACCCCATCGCTGGACGAGATGGCACATGTCGCACGCGAGCTGACGCGTGAGGGCTTTGACCTGCCGTTGCTAATTGGCGGGGCCACCACGAGCAAAGCCCATACGGCCGTGAAGATCGCCCCGGCCTACACCCATTCCGTCGTGCATGTGCTGGACGCCTCCAGAGCGGTGGGAGTCGTCGGGAGTCTGGTGAGTGCCGACTTGCGGGCTGATTTCGCCCAAAAGGTTCGTGCTGACTATGATCAGATGCGCCTGACCCATCAGGACAAGGGAGCCAAATCCCTCTGGACGTTGGCGCGGGCGAGAGCCAATCGATTCCAGTCCAATTGGGCGGAGATCGATATTCCCATACCGACTTTCACGGGGGTGAAGGTGTTGCCCCAGCAACCGTTGGATCAGCTGATTCCCTATATCGATTGGTCGCCGTTCTTTCACACGTGGGAATTACGCGGGCGCTACCCGACCATTCTGGAAGATCCCGTCGTCGGCTCGAGGGCCAAGGAGTTATACGACGATGCGTTGGCCTTGCTCCGCAAGATTGTAGATCAACGATTGTTCACCGCCAACGGGGTCTATGGGTTTTTCCCTGCTAACGGCCTGGGTGACGATATTGAGATCTACCGCGATGACCGTCGCACGGCGGTCTTGACGACGTTTCACACCTTGCGTCAACAATCGGAGAAACCGCAAGGACAGAGCAGTTTTGCGCTGGCGGATTTTGTGGCGCCGAAGGAGTCCGGACGCGCCGATTATGTCGGTGCCTTTGCCGTGACGACGGGAGTGGGTGTGGATGTCTTATGTCGGGAGTTCGAGCGTGACCACGACGACTACAATTCCATCATGACCAAAGCATTGGCAGACCGCTTGGCCGAAGCCTTTGCCGAGTATCTCCATAAGCAGGCGCGCGATGCCTGGGGTTATGGCAAGAGCGAGGCGCTCTCTACAGAAGACCTGATTCGTGAAAAGTATCGCGGCATTCGTCCTGCGCCTGGCTATCCGGCTTGCCCTGACCACACGGAAAAGCGATTGCTCTTCGATCTCTTGTCTGTGGAGCAGCACACAGGGATCACTCTGACGGAAAGTTTTGCGATGTGGCCTGCTGCGGCTGTGAGCGGATTCTATTTCGCTCATCCGGAGGCCAAGTATTTCGCCGTGGGGAAGATCGGAAAAGACCAGGTGCTCGACTATCAGGCGCGAAAAGGAATGTCCCTTTTATCCCTTGAACGATGGTTGGGAACGAACCTGAACTATGAACCCACTGGAGGTTAAGAGGTCAACCCACAGGATGAGCGTGGGTTCGACAACAAGGCCTGCTAGGAGACTTCTGCCAATACCGCGTGTCTGACGGGTTTTCCGATCGCCGAGGTCAGCGCCGCCTTTACCCACCGATATCGTTCTTCTGCCCAGCGATTGACCTCTTCTGAATCAGTAAAGACCAGCTCCCAAGCTTTGGGGGCGTCCAGCATCAGTAATTGGTGCGGGTGACTATCGCCGGACACATAGACAACGAGCACGGCAGATTTTCCGGTGAGACTGATATCCGTAAAGACATGCAGCATGGCGCCATCAGGCAAGGTGAAGTCGCGAGAGGCGGCTTCAACGAGGGGATGGTACAGCCGCTGGAGAAATTGGGACGTTACTTCGTAGGCATTGGTTGTGCTCAAGAGGCGGGGGTTCGGTTTTTCTCCAAACAGATTTTCGGTCAGATAGGTTGCAGCCTCCCAGGTCGGCATGGCTCCGGACGTGACGAGTGATTCGCACAGATAGGCGATCCAATTGCGTGTCGTCCCTTGTTTGCGGCCCGCCGTTGCCTTCTTTGCCATGATCGGCAATCCTTTCGAGTGCGTGAAGTATTGTGGGTACAGGGCCGGAGAATCTGTGCGGGGAGCTGTACCTGACGAGATGAGGAAAGTATATCGGCGAGTGGAAAATCGGTCAACGAAATGGTGAAAAGGATGCTAGGGGTTTATTCGACGTTGCCGTTCGCCGCAGTAGAACGATCACGGTCTGAAGGTTTCGAGGACTCGCGAATGATTCCGCGGGGCGACTGGTCGGCATACTGGGCATGGATGTGCTTGATATCACTCAGCGAGGCGAAGAAGATGTCGAGGAGTTCCGGGTCGAAGTGTTCTCCCCGATGTTTGGTCATGAGATCGACGGCGTAATCGAGGGCGAAGGCTGGCTTGTAGACCCGTTGTGTGGTCAGGGCATCGAAGGCATCGGCGATCGCGGCGATCCGCCCTTCCACTGGAATCGCTTCGCCTTTCAGCTTGCGCGGATATCCGTTGCCATCCCAACGCTCGTGGTGAGTCCAGGCGATCGACGCTGCGACTTTGAGGATTTCTGCATCCGATCCACTGAGGATACGATACCCGATTTCAGCATGTTGCGAGATGACGGTGAACTCTTCCGGTGTGAACTTGCCGGGCTTGAGGAGCACATGATCCGGCGTACCGATTTTTCCGATGTCGTGCATCGGACTGGCGGTGCGGATCAAATCACACCGTTCCGACGACAGTCCATACTTTCTTGCGAGCAATTCACAGTAGTGGCTCATGCGTTGAATATGCTGTGCTGTGGCACTGTCTCTGTATTCTGCGGCGATGGCGAGTCGTTGAATCGTTTCTTCTCGTGAGAGGCGCAGCTCCTTTTCGCTGAGCTCGAGCCACTCGAGCGCTTGCTGGAGAGCCATTGTCCTGGTTCTGACGACATCTTCAAGATTCTCCCGATGTAGGCGATTTTCAATCTCAAGCCGACGGCGGCGGAACGCATTGGCTACATCGATCATGACTTCATTGGACTCGAACGGCTTGACGATGTATCCAAAGGCGCCCATGTCCAGCGCAGCGTTCGCCAGCATCGAGCTATCGAGACCGGTCACCATGATGACGGCGGTGTGGGGATGCTGATTCAGGATATTGCGGACGAGATCCATACCCGATTCACCGGGCATATTCACATCGCATAACATCAACGCAAAGGGTTGTTCCTCCAGCCGTGTCCGTGCCTCACGCGCATCGGACGCGAGGACCGTTTCGTACCCATGGGTTTGAAGCATGTATCCCAGCAACCGGCGAATCGGTTCTTCGTCGTCGACGATCAGCACGCGCGTGAGTTCAAGGAGGGCTTGCTGGGTAGATCGGTCAAGAAGCAATGTCATCAATTGTGGGTCTTCTATATTATGGAGAAGGGAACTGTTCAGGCTCAGTAGGTGCTCGTTAGTGTCACGACATTCAGAGGCCTCTAGAGACTGTACGGTGAAGAGCACATTTTGTGCCAATACATTGCGAAAAGTTGCGCGTTATGAGCCGCTAACCAGATAGTGTCTTCTTATGCGAGAAGTAGCGGGATGCCTTGCTGTGACAGTATTTTCATGAGTAGTGGTCGCAACACTGCCCAACGTCTCAGCGGGTGTGCGTTTGGAGCGAGCGCACACCTGTACAGATTTAGCCGTTCATGCCGCGTACTTTTGTACAAGTCGATCGGCAGGAATGATCCAAGTCGCGCGACCTTTCCTAAGCTTCACTCTCAGATTGGATACCAGCCGCACCATTCACGTGGGTTCGTCACAAAACTGCCGAGACGAGAAACAAGTCGAGCGGCGAGCCAGCCTGCGTCCAGGTGCGTCGCCACGCGCTTGCGAGGTCGAGCGCCCTTTGTACGATTTTGGCACGAAGAAAGCATATCCAATGGGTTCTATTTTCGCATCGGCGGTTGCAGTAGAAGCCTTCGTGAATGAGGCGGACAGACTCCCAGCCGGTTTCATTGCGCTTTCGCAGGGCCTTTACTATAATGCGCGGCATCAATGAACTGGAGTAACCAATGAGTAGTGCAGAGGGACTATTACGTGTCGATGGGCGACGAAAAGATCAGCTTCGTCCGGTAAAGGTGACGCGGAATTTCATTAAACATGCCGAAGGGTCTGTCCTGATCGAAATGGGCGACACCAAAGTGATTTGTGCCGCCTCGATTGAGGAGAAGGTACCTCCCTTTCTAAAGGGAAAAGGACAAGGATGGGTGACGGCAGAGTATTCGATGCTCCCCCGTTCGACCCACGAGCGATCCCCGCGTGAGGCGGTCAAAGGAAAACAGGGTGGCAGGACCTTGGAGATTCAACGCCTTGTCGGGCGCGCCCTCCGTGCAGTGACAGATATGGACCAGATGGGAGAGCGGTCGATCTGGCTCGACTGTGATGTCATCCAGGCCGACGGAGGGACCAGAACTGCTTCTATTACAGGAGCGTTCATCGCCCTAGCCGATGCGTTTACAGTTCTCAAAAAGCGAGGTCTGATCAAAAAGCGTCCGTTGACGGACTATCTTGCGGCCATTAGCGTAGGGAAAGTGGGAGGGGAAATCCTCGTTGACCTGGCCTATACAGAAGACTCAATGGCCGATGTCGATATGAATGTGGTCATGACCGGACAAGGGCGCTATGTCGAGGTGCAGGGCACAGCGGAACGGACTCCCTTTGCCAAACAGGAAATGGACGAGTTCATGGTGATGGGATGGAGCGGGATTCAGACCCTCACCGCATTGCAGAAGGATCTCATCGGGGAATTGGAGTAGGGACGAGACAATGATTCATGAGTTGGTGCTTGCGACTCGCAATCGACACAAAGTAGAGGAGCTCGTTGCGCTCTTAGGCGATCTCGGCATCACGATTCGTACACTCGATGAATTCCCGGATGCCCCGGAGGTGGTCGAAGACGGGGACGCCTGCGAGGACAACGCAGTGAAGAAGGCGCGTGCCATTGCCGACTTCACGGGCTTGCCTGCCGTCGCCGACGATACGGGGCTCGAAGTAGATGCGCTAGGTGGGCGGCCCGGTGTCTACGCGGCCCGTTATGCCGGCGAAAATGCGACCTACGAAGACAACTGTCGAAAGTTGCTACGGGAATTGACGGGTGTGCCTCGTGAGCAACGAACCGCTCGTTTTTTGACGGTTGCAGCGATCGCACTACCTTCAGACGGAATACAGGTGGTACGAGGAACTTTGCATGGAATGATTGCAGAAGAGGCGAGCGGGACGCTAGGATTCGGGTATGATCCTGTATTCCTCATTCCAGAATTAGGTAAAACATTAGCGCAGCTGTCAACGGGGCAAAAAAACGTGATTAGTCATCGCGCCAAAGCGTTCATTCAGGCTAAAGACCTGTTACGAGAGATGGAATTTGAGGTGATCGAGTCGGGGCGTAGCGCAGCCCGGTAGCGCGCCTGCTTTGGGAGCAGGATGTCGGAGGTTCAAATCCTCTCGCCCCGACCAAACCGCAGCGAGTGCTGAGTTGTAAGAATGGCGCGCGATCGATCCTTGGGATTCTTCCATTACCACTGTCTCGCAACTCATAACTTCTTCTGAAGGCGCCTGTAGCTCGGTCGGATAGAGAATCAGCCTTCTAATCCTCTCAAATCTTCCCCTCTAATGTGTTGTCGGTATAGCGGAACCTCGCTAGCCATACAGGTTTGCGCTGTGTTTGTGACGTCATTGTGTTGTGGTCTGTTACGGCGACGCAGAGTCAATTTCGGTGCAGTATGCACACAGCTGAAGCATCTCAGACCCACACGAAAGGGCATGTCCCCGAGACCGTCGTGCGGCAGCTTCTTTTCCGGGGGCGCATGCTATGCGGGTTGCGAACAAGGGTGCGAGGGCCGCAGGCGGAGAAGGGGTGTCTTTCAACTCAACCTGACCTCGTTGAGGATGCCACTGGAGAGAGGGTACAATTCGTGCTCGATCAGGCACGAATTGTACCCAATCAACATCACAGAGGAGGTTGTCATGACCACGTTAGTGAGGCCGGGTGTTCCTGTGGGAGGATTCAAGACAGTCGGGCAGATTCATGCAACGAACACTCTGGTATTTCCACGGAACCAGAATGCGATGGGAGTGGCCGTCGAATTACTCTCTACACACACGTCGGGAGCTCCGGTGGTGGATGAAGGGGGCGAATTCATCGGGTTCGTCAGCGAGTTTGACATCCTTCGCGTGCTTGAGGCGAAGAAGGACTTGAACCAATTGACGGCAGAGGATGTCATGGCCAAGGAGCAGATCTCGGTCACGAACGAGACCAGCATTGACGAGGCCGTGAAGATCATGGAAGAAAAGCGACTCCTGAACCTACCGGTCAAGACAAACGGCAAGGTAACCCATTCGATCACGAGACACGACCTGTTACGGGCCTGGATCGGCCTTGGAATGGATATCGAAACCAATATGGCTTAGTCAAGGTACATCTGTGGAGGAGGGCTGATGCGGTTGCAGATCCTCCATGAAGCCACGAAGACACTGGCGGAACCACATACGAAGATCGTAGAGGAGCTTCCAGAGCTGCGACGGGATACGGCGCAATTGGTGCGATAGCCCCTCAGCGAAGGCTACCGCGCCGGACGGACGGTGGGGGAATGTTGTCGTTACTTCGTGCGTAGGTACCACTTCACGATCACCGCGAGCCAGGCAAGCCCAATGCCCATTATCACGGTTATAACCCATTGCTCCCACGTCACGCGGGTAAACTCATACAGCACTGAGTCAATCCAGCTCATGGCACCTCGCAGGGAGGTCTATTCTAGGCATGGGACAATCAAACCGCAAGGTGGGGCTGTTCGGGAGAATTGTCTATGCATACAAGGATCGGTTACAAGAAGATCGGAATACAAGTCGAGGAGAGATTGAGGGTGCGCTTGAACGAAGGGGTTAAACGTTCGTTCGCGAGTGAATGAGCATAGTTGTCACAGACTTGCCATCGACGGATCCTCGCCGCACGGCGCTCACCGTGGAAAGCCTGGCGTATAGGCTGCTTTTTTACTTGAGAGGCGACTTGGCGTATCCTAACAGGCATGAAACGGTGGTATCTGATAATTGTCGCGCTTGGGCTGGTGATCTTGGTGTACTTCGTTGTCAGATGGAATTCTCCAACAAACTTCGCCGACATTTGGAGTAAGGACAACCGTGCGAAGAATACGCAGAGTGATGTCGGGAAGAGTCCGGATGGCAAGGCTGTCCCTAGAGAACTACTGAAGCTGCGATACTCCCAGCAACTTCGACCGCTTACTGATCGGGAAGATGGAACAAAAATACAGGATTTGCCGAACGGAGTATACGGTTTCGCAATGTGCAACGTCTTATCGCTAAGCGCGAGGCGCGGCAACACCTTCTCGTTGGAGATTCATAAGCATGATGGGATCGTTTACTATGTTGGTTATGCCTCTGACGAGGACATAGACAAATATCTGACTCGTCAAAAAAACTTCCATATACTCACGTCCCCTCACCCGGGGGAAGGGGCGTCATCACTGTTCGAAATCCCCATAGAGTTTGTAGCTAAATGCGAGGAACGCCCGTCTAAAAACGGCTATATTTTCGATCTGTTTGTTACAACCATCCCCGAGTTGCAAACCTAAGAGGCCATTACTTTCTTATCCTCGCTATTCTCTGAGTAAGCAAGAGGCGCGTTTTTCTGTGTCGTGACTGCTAACTAGGAGTTAAATTCAGGATGACGCTCTCATATGCACACCTGAGTTCGATGTATCTGCGCACGGCGGTGGAGTCGCTCAATGGCTTGACGCCAGACGCAGCTCCGCTTGACCAAAGGGCCCACAAAGTGTCACAAAATAAGAAGCACACTTCTGGCCAGGAGGTACCACCGCATAAGGCCTTGAACATTCAAGATCGCGCCCGTAGCTCAGTCGGATAGAGCATCAGCCTTCTAAGCTGAGGGTCGCTGGTTCGATTCCAGCCGGGCGCACCAGAAAATCAATAACTGAGGACTTGTGCTGGGAGAATTACACCCTAGTGTTATTACATGGTGCTGTTTCTATAGTCCCGCTACCAGTGCACCTCCACAAGGCCAGTGGACCGTTCACGCCGATCTGACCGTCGCGACAGGGATGGCATGCCTGGCGCATACTTCCGATACCACCAGCACCAGCCGTCTTTGATGGGCGAGTTATTGACGTTGGTGCCATCTATCTAGTAAGGTCTCCGCCCAGAATTGGGGGTCGGCGAATTCCCCTACGCGGACGCATGTTCTACCTGGAGGTGCGCGATGCTGGCTGTCCGGTTGGTGCGACTTATCGAGAATCACATCGAGCACCTTTCCCGCGACCTCAGCGAGAAGGTTTGGAGCTCTCCCCGGTGCAGCGATTTGAACAAAGTCCCGGCGAGCGAACTCCAATCCCGTACCCACGAGATCTACCGCAACCTGAGTGACTGGCTGCTGGACAAGGCCGACGCTCAGGTGGAGCGGCGTTACACCGAGCTGGGCGCAGCGCGCGCACAGCAGGGCGTGGCCTACAGTCACTTCGCCTGGGCTATCATCTCCACCAAGGAGCACGTACGCGCCTTCGTCCAGCGCGAAGGTCTGTCCGAGAGCGCCATGGAACTGCATGGGGAGCTGGAGTTGCTGCACCTGCTCGGCCAGTTTTTCGATCTCGTGCTGTACTACGCCGCCTTGGGCTACGAGCAAGAACGCAACCGCATAGGAGCGAGTCAAAAGAGGCGCAAGGGCGATGAGCAGAGAAAATTCACCTAGCATCTCCACGGGTGGGAACTCGTGCCTTCCGCAATACCCCATGGATTCTCACCTCTCGCGTCTCGACTTCTAGCCTCTCTAGCGTCGTACTCCCCGGCGCATACTTCCTATACCACCAGCATCCACCGTCCTTGACGGGCGAGTGATTGACGTTGTGCCGTCCGGCAGACGTACATCGGTCAGGGTGGGCCTGTACTAGTCGAGGCCGTGCGCCTGAAGCGTGATTTCTTCGCGTGCGGCTCGACCGGTCCTATCAAATTTGATTCAGCCCCGAATCGTTTTCGATTCACGCGGACTGCGCTCCCTTCTCGTGGAGCAGCTGCCTGACAGGCCAGTTCTGGGAGAAATCTCAGTCTGCGACCGAGGACAGGTGCATTTTAGATTAGGCATGTGACTTGCTGGATATTTGGTTGGCTCATATCTGGGTTTCTGCGATGCCATGGAAAGCTCCCTGGAATGAACATCTTTGCCACCATCATGTTTTTGCTACCCTTGGTGCTCGTGACCCTGTACCTCTATGTGTCCGGTGTGTTCACCAATCGAAGATCGTTCCAGTTTACCTTTTATATCCTGGTGACCTTCTTTGCGCTGATCATCGGGATCGGCGGCATTGAACTTTCCTGCCAAGGCTACGACCTCCCGGGAACAGCCCCGGTTTCCCTGAGTGAGGTTCTGCCCGAACGTTAAGCAGTTCTGAAACAAACCCGGACGATGGTGGAAACAAGTTGCCCGTCCGCGGGTCGATGCATAATTCTCTTATTGTTCTCGGAGATGTGATCGGCTGCACCGGGTGCCGTGCTCGTCGTGAGCCGGAAGAGGCGATATGGCTCTGTGGAACGAGGGATATCAACACTGGTGGAATGCTTCCCTGAAGTAGAGGAAGGAGCTAAGGAAGATTTCTCTCTGCCGCCCCCGTAAGACTAGTGTGGGACGAGAGGCTCTTGCTGTAGAATACTACGCATGGATCTCCCTCATATTTCGAGTGCAGCGGAACTATTAACAGTCGAGCACCCTCACTTCGGTAGGATTCAACCGCCTGGATTCCTCAAGACCACTATCGGCACCGTCACTGGTACGAGCAGGAAAGCCGTTGTCATAGCGGACTATAGTTCCGGCAATCGTCAGACTGTTGCGGTTCAGATAGATCCACGAAATTTCATGATAACTATTGCGAATTCATTTGTACTGGTCACCCTGAAGGAGGGCGAGAGCAGACACCCAGTTATCCACAAGTCATGGAAGCTGGTGAAACAGCGTAAAGGGGAAGGAGTGGAAGCCTTCTTCGGCACAGTCAGCACATATATTGATTCGGATGGTTTGAAGTGGGAGCATCGATTCGACAGAACACCGGATGAAGATGAGTTAATTGGCTTTGGGAGCAATGGGGAGGAAGTCCTTATCATCACTCTGGAGAGTTTCTACCCAACGCCTGCTCCTGGCGTCAGTGGCGTGATAATATCCCCTTCTTCCTAGACCCACCAATTCAGCTGGCTGGCTCCTCCCTAGTGGTAACTGATTTTCCTCCATAGGATACAGCCCTCACCTCTGTCCCTTGCGCCGTCTTCACATCCTTCCTAGAATATGCCTCCCTAACCGCGAGGCCTCTATGCCCTTCTCGATTCGGCCCTTCCGCCGGTTCCCTGTACAATGCTCTGTCACTTAGTGATGGATTAAGGGCATAGGCGGCGGCGAAATTGCTATGGTGCCTTGCAAATACCCTCTAGGGCCGCCAATCTCGTCCGAAGAAAATTTCGGGTATTGTTCCACTTCTCATCTCCGTTCACCGTGCCGATGGGTGTTTGTGCGTTCTGGAAACGGGCCTTCGCTCTTGGTCCGCCCATTTGAAGAAGAACGACCCTTGTTTCTGCGGCCCACGCCACCGCTTCTTTATCCCATCTAGCCGTGAATTCTTCTCTCTGATCTTGAAAGGTTCCAGCCCTTCTACTCTGCCAGTACTCGTTGTCAATGCGTTCTCTCAGCGCGTACCCTTGTTGAAGCTGCGTGATGCACTTGGGGTCTGGTGGGATTGCGGCTGCTTGCCCCTCGGTTGTCCTTGAAGTCGGTTTTTCAACTTCTCCACCATCTTGGCGTATGGCTCCCTCATCAACGGTGGGTGCATTGGATGGTGTGCTGCAGGCACTGAGAGTTAGACAGAGGAAAATACCAAGCAGTTTGTTAGCCATTGACACTTGCTCACCTTGCCGCTGCGATGTTACTGGGGCTGGTGACCTTTCCCCGTTTGTCCAGGCCTCTGCGGATCGTAGGGGCGAAGTGGCCTCATTGGACTGGAAACGAGATGATAATCCCTCCCATCACATCGTAGAGCTTGTAGTCCCGCTTTGTGCTTAGATCATGGCTGTTATGGCACGCGACACAGGTGATGGAGACGGCCCTGTCCGCAAATATCGCTTTGAAAAAATGTCTGTCACCTTCGGTAATGATTCCCGTATAAGGCTTCCGGGGATTCTTTGCCACCGCTTCCAGGCCCGCTCGTTCGAACTGATCCGCAGGCCCATTTTTTTTGTAAATTGGCCCCAGGCTGGCCAGCCGGATACGAAGCCCGAGTCCGAGCCCCTGAATCTCTTGACCAGCCATCTGTAACATTTGAGCCGGAAGAGGCAACGTTCCCTTCGCTCTCCATTCTTCCACCGCCACAGGGATCTTGAGGTCCTGCAGCCGCTCCACGACGTGGGTGGAATAGACGGTCCGATCGGCCTGAATGACCGCATGAATGTACTCTGCCACCATTTCCGGTGGAATGCCCGCCGTCTCTCCCGCCTGCGCGATATCTACTGCGACACCGGCGAGCATGATGGCGCAGAGTCCGCCAAGAATCCGTCCCGCTGCTCTCTTGATCATGACAAACCTCTTCATCCGCTCTCTGAGGCAGAACCTGCTTCAGACAAGCCCATCATCATCGGGGTCATGGCTTCCATCACCGCCCATCTCCATCGCGTCTCCTGACTTCCTCGAATCTGCCAATAGGCCTTCACAAGTCTCGAAGTCCGGTTACTTGGATGATTGTTTCGCATGCAGGATAAAGATCTCCCCCCGCATGGTGTCATCAACAAACTTCCCATGGATATTGCACCAAAAATGAAACTTATCAAAGCCGGCGTCAGGGATGTCAAAGCGAAGCGTCACGCTGTCTTTCGGCTCAACCCGAACCCCGAAGGCGGTGTGGGTATACACGAGGGTCGCCCGACCTGAGATTTGAAGATCCTCCGCCTTCATGAGCAACGGCGAGACGAACTCATGCGCCACCTCGTCCTCATTGCGGAGCTGGATGACGAGGTCCCTCCCGACTTGTAGAGAAAAGGCTGGATTCGGTAGAGGTTTCCCTGGTTGTGCGCCTTTGATCACGTGAAAGCCTTTGTCCTTCATCACAAGGATCACATCGGGGTCATAAAGCAACTCCTCGGCCGAACTTATTCCACCACTCCCGAGCCCTAGCGCGAGTGGGATCACGCATGCTGTCACGAGCCATTGTGACCGCGGGTTCTCGCCTCTTCCTATTTTGTTCACGAACGCACTCCGTGGTGAAGAGCCCGCCTCTGGTTTGTCTTAGTCATTGTATTGTACCGCCCCCTCCTTGCCGGAGATCTGGTTCGATCATAGGGCAAGATGTTTCCCTCTGCGGTTGACCAGAGGGACCGACGAAGAAGTGGGACGCGTCAAGGAAATCGGGTCGCCCGAATCGATCGGTCAACCCGGCGTACGGGAACCTGAGCCTTCATCACATTATCATCCGCCGCCGATCTCACCCCTGGTCTCTATGATCAGCAATTCCCCGCGCATCTTATGCCCATGCTCTTTGCCATGGACATTGCACCAGAAGACATCATAGCTGGATTCCGCGGCGCCATATTGGTCCTCCTTCGACAGAGGGGCGTTAAACTCCAGGGTCACCATTTGCCCTGGATCGAGGCGAACTCCGGAGGCTCGTGCTGTCTTGACTAGTGTGGCATTGCCTGAAATGCGGAACTGGACATCGCGGAACAGTGTGGACACAAACTCATGCGCCACGAGATCCCTGTTGCGAAGTTGAATGACCGACGGCTTCCCTGCTATGAGAGTAAACCCACGGTCTGTCCCTCCTTTTGTGATGTGAAAGGCTTTCTCGCTGATATCAATGGCCACGTCAACGTCTCCTGGGGGGGCAGAGTCGGAGGCTTGAGTCCCTTCTGTGACCGCGACTCGAACCACATCGCCGGAGGCCTTCCCGATCCGATAGGCATCCCTTTCTGTCTTGACAATATGGCCGTTCTGCTTGTATTTGGCCCCACTAGCCGTCACTGGCGCCTTGTCCTCAAACGACCCCGCACTCGCTGTCGCAGCAAAGGCGAGCGCGGCAGCAACTCCCCTTATGACGCCGACGTAGCGCATAGCTCATCCCTCCTTGCTAAAGATTGTCTTGCCCGATATCTGCTTGCTCCGTTCTTTAAGCCGCCGCCTGCACGTCCAGGCTAGGCCGTCCGTGAAGAGGTGTCAAGGCGCTCAGACGCGTGTGGGATGACGAGAGTGACCACTGGCTATTGTCTCTGTCCATAAAACCCTTTAGGGCTTAATAGACGTTTCACACTCCCTCATCATGCCGAGAGGCCTAACTCGAGAGGGTTGCAAAAGATTTTCTCACTCTGTCACACTCTATCACTGTCGATCACTTCCTCCTCAGGTGAGCCTTCTAAGCTGAGTGTCGCTGGTTCGACTCCAGCCGGGCGCACCACAGGGTCTTTAGCCATGCGCTGGTTGCTTCGTCCATCCCGTCTCGCGATCCTTGCCGTGGGCATAGTGCTCGTCTACGCGCTCGTCGGTTTTTTTCTCGTTCCCTACCTGATTACAGCCTACGCGATCCCTGCGGTTGCCGACAAGCTCAAGCGTCCGGTGCTGGTCAAAGAGGTGGAGCTGAATCCCTTTGCGCTGTCGATTCGGTTGGCAGGCTTCGAAATTCTAGAGACGGATCAGTCTGCCTTGCTCGGGTTTGAGGAGCTCTACGTTAATCTTCAGGCAAGCTCCCTCATTCGTCGGGCCTATGTGTTCGATACCATCCGGCTCACGATGCCCTATGTGTCCGCGCGAATATTCAAAGACGGGCGCATGAATCTGGCGGAGCTTGTGCCGCCCGACGATGGATCACAACTGGCCGTGCCGCCGCAGACCAAGAAGACCCCAGCCGAAATTCCCGCCGTCGAAATCGGAGAGTTCGAAATTTCGCAGGCGATCGTCGAATTTCGTGATGAATCGAAACCCAGGCCCTACGTACTCGATATCGTCCCGATCCATATTGTGCTCAAGAATTTCCATACCAAACCGGGCGGAGACAACTCATATGCCTTTACAGCCGAGTTGGACAAGGGCGAAACCCTCTCATGGGCCGGCACCGTCTTGCTCGAACCGCTACGATCGTCCGGTAAGTTTTCCCTCTCGGGCGTGAAGTTGCCCAGGCTGTGGCAATACCTCCATGATCGATTCCGCTTCGACGTCATCGACGGCACTATCGCGGTCGATGCCGAGTACGCGATCGATGTCGATGAAACTCCCATCGGGCTTCACGTCTCACAAGCGAACATCCGGATCGAAAAACTGTCCATCAAGGAAGACGGGAGTCTCGACCCGGTAATCACGATTCCGGCGCTGAACGTAGAGGGGGTCGATGTGAACCTTGCGACCCGCGAGGTGACGGTTCGGGACATCGCCGTTGAGCGCGCGGCGTTCACTGCCTGGTTGAATCCAGACGGCACCGTGAACTATCAGCACATGTTTGCTCCGGTGGACTCCATCCAACCTCCGCCTGCTGCAGGCAGCGCTCCTCCTAAATCTAAGGATGAGAAACCGTGGGCTGTCTGGCTCAAGGAGATCAGGCTGGAAGACCATGCGATCGACTTTGAAGATCGCACCTTGCCGACTCCGGCCCAAGTCGAGGTGCGGTCATTGACCGTCAAGACTCGCGACGTGCGGATTCCGATCAAGGAGGCCTTGCCGATTGAGGTGGGAATGCAGCTGAATGAGACCGGGACTATTCGTGTAACTGGATCGGTGCTGCCCAACCCGGCGCAAGCTGATGTCACCCTGACACTCAAGGACATCGCGATCAGGCCGTTTCAGCCGTACTTTGAGAAATTTGTTCGTACCGATGTCCAGTCCGGAGCCGTCAATCTGGATGGAACGATGCATCTTGCCACCAACCATCCAAACGGTCCGCTCATGTCGTATGAAGGCAACATCCGCGTTGAGAGATTGAGCGTGGCTGACCGCGAGCAGGGCGACGAGGTAGCTTCGCTGCAAACATTGTCTCTCAATAAGGTTCTTGTGACCGTCGATCCAACCACGGTCTCGGTTAAAGAGGTGGGACTTCAGCAGCCCATGACGCATCTGGTCGTGGGGCCGGACGGCGGATTGAATCTCGGCAGGCTAGTCGTTGTCGCACCGCCATCGGCTTCGGCTGACAAGAAGCCTGTGGAGCCTCAGAAAGCCAAGAGCCCACCAATTCCGATGACGGTCGGTGTCGTGAAACTCATTAAAGCGGGGGCGACGTTTCGGGATAACTCGGTGCAACCTCCTGTCCAGACCGGGATTTCCAATCTGACCGGCACAATCAAGGGGCTGTCGTCGAAGCAGCTGGCCAGGGCTGACGTCGACCTTTCCGGTCGAGTGGGAAAGGTGGGGTCGCTCAAGATCGCCGGGACGATCAATCCCTTGAGCGAGGATGCATTTACCGACCTTAAAATTTCTCTTGGGGGTATGGACTTGACCGCACAAGGTCCCTACAGCAGCAAGTTTGTAGGCTATGGATTGTCGAAGGGGAAGCTCTCCCTCGATTTGAAGTATAGGGTCTCCCAAAAACAACTTGAAGCGGAAAACAAACTGGTGGTCGATCAATTGACATTCGGGGAGAAGGTCGACAGTCCGGATGCGACCTCGCTGCCTGTGATGCTGGCTGTGGCGCTCTTGAAAGATCGCCATGGACGAATCGATATCGATCTGCCCATTCGCGGCGACCTCAAGGATCCCGACTTCAAGTACGGCAAGGCGGTCGTCTCGGTGTTGCTCAACCTGCTCACAAAGATTGTGGCGTCTCCGTTTACGCTGATAGGGTCGCTTATTCCTGGCGGTGGCGATGCCGAAGAACTGCAATATCTGGAATTTGATCCTGGAACTGTCGCAGTTGTCGCGACAGAACTGAAGAAAGTCGAAGCTATCGCGAAGGGGCTCGAGGAACGGCCTGGTTTGCGCCTGGAGGTCACCGGCACTGCCGATCCTGTTCGTGATCGAAAGGTGCTTGCTCTTCAGAAGCTCAAAGCGCAACTGCTCGCCAGATGGCAGCAGGGGAAGGGCATATCAAAACAGGCTGACCTGCCAATTCTTGAGGAGGAACGCGCGATCAAAGAGCTTTTCGATCAACAGCGTAGCCTGCAGCCGGTGGCGGCGACGGCGGAGGGCGCGCAGCTCCCTTCGAAACCGCCTACGATTGAGGAAATGCGGCAACAGCTTGCTACCGTCATAACGGTTCCCGATTCGGATCTCCGTCTTCTGGCACAGCAACGGGCGGAACAGATGCGTGGACAATTAGTCGTGAATGGTAACCTTGCCGACGAGCGTGTGTTCTTGACCGAAGTCGATCTGACCGCGGCGGATCACGAAAAGGTGAGAAGTCGATTGAATATTACGGCTGGTCAATAAACCGAAGTTTCCCCCTTGCACTTGGTCTAGGAAGAACAGTATCGTATCTCGATGAACGATGTCGATTCATGGATTGAATAAGGGAGGTTACCATGGCAATACGACTGGGAGATGAGGCGCCAAATTTTACAGCAGAGACCACCGAAGGCACCGTCAACTTTCACGAATGGTTGGGCGGCGGGTGGGGGATTCTCTTCTCGCACCCGAAAGACTATACGCCGGTCTGCACGACTGAGTTGGGGACCGTCGCCAAGATTACGCCGGATTTCAAGAAGCGGGGAGTGAAAGTCATCGCCATCAGCGTCGATCCATTGGATTCGCACAAGGGATGGGTTAACGACATTAATGAGACGCAAAAGACCACGATGAATTATCCGATCATCGCCGATCCTGAGAAGAAGGTTGCAGCTCTGTATGACATGATCCATCCGAACGCGATGGATAATATGACCGTTCGATCAGTGTTCATTATCGGCCCGGATAAAAAGGTGAAGTTAACATTGACCTATCC
>Ga0187893_10007576_pt1 | contig 17691 bp, 19 predicted proteins | sample MA1701074metaG_FD_139574 | JGI IMG/M metagenome (GOLD analysis project Ga0187893, IMG submission 139574) | White microbial mat communities from a basaltic lava cave in the Kipuka Kanohina Cave System on the Island of Hawaii, USA - MA170107-4 metaG ... | reverse complement strand
GCCTCCCGCTGCTCAGGTCATCCACCACACGGACCGACGCGCCGCGCTCGACCAGTACATCCACCAGGTGCGAGCCGATGAACGAGGCCCCGCCGGTCACCAGCACTCTACGGCCAATCCAGTTCATCGAGCCCTCCCCGAGCAGGCCAACTCAGCAGCATGGAGATCAGCCGGTCTGCGACTTCTCCACCACGTATCGCCCCATGACCAGGACATCCATCTTGGTGCGCAGAAAGCAATCCAGCGCCTCGGCCGGCTTATGCACAATCGGCTCATTCTCATTGAACGAGGTGTTGAGTAGCACGGGGACGCCGGTCAACTTCTCGAATGCCTTGAGGAGCTGCCAGTACAAGGGGTTAGCCTGGCGGTTGACGGTCTGGAGCCTTCCTGAGCCATCCACGTGGGTGACCGCCGGGATCACCGAATGCTTGTCGGGGCGAACCGGATAGACCTGGATCATGAACGGGTCTGGTACGGCCCCGATAAAGTATTCGTGCACGGACTCCTCGAGAATGGATGAGGCAAACGGGCGGAACTTTTCGCGGAACTTGATCTTTGTGTTGATGATCTCCCGCATATCTGCGCGTCGGGGATCAGCTAGGATACTGCGATTCCCAAGGGCCCGTGCCCCCCACTCCATCCGCCCCTGGAACCATCCCACAATCTTGCCTTCGGCAATCCCTTCCGACGTCTCTCGGCACAGTTCGTCTTCGTCCTCGACTTTGATAATCCCGCAGCCCGGTTCTGTCAACTCTTGACTTTTCGCCTTCAACGCTTCGGCTATTTCAGCGTCGTTGAACTCCGGCCCCCAGAAGCCGTGTTCCATGGTAAAGCGGCGAGGCTGCCGTAGCACCTGGTGCCAGACGTAGAAAGCCGCCCCGAGGGCCGTCCCATTATCCGCAGCAGCAGGCTGAATATAGACCTCCTCGAACGGCGTCCGTTCACGGATCTTGCCGTTCAGAACGCTGTTCATGGCGCACCCACCAGCCAGGCAAAGACGGGGTACACGAGTCTTTCGATGCAGCGCGTTCAGGACGTGGAGGGCGACCTCCTCAAAGACCTTCTGAAGTGAGGCTGCAATGGCCTCGTCCCTGGACTCCAGCGGCTCACCCGGATTCCGGACAGGGCCCAACAGCTCCTCCAGTTTGCCCGTATAGACCGGATCCATCGTCGGCTCGCCATCGTCCCAGGTCATGCTGACCCCAGCGGACCAATGGCGAAAGTAGGAAAGGTCAAGCTCGAACCCGCCGTTTGGCATGAGATGAATGAGTTGCCGGAGCGCGCGGACGTAGTCAGGCGTTCCATACGGAGCCAACCCCATGACCTTGTACTCGTCGCCGTATTTTGGGAATCCAAGGTATTGGGTAACGGCCAGGTAGAGTAGCCCCAGAGAGTGAGGAAAGTACACGCGCTGCAGGACCTCTAGCGACGTTCCACGTCCTATTGCCCATGAGGTGCTCACGAAATCGCCGAACCCATCGATAGCGCAGACAGCCGCCTCTTCAAAGGGGGACACGAAAAACGCGCTCGCCAGGTGGGCCGGATGGTGCTCCACCCAGTGCATCCGGTCCCGGACCTGCCGCTCTTCCAGATTCAACACTTGGGCGATTGTCCTCCCCACATCGCGGACCCGACCCGCGTTCTTCATGCGATCCCATACCAGACCCGGATCGGGCCGATTTCGCAGCGTGAAGATTACCTTGCGTAGCAGATTCGCACGCGGGTTTCGGGAGATGGCAAAGTGGTCCACCTCCTTCGGCGTCACCCCCGCCATCTCCAGGCATGTGCGGATTGCTTCTCTGGGGAACCCCGCCCAGTGTTTCACCCGGCGGAAGCGTTCCTCTTCGACGGCAGCCACCAGCTCGCCATCACGAAGCAACACGGCCGACACATCCCCATGGTACGCATTGATTCCCAAGACAATCATCAGCCCCTAACCCTTACCCGCTGTGCCGGGAGAACACCTCAGCGGTCATCCAGAGTCTTCGCTGCCACTTGTTTTGCCTGAAACGACCCGCTGATGGCCCCCGATTGCCGCTGCCGATCTTTCGATCCAACCTCGTAAATCTTGGCGTCAATCAGGAAGCGATACCAGCATCCCTGAAGGAAATGAAAGATCAGTCCCTCTTTACCATCGAGAAATCCCAATCGGAAACAATACCTCCAACCAAAGTATAGAAAGGCCCGTATAAACTTAGGGAATCTTAGGTAGAGGTTGTGCTTCAACCACCGTCGCTTGGCCTCAGGCGTACCAAACAAAGAAGGGTGAATTTCTTGGCCCCTTCGCAGTTGAAAGAAGCCTTCGACTTCACGTGTCGAGTACTTATTTTGCCGTTCCAACCAAGCCGACAATCCCTTCTGGTTCTCTTCTTTAATGTCATGCTTGAGAAAATCTGAGCGGCCGCGAAGCAGGATCATGTGCTCATCCATCATGCGATCCTCAGCTCGGGCGACATCCTTGCGCCAGACGCGTAGAAGCCAGGTCGGATAGTAACCGCCATGACGAATCCAGCGGCCCATGAAATATACGCGTCTTTTCAAATAGAAGCCGGTTATCCCGAGGTCCACGACCGGGAGGAAAAAGCCAAGCTCTTGGACCAACTCAGGAGTAAGCCGTTCATCAGCATCCAGGCGGAGTATCCAGTTGCCTCGGAGTGGAAGGTGATCCAAAGCCCAGTTGAGCTGCTGGGCCTGCGTGTGAAACTCGTGAGAGACCACATGTGCTGAGTATGTTTGAGCAATTTCCAACGTCCCGTCGGTGCTTCCCGAGTCCACCACGAATACCTCACAATCAAGCCCCTTCAGGCTGTCCAGGCATGCTGGAAGGTTCGCCTCCTCGTTATGAGTAAGAATGATGACAGAAAGTGAGACCCCCATTACACGCTCACCTAATCCGTTATCGGAGACAGCGGGGCTGGATCACGAACTTTGCGGGCGACCACAAAGGAAGACTTATAAAGTGGCCAGAGGCGTCCGATCCCCCTCCACGAGAGAGTGTCAAATCCAACCCAGGCCAAACAGGCAGTGAGAGACCGCCGGGTGAAAAAACGAATATGCGGGCCAGTAACATCAAAGTGTCTCTCGAACTTCAGAAAGGCTATGGCTAAATTCTTGAGCAGGCCATGGTGCGGGGTCGTCAGGATGAATAATCCATGGTTTTTCAACACCCGACTCAATTCTGCCAGAGCTTTGGGGACGTCAAAGAGATGTTCCAACACCTCCGAGCACCAGATCGCGTCGAAGAACTGGGAGGGAAAAGGCAATTTCTCTTCCAGCGATCCGGTACACAGCGTAGCGCTAGGACAGCACGCTCGGGCACGGTCGATAGCCGCGTCGGCCACGTCGATTCCATAGACGTCCCACCGAAGGCTAGCAAAAAACTCCAGGAATTCCCCCGCCCCACAGCCTGCGTCCAGCATCCTCTTCAGCATCGGAAAGTCGTCATTTCGGTTGAGGGCTCTAAACAGAAGCCGCTTGCGCTCTTCTGTCGTCGGATCGCCTTCCGGAGGTGGGTTGGGCTTGCTCCAATACTTCTCATAAAAGTCCCGACAACTCATGAAGTTGGCAACCTTCCCAAAGACGACTCCACGCTTACAGACGTCAAAGCCCTGCCCTTGATGATTTGATCATACACCTGAACGAGATCCGTGACGACTTTCGCCAAACTAAACTCCTCACGCACCAAAATCGCGCCCTTGCGACCCATCTCCTTCCTGAGATTCTCATCCGAGAGAAGCTGGTCCAAAGCGTTGGTAATCTCCTTGCGATCCAGACCGGTCACAAGACCCGCCCCAGCTCGGCTCACCTCCCGCCAAGGGCTCGCCTGGTCGGAAAGAATGACCGGAAGTCCGGCGGCCATCGCCTCGACGATCGCGATGCTGAAGCTCTCATGATAGGAAGAGAGCACGAAAAGGTCGGCCTCCCGCAGGAGCGACCGCTTGGCTTCGCCTTGGACGAAACCGAGAAAGACGGTGCGGTCGTGTATCCCGTGCCTCTTGACAAGCGCGGCCACGTGCGCCTCGTAGGTGCTATTGCCGCTCCCCGCGAGCATAAAAACGAAGTCACTCCGCCTGAGGGCTAGAGCCCCCAGGGCGGGAACGAGCAGGTCCAGTCCCTTTATGGGGTCCAGGCGAGACAGGAAGAGCACGACCTTCTTTCCGTCAAGCTGGGGGTAGCGTTCACGAAGTCGCGGGGAGGTGGACTCTTCCTCCAACTGCCCGCACTCGACACCAGGCGGAACGACGAAGCCAGGCGGCCTGAGCCTGAGAGGGCGAGTTGCGTCCATCTCGGCCTGAGACATGAAATGGACAGCCGAAGCCCGCCCCAGATCCACCTTTCCAAGTGTCCTGAAATAGAGCCACTTTTTTGCCCTACTGCCCAGAGAGACCCACCACTTGTCATATGACTTGGTAAGGCATGTGGGGTCGAGGGCGCCATTAGGCCTGATTAGATACGGGATCCCCCACCTCTGGCATGAAAAGGCAGCTATCGTAGTCGGCCACAAAAAGATGGAGTGGATATCGACCAAATCGAAATGTCTCACCTGCGTCTGGAGGGCTCGCCCAAGGGCACGGGAAAAACACCACCACCTGGGCGGTTCAACCGGGAAGTACCACACCGTCACGCCATCCATGAACACGGGACGTCCCAGAGGCACGTCCAGCACATTCGGTCCATCGATATTGGTGGTCAAGACCACCACTTCGTGGCCTTGCCTTGCCATCTCGCGCGTCAATGTCTGGGCCGCGTAGACGGGTCCACCGTAGCGCCAGGCTGGCGCAAAACTCGGAATAACGTGCAGCAGTTTCAACTGTCAGCCCCGCCACCGCGACCGTGTGCCATCCTTCGTTGAGAATTGACGAAGCGGCTCGGGCGTGGTGAAGTGTGTTTGCCTTAAAACCGCAACCCCACAGCGAGAAGAGCCCCTCGATGGAGAGAATATTCCGAATCTAGGGACAAGGCAAGGTGAAAGACGTGGGTTTCTGAGGGCTGGCGGCGATGCAGACCTCAAGACACCAGGCTGCGTGACGCCATGTCGAAGGCCGATTCAGAACCTTAACTAACAACCGCATCGACTCGCCCTCCTCCCTGGTTTGGGATTCTCGATGATACCCCATGTGTTCTGGCATTGGATTGGCGGTCAAAACTATCCCGCGCGTCGCTGGTTTCCGAGGCAGCACCGTAGGGGTTCAAAAGCATTCGGCAGAGCGCCCCGAAGAAGAAATAGAAGAGCCCCCCCACACTTGAGATAGCAAACGCCGCGTTCCCAATGTTCGCAACAAGGAAAAGGACAGTTAAGGAGATAAGGGAGATAGCGGCGCTCCCATCCCTCCGGGATCTCAAGAGTGCCAGACGAAGAACCTTCCAGAAAACGTACCCGACTAACACGATGCCAATCAAGCCGTGCAGCAGAAAGAGGCGTATGAATCCGTTATGAAATCCCCACGATACGTATCGATTGACCCCAGATGAAAACTTAATCTGTTTGACGTGGCGTCTCACATTCTTTGGTAGATCCCTGGCGAATCCTTCAAATGTCGAACCCGGGCCGTACCCAAAGAGGATCTCCTGGATGCTCGACTGGTCAATAATTTCCATGAGGAGCGACAACGCCAGGACTCGCGCTTCCCGGTCAATGTATGCTTCTAGAATGTCCTCCGAATCCACACGCTGGTAGAATGTGTAGGTCCCGGCAAGAGCGGTGACGAATATGAGTGCAGTCGGAACGGCGATCCGGCGCCATTGCAGATTCCACCGCTTAGAAACGGTCACCCAAATCAGTGTCCCCAATCCGGCCACGAGCTCTAGAAAGACAGTGCGGCCCTCGAGTAGGAGGAGGGCGAAAAGTTGGAGACCATTCAGGCCAATCAGGTTCCTTAAGGTCGTCGTCCCTCCGAGATAGCTTGATACGGACAGAACCGTTCCTACAGCCACGAGCGCTCCGAGATCGCCCCTGTTACCGAACGCTCTTGGATACGGAAGGCCGACTGATGCGACAACGATCAGCGCGGCGGAGATGAACCCAGAGCAGATTATCGTCAACCTAAAGTATCGTCGAACTTCTGCGGAATCCCTCGCCGCCGCGTTGCCAACCAAAAAGAGCGGAAGAAGGCCCAGGTACTTGGCGTCCAGAAACAGAATATAGCTGTCCTGAGGGAACCGTTGGAGAGAGGAGTGGAAGATTTCGAACACAGCGTAAGCCAGAAAGATCATCATCGGATTGAAGATCTGCCGTGGAATGGGCAGGACACTACCACTGCGCGCCAACCACCAGAGGAGTGAGGCCGCCTCGATCAGATAGAGTAGCACCAGTGAGTTAAGTGCTCCCTGGACGAACAGGATCACGATCAGGAGACAAGGGAAAGTGAAAACACCATCCTTGCTGTTCGGCAACCGGCCCCTCCTAACCCTGGAGATATGACAGAAATGTCATAGCGACCAGCGCTTCAAGCTCGAGCGAAGGAAGAGCCTGGAGCCCAAGGCCTTCTGAGGGTGACGACAAAACTTCACGAGACGATATGCAAGCCCACATATGCGGTCAAGGGTCGACCTCGGACGTCCCATAATCTTTTCAAAAATCCTTTCGAAGTCCAGTCGGCTTTGCGCTCTTAGGCGGGTGCCGCCACTAATGGAATCGCCGTGGAGGCGGAACGCGGCGAGGAAATCATCAAAGCGGTGAAAGGTTGCACCGGCTAGCGCCAGATCGGCCCAGAGCTCTCCATCCCAGCAGGTGAGATTGCCCTCGTTAAAGCCACCAGCTTCCTCGAGCGCTTCTCTGCGAAAGAACGTTGCCTGCTGGATGATGATGCACGCTCCATACGCGAAACGTCGTAGGCACCACCTATTACTGAAGATGGGTCTCGCCAACTCACCCGATGCCCTAGCAAAGTAGCCGTTTCCAGAAATGACGTCAGCGAATGGGCGCGTCTGGAATTCGCCCGCAATCCCCCGCAAGCATCCAGGCAAGTAGAAGTCATCCGAGTTCAGATATCCGAAGATCTCCCCGGTCGCATGGCGAAACCCCTTGTTGAGACCAGCCGCGGCTCCATTGTCAGGTTCGGAACTCCAATATGCGAGTCCTTTCTCGTATCTTCTAATAATCTCGACACTGCCATCTGTCGACCCCCCGTCAATAATGATGTATTCCAGGTCTGGATAACCTTGCAGCAACACTGAGCGAATGGTTTCCTCAATAAACTGCCCTTGATTGAACGATGGCGTGACGATGCTGATCCGAGGCCACGAAGATCCGTCGAGCAATGTATCTGGAGGTTGTACGCTGGCCGCTGACCACGGCCAGCCCCTTTTCCCGCGAGGCGGAGAAGGGAGGTCATCTAGTCTCGGACAGCGCAATACGTGCTCCTCACATCTAACCGTTGACCTGAGTCCTGGACACCTGGGGTACCATGGCGGTGCCGGCAAACAGCCTGAAGCGCTCCGCGCACAGCGCCGTCAGGTCCGCGATCGAATCGTGAGGGGGCCCCAGTGCCGGCTCTCCATAGCCATTCACTGGATCAAGAGCGACCACGGCTCCGAGGTCGGCCCCGACTTCACCTCGCACCCCGCATTCTGGCGTTCCTGAACTTCGCTTTACCATCCAGCGTGACAGTGGTTCCAATGATTAGCCCGTCGAAATTGTTATTTACTAGAACCACTTGGTGTTCTTCTGACGGGTACTCAAGCGAACTGTTCTTCCCGCCCAGAGCTTTATTAGTACGGACGGCCAGCGAACCAGCGGTTCGCCGCGGACCGTCATCCACGCGATTCCGACTCGACGCGTCCACAGGGAGTAGGCTGCTCTCAAGGAAACGATGGGGCTGTCCCGGGCAATTTGCGCTCCAACAAGACCCATTAGAAGAAGGAATCTTGGCAATTCGAATTGTACCCGACCAACAGCTTCTGCCTTGATCTTGCCATTGTAAGGTAAGACCTCTAAAGGATACTCGGCAAGCCCCCAGTTTTTACTGTTTGGATGAAAGACGTTGGGTTGCTCTGGATTCCTCTTCCGGGATGTCCTACGTATGCTCCAAGGATGATAGTGCTCGAGATGATAGAAATCATAATTAACAAGTGTCCCAAGATCGACCATCAGATACTTCCGGATTAGGCGTGAAGTCATATCAACTTCCATAGCATTCACGTAGATCATGCGCTCATCGTAACCACCACACTCCTCCCATAGGTTTCGATGCAAGAGCCAGATCCCCACGGGGCCATTGTAGAACGGGTTCGGTGAACGAGTAGTCTCGATTGTTAGAATTCGATTAAATCGATGAACAAACCAACCGACGATCCAAAAAGATGGACACTGTACAGCAAACCTGTAGGGAATTCTTCGGCGGTTCGCAAACAGCAGAGCCGAATCCAGAGGAACACCTAAACCCCTCATCCCCTGATGCAGCTCAAAAAACGTCCGCAAGAATCGCGCGCCCACAAGCGTATCTTGATCTATTCGCCCTATGTACTGTCCCGTCACACGTCTGGCAGCGGCATTGAGGCCCAGCACTTCAGGAAACGGACTGTCCCGCTGCTCGGTCCGAGCAAGCTCCGGCGGGATCAGGAGAAACGAGACGATCTGGGCTGCCGCGGGGCTGAGCTGCAAGACATCCCGTAGGGGAACCTCGCTCCCCCAATCTGCAACCAGGACCTCCACTTCCTCTTCTCTTCCGAGTTCATGCACGATTTGACCAAGGTAGTTCAGGGCCGTCTCCAATCGCCAGCGGGAGTTGCCCATGTACTGGTCGTTGCGTGAACAAAGAATCAGAGATAGTACGGGTTTTTTTGGAATATTGAAAGCCTGAGAATGTGAATCTTTGTTATGCATGTTCGGCTCAGGAGCGCGCTCGAGATAGAGCAGCCGTTACCTTTCGACAAGGGGCATCAAGAAATCTGGATTGCGGGAATCAGGTACCCGTTGGGCAAGCGCTTTAAAATCAGGAGCGTCCTGCCAATCCGCCTTGGCCGAGAATATTGATACGGGTCTTGGTGAAGCCAGTTTCTGCGCCGTGTTCTTTGTGGAACTCCAAGGTCGCTGTTCTAAGAAAGCATCACGACATACATACAAAAAAGCCGCTCAAGAATGCATCAAGAAATCAATCTGTCGGGAATTTACCCAACTACCAAAGGCCCTGAGGTCAGGAGCGTTCAGCCAGTCCTCTCTCGTCGCCGCATTAATGCGAGTCTTACCAGTAGCCTTAGCATCCCTTTCGGACTCCAGGGTAAATGTTGTCAAACAGAGTGGTCGCAGAACGAAAACACCGTAAGCAAACCTCTCAGCCAACTCTCGCTGCGCAGGTGAAAGCGGTAGAAGATCCTGGATGTGGGCGAGCGCATCCAGATATCGCTCGCGAGATTCTGCGTCAATCGTGAAACCTTTACGATCATAGCGACCTGTCCCCGCAGTGAGGACAGGGATGCCAAAGCTTGCGGCCTCGATTCCGACTGTGCCGCGCACAGTCACGCAGTAGTCCATGACACTGAAGAGAGAGTAGCAGCTGATGTCACTATCAGCTTGGATAATAGAAATGTGAGGGGGGAGCTTGGCGATATGCTTACGTAGTGTCTTCAGTTCGGAAGGCTCCTCTTGAACGCCATCTCGGATCAACTTAACCACATTGGCAGGATGTACTTTGATAACCCAATTCACATGGTCATTGGTGCAGGCTATGCGAACTGTCTCTACCAACCACTCTTCATAGTCCCGAAACACGCCCTTTCCCCAAAAGAGGGTCGCATCCCACGGGATGTGTGGGAAAATGATTGCCGTCTTCTTCTTTGGGTCGAGGCCAAGGCATCTTCGTATCTCCTCTGGCTGAATCATGCGGGTATTGAACTGCGTACCTACCTGACTATACCAATCACCACTGGCATAAGCGCTGTAGACTTCCTGCCGGAGACGCTCACGATGGGATTCCATCCATTCGATGCTGCGCAACCAACGCCAGGACTCTTCTGAGAGGGATGAGGGATGCTCATCCCTATCCTCCAAAGAATAGCGCTTCAACATAAGTGTGTTGCTTTTGTGACCGGTATACCAGGTTATGGTGTCAATGCCTTCAGCCAAGCACGCATCAAAAACCTGACCATATGGTGTGTACACACTGTTATCCCCGAAAACCGATAGCTGCGGGCGAACCTTGCGAATGATTTCTCGGGCTGCAATAGCATGTGTCATCCCAGAGCCGATAATGCGCGCCAGGTATTGGCTGATTTGGGATGACTGCAAATCCAGAGAACCGACTCGAAGGCGTCGCAGCGCAGTTGAGATAACAATTCGTCCAACGCGGGCACCTGCATATTCAAAGGTCAAGAGATCTTCAAACGATTTCGGGCGGGCGACCATACCTTTATCCACGGAAAGATTGACAGGATCAGCAAAATCCTCCAAAAACAGTATCTTTGCGCTACCGATCACCTCATAGTACTTCACGAGCCACCGATCGCGTGAGGTTAAGACAACAGGAACGAAGCCAGCAAGTTCTAATCCCTTTATTAGGCCCAGTTCCACCTTGGCGCCCTCCGGAAATCCGTTACTAACTACCAATGCCGTCTTCGGTGCGTGATCGTTGCTGTCCAATTTGCACAATAGCGTGTTCCCATATTCTCGCTTGAATTTCAGGAACCCCTGGCGACATGCACGTTGATGGCGGCGGAATCGCGAATTGGTTAAGATCAGAATCCAATACTTGAGTTTCCGGGCCGCCGAAAGCAGCCTGACACGTCTCAATATGGACTTCAGGCGTTCTCTCAAACTATGCAAAGGTCAATCCTCCCTTAGCCGTGCCTTTCTCAGAATCACTCTTTTGCTTGAAAGAAGATTCCTCCGGGATGACAACTCCCGTGATCTGCCAGGTAAAACTGAAACAAAGTAACGACGTCCTCCAGCAGCACATCAACGAGATGAGTATCCAGTCTCGGTCGCAACCCTTGAGGAATATCTGGCGCGACACGAGGCTTGTCCTCACCAAACCCGTCGGCCACGTCGATCACAGGATTTTGACTGATTTCGACTCTGTTTTGATGCTTCTGCCGCCTCAGGTCAAAGCCCTTGCTCAAGTTTCAGCAACGCTTGTTCCACTTGGGGGAGGATGTCCTCATTGTCGATGTCGAAAACCGGCTCGCGGATAATGAAGGGCAAGATCTTGTATCCACACATCATACCAAGCTCTAGGATAACCCTGGGTCTGACAACATCCACGTAGCCATTCCCCAGGTACACTTCTGGCAGCCTCTGTCTAGGCATGCAGTGAGGCTCAACCATGCCCTCTACGGCAAGCAATGGCTGCAAATAGCCGCCTGCGATACGCAACATCTTATATGGAGTTTGAATTGGCCAGCTCACCGAGCGTAGCGAGTCGGCCTCAGGATGATTCAACATTTTCTGAATAGCGTCGTCAATGACCCCCACGCGCCGCACTGGTCCAGTTGGACGCAAATGCACGACCAGCTCACAGGTATAGCCTTGCTGGTCACGCAACCATTGGAGTGCGTGTCGAAATACATCGATGTCTGGCGAGAAATCCTGGGCAAACTCAGCCGGTCGCATGAACGGAACCTCAGCACCAAAACATCGCGCCACTTGCGCAATTTCTGCGTCATCTGTAGACACGATTGTGCGAGTAATGTAGCGCGACACTAGGGCTTGCTGAATGGAAAAAGCTATGAGTGGCTTCCCGGCGACCACAACCAGATTCTTTCGCGGGATGCCCTTGGACCCGCGACGCGCGGGGATAAGCGCCAGGATCTCAGGCCGGCTTGATTCGATCATCACACTGTATCCGTTATTCTGCCACCCCCCAAGCGGCCACTCCGCTGCCACCCCAATGTGTGGCCTCAGTCAGCTAAGACACGAGTAGCACGATGGTCGCTATCCCCAGCGTAGCCGCGTGTAGTATTAGGCTGTTGAGCCCGAACACACTCCGTCTACGCTCCCCTTGGACCATCGTGACCATGGGAAAGCTTCAAGGCACCCCGGCACTGGCGGAGACAGCCGTCACTGCGAGATGCTGATCTCATTCACACGCTGTCTCTTACCTGGCTGGATGTGAGTCACTCTCAGCCCCCAGCGTTTGCAGCACAATTCCCACCGCCTCGGCAACGGCCCCGTCTCCACCCGGATGCTTCAACACTTGGTGCGCCGCCATCTGGGCCTCGCTGGTCGCATCGGCTGGCGCCAGACCTAGCCCAACAATAGCAACCGCCTCAGCATCTCGCCGAGAGTCGCCAACGTAGCAGACCTGTTCCAGGGTGACCCCGAGTTCGCGACACAACTGATGAACCGCCCGGCACTTATCCTTGGCTTCTCGAAACACATGGCTGATCTCTAACCGGCGAGCAATCATCTCCACCCACGGGGATGCCTCGCCTGTCACCAGCACCACCTGCACGCCACAGTGCCGAGCTGCGAAGAGGGCATCAATATCCCGGTAGGACAGCCTTTTGAGTTCCCCCCCGGTCTCATCGAGGGTCACTTTGCCGTCCGTCAACACTCCGTCAATGTCTAGAGCCAGCACCCGAATCATACACCTATCCTCCGCAGCTTACGCATCACCGGGATTTCACTTTCATAGACTTGCTTCACGCCATCGCCCATGGCAATCTCCACAGCCCGGATGTCTCTGACCAGGCGGGCCATGCCCTGGGGTTCCACCGACGCCGCCTGATCGCTGCCCCACATAGCCCGATCCAGGGTAATATGTCGCTCCACGACACATGCGCCCAGCACGACGGCCACGAGAGTCGTGTACAGGCCGACCTCGTGCCCTGAATAGCCAATGGGCACGTCGTATCGCTCGATTAAGCGAGGGATCACCTTGAGATTGAGTTCTTGCATCTTCGATGGGTAGGTACTCGTGCAGTGTAGAAGAACAAGGTCCTCGCGTCCCAACACCTCCAAGGCGTGGTCTATTTGCTGTAGCGAACTCATCCCTGTCGAGAGGAAAATGGGTCTGTTTTTGCGCCTGTGATAGCGAAGCAGATCATCATCGGTCAGACAAGCCGACGCGATCTTGTAGCACGGTGGGCTGAATGCTTCGATGAAGTCTACTGAAGCCTCATCCCAGCACGAGGCGAACCACGTGAGGCCAAGGTTTCTGCAAACGCGATCGATCTCGGCATACTCGCTGTGACCGAATTCCAACCCCCGCTTCAGATCCCCGTTCGTGGTGCCGAAGGGGCTTTCCCTCTGGCGGGCCAGCTCGTCGGGCGTGTAGACCGCCTCAATTGTCCGTTTTTGGAACTTGACCGCATCGCAACCCGACGCAACAGCCGCGCCAATAAGCCTCTTGGCCAGCTCGAGATCTCCATTGTGGTTGATCCCAATTTCGCCGACAACGAAGGCGGGATATCCTGGGCCAACGAAACGGCCCCCGACCTGCACTGGTTGCATTGCCAATTTCCCAATTCCTTAGCCGTTCAAATGATTGATCTCCCCTGGAATCCCTTCTTAGACCGTCGATCAGACATCTCTGTTCTTCCATACCTTGCAGGATACCTTGTAAGAACCGGCTCAATCCACATCGTAAACCGTTCCAAATAGGGTCTCGCTTTGTGGGAGGGAAAATGGTGGCTAACCCACCAGAAGAACGAGGCTATAGCAGTTGTCGAAAACGGCCACTTCCAGAACGATACGCCCCAAATTCCACGCCCACCATAATAGCGTGGATAGTCTCGAGAAAACCTTGCCTTATCAAGATCCACTGCCTCTCTGAGATAAGTGCTACCGCCCTCCTTTTTTGTCAATCGGTCCAAGTGAATGACTCTTGCTCGTCCCACCTGAACAACGCGGAAGCCGAGCTGTCTAATCTTGATTGACATGATCGGATCATAGTACCCAGCCGAGTATCGTTCGTCTACACCGCCAACCGCTTCTAGGACGGATCGTTTAAATAGGTTCATGGTCAGTGTCATCCCTGCGGGCTCACAGGATTGATTTAGCCTATGCCAAAAGCGTCTGAGCTGCGGCGGGTAACCAGTTTCAGTAAGGTAAGGAAAAACGCATCCGACGTCAGGGGGCGCTAAAGACTCGAGCAGGATCTTCAGTGCTTCAGGTGGATGAGGTAAGACGTCGTTCGCCATAAGTCCAACGTATGGCTCCCAAAGAGACCTGAATCCAAGATTCCAGGCCTGTGACAAAGAGCGCTCTTTCCCAGCATGGAGGTATTTCACCTCAAGATTTGAGCAAGCATCACTCATCCACCCATTAACCTCTGGACTGCCATCTACCAACACGACACTTCCAACGACTGGGTTCTCCTTAAGCATGAACAAGGATAGCTGAGTGGTCAACGCAACTAGACGCTGATCCTTCTTCAACACAGAGTTCCAGTAATAGGCAACGGCCATACCAACCCTCTCCATCGAATCTTTGCACTCCTCGGCCCAAGTCTAGTAGCCGGCCAAGTTAAGAATTCTGTTGAATATGTCGAAGAGGATGCTTCTCCCAGTTCGCATTAAGATGCTTGATCACGCCGTACATGATCCGTTCGGGCGGCTCGGCGTTCGTGAAGACGCCCATCGACTAGGTCCGCCGGGGCCACTCCCGTACACTCCATACCGATGGGAGTTGCTTCGCAGCTCTCATCAAGGGGGTATTACTCCTCTCTCAGGGTTGCTTGGCGGGTACCCTGCAAGGATACACCCCCGTGGAATTTCAACGGAGAACTATCCGTGACCCTTTCTCGCCATCCAGAGTATCAAGAGAATCCGCGGCCATCTTATGAGAGACATCCCGCGGCATGCTTCCCGAGCAACTCTGGCCCGATGACTCCAAATCGAATACTGTCTCTTCAACTGCTTCATTGGGACGTCCCAGGCCATCTCCGTTCCGGTGGAAACAAGCATGAGCAAGAAAAGCAGGAAGTGAATTGGCCGATGCCCCAAGACTACGTTCTTAACTCTAAATCCACTTGCGTGAGCGGGTAAGATCTCTAAAGGATACTCGACAAGCCCCCAGTCTTTACTGTTTGGATGAAAGACGTTGGGTTGCTCTGGATTCCTCTTGCAGGATGTCCCGCGTACGCTCCAAGGATGATAGTGCTCGAGATGATAGAAATCATAATCAACAAGTGTCCCAAGATCGACCATCTGATACTTCCGGATTAGGCGTGAAATCATATCGACTTCCATGACATTCACGTAGATCATGCGCTCATCGTAACCACCACACTCCTCCCATAGGTTTCGATGCAAGAGCCAGATCCCCACCCCGGCATCATGGAAGGGGCGCGAAAGAGGAGCGGGCTCTATTGTCAGAAATCGCCCAAACCATTCAACAAAGCGATCCACAGTCCAGAAAGATGGACAACGGTCGGCTAACCTGTACGGAATGTGCCGGCGCATTGAGAACAGTAACACTGATTCTAGAGGTATACCAGGTTGTATAGCCCCATCATGCATCTCGAAAAATGTCCTGAGGAAGCGTTCGCCAACAAGCGTGTCCTGGTCTATTCTCCCTATGTATTGTCCCGTCACTCGTCGGGCAGCAGCGTTCAGGGCGTGGACCTGGGAGAAGGGACTGTCCCTCTGCAACTCACGAGCGATCTCCGGTGGAATCAGGAGAAACGAAACCAATTGGGCCGCCGCAGGACTGAGCTGCAAAACCTCTCGCAGGGGAATCTCGCTCCCCCAATCCACCACCAGAACCTCCACGTCCGCTTCCCTGCCTAGTTTCTGCACGTTCTGGGCAACATAGTTCAGCGCCGTCTCCAATCGCCAGCGGGAATTGCCCATATACTGGTCGTTGCGTGAACAGAGAATTATGGACAAGGCAGGTGATTTCGTTTGCTCCATGCTCAAATCTTTGGTTGTGATAGCGAACACAAATAACCTGGAACTGGCCAACGGTACTTCGTAAGCAACACAGGGCCATTATAGGTTTTGGTCTGTTGTCAATCCGCCAGCAGATGTAGCCTCCCCATGTGGATCTTATTCAGCAGAGTCTCTCCATTCCAAGCGCCACCCCGTCCTAATGGTCGATAGTCTCGTATCTTGATAATGTGCTCACGACTCAAGCAGCGCCAACAGTCTACAACGGTTCGATCGCCCAGAGCTGTCCAATCACATTTTTCAAGTTCTGGCATCGCATTGACAATGACGATCGCCTCCGACCGCTGTATGCAATCATTTCCAGACACCGCATAAGAAATCTTGTCACCCAGAATGGCTCGGGTCTGCGGAATGGCCAACGGGTCCCAGGCAATCACGTGGCGCCCTTCGGCACTTAACCAACCAGCCAAATCGATGCCGAAGGACCGCTCGACGACTGGTGTCCCCGGCTTGTAAGCCAACCCCAATAGTCCAACAGCCCCCCCCCGGCGAGTCATTTCTAGAATTTTTCGGAGCACGTATTTGCCATGTTCAGCGTTGACCTGATCAACGGCCCGAGGCAAAGTGCTCGAAACACCAACTGCATCCATCAAGACGGCCAGGGCGATGTTGTCGCGAGGCCAACACGGTCCTCCGTATGGGACTGCGCCTCTAAAGAACCGCTTACCCACGCGGTGAGCGAGGGCACTCGTGATCCTATCCACATCTGTGCCCGGTATATCTGTACACAGAGAGAACAGCATGTTGGCAAAAGACACGCGCATGCTATCATGCGAATTTGAGGCAATCTTAGTGATCTCTGCCTCCACCGGGCTCATGCGCGCCACCGGTGGATGATGATGGGTAATGACCTCATGCGCAGCCTGCACACGATCCCCCGCGTTCGTGTCAGATTCACCGATGAGTACGTAATCGGGATTTGTAAACCCCTTAACCACTTCGCCTAATGCGATAAAAGCCGGATTGTAGCAATACCCCAACGTATCGCCTATTGCGCGACCTGACATCTGCTCGAGATAAGGCATGATAATATACTCACTCGAACCGGGAAGCATCGTGCTCACAATGGCGATGACATGGTAGTCTCCCTTGTATCGAAGTGCTGAGCCAATCTGCTCACACGCCCGCCTAACATAGCGAAGAGAGAACCCGCCCATTGTATTGCTAGGCGTGGGAACAACCACAAACGTCAGGTCGGAATCGTGAACAGCCTTATCTGCATCGCACGTGGCTGTTAGGCGACTACCGAGAGATCGCACGACACGTTCCACGGCATCCGGCTCAGCAAATGCCGGCTGGCCTTGATTTATATCGTCGACCACGCGCGCATCCGCGTCCACCCCGATGACTTGGGAACCGGCATCAGCCAGACATGCCGCTAACGCGAGTCCGACCTTTCCCAAGCCAAAAACCGATACTCGCTCCATTCTCCCCCCGTTGGCTCAGGCAAGGTCCTCACAAATCGATAGCCGGTTGCACGGATACACCATCTGGCACCACGTAGATCGCGCCTGTTGACATCTGGGGACCTCGGTTGAGGAGTTGTGTCCGTTGAGGTACCTCGCGGACAATTGTGGTAGCGCCTCGCCACTCACCGAAAGGAGGTCCGGGATGTGACATTCCATCAAAAAAACGGGAACAGGCCAGAAAGGCAACGGCGAACTCACATACGTCAGTTTCCTGGAAATTCGGTTCGAATGTCTCGACATCTGGGAATGCCTGATATCAAACTCCGAGAGGTTTGTGTAGTGCCCCCTCGAAAGTCAACAGGGCTTATGCCGCCTGGGGGAGTTGGTAAAAGCGGTCATGCCAGGCGCGAGGGGTGAGATACCCCAGGGCCGAGTGTTGCCGTTCTGTATTGTAGCG
>Ga0187893_10007575_pt1 | contig 17691 bp, 23 predicted proteins | sample MA1701074metaG_FD_139574 | JGI IMG/M metagenome (GOLD analysis project Ga0187893, IMG submission 139574) | White microbial mat communities from a basaltic lava cave in the Kipuka Kanohina Cave System on the Island of Hawaii, USA - MA170107-4 metaG ... | reverse complement strand
GCGGCGTGACAAGCGCGCTCAGGCGCCCGGTTCGAGTGTCGATAGGCAGAGCGTGTCGGTGTGGAGCCAGCAGGTTGCCTCGCCGGGATGGCTGTCGCGGCGTAGCGAATGCACAGCTGCCCAGCCTCCACTCATGAAGGCTTCGTCGAGGAGCCGCGCCGTGTCGGGATCGCGCGCGCCGGTGCAGGGGAAGATGGCGATCGACGAGACGAACGTGGCCGCATAACCCTGCTCTTGCCTGACTACCTTCAACACCCACCCTGTCCGGCTGAGCCCCGTGAGGGGGAGCAGCAGCCGTCCGCGCGGGCGCAGTGTGTCTAGCCAGATCTGGCGCGGATGGGTGGCGCCCGCGTTGACGAAGATTGCATCGGCGGGCCCGGCATCATGGTCACCCCCGTCGCCGTGGAGGACCTCTACGTGAGGTAGATCCGCCAGGTTGTCGCGACTGCGGGCGGCCAGCTCGGCGTCCACGTCCAGGGCGGTGACGCGTCCGGCGGGCCCAGCCAGCTCGGCCAGAATCGCCGTATAGTAGCCGGTGCCGCAGCCGACGTGCACGACGTGATCTCCCGCCCGTGGATCGAGGGCCTCGATGAGGGAGGCCAGAAAGCCAGGCTGCCCGTTGTTCAGGAGGCGCTGCTCGTCGATGGCCACCAGTACGTCGTGATACAGGTGTCGCGGATCGGCGTCGGGCGTGGTCCAGTAGAAGCGCCCGTAGGGCTGGAAGATTCGCCAGGGCCCCGGGCCGAGGTAGCGCTCGCGAGGGACGCGCGCGAACGCCCGCAGGACGGCCGCCGACGTCAGATGCGCCGTATAGGCGAACTCCTGGGCGTAGCGCTCGCGTGCGGCTTCGACCTCGCCCATCGGGCCATCTCCTCGTACCGGTCTCCGACGACTATCCCATATCCGTTGCCGCTAGCAATCGGCTGTTCGGGCCGTCCCGGTCCGAGCTAGTCTGAGCCTGAGGACAGGCCGAACATGCACGCTTCCCAGTTCGTCGGCGCGGTCATTCTGGTGCTTGGGCTTCTCGGCGCGCCGCCCGTCGCCGAGCCGCAGTCGGCTGCCAAGGTGGCCCGGGTGGGTTTCCTCGTGGGCAGTGCGCCCGGGTCTCCCGAGGATCACGTCATCCAGTGACCCATCCCTGTGATGAGGGTGCGCGGGCCTGGGACACCTCCGCATACGCTCGGGCCGACGACCTCACGTATACTTCGCGACAGAGGCGGCACCGGGCGTGGCGGGCCCCGGAGTAACCACCTCGGCGTTTCCTAAAGGGTCCGTCAGTATCAGGAGAGGGCATGGACGATCGACCGATCCCTGGATTCCGACTGCTCGTGACGAATCCCGATCGGCTGGGAGGTAAGCCGACGATCCGTGGAACCCGCCTGTCGGCATCATTCATACTCGCGTGTCTCGCCGAAGGCATGTCGTACGAAGATATCGTGCGGGAGTATTCGGACTTCCCCCGCGATAGTATCGCCGAGGTGCTCCGCTTTGCCGCCATGGTGACCGATCGGGACGATGTGGCTGCTTGATGTCAATCTGCTCGACACGGCCTGGCAGCGGAGGCCCGTTGAGCCCGTTGCCGGGGAAATCGTCGTATGGCCGTGAGGGACGAGACCGACCGTTAGCCGGCGAGAGCGGTCGCGGCCAGCTCGTGGGCCTCGCGTTCCACCTTCTGGTTGATCTGGGCCGTCACGTCGAAGCTGCCCGTCAGCACGCCCCAGCTGGCCATCCAGTCCCACGCCCAGCGCGCCTCCGCCTCGGGGATGGGCCCGGGCTCCTTCAGCTGGATGCGGCCGAGATCGAAGTCGTCGGGGGTGAGGGCATCCACTTCGGGGTGGCCCGCCCAATCGCGCAGGAAGTAGCCCACGTAGCGCCGCTTGTCGGCGTTGATGCGCCGGACGGCCAGGGTGTCCGCGCGCAGGAACGCGGCGTACACCTCGGCGCTGACCCGCGTGTCGGCGACCCAGGTGCCATGAAAGAAGGTGGTGGAGACGAGGCGGCAGCCGGCCTTCTCGGCCACCGTGATCCACGGCTCCTGCAAGACAGTCGCCTCGAAGTCGCCTCGCATCAGACCGGCGAAGCGCTCGGCCGGGCTCGTGACCGCCGCGCAAGTGGTGATGGCCTCGCGCGGCATGGCACCTTCCAGCATCTGTAGCCCGGCGTAGGCGGTGCCATTGCCGTAATCGAGCGCCACCAGCTTGTACGCGAGCTCCTGCGGCGTGTAGACGGTGGACCTGGGCAGGACGACCAACGCCCCGCACACGATCATGGCCCGGCGACCGATCTGAAGGGCTCCGACTGCGCTGTCCGCCACCCGGCGGTTATTGCCGCACTCTCACCCCTGGAACATCGTGGCGTCGCCGCGGTCCTGAAGCTTGCCCTGGTTGGTGACGGGCTGGCGCAAGGTGCCCTCGGCGGTCGAGCGGATCTCGTTGGGGGGCAGCGCGGCGATGCGCAGATCCAATCCCTCGGCCGCGAACAGGCCTTCGTCCCGCGCCACCAGCACGTCCAGACCGTTGAACGCGAGCACCCGCTCGATGGTCATCGTCGCCATGCCGGTCTCTCCTCCGTCCGGCCATTCTAGAACCCGCCTGACGGGATCGTCAACGCGCCGATCCGAAGCGATCAGGGCGCCGGGCGGCGAAAGAGCACGAGATCGGCAATGTCCCGGAAGTCCTCCGGATTGAGCGTCCACAACGCCGCGCCGTGCGTGAGGGCGCACGCCGCGATGGCCAGATCGACCTCGCGCCCGCGCGGACGACGAAGGGCGCGGTAGAGGTTCGCGGCCAACGCCGCCTCTTCGACTCCGAACTCCACCGCCGATTCCATCGGAAAGAGCGCCGCCTGGGCCTCGAGCTCCTCGACCAGGCGGGGCCCCCGCAGCCATTCGTAGAGAACCAAGGTCGACAATGCCATCCGCTCACCGCCTTCGGCCACGGCCCGAACGGCAGTCGCCGATGGTCGGCGGCCGGTCAGAGCGTCGACGACGAGCGACGTGTCGAGATGAATCATGCCACGGGGTGCCGGCGGCCCCCCTGGCGGCGCGCCGCGCGGATGGCCCGCAGCTCGGCCTCCACCTGGGCCGGCGGGCGCGAGGGAATCTTCGGGACGAGCGTGTCGAAGGCGCGAAGAAACCTGAGCCGCTCTTGCTCGCTGAGCTTGCCGACGCGGGAGGCGTATTCCTGGATGGCGGCCCTGACCACCTGGCTCTGGGGCTGGCCGACCCGGGCGGCCGTGCGGCGGAGCTGACGGACGGTGAGATCATCGAGGGTGAACGTCACTTTCACCATATCGATACCATACCACCATACTCACGGGAGGAGATCAGAGCGACGCTCGCGGGCGGGGCCCCGGTGGCAAGCCCCCTTAGCGCGATACCTCGAGAGGCGTTTCTCGACCCTGAACTCCCCATCACGGACGAGGTGTGGGCGGCGGCCGGCGCCCTCGCGCGCCGGTGCCGCAAGGCCGGGAGAACGGCGCCGGCCATCGACGTCCTCATTGCCGCGTGCGCACGACATCACGGCCTGGATGTGGAGCACGCCGACAGTCACTTCGACTTCCTCATGACGCTGTAGGCGGCCTGACCCTGTCGACGCACCGTTTCCTCAGCAACGCGGCGGCCTCACTCACATTGCGATGACTGTCACGCCGGGATGACCGGCGAGGAGGGCGCGCAGTTCGTCGGCGTCCCTGGTGAGCACGTCGGCCGCCGCGGTGACCGCCTCCGCGGCAACGAGGGCATCCACGGTGTTGGTGCCTCGGGTCCGACCGAGCAACGCGCCGGCGAGGCGGGCGGTCGGCTCCTCGGTCGGCATCACATCGACCGCGTTCCGAACACGGTAGATGGGGGCGTCCCGAGGACCGCCGCGCAGCGTTTCTGCCAGTACGGCAACCGGGATCCGGATGTCGAGCGCGAGCTCGAGGGCGCGGGTCAGCAGGGCCCGGGCGCGCACGTCGCCGCGCGACCAGGCGATGACGGCCCCGGAGTCGAGGATCAGGCGCTGCGCCGGGGCTTGCGCTTCGCGGCGTTGCGTACGGGCCATGCTCCGCGTGCGCGGTCCAGCTCCTCTGCCGGCACGGGGCCGAACTCGGCGTCCATCTCGGCGAGCACGGCCCGGAGCCGCTCGTGCTGCAGTTTGATGCGCAGGGCCTCGTTGACGAGGGCCGAGAGGCCACGGTGCCCCGCCACCCGGCGGGCCCTGGCCACCAACCCGGCGTCAAGACTCAAGGAGACCTTTTCCACCGGCATCAGCGCAAATCCCGCTGAATCCTACCATAGGATGGACAGTCTATCTGGTAGTAGTATGACCGGACGTCGGGTATCACTCCAGCGCCACCATCTCGGCTTCCGCCTGCTCCCGCCAGAACCGCATGTCCATCTCGCGGTACATCGTTGCCGCCGTGCTGAGGTGCTGCTGCGCCTGCTCGCGCCCGCTCGTACGCTCATACAGCCATGATGCCGTCGCCCATGACCTGATTCACCGTACCCTCGTAGTGGTGGACGGCTTCCATCATGCGTTCCAGGACGGGATCCAGGAGCTTGCGGGCCTCCTCGGGGTCGCGGTCGGCCAGTAGCTCCATGGAGCCTTTGAGATCGGCGAAGACACGGTGACCTGCTTGCGCTCGCTTTCCAGAGCCGCCTTGGAGGTGAGGATCTTCTCGGCGAGGTGCTTGGGGGTGTAGGACTCGGGAGAAGTGAACCGTGGCCCGGCCGCGGCCGGCGAAGCGGTCACGGCAGCACCGCATCCCCCGCAGAACTTCACGCCCGGCTCGTTCGAGAACCCGCAGGCCGAACAGGCGAGGGCCAACGGCGAGCCGCACTCGGCACAGAACCGGCGCCCGGCGCTGTTGACAGTCCCACAGCGGGAGCAGTTCATGCCCTCTCGCTCACTCCTGCAATCAATGACCCCTCGACCGTCTCGTCCGCCCACGACCCGTGTCGGACTCGGGCGCGCCGAATCGCACCTGGGCAGCGCTCCTTACGCGTCGGCCGGAAGAATCCGAAATCGCCTCCGGTCGAGGGTCCGCAGAGCGCGGAAGTGTCGCTCGTCGAGGGTCAACACATCCCTGACCCCATGTCGGGCGGCGAGGACCACGATGGAGGCATCCGCCAGCCCGATGTCGAGATCCCCGTAGCGGACGATGACATCGAGAGCCGCCGCCACGTCGCGGGTCGAGAACGGTTCGAGCACATACGCCCCCCGGGCCACCTCATCGAGAAGCATGCGCTGAGCCGCCGTCCCGACCCGCACCGACAGGAGGTAGTCGAGCTCGGCCAGAATGAATGGTGATAGCAGGAGCTCCCCCTCCGCTCCCCCGATGGCGGCCACGCACCGGGCGTGTTGCCGCTGGCTCTCGTCGATGGCCGACAGGAGCCCACTGGTGTCGAGCAGGATCACCGCGCGCCGAACCCCTTGAGGGCCTGGTCAACACGCTCGGCCAGCCCGCGCCGGCCGCTCCGGAACAGGGGCATCCGGGGACGGGGGGCCGCACCGGTGAGGGCGCGCACCGCCTCCCGGATCAGCTCCGCCTCGCTGCACCCGCGACTGGTCGCCGCCTGCTCGAGCGCCCGCTTGAGATCATCGGGCAAGTACACCGTGGTCTTCTGCATGCCATACATGCTACCATACGCGGCGCCGGTCCTGCTGCGAGCCGACCGCGTGATCAACTGATCGGGGGTGGCTCGACCGTACCGCTCTCAGTACTCTGGTGGCCGTTCATCACAAGCCCGCTACCCGACGACGGCCTGGCGGGGCGCGCGGCCGAGCAGCAGGCGCGCCACCACGTAGCCGGCCAGCACCAGCGCGGTTTGGAGAAGAGCGAGCACGGAGGCCGCTTCCTGGCGGCCGGTGACGGTCCAGAAGAAGATGTCCACCGACAGCACGCGCGTCCCCGGCCCCGCGAACAGCACGGCCAGGTCCAGCACCCGCACCGCGATGACGAACAGGAGGATCCACGCCCCCAGCACGGCGGGCCGCAGGAGCGGGATCCAGATGCGCAGGAACGTGCGCAGCCACGAGGCCCCGTGAATGCGCGCCGACTCTTCCAGCTCGGCGCCGATCTGGACCATGGTGGCTGTGAAGAAGCGTGAGCCCACGGGCAGCCCGCGCGCCACGAACACGAGGATAAGCAACCACAGGCTGCCGTAGATCGGCAACCACACGAAGGCCCACAGAAAGCCGAGGGCCATGACCAGGCCCGGCACCGCCCACGGCACCCAGGCCACCAGGTCCAGGACCTTGCGCCCGCGCCAGGTCGTCCGGGTGACCACGTAGGAGATCAACGCGGACGCGATCACGCCGATGGTCGCCGCCGCCACCCCCACCAGCAGGGTGTTCTTGATCGAGGTGATCACCGCCGAGCGCGCGAGGGCATCTCGCCAGTGCTGGGTCGTCAGGAGATCCCAGCTGAGAAATCCGCTGAGCTGCATGAAGGAGTTCAGGAGCAGGACCACGAAGGGCAGCGCCCCGAAGACGAGGAAGAAGCCCACGATGACGGCGAACGGGATCCAGCGCCACCCTCCGAGGTCGAGCGGGCGCGCCCGATAGCCGCGACCCGACACGGTCGTGTAGGCGCGGCCGCCCAGGATCTTCCACTGCGCCACGATGAGGCTCAGGGTCAGCACCAGCAGCAGCACGGCCAGCACCATGGCCGGCCCGAAGCGGGCCACGTGGCCGCCGTAGGCGAGGTCGTAGATCTTGGTGGTGAACACGAAGATCTTCGCCGGCGTCCCCAACAGCTGAGGAATCTCGAACGACTCCATGGCCACCACGAACGACAGGATGCCCGAGGCCAGGATGGCCGGCAGCAGCAGGGGCAGATTGATGCGCCAGATCGTCCGCCAGCCGCCGGCCCCCGCGACGCGGGCGGCCTCCTCCAGGGTGGCGTCCATGGCCTGGAAGGCGGGGTAGACGAACAGGAACAGCACCGGCGCCGAGCGCACCGCGCCGAGCACGATCAGCCCCGCGTACGAGTAGACGTTGATGTCGACGACGCTCTCCACGCCCGGGATGAGCGCGCGCAGCCACTGGTTGAGCAGCCCCACGTTCGGTGCCCCCAGGAGCATCCAGGCCAAGACCCACGGCAGTTCCGGGAGAAAGAACATGAACACCAGCAGCCCCTCCAGGAGCCGCTTGCCCGGCGTGGTGGTCCGGGCCACGATCCACGCGAAGATCGTGGCCAGGACGAGCGCCAGGAGCGTGCGGGGCAGCGCGATCAGGATCGTGGTGACGAACACCCTAAAGGTTCCGGTGTCCGTCAGGACGAGCCGCCAGTTCTCGAGGGTGAGCGGTCCGGCCTGGCCCGGGGCCACCTCCTTCACGCTTCCGTAGAGGACCATGCCGAGCGGATACACGACCATGCAGGCGGTGAGGGCCAGCAATCCGAGGGGCAGCAGGTTCTCCCGGCGAAGCCATCGCCGCGCCCGTGCCGCGACCACCGGCGGCGTCACGCGCCCGATCAGGACGTCGCGCGTGGCCATGCGCGCGCCTCCTACTTCAGGCCGTACTCCTTCAGGTAAGGGGCGGCCTTGGCCGACCACTCGAAGAAGAGCTTCGAGCCAAACTCGAACGTATCGGGGTTGTTGGGGAACGGCTTCGCCGTCGTGAAGTGAGCCAGCTCGGGCACGGCCGGCTTGACGTCCTTGCGGATGAAGGCGCCGCCGGCGTCGTCGGCGGCCAGCTGCTGGGCCGACTTGGTCAGCAGATAGTTCATGAAAACCTTGGCCGCGTTCGGATGCGGTGCCCCCTGCAGCAGGTTCATGCCGCCGAGGAGGAGCATCACTCCATCTTCGGGCACGATGAGCCGGAACGTGTGGGGCTTGGGCAGCTTCCACACGTCGGCGGCCAGCCCCTGGGTGGCGTGCACGTAGATGCCGTACTCGCCGCGGGCGATCTGCTTGGGCGCCTCGGGCTCGGTGCGCGTGAGCGCCTTCACGTTGCCGACCACCTTTCGCAGGTGCTCATCACCGTACGCCCTCCACGCGTAGGCGGCCCAGCGTGAGCCGGGCGAGGGGCCGATCGGCTCGGAGAGCAGGATCAATCCCTTGAACTTTGGGTTCTCGAGGTCCTTGTAGCTGCGCGGCCCCACCTCAGGAGGCGCCAGCTTGTTGTTGGCGATCAGGAAGTAGCCGCCCGCCGAGAAGTGCAAGGTGTGGCCGTGGCCCGCCTTCACGTCTACCGCGGGGTCGACGATCCACTCCACGCCGGGCTCCTGCAGCGCGGGCAGGGTCCCGAACGGCTGGTCGAGGCCACGGGCGGCCAGGCGCCGATTCTCGGGGCTCCCCGAGGACCGCACATCGATGCTCGGCTTGCCCGCGGCGCGCTCGGCATTCCAGCGTGCCTCGAAGTCGCCCGTGCGTCCGGGCACCACCTCGACCCGGATGCCGTAGAGCCGTTCGAACTCGGCGATCTGCTTGTCGGCGGCCGTACCGGGAGCGGCAAAGGGCGACCAGACGACCACGCCTTCCTTCTTGCCGGCGGCCAGCACGTCGTTCCACGTCATCTGGGGGGCCGCGCCGCCCGTCTGGGCCAGCGACTGCGCCCCGAGCGCCAGGGCCAGCGAGAGCGCCAGCCCGACCGACACGAGCGAGCCTGTCCGTGACTTCATCGTCACCTCCTCCACGCCCGGATGGCGTGGGCGGGAATGTGCAGCCGTACCGGTACTCCCTTGCTCAGGCGCTCGGTCACCACGCCGAAGGCGCGGATCCGCGCGGCGCCGATCTTGACGATGTACTCCACACGCTCGCCGAGGTACACGGTGGACTGGATCACGCCGTGCCAGGGGCCGTCGAGGGAGGCCGGACCCACCTCGACGTCGGTCGGCCGAAAGGCCAGCACCACGGCGTCCCCGTGCTGCCAGGCCGCGTCCGCGGGCAGGGGGACCTCGGCGCCGTCGATGTCCTCCAGACGGGCGACGCAGGCGCCGTCCGCCCCGTGGCCGATCCGCGCGTTGACGTGATTGACTTGCCCCAGAAAGTCCATGATGAAGCGCGTGCGCGGGCGTTCGTAGACCTCCTGCGGCTCGCCGTCCTGGGCGATGCGCCCGGCGTTCATCACCAGCACTCGATCGGAGAGGATCATGGCCTCCGTCTGGTCGTGGGTGACGAAGAGCGTGGTGACACCCACGCGGGCCTGCACGTCCTTCAGCTCCAGGCGCATCTCCTCGCGCAGGCGGGCATCGAGATTGGAGAAGGGCTCGTCGAGCAGCAGCACATCGGGGTTGGCCACCAGCGCCCGCCCGAGGGCCACCCGCTGCTGCTGACCGCCGGAGAGGAGGGGCGCCGGGCGATCCTCGAAGCCCTCCAGGCCCAGGCTCCCGAGCGTGGCCATGACCCGCTCACGGATTTCCCGCGCGGGCACGCGCTGGGCGCGGAGAGGGAAGGCGATGTTCTCGAACACGGTCATGTGCGGCCAGATGGCGTAGCTCTGAAACACCATGCCCATCCGCCGCTTCTCGGGGGGAAGAAAGACGCCGCGGGCGGCCGAGGTCAGAAGCCGCGTGCCCACGTAGACCTCGCCCGCGTCGGGCGTCTCGAGGCCAGCCACGAGGCGCAAGGTGGTCGTCTTGCCGCAGCCGCTCGGCCCGAGCAAGGACACGATCGATCCCGCCGCCACGTCGAAGCTGACGTCGTCGACCGCGCGGACCTTGCCGAACGCCTTGGCGAGGCCCACCACCCGAATGTCCTCCATGGGTTCCTCCGAATGTCTCAGCGCCGCGCGCGTCCGATGGAGTGCCCAGACCATACGGGCCCCGCCGCGCGCCGTCAAGGCGCGAGCCCCGCTAACAACAGGCGCGAGCCCCGCCCGAGGACGGTCAGGCGGGCCTGAAGGACATGACGCGGGTAACCCGGGCCGCCGTGCGGAGCGCGCGATCGCGGGTGGCGATCGGAAGACGCATGCGAAGCGCGAGCGAGAGGTACGCGGCGTCGTAGGCCGACAGCCGGTGCGCGCGCGCCAGGGCCTGGACTTCCGCAGCCTCCGGCGCGAATGGACTGACGGTGATGGGAAGCCCCCTCAGAAGCTCCAGGAACCGTTGCCCGTCCTCGTGGGTGAGGCGCCCTCGCCGCTCGCTGGCCACCAGAACGTTGGCGACTTCGAGCGACCACAGGCTCGGCATAATGGCCCTGTCGCTGGACAGCGCGGCCAAGACCGCATCGCTGTAGCGGTCCCCTTCGTCCTCGAAGCACCACCCCATCGTCACCGAGCAGTCGAGAACGAAGCGCGTCACCGCCGTCCCTGCTCGATCAGCGACCGGAGCGGGGCATGCCCCCGCCGGCGTCCCTTCCGGAACGCGCGCAAGCTCGCGATGACCTCAGCCACCGGCCGGGCTGCCGCCGCCACGGGAACCAGCATGGCGACCGGCTTGCCATGCCGGGTGATGGTCACGTGGGTGCCCCGCCCGACCTGATCAAGCAGCCTCGGCAGCTGCGTCTTGGCCTCGTAGACCCCAACCCGTGCCATCGCCACCTCCCGGTAAGACCAGAATGATTCCAGGGTTAGACCATAATAGCTCTCCGGGAGCTTCGTCTGACGAAACTGATATCATTCAGGCCCGGAACCCGGGCGCCGCGAAGGTGGGGTTCGTCCCCACGGCGGTCGACAACATGTCGCCGGGGCGCCCTTCATCCTGGGTCTGCAGGCGATCCCCGTCGTCTCGTCGGTCACGGTCAACTCCATCATCGCGGTGGAGGGAAACGGACCGGTCGAGCAGGGAGACGATGGCGTGGTGAAGTACGACAGCGCTCACCTCGACGGCGTGGAGTCGGAGCTGATCGTCCAGTCGGGCCATTCCACGCAGGGCAATCCGCACACCATCGAGGAGGTACGGCGGATCCTGCGCCTGCACGCGGGCCTGAAGTAGCGACGGCCCCTCATCGCTCGCGCCAGAAATTGGGATACAGCAGCGACATGCCAAAGGTGATTCCGTATCGTGGCGCGGGTCCGTCGTGCGAGATGTTCCAGAAGGGCTCGACGAAGAGGTTCACGTCCTGCCGCCCGATTCTGAAGACCCGTCCCACGCCGAGGTCGAGGGGCAGGACCTGCTTGCCGCTCTTCCAGTTGAAGATCATCTGAGGCTGCGATCGGATGAACCAGCCGCGGCCAAGCTGATAGACCGCGAAGGGTGTGAGAAACAGGGCGTTCACCGCAGGCCGGTCAGGATCGCCGGCAAAGGAAATCGGGTTCTGGGCGAGCACGCCCACCAGCCAGTTCTCCGGCGCGATCGCGATCGCGGCCGCCGGTCCCGCTTGCCATTTGCCCTGACCGGTCTGGGGCGTGCTCGCCGTCGGAAATACGAGGGTCCCCCCCACGCCCCACAACACCCCCTGCCCGGCCTCGAGGACGGCGATGTTGGCCAGACGCAGGTCGCCCAGCCCCGTCAGGCCGCCCGGTAGGGTGACGGCGACGGGCAGCGTCAGGAGCGAGAGCTGCGGGAAGGGCAGCAGGCGAAATTCCGGGAGGGGCATGGTCACGGCGATCGTGAACGTGTTGCCCTGACCATTTAGCCCCTCGAACTGCGGTGCATAGCTATCTTGAAGTCGGACCTGCAGGATGCTTGATATGGGCGCGTTGGCCTGCTTGACGAGGTTCGATGCTTCGGTGGTATCCGGATCGCTGCCGCCAGACCGCGCGTCGCTGGCGCCGGCCGCGACGCCCAGCAGAGCCCCGAGCATCACGGCGGCCACTCTGCAGAGCCGCCACGCCTTGCGCGGCGGCCGACCTTCTCGCGCCTCCTTCACGCGGCCACCGTCGATGTTCATGCGTCCACCCCTCACTTCACCGCGATCGTGACCTTCTCGATCTTGCCGGTGAAGCGGTTGTCGCCTTCCTTGTAGGCGTCGGTGACGTTCGTCGCTTCGTCCACGCCGACGTCCGCCCCCTCGTCGCCCGAGAAGACCAAGGGGACGGTGCGCGCGATGCGGCCCTCCGCCACCTTGTTGCCGTTGACCGAGAGGGTAGCCGTGGCGCCCTTGCCGAGCCCGCCCCCGTCATAGGCGAAATCGAGCCGGATCGTCGCCTTGCCTGGCGCCACGGGCTCGGCCGCGGCCACCTCGTAGCGCTCGCGCCCGATCCAGTTGTACGCGTACCCCGGCTTGCCGTCCTTGAAGTAGAGGCTCCAGCCCGCGAAGCGCCCGGCCTGCGCGATGACCACGCCGTTCGCGCCTCCGGCCGGGATCGCGACCTCGGCGGTGATGGCATGCGAGCGGTTCTTCACGTTGATGAAGGCGTTCTCCATCATGCCGGTCATGCCCTCGTACACCGTGAGCGAGGTGCGGCCGTCCATGAGATCGGGCCGCCCCGCCAGGCGGGCATTGAACCGCTCGATGCTGCGATCGTCGATGGGCAGCACGCCGTACTTGATGGCCTCCTTCATGAACAGCGCCTGCATCGCCTTCAACTTCTGCGGGTTCTTGGCGGCCAGATCGTGCGCCAGGCTGAAGTCCCGGCGCGTGTCGTAGAGTTCCCATCGGTCCTGGGCCAAGGGGGCGCGGGGCTCGGCCTCCCAGGGCGCTCGGTGAACGGTGCCGGCGAGCCACCCGTCGTGGTAGATGGCGCGGTTGCCGCCGATCTCGAAGTACTGGGTGAGGTGGCGGTCCTTCGCCCTGGCGTTGTCGAACGTGTAGGCCAGGCTCACTCCCTCGAACGGTTTCTGCCGGGTGCCGTTGACCACCTTCGGGAACGGCAGCCCCGCCACCTCCAGCACCGTGGGCGCGATGTCCACCACGTGATGCCACTGCGCGCGCAGCTCGCCCTTGGCCTTGATGCCCTTCGGCCAGTGGATCACCATGCCGTTGCGCGTGCCGCCGTAGCTCGAGGCCACCTGCTTGGCCCACGAGAAGGGCGTGTTCCCTGCGATGGCCCAGCCGACGGCGTAGTGCGGGTAGGTCGTCGGGTCGCCCCACCGGTCGAGGTAGCGAAGCCCGTCGGCGAGCTGCTCGGGGATGCCGTTGAAGAAGGAGGTCTCGTTGAAGAGGCCGGTCATGCCCCCCTCGGCGCTGGCACCGTTGTCCCCGGCGATGTAGATGAACAGCGTATTGTCCATGGCCCCCAGGTCCCCGATCGCCCGCGCGAGCCGCCCGATCTCGTGATCGGTGTGCTCCCCGAAGGCCGCGAAGACCTCCATCTGGCGGGCGAAGAGCCGCTTCTCGTCGGCCGAGAGCGTGTCCCAGTCTTTGATGGCCGGCGGCTTGGGGGCGAGCGTCGTGCCCGACGGCACCACACCGAGCTTGAGCTGCCGGGCCAGCGTCTCTGCGCGGTACTGGTCCCAGCCCGCGTCGAACTTGCCCTTGTACTTCGCGATCCACTCTGTTGGCACGTGGTGCGGGGCATGCGTCGCCCCCGGGGCGAAATAGACGAAGAAGGGCCGGTCCGGCCTGAGCGACCGCTGCGCCCTCACCCAGGCGATCGCCTGGTTCGTCATGTCGGTGGTGAAGTGATAGGTGGGATCGCGCGGAGGCTCCACCTTGAGCAGCCCGTCGTAGATCAGCGGCGCCCACTGGTTCGTTTCCCCCCCGATGAAGCCGTAGAACTTGTCGAAGCCCTGGCGGGTCGGCCAGCGATCGAACGGCCCCGACACGCTCACCTCCCAGGGTGCCGTCTCGTGCCACTTGCCGAAGGCGGCGGTGCTGTAGCCGTTCAACCGCAGCATCTCGGCCAGCGGCGCCACGGAGTTGGGAATCCGGCCCTGGTTGCCGGGGAACGCGGTGGCAATCTCCATGACCGAGCCGGCGTTGGCGGAGTGGTGGTTGCGTCCGTACTTAAGGGCGACCCGGGTGGGCGAGCAGAGGGCCGTGGTGTGGAACTGGTTGTAGCGCAGCCCGCCCGCCGCCAGCTGGTCCAGGGTCGGCGTGGCGACGCCGCCGCCGAAGGTGCTGGGTTGCCCGAAGCCGATGTCGTCGATCAGGACGATCACCACGTTGGGCGCCCCCGTGGGTGCCTTGACCTCGAACCGCGGCGGGGGCGTGGCCTTGCGGGCGTCGAGCTCCCTGATGGCGGGGAACGGCGGCTCGGGAATCGGCAGGAACGTACGGTCGGCCGGCGCGGCCGCCCGAGCGGCTGACGCGCCTTGCGCGGCGGCCGGCGCCGGCGAGCCGGCCGCCACCAGGGCGGCGAGCGCGAGCCCCATGGACAAGATCGCAGTGCAGTTCATCGTTTTCCCCTTCGCACCAGTTCTCGTACAACAGACACCAGATTGCTTCTTTGGATCGCTGCGCGCAAATAGGTTGTCGCTTGAGGCACTGCTCAAGAACCCCTTAGGCATCCGGGCCGTCCCCCCGACGCTGAGGCGAGCCTCGTTTAGATCGACATTGAGTCGGAAAAGTGAGGTACCCTCCCGTCGAAGGTGGAGCCGCTGAGAGCGGGTGGGCGAGGCCGAGCGGAACGAAACAGCCAGGGCTGGCGAGCGGACGTTCTTCGGGGGCGCAGGCCGTGAATCCAGGCGCATCCGCCCAGCAGCGGTCGTGGCGCGTTAACCTGCCGTCGTCGATCGATCGCCTGGCGGACACGAGCGGCTTCGTGGCCATCCTGGACGCAGCGCCGGCGAACGTGCCGAAGGCAGGCCGCGCTCCGGGAGCATCTCGCGCGCATCCAGCGCCCGGCAGGCCCTGGTACCTGCCCGCCGCCGAGCTGGGTCGCAGTGGGCCACGACTTCTTCGACAGCTATGCCGCGAATGTCCGCATGTCCTGCCTCAGTTGAAACTGGAGTCCCTCACCCTGCCGGAATGTAATCATCCGGAGGACAGGAGGAGGGACGACGCATGGGGAGCAAGCGAGCACGGCGGTACCGACAGCACAGCGCCGCGGACAAGGTGGCGATCCTGAGGAAGGTTCTGTTGGAGGGGCAGGCGGTGTCGGCGGTATGCGAGGAGCACGACATGAGCCCCGCCCTGTTCTACACCTGGCAGAAGCAGTTCTTCGAGAACGGGGCCGCGGCGTTCGCGAAGGACACCAGCACCGAGCAGCGGGCCCTGGAGCGGAAGGTGGAGGAACTGCGCCAGCGGCTGACGCAGAAGGACCGGGTCATCGCCAAGGTGACCGAGGAGTTCGTGAAGACAAAAAAAGAACTTGGGGAACTCTGAGCGGCGGGTGGGTTCCCCATGACACGCGCGACGCCGTGGTCGATTTCGTGACGACGTGGAGCACCGAGACGGCGCTGCCGGCCACCCGGCTGGTCGGCTGGCTCGAGCTCGGCGCCAGCAAGTACTTCGCCTGGAAGCAGCGCTATGGAAAGGTGAACGAGCACAACACCTGGGTCCCGCGGGATCACTGGCTGGAGCGGTGGGAGCAGCAGGCGATCGTGGCCTTCGCCCGGGCGCATCCGCGGGAGGGCTATCGGCGCCTGACGTTCATGATGCTCGACGCGGATGTGGTCGCCGTGAGCCCGGCCTCGGTGTATCGCGTGCTGAGCAAGGCCGGCCTGCTTCAGCCCTGGAACGCGACGGCCAGCAAGAAGGGCACCGGGTTCGTCCAGCCTCTGGCCCCGCATGAGCACTGGCACACCGATGTCTCGTACCTGAACATCTGCGGGACGTCCTACTACTTGTGCAGCGTGCTGGATGGGTGCAGCCGCGCGAACCTGCACTGGGACATCCGCGAGTCGATGACCGAGCCCGAGGTCGAGCTGGTGCTGCAGAAGGCCAAGGAGAAATATCCCGGGATGACGCCCGGGCTGATCAGTGACAACGGCCCGCAGTTCATCGCCCGGGACTTCAAGCAGTTCGTCCGCCTGAGTGGCATGGACCACGTCCGTACGTCGCCGTACTATCCACAGTCGAACGGGAAGATCGAGCGGTGGCACGGCTCGCCGAAAGCCGAGGCGGTGCGCCCGAAGACACCGCTGAACTTGGAGGACGCGCGGCGGGTGGTCGGCACCTTCGTGGAGGAGTACAACACCCGGCGGCTGCACAGCGCGATCGGGTACGTGACCCCGCACGATCGCCTGGTCGGCCGGCACACCGAGATCTGGGAGGCACGCGATCGCAAACTCGAGGCCGCCCGTATCCGTCGCGCCGAGCGACGGGACCAGGCGCGAGGCCTCGCGACGCTCGAACCAATTCGGTCATGACCGGGACTCCAGTTCACGCTGAACCAGGACACGCAAGGTCACGCCCGCCGACGTGCGGCGCGTGGCCAAAGCAGTATCTCGGCATGCTACGGACGATCATCGTCCAGCCGCCGTGAAGTGCACGCGCTGCTTTCTCACCGACCCTGTACGGGCTGTCTTCCGCCGTCGCCGGGAAGACGAGGGAGATGTCGACAATGTCGACGATGCGGACGCAGAGAAGACGAGTTGTCGTGGAGTTCTCGTGGGCAGGCCGGGCCATCGTGCTGGCGTGCGCGCTTGTCAGTGTGGGCTGCGCGTCGTCAGTCGCGTTTAAGGTGCCACGGGCCGGAGCCGACATACCCTGCCTGGTGCAGGTGCCTGACCGCGACCTTCTGGTGGGCGTGGCCATGTCGGGCGGAGGCAGTCGGGCAGCCCTCTTCGGGGCGGCCGGCCTGGAGGAGCTCGCGAAGATCCCCACCCCAAGCGGGAGTTCGGTACTGGAGCAAGTCTCCTATATCTCCAGCGTCTCGGGCGGCAGCATCGCGTCCAGCTACTACGTCCTCAACAAGCCTTCGCGGGAGGTGGCGGGCCTTGCGCCCGATGGCTCGATGTCGGCGGAGTACCGGGCGTTCTTCGAGCGCTACCGGAGCCTTCTCAGCCAGGATTTCGAGACCCCGCTGATCTGGCGCCAACTAGGTTCGTTTCGCTGGCTCAACTCGGCCCTGGCTGCGCGCTCCCTGTCCGAGATTCTCGCCGAGAAGCTGTACGGGGACGCGAGAATACAGGACATCAGCCAGCGGGAAGCGCGGCAGGACAGCCCCGGGTTGATCATCAATACCACGCTCTACAACAACGGCCGTCGGCTCGCCATCACCACGCTGCCGCCGGAAGCGCTGCGCTACGACTTCTTTGAGGACTTCCGAGAGTCGCTGGCACGACGGGGACTGCCGGCCCGCATTCCGCCAACTCTCGAGAAGCGCTGGGCGACGCTCCTGCCGATGAGCACTCTCGATATCCACATGGACCCGTGCCGGATCCGCGTGAACGGGGCCGTCACCGCCTCCGCCTCCTTTCCCCCCGTGATCGGACCCATCACCCTGCAGGTCGCTGGAGAGGAGACGTACTGGCACGCCGGCGATGGCGGCCTCTACGAGAACTCAGGCTTCGAGTCGCTGGTCTTCCTCTTCTTGAAGCGGCTGCAGGAGAAGAAGACGCGGCGAGCCCTCATCCTCGCCTTCGACAGCTCATTCCCCTTCTCGGTGGGTGACCGACAACTCAGTCGGCGCGCGGAGCCCTTTTCGCTCCTCACCTTCGACTTCTCCCGGGTTCCGAGCATCATGGAAGAACGGGCCAGCACGTACCAGGCGTTGTTCTTCCGCAGCCTGCAGATCGAGGGCGTCTTCCCGGACTCCAACACTATCCAGGTGATCCCGCTTCGCCACCTCGATGCAAAGTGGAAGGACGATCTGAGCGATCTGCCCCCGGCGTGCCGCGACGACAAGGGGCTGCGCTCGCCGGAGGCGGTGATGCCTCGGTGGACACCCCAAATCCGGCCATAGATGGACAGGGCAAAACCGGCCAAAGGAGCGGGCGCTCAAGGCCGAATGTGTTGTAGCGCGTTCCTGACGGGACCACAAGCTCGATGATGAT
>Ga0187893_10007574_pt1 | contig 17698 bp, 16 predicted proteins | sample MA1701074metaG_FD_139574 | JGI IMG/M metagenome (GOLD analysis project Ga0187893, IMG submission 139574) | White microbial mat communities from a basaltic lava cave in the Kipuka Kanohina Cave System on the Island of Hawaii, USA - MA170107-4 metaG ... | reverse complement strand
GGGCGCCCAGCAACGCACCGAGGCGGCGGCGGTGTTCAACCTGGTGCGCAGCGTATGGAGCAGCGTCGGCGTCTCGGTGATGGTGACGCTGTACGTGCGCGAGAGCAGCATGGGCCGCGCGCGGCTGGTCGAGCACGTCACGCCCTACAGCGACGCCTTGCGCACCGTCGATCCGGCGAGCGGCCTCGACCTCGGCACCGAGCACGGTCTGGCGCTGATCGAGCACCAGGTCGAGCTGCAGGCGGCGATGCTGGGCTACGGCGCGGTGTTCCTGCTCCTCGCCGTCGTCGCCGGCGCCGCGTTGCCGCTGCTGCTGGCGATCGGGCGGCACCGCGTCAAGCGCGCCGACCCCGAAGCGCTGGTGATCGGCGAGTAGCGGCGGCTGGTGCGCCTGGCGGCGTGCGATACTTGCTCAGAGCTTCATCAGCATGAATCCTCCGACGGAGCCGCGCAAAGATGACCCGTACCGAGCCGAACATCCGTCCCCGCCGCAGCCTGCTGTTCGTGCCCGCATTGCGGCCGGACCGCTTCGCCAAGGCGCTCGCCACGGGCGCCGACATCGTGTGCGTGGACATGGAGGACGCGGTCGCGCTGCCGCGCAAGGACGAGGGGCGGGCGCTGGCGCTGCCCCTGTTCCGCGACGCGGGCCATCCGCAGGTGGAGAAGATGGCGCGCATCAACGCCCTGGCCACGTTGCACGGTCTGAAGGACCTGCAGGCGTTGATCGAGATGGAAGCGCCGCCGCCGGCCATCATGATCCCGAAAGTCAAGTCGGCCGCGGAGATCCAGCTGATCGAGGCGCTGTTGTCCGGCGGGGCGGCGCGCGCGATCCGCTTCTGCGTGATCATCGAGACCAACCAGGGCCTGGAGCACGCGCTCGCGATCGCGCAGGCGAGCCCGCGCATCGATTCGATGATCCTGGGCGCGGTGGACATGTCCGCGGAGCTGCGCTGCCAGAAGGCGTGGGAGCCGCTGCTCTACACGCGCTCGCGCCTGGTGCACGCCGCCGCCAGCGCCGGCATCGATCTGCTCGACGTGCCTTATCTCAATCTCGACGACCCGCAGGGGCTGCGCGCCGAAGCACAGGCCTGCCAGCGCCTGGGCTTCACCGGCAAGGCCGCGATCCATCCCGACCAGGTCCCGATCGTCAACGCCGCGTTCACGCCCGACGCGGGCACCATCGAAAAGGCGCGCAAGGTGTGCGCCGCGTTCGAGCGGGCCGACACCGGGCTGGTGGTGGTGGACAACGAGCTGATCGAGCTGCCGGTGGTGCGGTCGTATTACCGCGTCCTGGCGATCGCGGACAGACTGTCGAAACCCTGACGCGGCCCGGCACTTACGCTCCTGTCGCGTTTGCAGGATTCTGCGCATGGACGACTCCGAACGTTTCGACCGCCGCGTCGGCATGATCGCGCTGGCGGCGCTGGTGGTCGGCATCCTGCTGGTGCTGCGGCCGTTCGTGTCGTCCGTGCTGTGGGCGCTGGTGCTGAGCTACACCACCTGGCCGGTGTTCCTGCGCCTGCGCCACGTGCTGCATGGCCGCCACGCGCTGGCCGCGCTGGCGATGACGCTGCTGCTCACGCTGGTGATCGTGCTGCCCGTGATCGTGCTCGGGTTCGGCCTCGGCGACAGCGTGGCCCCGGTGGTCGACGCCGGCCGGCGCATCATGGTCGAGGGCCTGCCCGATCCACCGCATTGGGTGGCGAGCGTGCCGCTGATCGGCGCGCAGCTCGAGATCTACCTGCGCGAGATGGCGCACGACAGCGCGAAGCTGATGTCGGTGCTCGCCGACCTGCTGGATCCGCTGAAGTCCTGGCTGCTGAGCGGTGGCCTGAAACTGGGCGAAGGGCTGCTGTATCTGGTACTGAGTGTGCTGCTTGCGTTCTTCTTCTACCGCGACGGCGACGCGGTGTCGCGCGGGCTGGATTCGGCGCTGACCCGCATCGCCGGGGCCCGCGCCGCGCGCTTGAAGCAGGTCGCCGGCGACACCGTGGCGAGCGTGGTGTACGGGATTCTGGGCACCGGGCTCGCGCAAGGGGTGATGGCCGCGCTCGGCCTGTGGATCGCGGGGGTCCCCGGCTCGCTGCTGTGGGGCACGCTGACCTTCTTTCTCTCGGTCGTCCCGGTGGGCCCGCCGCTGGTCTGGATCTCCGCCACGGTGTGGCTGGTGTTCCAGGGTTCCATCGGCTGGGCGGTGTTCATGGCCGTGTGGGGCTTCTTCGGCATCAGCGGCGTCGACAACGTGGTCAAGCCCTATCTCATCAGCCGCGGCAGCCGCCTGCCTTTCATCCTGACTCTGCTGGGCGTGCTCGGCGGTGCGCTCGCCTTCGGCGTCGTCGGGGTGTTCCTCGGCCCGACGCTGCTCGCGTTGGGCTTCCGGCTGCTGCAGGAATGGATCGCGCGCGATTCGCAGCCGGCGCTGCTCAAGGACTGAGGGGCCTCACGCGCGCAGCGTGCGCGCCGTGCGCAGACCGGCGAAGATGTCGTTGCGCTCCGGTAGATAGAAGTTCCGCCAGCGGTTGTGCACCAGGCGTGCGCGCGTGGCGAAGCAGCCGCCGCGCAGCACGCGGTGGTCGTGGAACCACGGCTGCGAGTATTCACTGTATGGATCGGGCGCGAAACCGGGGTAGGGGGCGAATGCGCTGGAGGTCCACTCCCACACGTTGCCCAGCATCTGGCGCAGCCCCGTGGGCGTGTCGCCCTCGGGCAGGCTGACCACGGGCACCGGCCGGCCGAATTCGCCGCCGAAATTGACGCTGCCTTGACGCGCGGGCGCATCTCCCCACGGATAGCGGTCCGCGCCTTGCGCCGATCCGCTGCGTGCGGCGTACTCCCATTCCGCCTCGGTGGGCAGCCGGCGGCCGGCGAAGCGACAATACGCGTCGGCTTCGTGCGCGTTGACGTGCAGCGCCGGCTCGTCGAGAGCCAGCGCTTCCCAGCGATCGAAGCGGCGAGCGAGCCAGCCGCCGTCCTCGCGCTGCCAGTAGCGCGGCCGATGCGCGTCGTGTTCCGTGCGCCAGGTCCATCCCGCGTCCGACCATAAGCGCCGATCCTCGTAGCCGCCGGCCTCGACGAACGCAGCGAACTCGGCGTTGCTGACCTGGGCGGCGGACAACGCGAACGGCTCGAGGTCGACCTCGTGCGCCCACTTCTCGTTGTCGAACACGAACTCCGCGCCGGGCGTTGCGCCGATGCGCACCCGCCCGCCGGGGAACTCGATCTCTGCGCCCCGCGCCGTCGGTGCCGGCGCCGGCGCGCCAACACCGGGCGGTTGAGTTGCGGCTCCGGATAGCCCAGCGTCTGCAGCGTCATCAACAGCGCTTCGCCGTGCATGTCCTCGTGATACAGCGCGAGCAGGAAGAAGTACCGGCGATCCGGGGGCGTGCGCTCGAGCCCTGCGAGCGTGTCCTCGAACTCGTGCGCGAGATAGGCGTGCACCGCATCGCGGGTGAGTTGCGGCAGCTCCCAGCGGGCGGCGTGCGGGATCAGCGCCGAGTTGAGCATCGGATCGGCGTCCGCGAGCCGCGCGGGGGGCATCGCGCCGCCGTCGCACCAGCGCAGGCACCAGTGCTCCTGGAACCAGCCGATGTGCGCCAGCTCCCACAACGGCGGATTGACGATGCGCAGATGAGGAAAGCGCATCTGGCCCGGCGAGAGGTGGGCATAGAGGGCAAGCGTATAATCGCGCGCGTCGATCAGGGCCGCGCGCAACGCGCCGACGTCATTGAGCTCCCGCACCGTCGTGTCCCTTCCGCTGGTTCGAATCGTCACGCCTTACGGCGCCGCCGCCAACAACGGCAACTGGCGCACCGCTGCGCGCTGGGCACGCCTGCTGCACGGGCGCTACCGGATCATGGTACAGGCGGACCCGCTGCCGGGGGAAGCGCCGCCGGCGGGCGCGGCGGGAGATTGCCTGATAGCGCTGCATGCGCGTCGCAGCTATCCGGCCATCCGCGCCTGGCGCGAGCGCTTTCCCCAGCGGCCGCTGATCGTGGTGCTGACCGGCACCGATCTGTACCGCGACCTGCCGGCCGACCAGGAGGCACAAGCGTCGCTGCGGCTTGCCGACCGCCTGGTGCTCCTGCAGGACGACGCGCTGCGCCATCTGCCGGTACCGGTCCGGCGCAAGGCGCGCGTGATCTATCAGTCGGCGCCCCCTCTCATGCCGGCGGAGCGGCCGGCCTCGCGCCTGAACTGCATCCTGGTCGGGCATCTGCGCGCGGAGAAGGATCCGGGTACCGCGCTTCGGGCCTGGGCGCTGCTCGCGCCCGACCTGCCCCTGCACCTGCTGCATGTGGGCGGAGCGCTCGACACCGACCTCGCAGCCGAGTGCGAGGTGTCGATGGCACGCGATCCCCGCTACCGCTGGGTGGGCGCACGGCCTCACGCCTGGGCACGGCAGGCGATCAAGCGCGCCCATCTGCTGATCCTGCCCTCGCGGATGGAAGGCGGCGCCAACGTCATCGTGGAGGCGGTGACCGCTGGCACGGCGGTTCTCGCCAGCCGGGTTTCGGGCAACATCGGCATGCTGGGCCGCGGCTATGCGGGCTATTTCCCCGTGGGGGACGCGCAGGCGCTGGCGCGGTTGGTGCAGCGCTGCTGGAATGACGCTGCGTTCCATCGGCGCCTCGCGCGCAAATGCCGCGCGCGGCGTGCGCTGTTCACGCCGGCGCGCGAGCGTGCGGCGTTGCTGCGCCTGCTGGGCGAGGTGCTGCCGGGCCGCTCGTAGCCCGGATGCAGCGCAGCGGAAGCCGGGGAGAGCACGGTTCCCTCCTTCCGTTTGTGGCATAAAATGACCGCCGCACAGGAGAACGCGCATGAACGCCCCCGAGGTCCCGCGCCTCACCAGCTTGTCCCATGGCGGCGGCTGCGGCTGCAAGATCGCCCCTGGCGTGCTCGAGCAGATCGTCGCCACGACCGCCTCGAGCTTCGTGCCCAAGGAGCTGCTGGTTGGCATCGAGACCAGCGACGACGCCGCAGTGTACCGGATCAGCGAGGACCAGGCGGTCGTGGCGACCACCGACTTCTTCATGCCCATCGTGGACGATCCGTTCGACTTCGGGGCGATCGCCGCCACCAACGCGATCTCGGACGTGTACGCCATGGGCGGCACGCCGCTGTTCGCGCTGGCGCTGGTGGGCATGCCGATCAACGTGCTGCCCCTGGACACCATCCGCCGCATCCTGGAGGGCGGGGAGTCGGTGTGCCGCAACGCCGGCATCCCGATCGCGGGCGGGCACAGCATCGACTCGGTGGAGCCGATCTACGGGCTGGTCGCGATCGGTCTGGTGAATCCCAGGCACCTGCGCCGCAACGCGGACGCGCGGCCGGGCGACAGGATCGTGCTGGGCAAGCCGCTGGGCGTCGGCATCTACAGCGCGGCGTTGAAGAAGGAGAAGCTCTCCGAGGCGCACTACCGCGAGATGCTCGCCAGCACGACCAAGCTCAATACGCCCGGCGCCAAGCTGGGCCGCATCGAGGGTGTGCACGCGCTGACCGACGTCACCGGCTTCGGCCTGCTCGGCCATCTGCTGGAGGTGTGCCGCGGCTCCGGGCTCGGCGCGCGCCTGGAGTGGGACCAGGTGCCGTTGCTGCCCGGCGTGAAGGATCTGCTGGCGGCCGGACATCGCACCGGCGCCTCCGGACGTAACTGGGCAGGCTACGGCGCGCGCGTGCAGCTCGGCCGCCACGGCGACGTGCAGCGCGATCTGCTCACCGATCCGCAGACCAGCGGCGGGCTGCTGGTGACCTGCGCGCCGGCGGCGGTGGACGCCGTCCTGGACTTGTTCCGGGCGGAGGGCTTCGCGCGCGCGGCGGTGATCGGCGAGATGGCGGCCGGCGAGCCGCAGGTGAGCGTGGTCTGATGCGAAGAGCCCGTTCTTCCGCTCCCGAACCCCACGCGGTCGCGCGCGTCGCAACGCAACCCCTGCCCGAGACGCCGCACAACGTCTTCGACAGCATCCTCGGCACCATCGGCAACACGCCGCTGGTACGCTTGAATCGCATCGCGCGCGAGGTGAAGGCCGGCGTGTACGCCAAGGTGGAAACCTTCAACCCCGGCCACAGCATCAAGGACCGCATGGCGCTGCGCATGGTGGAGGAGGCGGAGCGCCAGGGCCTGCTCAAGCCGGGCGGCACCATCATCGAAGGCACCAGCGGCAACACCGGCATGGGCCTGGCGATCGCCGCGATCGTCAAGGGCTACAAGTGCATCTTCACCACCACCGACAAGCAGTCCAAGGAGAAGGTGGACGCCCTGCGCGCTTTCGGCGCCGAAGTGATCGTGTGCCCGACCGACGTCGATCCCGAGGACCCGCGCTCCTACTACTCGGTGTCCTCGCGCCTGGTGTCCGAGACGCCCAACTCGTGGAAGGCGAACCAGTACGACAACCTCAGCAATAGCGAAGCGCACTACGCGACCACCGGCCCGGAGATCTGGGAGCAGACCCAAGGGCGCGTCGACCACCTGGTGGTGGGGGTGGGCACCGGCGGCACCATCTGCGGGGTCGGGAAGTTCCTCAAGGAGCGCAAGCCCTCGGTCAAGGTCTGGGGCATCGACACCTACGGGTCGGTGTTCAAGAAGTACAAGGAGACCGGCGTGTTCGACAAGCACGAGATCTACCCGTACGTCACCGAGGGCATCGGCGAGGATTTCCTGCCGCGCAACGTGGATTTCTCCGTGATCGACCGCTTCGAAAAGGTGACCGACCGCGACGCCGCGCTCTACACGCGCGAGATCGTGCGCCAGGAGGGCATCTGGGCGGGCAACTCGGCCGGCTCGGCGATCGCCGGCCTGCTGCAGCTCAAGGACAACTTCCGGGCGGGCGAGACGGTGGTGGCGATCTTCCACGATCACGGGTCGCGTTACCTCGGCAAGATGTTCAACCCCGACTGGATGCGCGCCATGGGCTACGAGAATCTGCCCGGGCGCACGGCGCGCGACCTGGTGCAGAACAAGAAGGTCACCGACATCGTGGGAGTGAAGGTGACCGACACGGTGGAGCACGCGATCCGGCGCATGCATGCGGACGATTTCTCCCAGATTCCGGTCACGCAGGAGCAGCGCATCGTCGGCTCGCTGAGCGAATCGCACGCCTACGCCTGCATCGTCAAGGACCCGAGGATCCGCACCGAGCCGGTGAAGACCATCATGCAGAAGGCGTTCCGCTTCGTGGACATCGACACGCCGGTGCAGCTGCTGGCGCCGATGATCACGCCGGAGAACCCGGCGGTGCTGGTGCGCGACTTCAAGGCCGGCAAGACCTACATTCTCACCGGCTACGACGTGTTGAACGCGATCTAGCGCGGTTTTCCATCGACAGCCAACGGCGCTCGCGTGCTCGCCGTCCACAACGTCTCCAAGTCCTTCGACGGCACGCTCGCCCTGGCGCCGGCCTCGCTCGAGTTCGCCGCCGGCCGCACCACGGTCCTGCTCGGCCCCAGCGGCTGCGGCAAGACCACGCTGCTGAAGCTGCTGCTCGGCCTGCTCGTCCCGGACGGCGGCGAGGTCCGCTTCCACGGCACGCCGGTGACGCCCGCGCGCGTCGCCGAGCTGCGCCACCGCGCCGGGTACGTGATCCAGGAGGGCGGGCTGTTTCCGCACCTCACCGCGCGCGACAACGTCTGCCTGATGGCGCGCTACCTGCGCCGCGACAGCGCCTGGATCGAACGCCGCCTCGCCGAGCTGAGCGATTTGGCGCGGCTGCCCGCCGCATCGCTGTCGCGCTTCCCGGGGGAGCTGTCCGGCGGACAGCGCCAGCGGGTGGCGCTGATGCGCGGGCTGATGCTGGAGCCCGACGTGCTGCTGCTCGACGAGCCGCTGGGCGCGCTGGACCCGATGACGCGCCACCAGCTCCAGCTCGATCTCAAGGCGATCTTCGGGCGGCTCGCCCGCACCGTGGTGCTGGTGACGCACGACATGCACGAGGCGGCCTGGTTCGCCGACGAGATCGTGCTGATGCGCGCGGGCCGGGTGGTGCAGCGCGGCGCACTCGAAGACCTGTTGCAGCGGCCCGCAGAGGGGTTCGTCACCGAATTCATCCGCGCCCAGCGCGCGGACCCGAGGCTGGCGGGGGGATGATGGCCGCGAGGCACGAGGCGCGAGACGCGAGGGGTCGCGGACCCTGCGCAATGGCGCAAACTTCGGTGCTCGTGCTCCTCTGGTTGCTTGCGGCCCCCGCCGTTCGAGCCGACGAGCTGGTCGTCGGCTCGAAGCGCTTCACCGAGTCCTACATCCTGGGCGAGATCGCAGCGCAGACGGCGCGCGCGGCGGACGAGGGCGGCGTGACGCACGCGCAGGGCCTGGGCAACACGGCGATCCTGTTCGAGGCGCTCAAGAGCGGCAGCATCCACCTGTATCCCGACTACACCGGCACCGTGGGTCGCGAGCTGCTGAAGTCCGAGGCGACGGATCTGGAGGCGCTCAATCGCGGGCTCGCGCCCCTGGGACTCGGTGTGGCGGTGCGGCTTGGCTTCAACAACACCTATGCGCTGGCCGCGCTCGAAGCGCTTGCCGCCGAGCGCGGCCTGCGCGGCGTCGGCGATCTGGCGGCCCATCCCGACCTGCGCTTCGGCCTGTCGCACGAGTTCCTCAACCGCAACGACGGCTGGCCCGGGCTGAAGCGCGCGTACGCGCTGCCTAACACGCCCAGTGGTCTGGATCACGGGCTGGCCTACGAAGCGATCGCTGCGGGCCAGATCGACGTGATGGACATCTATTCCACCGACGCCAAGATCGAGCGCTACAAGCTGCGCGTGCTGGCCGACGACAAGGCGTATTTTCCCGAGTACCAGGCGCTGTTCGTCTACCGCCTGGACGTCCCGCAGCGCTTCCCGAAGGCCTGGGCGGCGCTCGCCAAGCTGGAGGGGGCGATCGACGAGCGGCGCATGATCGCGATGAACGCGGCCGCGGAGCTCGACGCGAAGCCGTTCGGCGCGGTGGCCGCCGAGTTCCTGGCCGGGAAGGGCGCGAAGCCGGCCGCGGGGCGGCAAGGGCTGGCGGCGCGGCTGTTCGGTCCCGATCTAGGGAAGCTGACCGCGCAGCACCTGATGCTGGTCTTCGTGTCGCTCGCGTTCGCGGTCGCGGTCGGCGTGCCGCTCGGCATCTGGGCCGCGCGCCGGCCGGGTGCGGCGCAACCGATCCTGAGCGCGGTCGGCGTGATCCAGACGGTGCCGTCGCTCGCGCTGCTCGCCTTCCTGATCCCGCTGCTCGGTACGATCGGGACGCTGCCGGCGCTCGCCGCCCTGTTCCTGTACTCGCTGCTGCCGATCGTGCGCAACACGCACAGCGGCCTCGACGACATCGCCCCGCATCTGCGCGAATCCGCGCGCGCCCTGGGTCTGTCCGCCGGGGCGCGGCTGCGCCTGATCGAGCTGCCGCTCGCTTCGCGCTCGATCCTCGCCGGGGTCAAGACCTCGGCGGTGATCAACGTCGGCACCGCCACCATCGCCGCTTTCATCGGCGCCGGCGGCTACGGCGAGCGCATCGTCACCGGCCTCGCCCTCAACGACAACACCATGCTGCTCTCCGGCGCCATTCCCGCGGCGCTGCTGGCGCTGCTGGTACAAGGCGCGTTCGAGCTCGCGGACCGCTACCTGGTGCCGGCCGGCTTGCGCCAGGCTTAGCCCGGATGCAGCGCCGGGCAATCCGGCGGCGGCCGTAGCCCGGATGCAGCGCAGCGGAATCCGGGGAACGAGAAGACGATCCCGCTGATGCGCGCCTCAAGCGGTCTGCAGCTCCCCCAGCACCGTCGGAACCAGCTCGCTCACCGTGGGGTGGATGCGCATCGTGCGTTGGACGGCGGTATAGGGCAGGCCGGCGTAGATGGCGTCGAGGATGGAGTGCACCACCTCGTCTCCGCCGGTGCCAAGGATTGCCGCGCCAAGCAACTTGCTCGTGTCGGCGTCGACCACCAGCTTCATGAAGCCCTGCGTCTCGCCTTTCTCCACCGCGCGCCCCACGCGCGTCATCGGGCGCTTGCCGACCAGCACTCGATGTCCGCCGCCGCGCGCCTCGGTTTCGCTCATCCCCACGCGGCCGAGCGGTGGGTCGGTGAACAGGGCGTAAGCCGCCACGCGGTCGGTGACCTTGCGCCCGGCGTTGGCGAGCAGGTTGTCGGCGACGATCTCGTAGTCGTTATAGGAGGTGTGTGTAAACGCGCCGCGCCCGTTGCAGTCGCCCAGTGCCCAGACGCCCTCCACGCCGGTGCGCAGCGCATCGTCCACCCGGATGTAGCCCCTTGCGTCGGTCTCGATCCCGGCTGCGTCCAGGCCCAGGTCGTCGGTGTTGGGCACCCGGCCCACGGCCAGCAGCAGGTGCGACCCCGCCACGCGCGGGGCGCCCGACGCGCAGCCGAGGCTCGCCGCCACACCCGTTGCCGCGGGCTCCACCGCGAGGCACTTGGCGTCGAGGCGGATCTCGATGCCTTCGTTCTCGAGCACCTCCTTGATCGCGCCGGACACGTCCTCGTCCTCGCGGCCGATCAGGCGCGGGCCCATCTCCACCACCGTCACGCGGCTGCCGAAGCGCCGGAACATCTGGCCGAATTCCAGGCCGATGTAGCTGCCGCCGATCACCACCAGGTGCTCGGGCAGGAAATCGACCTCCATCATGTCCACGTTGGTGAGGAAGCGCACGCGGTCCAAGCCCGGCATGGCCGGCACCAGCGGACGGCCGCCGACGTTGAGGAAGATACGTTCGGCGGTGAGCACCTGGTCGTTCACCTGTACGCGCTTGGGCGCTACGAAGCGCGCGTGCCCCTGGTACACGGTGGCGTTGTCCAAACCGCGCACCCAGCTCTCGACGCCGCGGCTGGACTTGCCGGAGACCGCATCCTTGCGCGCTTTGACCCGGCGCATGTCCACCCGCACCGGCGCCGCCAGCTCCACGCCGTACTCGGCGGCCCGGCGTGCGAGATGCGCGGCGTAGGCGCTGGCGACCAGGGTCTTGGTCGGGATGCAGCCGTTGTTGACGCAGGTGCCGCCGAACTTGCCGCGCTCGATCACCGCCACCTGCATGCCGGCTCTGGACATGCGCGCGGCGAGGGCGGGACCCGCCTGGCCGGTGCCGATCACGATGGCATCGTAGGAAGCGTCTGGCATGGGACCTCCTTAAACCGTTGGCTGCCCGGTTGGTCGGCCACCGGCCGCCCGCCTTACCGGCCGCGCACTGCTGCAGGAGGTCGGCCGGTCAGCGCGTCGCGTAGGGCTCGTCGGCCGCGACGAAGTCGGTTTCGGCGCGCGCCGCCGCGCACCACTTCTGCATTGCCGGCAGGGCGCGCATCGCCTCGGCGTAGCGCTGCGCGATCGGCGGCAGCGCGACCGCGTAGGTGGCGAAGCGCAGCGTCACCGGCGCGAACATGGCGTCCGCGCAGCTGAAAGCCCCGAACAGGAATTCGCCGCCCGCGCCGAAGCGCCCGCGGCAGGATTCCCAGATCGATGCGATGCGCTCGATGTCGCGCATCGCCCCGGGCGTGCGCCCCTTGTCCGGGTGCGAGGAGCGGATGTTGAGCGGCATCGCCTTGCGCAAGTCGGCGAAGCCGGAGTGCATCTCGGCGCTGACCGAGCGCGCCACGCGCCGCGCCGTGGCCTGCGCCGGCCACAGCCGCTTCTCGGGGAACATCTCCGCCACCGTCTCGCAGATGGCGAGCGAATCCCAAACCGGCTGCTCGTCGATCCACAGCACCGGCACCTTGCGGGTGGGCGACCACCGCTCCACACCGATCACGGTGGCGTCGTCGCTGAACTTGAGCTGCACTTCCTCGAACGGGATGCCGGCGTGCGCGAGCAGCACCCAGGGGCGCAGCGACCAGGACGAGTAATTCTTGTTGCCGATGACCAGCTGCAAGATAGGCATAGGCAGGGGGGAGGTTGCCTTTTAGATCGCGCCTTAAGGGCGCATCAAGTGCCGAGCGGCACGAAGGTGAGCACCGTGTTGCCGTCGTCGCTCTGCAGCTGCAGCGCGCTCTTGGTGACGATGGCGCGGCTGGTCTTGGGTAGTCCGGCGAGGTAGGCGCGCTCCTTGTCCATCAGCTCCGGTGGGCCGGCCTTGCGCGTGCTGACCAGCCCGGGGGCGGGCCACGCCAGCCTGCCGTCCTCGGAGAACTCGTAGCGGCCGCGGAACTGGTTGACCGTACCCAGTCCGCCGACCTCGCCTTGCGGACCGAAGGCGATGGTCATGACGCCGTCGGGGTGCATGATGACGCGGACGCCGTCCAGCGTGATGGTCTTCAGCTCCCACTGACGGCCCTGCAGGCGCTCGACGTTATTCTTGCTCACCAGGACCGGGCCGCTGTCGCCGCCCATCATGCCCCCGCAGGCGCTCAGGGCGAGCATCGCCAGCGCTGTCAGGCAGATACCAGGCCCCGTCAGGCAGATACGCGGCGCTGTCAGGCAGATACGCGGCGCGGCCAGCCAGTTTGCTGCCTTCATTCGTACCTCGTCTCGGTCGATGCGAAGCGGGCGGTACCCGCTCCCGATGTTCATGCGGCGCAAGATTAGCCGAGTCGCTGTCCTGCAACAAGCGCGGAGGGTCCGCACGCGCGGCTTCAGCCGGAAGCCGGCGCCCGCAGCTCGAACGCCTGGGCCAGCAGCTCGTAGGAGCGCAGGCGGCTGCCGTAGTCGCCGGTGATGGTGATCACCATCAGCTCGTCGGCCTGGTACTGGTCGCGCAGCGCGAGCAGCCGTTCCCTCACCGCGTGCGGCGTGCCGATCACGGCGCGCGCCCGTTCGCGCTGGATCACCGCGCGCGCCTGGTCGGGGTACGGGTAGGCCTGCGCCTCCTCGACGGTGGCGATCGGCGCGTCGATGCCCAGCGTCATCTGGTAGCGGCGCAGGTCGATGCTGGCGGCGAGCAGCTCCGCCTCCTCGTGCGTGGGCGCGCAGATCGCGAACACCGCCAGCAGGCAGTGCGGCCGGCGCTCGCGGTAGGAGGCGCGGAACTGCTCGCGGTAGGCGCGCGTGACCAGGTCCCCGCCGTGCGCATTGATGAAGTGGGCGAATGCGAAGCGCAGGCCGAGGTAGGCGGCGAGCGCGCCGCTGTAGTCCGAGCTGCCGAGCAGCCAGACTTCGGGCGAAGTGTCGCCGGCCGGCATGGCTTTGACCGCGTGATAGGGGTACTCCGGAGGCAGGGTGTCGTCCAAGTACCCCACCACCTCCTGCACCTGCGTGGGGAAGCGGTCCTCGCCGAGGAACGCCTCCGCGTTCATGGCCTTGGCGGTCAGCACGCTGCCGCCGGGTGCGCGGCCGATACCCAGATCCACGCGCCCGGGGAACAGCGCCTCGAGCATGCGGAACACCTCCGCCACCTTGAGCGCGCTGTAATAAGGCAGCAACACGCCCCCGGTGCCGATCCGGATGCGTTGGGTGCGGGCGCCGATCTGGCCCAGCAGGATTTCCGGGCAGGGGTCGGCCAGGCCGCGCATGGCGTGGTGCTCGGCCAGCCAGTAGCGGTGGTAGCCCAGGCGGTCCGCGGCCTGGGCCAGCTCGAGCGTGGCGTGCACCGCCTGCGCCGGCGTGCGCCCGCTGATGATGGGCGATTGGTCCAGAATGCTGAGCCGCACGGTCGCGCTCACTCCAGAATGGTGGGCACCCGCGCGGTGTTGGCGCGCAACGTCCGTCGGGCGAGCGCCAGCCAGGCGACGGCGATGGCCGTGGCGAGCAGCAGCGGCAGCGCCGAGTAGTTGAGCGCGTTCCACCCGTAGCGATACAGGATCGCGCCCGACAGCGCGTTGGAGGTCGCCATGACGACGAACACCAGGGTGTCGTTGATACCCTGGGTCTTCGCCTTCTCGGCCGGGGCATAGGCGTCGGTGAGCAGCGTGGTGGCGCCCACGTACAGCAGACACCAGCCGATCCCCAGCAGCGTGCCCGACATCCAGAAATGCAGGACGCTCTGGCCGGTGACCGCCGCCAGCACGCACGCGAGGTAGGTCAGCAGCCCCGCCGACATCACCCTGAGCGCGCCGAAGCGGTGCACCAGGGACCCGGCGATGAGCGCCGGCGCGAACATGCCGATGATGTGCCATTCGATCACCAGCGCCGCGGACGCATATGGGAGAGCGCACATCTGCATCGCGAGCGGCGTGACGCCCATCAGCAGGTTCATCACCGCGTAGGCCGTCACCGCGCCCAGGCAGGCCACCGCGAAGACCGGCTGGCGCACGATGGCGGGAAGCGGCCGGCTGGGGCCGCTACGCTCGTGCTCGGAGGGCATGGGTAGATCGACCAGGCGCAGGATGGCGATGACGACCAGCGCCAGCGCCATCAGCGCGGCGTAGGAACCCAGGAAGGTCACCGGAAGCCAGTCCTTGGTGAGCTTGCTGCTCTCCGGGCCGAGGATGCCGCCGAGGATGCCGCCCGCCAGCACCAGCGAGATGGCGCGGCTCTTGAACCCCATGCCGACGGCATCGGCGGCGGCGAAGCGATAATAGCCGCCCGATGCGGTATAAGCGCCCGCGATGAACGTGCCCAGGCAGAACAGGGCGAAGTCGCCGGCCGCCACCGCGAACGTGCAGATCAGCGCGCCCAGCAGGCCGGCCGCCGCCCCGAGCGTGAACCCGGCGCGGCGCCCGTGGCGCTTCATGAACAGCGAGATCGGATAGGTGGACAGCGCCCCGCCGGCGATGTAGGCCGTGGCCGGCAGGGTGGACAGGGCCTTGTTCGCCGCGAGCATGTAGCCGGCCAGCGAACCGATCGAGATGACGGCGATGTTGTTGGTGACCAGCAGCCCCTGGCACACGGCCAGCGCAGCGACGTTCCTCTTCGCGCTCACTGGGCGACGATGTCCGCCACGCGGGACAGCGCCTGTCCGACGTCGATCAGGGTCACCGCGTCGTCGTCGCCGCGCCGCTCGAAACCGGGCCGGTCGCCATTCTCAGGGGTTGTGATAGTAGGCGTAGCCGGTCGGCGCGACCTCCGCCTGCTCCCGGCGCTCGCGCTCGGCCAGGTCCTGCGGACGGTCCCACCAGGTCGCGCGGTGGTGCTTCTGCTTCTCGACGACCTGCGGATTGCGTTCCAGAAACGCGTCGATGAACTGCGTGAACTCGGAGCGATAGCCGGTGTTCTTCATTGCTGCGCCGGTGCCGGAGCGGGCGCCGCGCCTGCGCCTTCGAGCTGCGCCAGGAAGTCCTTCTTGCGCCGGCAGAAGCCGGGGATCTTGCCGCCCACCCATTTCTTGCTGGTGGAAGAAATCTCCGAGTAGACCATCGTGATCTGGTTGTCGGCCGTCTTGTTGGTGACGTTGCGCGTGCCGAAGCCCTCGAGCTTGCCTTCGATCACGTCCGCGATGCCCGGCCAGGGTCCGTTCAGGTACTCGAACAGGGTGAAGCCCCACGACGACTGCACGATGAAGAACGCGCAGCGGCGGTCGTGCCAGATCACGCTGCCCGCCTCGATCTTGTCCTGAGCCAGGGCCGGCGCCGCGGCCGCCGCCGCGAGCACCAGCCCCAGGATTCGACCCCACATGCCCTTGTCTCCGGGTGCTGCCGAAACCATATTGTATCCTTGCCTTTGGCCCCCGACCGCTCACATCCGACTCCGATGCCCGTCCCGCCCATCGCTCCGCGCGAGCCCTTCGTCACGCAGGCACACGGCCACACCCGCGTGGACGACTACCACTGGCTGCGCGACAAGGACAGCCCGCGGGTGCGTGCGCACCTGGAGGCCGAGAACGCCTACACCATGGCGATGATGGTGCACACCGAAGCGTTCCGGGAGACGTTGTACCGGGAGATGCTGGCGCGCATCCAGGAAACCGACATGGATGTCCCCTATCGCGAGGGGCCCTTCGAGTATTACGGACGTACCGAGCAAGGCAAGGACTACCCGATCCTGTGCCGTCGGCCGCTGGCGGGCGGCGCCGAGCTGGTGACGCTGGACCTGAACGCGATGGCGCAAGGCCACGAGTTCTTCGCGCTGGGCGCCTACGACGTGAGCGGCGATGCCGGCCTGCTGGCGTTCTCGACCGACGTCACCGGGTTCCGCGAGTACACGCTGCAGGTGAAGGATCTGCGCTCCGGGGAGCTGCTGCCGCTGCGGGTGGAGCACACCCGCTCGGTGGCATGGGGCAACGACCACCGGACGCTGTTCTACGTGGTCGAGGACGAGGCGAAGCGCGCCTGCCGGCTCTACCGGCATCGCCTCGGCGGCGAGCGCCACGAGCTGCTGTACGAAGAGACCGACGAGCGCTTCTCGATCGGCATCGACCAGTCGCGCAGCCGCGCCTACCTATTCCTCACCGCGCACAGCGCGACCACCTCCGAGGTGCGCTATCTGCGCGCCGACGACCCGGGCGGCGACTTCACGCTGGCGCAGCCGCGCAGGCACGAGCACGAGTACTACCTGGACCATCACGGCGACCGCTTCTACATCGTCACCAACGATCGCGGGCGCAACTTCCGCCTGGTCACCGCGCCGGTGGACGACCCCGGCGAAGCCGGCTGGTCGGAGCTGATCGCGCACCGCGACGACGTGATGCTGGAGGGCGTCGATCTGTTCGCGCATCACTATGTCGTGCACGAGCGCCGCGGCGGCTTCCCGAAGCTGCGCGTGGTGCGGCATGCCACCGGGGACGGCCACGAGATCGAGTTTCCCGAGCCGGTGTACGCGGTGCACGGCGGGGCCAACATGGAGTTCGATACGCGCGCGTATCGCTTCGTCTACGAGTCGCTGGTCACGCCCGACTCGGTGTACGACTACGACCTGGACACACGCGGCCGCACGCTGCTCAAGCAGCGCCCGGTGCTGGGCGGCTACGACGCGGCGCGCTACGCTTCCGAGCTCACCTATGCCGCGGCCGCCGACGGCGAGCGGGTGCCGGTGTCGATCGTGTACCGGCGCGAGCTGCGTGCGCCCGGGCCGCAGGCGACGCTGCTCACCGGCTACGGCGCCTACGGTTTCCCCAACGACGTGCGCTTCAGCTCGGCGCGCCTGTCCCTGCTCGACCGCGGCGTGATCGTGGCCATCGCCCACGTGCGCGGCGGGGGCGAGATGGGCAAGCGCTGGCACGACGGCGGGCGCATGCTCAACAAGCGCAACACCTTCACCGACTTCATCGCCGCCGCGGAGCACCTGATCGCACGCGGCTACACCCGCTCCGACCGCTTGGTCATCGAGGGCGGAAGCGCGGGCGGACTGCTGATGGGCGCGGTCATCAACGCCCGTCCCGACCTGTTCAAGGCGGTGGTCGCCGACGTGCCTTTCCTGGACGTGATCAACACCATGCTCGACCCCCGGCTTCCGCTCACCACCGGCGAGTACGAGGAATGGGGCGATCCCCGCGACCGGCGCCACTTCGACTACATGCTGTCCTACTCGCCTTACGACAACATCGAGCCCAGGGATTACCCGGCGATGCTGGTGCAGACTTCGCTCAACGACAGCCAGGTGATGGTCTGGGAGCCTGCCAAGTACGTGGCCAGGCTGCGCGCCACCAAGACCGACACGCACCCGCTGCTGCTCAAGATCAACATGGAGGCGGGGCACGGCGGGGCCTCGGGACGCTACGACTTCCTGCGCGAGATCGCTTTCACCTATGCCTTCGTCCTATGGCAGCTGGAGCGCCTGCCCGGCGCGTAGCCGCTTAGGAGTCGCGTGAAAATAAGTTGACCGTTATTTTTTCCGGCGGGGATAGATCGCGTAATTCCAATCGCCGTTAAGCTGCGCTTGCTTGAGGTTCAGCGCATTGAGTTGCGCATCGGTC
>Ga0187893_10007573_pt1 | contig 17699 bp, 14 predicted proteins | sample MA1701074metaG_FD_139574 | JGI IMG/M metagenome (GOLD analysis project Ga0187893, IMG submission 139574) | White microbial mat communities from a basaltic lava cave in the Kipuka Kanohina Cave System on the Island of Hawaii, USA - MA170107-4 metaG ... | reverse complement strand
TGGTGTTGTCGCATTCATAGAGCTTACTGATGTAGCGGGTCGTAGTGGTGCCCACGATTCTCTTCACCCGCCCGCCATCGCCGTCGTACACATAGGTCGCCGTGGTGGGGACGCCTCCATAGGTGGTGGTGACACTGGTCAGACGATTTTCCAAGTCATGGCTCGCGCTGTAGCCAAAGAAGCCCGTTGCATCCGTCATGCCGATCGCGTTGCCATTATTGTCGTACGTGATGGGGTAAGGGCCAGCTACGCTAGTCGCATGGGGTCGGACACTGCTTGGGCCACTGGCTGGATAGGTATAGGTCCCTATGGGTTGCCCGCCTAACAGGGGCTGTGTGCTGCTTGTCATGTTCCCAATCTCGTTGTAGGTGTATGTGAGCGTGGATGTGACACCGCCTGATCCGTAGGGTCCAGTGGCACTGGTGAGCCGATCCAGGGTGTCGTAGCCGAAGTCCTGATTGCCATTGATCGGATCGGTGATCAGATCCACGTTCCCATCGGCGGTAAAGGTGTAGGTGAGATCTTGATAGAGGGGGTTTGCTCCCTTCTGCGTTTTGAGCGTACAAAGATTGAAACTATTGGCTGGCACACAGGTGCTGTGAGCCGGATCAGCGTAGGTGCTGGTCGTCACCACCCCGTTGCCATAGGTGGTCGTCCCGGGTTGGCCTTGCGAGGTGTAATTCGTATAGGTGGCGTAGATCGTCGTGCCACTGCCTACCTTGTCCTGTACCTTGTCCAACGCGGGACCGGTATAGAGATATTCCACGGTCTTGGCTGGCGTGCTGGGATAGGTCACCTCTTTGAGCCGACCTAGACCATCATAGATGCTGGTCGTAATATAGGTCACGGCATCGAGCACTTTGGTGCTCTTGGCGATGCGACCCCGGCTGTCATACTCAAAGGTCACGTTGCCCGACGCATCTGTCACTTGCTTGAGCCGGCCTTTGCGATTATAGGTCGTCACTGTATCGTCATACGCATAGACGACATCCCCACTGCCTTGGGCCTTTTGAGTGGTGTAGTCCTTTTGGCTCCGCCGATTGAGGCCGTCATAGCGGAACCAAAGATGCTGATTCTTCGCATCGGTCTGGCGTTCCAGATTGCCTGCGGCATCATACTTGTAGTTCCAGCAGGGTGTGTTGTACCAGGGATAGGTGGCATTGGGGTTGAGTGCCGTTAGATCGCCGCAGTTCACGGCCCCATTCGTACTCATGTCGGGGTCCGACATGCCGATCTTGCGGCTCAAAGTGTCGTATCGCATCGTCGTGCGGTTGCCCAGATGATCCACGACTTTGGTGAGATTGCCGAGCAGATCATAGGTGTAATTGGTCGTGGCGTAGACCCCGCTGGGATCGTCGGCGGGGCTGCAATTCCCATAGACCGTGTTGGGGTCGTGCTCTTGAATCGTAACGATTCGACCGTAGGCATCGAGGATCTCGCGTGTGCGCGCACCCCCTGTATCAATCGAGACCATCACGAACGGCGCGTAGCAGCGCTTGGTGATGAGATTGCTCCCACCCAGCGTATCCGGATGCGTTACCTGCACGACACGGCCAAGCGGATCGTAGCTCATCGTGCGCCAGCGCCCGGTTGTGGATTCGGTCGCCTTAAAATACGGCAGGCTAGTCCGACTCACTTGGCCCTTGACCGTGTACTCGGTCTTCGTCACGAGCGTAGTGCTGTGCGGCCCGCTACTCTCTTTCGTGATCGTGCGGCCCAGTCCATCGAAGAAGGTGCTGCTGGTCAGCATAGCCGGGAGACTCGCGCCGCTGGTACTAGTTGTGATCTTCTGGGTCCCAATTAATCCATAGTCCGCCAGAGCCGGATAGGTCACGGCGGTCACGAGGCCATCGGGTGCCGTCGTCTTGGTTGTGCGACCCAACGCGTCGTATTCATGACTGACGACCTTGGCGTTGGGATCGGTGACCGTCTTCACCGTGCCGTAGAATCCCGTGGACGGATCGATCGCAACGCCGTTGACACCAGAGTAGACACTCGTGACCACGTGCCCGAGCTGATTGGTCGTGGTGAGTACAAAGGTCTTGGTGGGATCATAGGCCAGGACGGTCTTGTTGCCGAGTGGATCGCGGGTGCAGCGCAGCACGCCGGTGGTGGAATCGTATTCCATCCCGCTGATCGGGTTCGTCCCGCCACTGAGCCAGCGTTCGATCTTGGTCAGATGCCCTTTGGTCACGGTGATGTTGCTACCGGTCGGCGCCGCAGTGCAGGCCCCGGTTCCAGTGCCATCGTAATAGAAGAGTGTTTCGGCGAGTTTATCGACCAAGGCCACACTGAGGTTTTTATAGATGGTTTCGCGCGCCGGCGCACTCACAACGTAGTCTGTGGTGTTGGCCAGGAAGATCCGTTCGATGGTCCTCTCATCGCCAGTCACAGCGATATCGCCGTGATGACTCTCCTTCTTGACGTTGCCATACGTGTCGTAATCTGCTGCAGCAAAACTCACACGCGTGGTCTTGCAAGTGCCACCCTCACAGACCGAGCTGTCGATTTGAGCGGGAGGATTGAACCAAGGAGCGGTCGTGGCCGATCCGATGAGATCGGCCAGGTACGTTGTTTCAGTGCGGTGATAGAGGAAATTAATATTCGCCTTTTGCCGGACCTCCGTAAACCAAGGTCTACCCTTCATGTAGGCGAACGCGTCAGCATCGAGCTCCGCCTCGGTTTCCCCTATATCTAATCGCGACCCTTGATGGAACCAAGTAATTGAGATGGTCTTGTCGGCATCGGTCGCACCAGGACTGGTCACTTCCACTTTCTGGAAACCCCGGAACTCGCGCTGGCCGAGGTGATGGTAGCCTCCGGTGTAGGAATACCCAGTCGTGGAGGATGTGCCGTTCCCATCGGTCGTGGTCATGCTCGTGACAGTCTGCACGGGATAGGGTAGCTGGGTCTGTGTGGTCGGCAGTTGCGGCGAAGGGGTGTAGGTGATCGTCGTCGCGCCACCGAGACCATTGACGAGAGAAGCCACGAGGTCAGGATATGAAGACACTTCGCTATAGAACGACACACCGGTTCCTGAGATTCGTCCGACATCAATCTTCCCATCTCCGTCCCAATCGCCTATCAGAAGGGGTTTGGTATAGCCATCGGCGAATCCTTGTGCTGGTGAGAGATTCGCAATGCTCCCAGGCCCGGGCGACCAGCCTACATTCCCATCCGACTGATAGAAACTTATCCCATTGGCTGTTACACGACCCACATCCGACTTATTGTCCCCATTCCAGTCCCCGGTGAAGATGGGATACGTGTTGGCGTTCGTGAAGCCTTGTGCCGGCGAGAAATTCGCGAGCCCACTGAGGGCCTCCCACCCTCCCGCGCCAGTGGAGACATAGAAACCCACGCCGCTCGCGTTCACGCGGCCGACATCGGTCTTGCCATCTCCATTCCAATCGCCCGTGATGAGCGGCTTGGTGTTGGCATCTGCAAACCCTTGGGCGGGGGAGAAATCCGCGAGCCCGCTGCCCAGTGGAGTCCACCCCCCCACACCATCTGACACATAGAAAGCCACGCCGCTCCCATTTACCCGGCCCACATCAATCTTCCCATCCCCGTTCCAGTCCCCGGTGATGAGCGGCTTGGTGTTGGCATCCGCAAACCCTTGCGCGGGAGAAAAGTTCGCGAGCCCACTGCCGAATGGGGCCCACCCGCCCACACCATCTGACACATAGAAAGCCACGCCGCTCCCACTTACCCGACCAAGATCGGTCTTGCCATCTCCATTCCAGTCTCCGGTGATGAGCGGCTTGGTGTTGGCATCCGCAAACCCTTGTGCGGACGAAAAGTCCGTGAGCCCGCTGCCGAATAGGGTCCACCCGCCCGTGCCATTGGACCGATAGAAGGTCATCCCAGTGCCGCTCACTCGGCCGACGTCGGTTTTACCATCTCCATCCCAATCCCCCAAGAGCATCGGATGGGTATTGTCATTCGTATAACCTTGACCGGGCGACAGATTACCACTAATCGTGCCTCCGGATGACCATGTTCCATTTCCATTCGAGACATAGAACACCAGGCCAGTCCCGCTCACGCGGCCAACATCCGTCTTGCCATCACCGTTCCAATCTCCGCTCAGCGTAGGATAGTTGGTTAGAGGTTGACCAAGTAGCGTCGAAAGGTTCGGTAATTGCTGCAACAAGCTCCGCGCAGAACGAGAACCAGATGAGCAACAGTTCGACGCGACCGCGGTATTTCCCGTTGTGAAACCTTGTGCGGGTGAGAGGTCTGCGAGACTTCCCATGCCCGACCAGTTGGCGCTCCCTTGGGACCACGTGAGGATGGTGCTTGGCAGGAAATTTGTCCCTGTCACGTTCCCGCCGGTCACCGAGGCATCCTTGCCGTACTGTCGTACATCGGTGAGAAGTGAATTCCCGGTTACGGGGCTTTGTATGTACTGCAGTCTGTAGGCCCGAATCAGCTTTGTCATCGCCAGATCCGCCCACACAGCCACCGCCTTGAGCCGCTTCGCCGTGACGACCTTAAAATTACTGGTATATAGACCTGGTTTATCGGTGCGGCCGGTGCTATCCCAGTAGAGCTTAATCAGGTTGGTCGGCTGAATGGTTGTGCTCCATCCGGTATACCGGATCTCATCGATGTAGACTTCGCCCTGGTCACCGGTGTATGTCACTGTGAGATAATTGCCATCGCGGTCTTGGACGCGATCCAGACACCATTTGAAGATGCGGGTGGCGGCTGTCGGATCGACGATCCGAGATGCTACGGTCTGGCCAAAGAAATATTTCGTGCCTTTCCTGTCCGTAGCCAACCAGTATGGCTGACCGTCTCCGGCTGTCAACTTTTGTATACGCGTAAAGCTATCTTCGATCTTGGCTTGATACTGATTGCTCGGGGCCGGTGGGGGTGCTTGCACGAGTTCCATCGAGACTCCGTTCAGTCGAAACGTGTAATCGTCCTTGGTGTAGTCCACTCCGAACCGAATCTGCCGTTCGACGGCGCCCATCTCTAGCCTCCAGCCCATTCCCAGTGGGCCGTTGCCGACAGCGCTGCTGTAAACGAATTGTAGATTGGGTTGCATCCCGTTACGCCCAGGTGGCACGTCGATCGGAATGCTTGTGGTCCCGGTGCCGGTAAAAAGATCGACGTGCATTTCACCGCCTACGACATGAATAGACGAGGATCCGTCAGGATCTTCCGCGAGCGAAGAGCCGGTGACGAAAGGCAGATGGCTAAGGGCAATGAGCGTGACGATCGGAAGCAGACGGCGCATGGGCGACTCCTTTCCTAACGCCCGTGAGGCGCTAGGCGTAAGAGGTGAGGGGCGAAAGGACGCAGTGTTGAATGATGAGTGTCTTGTTTGTGGCAAAAAGATTGGCGAACACACCGTGAGGCATGCGGAGCATGGATCATATGCGGTCTTTCGTCGATCTGGCGTGTTTGGTTCATGTCAATATTTGCTCGGACGGTATTCCGATCAACCAGCACGACAAACAACGATTCACGATTGACAAATGACTGTTGTTCATGGCGGCGCGGAGTGTGGCGAGTATTCCAATTCCCCGCAATCCCCTCTTTGTACCGTAACCATTCGTGCTAGCCCATTCGTGTCCCTTCACTTGACTGGAGCACGAATACCTACATGAAATATTTGTGGATAGCTGTCTGGGTATAGCATTGGCAATTCGCGCGGGACTCGCGAGACGTGCGAGAAGGCGAGACTGGTCAGACACTTCCTCGCGCACGTCTTGGATGTCTCGCTCACAATTCTACGAGAGACGCCTGTGTTACGACGGCCCGATGTCATCGTCTTTCGTAAGATCGAGCGAGGTTTCGAGGCTGGTGGTGGGTTCCTTCAACTTGACGGTGGCGGGATCGATGGAAGCGACAAGAAACTTGCCGTCGAGTTTGTCGCCTTTGCGGATGATGTAGATGTCTTTGCCTCTCCCCAAAAACGCTTTTTCGACACCCTGCTGGCTGAAGTAACCCAGATATCGAAATTGGCCCATCTGCTCACGCACTTGCTTGAGCATGAGTTCTTGTTGTTGCCGCGCAGCCTGTTCGGCCAATTCCTCGGGCGTCGGTCCCGATGGAGGTGGCGGCGCGATGACTACGACTGGAGGCGTCGGTTCCATTGCCACAGGTGGCGGCGCGAGTTTGGGACGTTTGGCAACGACAGTCCCGGTTCCCACTGTCGTCGATTCACCGAGCGGGGCGAAGATATTCTTCTTGGGCCCTTCCGGGATTTCATGTGCGTGAGTGACCGCGCGCCTGACCTGCCATGGATCGAGTACATCTGTCGCAGCGCGCGTGTTGGTCGCCGGCTTTCCAGACACGTACGTGAGTGGGACCTCCTCCGGCGTCTCTGCCGTGAGGAGGCGCATCAGGATGAGCACACACCAGACTCCTGCGAATCCCAACAATAGATAACGTTGAAGAGGCGTGCTCATGATTCTTGGGCTTCAGGACTTGGACGTAGAAACGTCGCCACCTTCATATTAAAGACAAGAAGCGTGGACGAAGCCCGGTCGGACTTATCCAGCCGCGTAGCATCCAGCCGTTCGATTACCAGATAAGGCTCCGTCATCTCCAATCGCTGGATAAACCGATAGACGGCTCCGTAATTTCCGGTGACCTTGAACGTGAGCGTGGCTTTGACCGGCAAGGCTCCTCCGGCTTTCTCAACGTGATAGGCCATGCCCGGAATAGCAACGTGTTCCAGGCGCCCCACTTCCGAAATCGCCATGGCAAACGATGCAAATTTGTCTTGGGTCGGCAGTTCCCTCCAGACTTCCTCAACTTGTTCCTGAGCAGTTCGCACCTTTTCTTGTAAGACCCGCATGCGGTGCAACTGTTCCTGAGTTTGTTTGGCTGTCTGATACGCTGTTTCTGCCTGTTCGAGCCTCAACAGGGCAGGTGCACGAACCTCGACGTAAAAAACAGCTGCACAGCAAACTATAGCGAGGGTCACGAGACCCAGCGGCACGAAACGACGCAAAGAGGCCTTCGGCACGTTTGGCATCTTTAGGGAGGTCATTCTGCTATCGTCCCATTCGCAAGAGCCGCCCGATATTCCACCGCCAAGGTAAACTCGATCCCATGACTGGCTGAGTGCATCCTTCCCTCAATCGGCATCGCCGCCACCCCTCCATCACGCCCCTTATGCACCTCGTGTTTGGCCAAGATCGCGTGCTGGAAGGCGCGGTGGCCCTCCAGCGACTGAACGAAGTCATTCACGTCTTGGAGATTTCGTGCCACACCATCGACGATAACTTTGGATTGTTGAAAGTCGAGCTTCACGCTGCCTATCGACACATAGACAGGAACAGTCTCTTCTAACTCACTGAGCAAACGGGTCCATGAAAAGGCGCGTTTTTCGGAAAGCAAGTTGGCGAAGGCAATCCTCCCCTGCACGAGGGCGATCTGGTCACCTGTGAGCGTCAATCCTTCACGGATCAATCGCGTCTCAAATTGCCGATTGAGCGCCTCTGTTCGAGCCGTGGCCGTCTCATAACGCTCTGCAATTGCGTCGTCGTCTTGGCGTTCCTGCCACCACCATCCCATGAGCCCTATGGACAGCACTGTGAGACTAATGAGGCTCCACTGAATCGTGCGCAAGGTTGAAACAATCGACGGGGCCATCGCCAGCCGGAGAAGGGGAACCGTTGGAACGGATTCTCGAGTTCCTCGCCTAAGACTGATCAGCCTCCATTTGTCTGTTATGGTCATCGCCCTCCTACGCAGGCTAAGGCATAGAGCCACTCCTCACCGAATACCGTTCTGTTTTTTTCCGACACCCTGGCCTTCCAATCAGGGAAGATGAGTTGGGGTGTCCACGATGAGGCCGGTTTTCCTGCAGTTCTGGTTTGAGAAGAGGTAATCTGATCGGAAAACCCCTCTATTTCTGAGTAGCCCGCCCCTACCATATATATAGGACCGGATACTGGGCCTATGGCAGCCTCTCCAGGAGATAGGAGATCTTCATAGAATTGCATGGTGCATCGGATCTCTCCCGTCACATCGGCCTTCTCATGCCGCCAGCTTTTTGTCCTACAAAACACCGGAATGCCCTTCCTGATCGCAAAGAAGGTCATCGAGTCCGGCGCTTGATGGACAAAGAACAGTTCGGCTGCCTGAGTCATCACGGAGCGGTAGAAGTCGAATAGCCACATGGCCGCGCAATTGATCGAGACCGGGAGCACTCCCATCTGTTCACAAACCTGCTCATATTGGTCCAGCACGCATCGCTTCATCGCCATGGCCAACACATAGGCTGTTATCTGGTCATCCTGAATCACGGGTGTCTTCGCGGCCTCGCGGACTGAAAACACACGATGAAGAATTCGAGCATCGCCGACCAGCACATGCTCTTCGTGCTCAAATCGCCAGCGCAGGATTGAATCTCGCTCGCGCTCACGAGGCGGTACCGTCTTGAAGGGAAACACGGCCAGATGGCAGGCGTGATCCGGAAGACACACCGCCACTGTACGTTCCGACGTACACCTCAACAGACTTTTGAGTTCCACCTCTACCGCCTTCCGATCGAGCAAGTTGGGTTCGGTCGCTGAGACGCGGAGCACCCCGTTCGGTAAGGGCCGTTCTCTGACCCGCGCGATTCCTGGTTTGCCCCACCCTCTGCGCAATTCGACCAAGGCGATACCCCGTTCTGTGAAGCTAAGGCCGAGTCGTGGTCGGTGGACTGGAAAGAAGAAACTCATGATGTTATCCGACAAACGTCATGCGGTTGACCTCTTTCATGGTCGTCTCACCAGCCAGGATCTTCTCGATTCCCGCCTGACGCAACGTTGACATCCCCTCGGCTGTGGCCGTCTTCCTGATTTCCGATGGAGGCCGGCGTTCCAAAATCATGTCCTTGATGGTGTCCGTCACCGGCAGAAACTCCGTAATCGCGTGGCGTCCTCGATAGCCTAAGCCATGACACTCGACACACCCTTTTCCCTCGTACACCGACCGATCGGCAAAGATGACCGGATCAAATCCCATCTCCTCGCATTGCGTCGGACTCACGGATACCGGCACCTTGCAACCAAGGCAGATCGTCCGTACGAGCCGCTGGGCCATAATGCAGTTCAGCGACGACACAAAATTGTAGGGCTCGATCCCCATATTGATGAAACGACCGATGACATCGAAGGCATTGTTGGCATGGACCGTACTGAAGACTAAGTGCCCGGTCAGCGCGGATTGGATAGCGATCTGCGCCGTCTCCGCATCGCGGATTTCTCCGACCATGATCTTGTCCGGGTCGTGCCGCAATATCGATCGTAACCCCCGCGCGAACGTCAGGCCTTTCTTTTCATTCACGGGAATCTGCACGACTCCCTTGAGCTGGTACTCGACAGGATCTTCGATCGTCAGGATTTTGTCCTCCTTGGTATTCACCTCGTTCAACGCCGCATATAGCGTGGTGGTCTTCCCGCTTCCAGTCGGACCGGTCACTAACACCATGCCGTACGACGCAGTGATAGCCCGCCGGAAGCGCCGCAGATCGTCTTGCCTGAGTCCCAGCCCATCGAGATGAATCCCTCGTTGACCTGATGTCATGTCATCTTTTGCCAAGATCCGAATGACCACCGATTCCCCGAATGCGCTGGGCATCACCGACACGCGGAAATCGATGGTGCGCCGTTCCAGCCGCAGCTTGAACCTGCCGTCCTGCGGCACACGCCGTTCTGCGATATCCAGCTCCGACATGACTTTAATGCGCGACACCAGCGGGTTGTGAAATTTGAGGTCGAGCGGTTCCATGGCCAGGTAGAGCACCCCGTCAACGCGATACTTCACTTCTGTCACGCCGTCTGCCGGTTCGAGATGGATATCACTGGCACGTTTCTGCAACGCGTTCAGAATCATTGTGTCGATGAGCTGAACAATAGGGCTGTGATCTTTGTTGATTTTGTCTGCTGATAGCACCTCTTCTCCCTGGTCATTCTCACGCACAAGCATCGGTCGAAACTCGTCTCGAACACGGGTGACCATCTGAGCGTTGCGTTCGCTTTCCTGCAAGGAACCCATTATGGCGGTCTTCGGTGCCACCACCACGCGGAACTCCTGGTTCAGGATCCGAACAAGGTGATCGAACAGACGAAGATCATGCGGATCGGCCACCGCGACGACGAGCACTCCCTCTCGCTCATCGACCGGCACAAACCCAAACTGGCGCATGACATCCATGGGAATCGCCGCGAACCGTTCGAAATCGACTCGATATCCTTCGAGTGATTCGAAGGGCACATCGCACTGCTCCGCCAGCGCTTTCCCCATCGCGATTTCCGACAGCACCTGGTCGCGGACGAGAGCGGCACGCAACTGTCGCTCCGACCCCTGCGCCTCTGCCTGATACGAGTCTAGTTGCTCAGGTGTTAGAAGCCTCTGTCGAAGGAGAACAGCAGAAAGAGGTGCCTGGCGAAGAAGAGTCGGCATTGTTGATTGCACCTCCGCTTAAGGCTGTGTCGGTGAGGGAAGGATCAATACCTGTCCAACTTGCAGCGACTCCCCGTTCAAGTGATTGAGCGTTTGTAACAAGGCCACCGACGTATGATGTTGCTTTGCCAAGCTTTGTAGAGTCTCGCCCGGCTGCACCGTGACAGACGACGGGTGGGTCATGAGAACCGTCGGCACAATCGTAGAGGTCGATCGGGCGTCTTTTGACATCGGCGACCGTCCTTTAGGTTCGTCGGGTCGCACACCCTTCGGTCCCGGTGCGATCGATTGGTCAGAAGAAGATCTTGATAGTTTGGCTGGCTCTTTCTCCATGGATCGTGCCACGTCTTCTCTAAGTTGGCTCACCTCTTGGACGAGAACGACTACCGTGTCCTTCAAAACCGTCAGTTGTTGCGTCGTTTGGAATTGCACCGCTCGTTCCTGCTCGTCCTGTATCCTCGCCTCCTCCTTCTGTCGCTGTTCAGCGCGCTCGCGCATCTCAAGGTACGCCTGGCGGGATTCCGCATTCTCCAAACGTAACTGCTGAACCAGATCGCGAAGTTCTTGCAGTTCTGCCTCTTTCTTCGCCGACGCAATTTTCGTGGCCGCCATCTCTGCGCGTAAGGCTGCTAGCTCCTGTTCCCGGTCGCGGACCACTGCCATCGTTTTGGCGCGCGCCTCCGACGTGGCAATTTCACCAACCGGCAGCTGGCTACTACAGGCGGTCACTAGGGCACAGATCGAGAGCACCACCATAGTCAAGACACCATCAGAACCGAGCGACTTCATCGACTTACCATTGGTTATAGGGGACACCATCTGTTCCAACGAGGGAACTTCCGCTATGGACATCGAACACTCCCGTCTCGCTGGCGGATGGGATCTCCTGCCACGTCGTCGTCGAGCGTGTAAACGGGTCCAAGGGCATCTGTCGCAGATATCCGGCCGACACCACCTCCGCCATCGCCTGCGGATACTTCCCATGATCCGCTCGGTACTGATCGAGGACATCTCGCATATTGAACAAGCTTTGTTTGAGACTGGCCTCCCTCGCCCTGGTGATTGATTCTTGCCACATCGGCTCGGCCAACGTGGCCAGGATGGCAACAATCGTAACGACGATCATCAGTTCGAGCAGCGTGTAGCCCGTATCGGCCCGCATCGTTTCTCGCCAGCCAGCACGGTTATCTGACATGGACCACCGCCTGTTCGGTTGTACCCTGCCCCACCGCGGTCGCAGCATCTCCAATGACCGACTGCACAGCCACAGTGGCATCACCCTTCGATCTTGCCTGAAAGAACAACATCCCCAACACCGTCTCGCCGGTCTCTGTCCCGCTCTGGCGTCGAATCGTCAACACGACCTGTCCTTCCGTGGCTCGCGCGGAGATTGCCGCGGCACCAGGGCCGACGCGTCGAAATTCGATCCGTTTGGGATCATACGACACCGTGGCAATCAACTCAGCCGCAGGAATCCCGGCCGCCGCCATCACATCCAAGCGAAACTCATCCCCCATCGTGGCGCTTATCTCGACTGGACGAACCAGCAATGGTGAGGGGGGCCGCGCCACTTGAGTCTTTGCTGTTCCAGACTGGGCTGCGGCAGACTCTGTCATAGTCGGGGCCGTCACACCATCCGGCTGAGATGGATACGCCGGCGCCATCGCCTCAGCGCCAACAGATGATGCCGGGCTGGCAGTCGTTTGTCCTGCCGACTGAGCCGAGGCAATAGCTCCTATGGACCTTGATTCTGGGGTGGTCGAGGTTTCCCGTGCTATCTTCAAGGGGCGTGGCGGAAATAATTGCTTCGTCGCATAGTCGTTTTCAGTCCCCGACCATACGGCCTGCATCGCAATGGGAGGGGCCCCCATGGACCGAACCACCCGTGGCGTGAGCGTCAGCACCACTTCCGTTGCCACACGATCCTGAGTCGTCGATGTGAATAGTTGGCCGAGGTAGGGAATATCGCCCAACAGGGGCACGGTCGAGCGCGTCTTGCGTTCTTCCTCCTGAATCAAGCCCGCCAGCACCACCGTCTCATCGTCCTTCAAACTCAGCGTCGTTTCCGCCGTGCGAGTACCGAACTTGAACTGTTTAATCTCCGGGCTCGCCTGCAGCGTGACCTGATCACCTAAACGCGTCACCTCGATCTTGAGCTTCATCGTCACTTCATCGATCAAGTTGATCGAGGGCTCGACGGTCAGCTTTACTCCGGTATCCTTGAACTCGATCGAGGTCACCGTCGACGTCGTTGGAATGGCGCCCGTTGCCGCTTGCCCAGGCAACACGTTCGTCGTGGACAAGAGAATCGGCTGCTTATCGCCAATGTTGATCGAGGCCGATTTGTTATTGGTCACCCGCAGTTTTGGCGAAGCCAACGTCTTGGCGTCGGAGTCCTGTTTGAAAAAGTCGATCAGGACGCTGGCCGGAAATTTGAAGAGATAACTCTCCGGGCCGATCGAGGTCAGCTGCTCATAGGTAAACTGTGTCGGCGAGGTCGAGATGCCCCCTGTTCCACCTGAGGGAACTATCCCGAATCCTGCCTGTTTGGCATAATTCAATCCGTATTTGAGACTCTTGGTGCGATTGACCTCCAGCACCTCGAGATCCAGTTCCACTTCAGGCTCTCGACGGTCGATGGCGAACAGCATCCGCTCCGCCAGCTGAAGTTTCGCCGGCTCGTCACGGACGACGATGGCATTGACCTTTTCATCCACATAGATCTTCTTGCTGTCCAGCATGGTCCGCACGAGATTCACGGCGTCTTTGGCCTTGGTATTCGCCAGGTAAAACGTGCGCAACAAGAGATCTTGGTACTGGGCTTGCTTCTGCTTCGAGTTCGGCAACACGAGCAGGGTATCCGATCCAATGCGCTGTGTGAGCAGATTATTTGTCGACAGTATCAGGTTCAGCACTTCATCGAACGGCAGTTCCTTGACGAAGATGGTAATCGGGTCGTCGCGCACCTCTTTGTCAAAAATCACATTGACTCCGGCGGTCCGGGCCAAAATCTCGAACACCTCTTTCAATTTCGCATTTTGAAACCGCAACGTAATCGGCTGCGTCGAACCGGCGAACGCCTTCTCCGCCCGTTGCTGCTTCGTAATCTGCGTAATGGAATCCAACGCTTGGGTCAACGTCGGATCGAGTTCCACCGCCTGTTCATATGCTTCCAACGCTTCGTCCACCCGCCCCAAATCTGCCAACTTGCCGCCCGTCGCCATCTGATCGCGTGCCGCTTTCAGACGGAGCACCTCCGCCACCCCTTCGTGATACTCCCGCTTGGATGGATCGAGGCCCAGCGCCTGCTTGAACTCTCGCAACGCCTCGGTCAACCGATGTTTCGAAAGTGCGCGATTCCCCTCGGCATAATGGCTCGCAGCGGCATGAACGCGGGCTTCATCCAAGCGCGCTTGGATATCCGCATTAAACGCATCCTTCTTGAGCGCCTCGCGATAGGAAGCGACAGCTAAATCCCATTGTCCATCGGACGCATAGCGTTCGGCCTTTCTCACAGTGGATGATGAGCACGAAAACAGCATGAGGGCAACGCCCGCAAGGAGCCCAAGCAGACCCCATATGGTCGGTGAACCGTACTTGCGCTTCATACGCGAATCAGCTCTCTAAGATACGATTACCCACAGTGCGGCGACATCAAGATGCCTGACTTCGCCTCACACCTCAATCCCGCCAAGTGTGCTAGCCCATTCGTGTCCCCCCACTTGCCGGGAGCAAGCACACCTAGGGTCTATTATTGATGACAGATTCGCAGAACCGGCGAGGCATGCCACACAAGAATGGCCCACAGAGCAAATCCCCAGAAGCTAAACATTTGCCCTAGCTGCGGTGTTCATTTGGTCGGTTCGGTCTCCTTCGTCTGTTTCGTTTATTTGGTTGTATGGTTTTCTCCCGGGGTTGTCTCGGCGTGCAGACCATCAACAATGAGGCTGCGCCAGAATAGGTTTTCAACGGCCGCTAGGGCTCGATATTACCCTAACGAGTCTGACGGAGAGATTCCCAGGAGAGAATCGATTCACGGGGTGTTGTAGAAATTTGCGCAGTGAACAGAGGATGGGACCTACACAATGAACTTTAACCCCACCATCGAGAGGCCGCTGCCTTCAAACGGCAGCGGTCTCACCCACCGTACATCGGCAAGCGTGGGCGTCGTCGCCCCCACGGTAGACAACGGCAAATGGACGCGAAATATCTCCCCCGTCATCGGCGACCAATCTGCCAGGAGGCAGAGTCCGCCACTGCTGACATTCACAGTTAGCCCCATGATCTGGGGGGTCGGCATTTCGTCCCCCACCACTCGTAGAGTTGAGCGCTCAATAGTGATCATTTGCATGAGTGAATGCCGATCACGCAGATTCCCATATGAATGGACATATCTCCAGTTGTCCCATTCGGATGTATTCATGTCGTGGGGGTCTTCATGGCACGTGAGACGAGTTTGTATGCAGTTTCATCTGAGGGTGCAATCCCCTCTTTTTACCTTAACCATTCGTGTCCCCCTAAAAGAGGGGGTTGTAGTTTTTCGTAAAGATCTCTACATAATGCGCCCGCATTCGAATCTTGATTTGATTCCTAATTGGTAGGAACAATAGAAATCAATGTGCCCTAAGTATATGAGAAAGGGATGGCAGTTATGAGCAAGAAACAACGCGCCGTCAGCTCGAAACCACACCAGTTCCATTCACGTGCAGTCCCGCTCTCAAGCCCAGGCGTGCTCATCCTTGGCATGACTCGGGAACCGCTTTACGTCACTCCCGGTACTCACAAGTTTTTGGAAGAGATTGATGGTTCCAAGAATGCATCATGGAACGGCACGGCCCTTCCACTCGTCGTCCAACACCTCTGCGATGAACTTCAACATGATGGCAGACAGGATCTGACGGGCATGGACTGGGACAAAACGCACGTGCGCCACCTGGCGCAGACCGCCTCTGGCACCATCTTGATTCGAGGTTATGGGATCATTGGACAGCGCGGTACTCAAACTGGACGATTTCTTATCCTGTTCGAAAACGTTCCTACGGATTCTTCTGTCCCAGGGCAACAGAGAGAGACGAGTTGGCATTTCACAGCGCGCCAACGCGGCATTTTGAACGGATTGGTTCTTGGCCTCTCGAACAAGGAAATCGCTGCGAGCATGGCGATCAGCGTGCACACCGTCAAAGAATACATCCGCCAACTCATGATGAAATTGCACGCGCCCTCTCGCACCGGCATCGTGGCACGAGTCGCCGGTTTGACCCTCCCGCCCCCGAACATGCCGAGCCATCCCCGATCGCAGAGTGCACCAAGCAGCATTCAAATTGCGTGAAGGTTGTGTTTCCGCCTCACCAGGGCTCCATACTCTCTGCGGCAGTGGTTGTATCCGGTGCCGCACTTGCGCGGGAATTGGCGTTTGCCGGGCCTCTCTTCGCCGCACTTTTTGCCTGCACGGAAGCCCCCGGTTTCACTATCATCACCGACAGCCCGGCTCAACTGAACCGGTGTCATCCGCTGAACGAGACTGCCTCGCGCACAGACGAAGAGCAGTCGCATCGATCCGGGCCGGTATCTGAAACAGCCCCTACCCAGCCGAATCCAGGTGACCAGGCGAGGGACCACCGCATGCCCCCTGCAATTGTTTCAGTTCCGCTTGAACGACTCGGTTCCCTCTTCGTTGTGACCATTCAGGTCAATGAGACACGGTCAGCGAAGCTGATTCTCGATACTGGAGCGTCACATACCATCCTCGCGCGCGCCATCGCACGCGATCTTGGCTTGTTCTCCCTTCGCACAGTCACATCGGTTATCATGCATACCGTCGGTGGGGCTGTGCAAGCGGATATGGTGCCTGTCGATTCCATTCGCCTTGGTGGAGCCGAGGTGCGCAACAGCGTCGTAGCGATCCACGATTTGCCGGACGTTCCGCAAGAAATCGAAGGTCTCTTGGGACTCAGTGTCTTGCGTGAATTTGAAGTCACGCTCGATACATCACGAAGCCGACTGCTATTGGGGTTACCGCAGCCATGACACGCTCGTTGATCATCGAGCTTCACATCAGCCTCACGTACGTGCTGCTGCTCGCCGGAAGTGGAGTGTCTGCGGGTTCACTCTATCGGTGTGTGTCGGTAACTGAAGGCACGATCTACACGGATAATCCTGCGCAGTTAGAACACTGCGCTCCCATTACCATGAGCGGCGCCGTGACCAGTCTCGCCAGCGTGTCGTCAGGCGGACCTCCAATGGCACCACTGCCTGAGCCACCCTCTATGGCACCCGCACAGCCGGACCATCCTGCGGTGATGCCGTCACCGAATGAGGCAGACCAGACCATCGCAGGAGTTCCACAGAATGCTGAGCCTACTTCTTCCCGTTGTCCAGTTGGAGTGAACCCGTTAAACCCTTTAAGCGCCCCTCCATGCCCCACCGATGAAGCGGCTCCTCCTGCGACGAATACCCCGCCATTGATTCCAGCCGCACCAGATACATTCCCAGCGCAGCCATAGCATAGACGCTGCGCTTCAGCGGATAGCACTCGACCTGATGAATGTCACTGGAGTGAAGGTTTACTGAAAATCACGTCGCTGGAAGATGAGGATGGCCAGTGTCAGCAGAAACCCGATATAGGTGAGCGCATAGGCCATGATCCAGATGACATCGGCCGAGCCAAGCGGGTGTGGCTCGATCACCATGCCCTTGAGATTGAACCGTTCGAGGTCCGGCATGACGTAGGCAATCGTGGTGAGTGTCGTGCGTCCGAGCATATCGAGCTTCGCACCTAACGCCGTGAGTTGCCCGATGCTGTGGCCAATCACGTAGACCGCCAACGTACAGATGGCACTCAGCGTGGTGGTGGTGAAGGTCGAACACAAAAGCGCCACGGCCGTCAGTAGCCACAGTTCTAAGGTGATCGCCACAAACGCGCCGACTAACTCCCCGCGCACCGGAATCTCCATCGTCCACAGGACGAGTATCAGACCCGCGGCCATGATCGCGACATTCCCGGCCACCGTACAGGCCAGCCCCAGATACTTGCCGAGCAGAAATTGCCAGCGTGGAATCGTCTTCGACAGCACGACATAGATGGTCTTGCGGTCGATCTCTCGATTCACCAGCCCCACACCGACGAACATCGCGATCACCACCCCGAACAGATTGATGCTCGCCATGCCGACGTCTAACACAAGCCGATGGAAATCGCCCAGCGTCAGATGTGACAAGAGGATTGTGCTACCGATCAGGAATAACGCAAACGCTACGAGGTTATAGAGCAACTTATCGCG
>Ga0187893_10007572_pt1 | contig 17700 bp, 24 predicted proteins | sample MA1701074metaG_FD_139574 | JGI IMG/M metagenome (GOLD analysis project Ga0187893, IMG submission 139574) | White microbial mat communities from a basaltic lava cave in the Kipuka Kanohina Cave System on the Island of Hawaii, USA - MA170107-4 metaG ... | reverse complement strand
TGACAACGGTATTCCAGAGATTCGAACCAGCGCATCGCATACACCCACAAATCTCGACGGCTTGCCGATATTATATCCGCGATTGAATACCTCGCGAACGAAAACATGGTGAGAACAGTGGACCGCTTTAGTCAAAATTTCACGTACAACTGGCCCAGTTTAACAGTGAAGGTTACTACTGAATCTCGCAGATTCAGCGGTTTCTGCGTATTTCCTTTCGGTCGGCATCATCCATTGTGTGATCGCACAGCGGCGAGTTGCAAAGAACGCAAGCCCGCCCCAAAGGAGGGCCTATGAGGTTTAATCTGAAAACGACATCCCCGAGATTATTAACACCAGACCAGACCAGAGCAGGTAAGGGGCGCGATTGACACAAACTCGCCTTCCGAATTCTTCGTGTTTGCTTACGAAGGCGAAGGTTATCCAAGCCATCGTGCCTGTGCTATCACACTTCGTGTGCCATACGAGATCGTTTAACGATTGTGCCGCTCGCAATGGACCAAGACCACCATGCTAAACCCAAGATAATGAGGGTAACACTCAACAGTTGTCCCATCGTGAGCCAACCAAACGCAATAAATCCGAGTTGATCGTCAGGCTGCCGTGCAAATTCCACGGCAAATCGCAGCGCGCCGTACAGGATCAGGAACGTCGCAGCCGTACCGCCATCACGGACACCAGGATGTGTCCTGTGCAGACGCCAGAGAACCAGCAACAACACCGGGCCTTCAAGAATTGCTTCGTAAATCTGTGATGGGTGTCGAGCAAACACGTCACCCAGAAAAATGACCCCCCACGGCAACGTCGTCGGCCTCCCCACAAGTTCCCCGTTGACGAAATTGGCTATGCGCCCGAAGAACAGGCCCACAGGAACGACGAGAGCCAATGCATCGGCAACATGAAGGAAGGTAATGCGTCGCCGCCACGACCAAACGAGTAATGCAACGAGGACGCCGATCAAGCCACCGTGGAAGCTCATCCCGCCGTGCCAGATCGCCAGAGGCTCATACCAAGGCTCGACAGCGCCAGCGCTGCGATGATAGAACAGCCACCAACCGACGCGTCCGCCGACAAGGACTCCCGCGACGAGCCACGCCATCAAATCTGACAGATCCGTGTGGTTCAGCCGAAGAATTCGCCGGCGGATCATTCGTCTCAGCATCAGGTACGCCATCAGAAACCCAAGCAAATACGCGATGCCGTACCAGCGGACGCTGAACCAGCCGACGCGAAACAATGTCGGATCAATCTCCGGAAATGGGATGGCAGCAACCCAATCGTTCACGACGGACTCCCATCAACGTCGTCTTTGCCGGCCCTCAATCAGCCGACACGTAAACAATCCCGATAAAGTGAGTTCCCGCCCAGCGCGCTACCGTCTTCAAACGCCGCTCTGGTTTCGCGTCCGCGGGGCGCTCTGCCAACATTTCTGGCGACTGGTCTGTTCGAACGAGTACCGTGCCCATGCGGCCTCCGCCCTGTGGAACCTGCCGATACTCGTCCGCAAAGGTGCTGGAGTTCAGGAGGATTATACTGAGTACGAGAACGAGCAGCTTCTTGACCATGACTTGCTCCCGCGATAAGAGTTCGTCAGGCAACCGGCGGCTTCTATCGCCAGTTGCTCAACTCATCTCTCTTAACGTAGACGGAGCCTCACCAGGTTCCTCGAAAAGGTTCGGCACGGAAAGTTGATGGATTGAACCTTCCAGCAGCCCATCTTCGTTCCATTTCCAGTGAGATCGCTCCGGCGAAGGTGTCATTGAGCGTTAACGAAGCGACAAAGCGATTCTACGAGCTTGTCTGGCCGAACCGGGCGTTGGTCCTGCGCATGGCTCACATCCTGTTATCCAGTGAGGCGGAAGCCGAAGACCTCGCTCAAGAAACCATGATCAAGGCGTTTCGATTCATCGAACGGTTCAAGGACGGCACGGACATCAAGGCATGGCTTGTCACGATCCTTCGCAATGCGCGCATCGACTTGATTCGCAGCAAGCAATCCTCTGGCGGCATCGTCAGTTTGGAACAACTGGATGTCGAGCCAGCCGAACATCGAACGAAGGGCGAAAATGACTCATGGGAGAAGCCCGAGGATGTGCTTGAAGCGATATCGGACCAGCAGATCATCGCGGCGCTCAAGCAGCTTCCGGAAGAGATCCGCTGGACATTGTTGCTGGTGGATGTGGAGGCCATGGATCACGCGGACGCGGCACGCATCTTGGACGTTCCTGTCGGCACGGTCAAATCGCGCACACACCGCGGCCGCGCGATGCTTAGAACAGCCTTAGCCCCGCTTGCCAGAGATTTTCGGCTTATCCCGGACTGATGCGTCGCCTGCCGCAGTCCCGAGATGTGAAAGTTATGATGACCCCAACCGAATTCAATACGGATGACAGCGACCTCGATCGGGCGATCGCACGGCGGTTATCAAAGCTCCGGACAACTCCGGTTGACACGACGTGTCTGGAGCAGTTCATCCGTTCGCAGATTCCAGAACCCACCGCAGCCAAGCCAATCCGGCTGCATTGGCTACGATCGTCCAGAGCCGTAGCGGCCGGATTGTTGCTGGCCGGCATCCTCACTGCATTGCTCATCACTTCGTCGACCGGGCCGGCGATAGCATCACCTGTCGCACTTGCCCAGATCCATGAGCAGGCGGTGTCGGGTCATGCTTCTTTGATTCCCGTCAACTCGATGTCCGAAGCGGCCGCCGCGCTCGAAGAAGAGTGGCGGTCGTCGCCGAAGCTTCCGCACATATCAGAGGGCGAAGTCATGTCGTGCTGCATCCGTGGCATGGGCCGGAAAAAACTGGCTGTGGTTTCGTTGATGACGAGTGATGGCGTTCCAGTCACCATAGCCATCGCCGACGCCGCGGAGATCGGCATTCCATCGGCAACGTCCATTCAGCGAAACAACGCAACCTACTACGCGGAGTCATCCAGCAATATCAACATGGTCATGTTCAAGCGCAACGGTCGGTGGATCTGCCTTATGGGAGAGCTCGCAACCTCGCGTTTGGTCGAGCTTTCCGAAGAAATTCGTTGAGCATTATTTTATTGAACCTTTTTCACATAATTCATCGTTCTCAGGGATGTAAAGCACTCGGACCAACAGGAGATCGCCATGTTCGCAAAGCCAGTGGTGGGAACGTTCCTGGGCGTCGCATTACTTGCGTCTGGTTGTCAGTCGAGCAATCAGGACCGGACGGCGGTGAGTGACCCATCGACCCAGGCCTTGATGTGCAGCCAGTGCAAGACGACCTTCGTGAAAGTTCGGAGACACGGCAAAGCGGGCCAGCTCTTCGGGTACAGGACCCGCGAGGTAATGACGTGCCCCGAATGCAAGACGATTGCGACCGGCTTCTTCAATACAGGCAAGGTGCATTCTTGCTCGATCTGCGGAGACTCGATTGAGGTGTGCGAGGCGCATGAAGCAAGCTGACCGTGGCACAGCGCGCAAATGTTTAATGTTGACGTTGTACTGAACAGCGCGATAGAGTTGAGCATCGAATGAATGTCGTGGTAGCGCACAAACTGGTTGCAGCGTTTCTCGCGATCGTCATGTTCGCCACGACGATCCACTGCGTGTGCGGTTCCGTGACGCCGGCGGCGGACAGCGCTAGTTCGTGCGAGCCAGAACGTGATCTTCCCGTCGATTGCTGTGCTGGACAAGCCGACACGCCTGCGGATTCGGATTCGCCGTATCGTCCGCACGAGCACAGCCCTTCATGCAATCACTGTGAGTCGTCGGTTGTTGTTGTTGATTCCAGCAAGACGATTGGTCTGAAGGCAATTCCATCCGAGCTTTCTCTCATCGTTGATGTTTCGCCATCGCTTGCGATGCTGACACAGACGCGCATCGGTGGCGCGGGCTTCCTGACAGATCCTCACGTTTTCGTTGGTCATCCTACCTTGTTGCGCCTGCACTGCGCGCTCAACACGTGACAATCCCTGCCTTCCATTGATGAAGAGCATCAGCGCGCCTGCCCCGTGCTGATTTCGCGGGATCAACTAGCTTCACGCCGCGGAAGCGCTCTCGCATGAGTCGCTACGACTGGTGACAGCTACTCCCCTTCGCAAGAGAACAAAATGATTTGCCGAATCGCTTCTTTGCTTCTTCTCTTAGCATCCGTGACGCTGGTCGGATGCGCACGGCCCTACACCGAACCTCCTGTGGATGAAAACCATCCAGCTTATTCCGGCGCTACGGCGGCCCCGCTGCCGCCTTCATCGAATGTGCTTTCGTTGGCTGCGACGCGCCCGGCGTCGGACGCGGATCACACGCAGTCGGGCGGCCACATGCAACATGGCGTTCTTTCGACGGGCAACTCGTCAACAACCCAAACCACAGACACCGCCATGTACGTTTGCCCGATGCACCCGGATGTCGTTTCCGATCAACCGGGACGCTGCCCGAAGTGCAATATGAAACTGGTCCGCCGATCGGCAGAGGGAAATCAGCCATGATGGCAAACACTCGATTGACGATGGCTCTGCTTTCTTCCGTCGTCCTTGCCGGATGCACGACGATCCCGCGCGAGGCAGGCTTCGGCGACGTGGAGAAGATGGTCGCCGAACGCGGCGTCACTCGCGTGCATTGGAATCAGGGAACGGAGTCAGACGAGGCGGTTGCCCTCGCCGTCCGCAACTTGCTCGCGGTCGAACTGACCGCAGACCAAGCCGTGCAGATCGCCTTGCTGAACAACCGCAACCTTCAGGCGACCTATGAGGATCTGAGCGTGGCCCAGGCCGACGTCGTTCAAGCCGGCATGCTCTCGAATCCGGTCTTCGATGTTGAGGTACGGTTCCATGAGGGCGGCGAAGGAACCGGCTTCGAGGGCGCGATCGTCCAGGACTTCATTGACCTGTTTCAGATTCCGCTGCGCAAGCGGGTTGCCGAGCGTCAGTTCAACGCCGCCAAGCTCCGCGTGGCTGGCGCTGTGCTCGATCTGGCAGCGCAGACGCGCGCGGCGTTCTACACGCTCCAGGCGGACCAGCAGTTACTGGAGATGCGTCGGACGGTGATGGCGGCATCCGAAGCGTCGTATGAGGTTGCCGGCAGGCTGCGAGATGCCGGCAACATTACCGAGCTGGATCTGGCGATGGAGCGCACGCAATACGAGCAGTCGAAGGTGGATCTTGCCGCAGCCGAAGCAGCGGCACTGGCCGATCGCGAGCGACTGAGCGCACTCATGGGCCTGTGGGGAACGGCAACCAATTGGAAGATCGCCGACCGTCTGCCCGAGGTTCCCGTAGACGAGATAGCGCTGGAGACGGTCGAGAACAACGCGATCGTCCGAAGCTTGGATTTGGGAGTCTACCGACAACAGATCCTCTCGACTGGCCAACAACTGGGCGTGCTCCGACCATTCGCGCTGTTCCCCGAGGCGGAGGCGGGCGTCGGCGCTGAGCGCGAAGCTGAGGGCGGTTGGGCCGTTGGACCTGTACTATCCGGTCCCATTCCGATCTTCGACCAGGGCCAGGCGCGAATTGCGTCGGCTGAGGCGGAGTTGCGGCGCGCTCGGCAGTTGTACCACGCACTGGCGGTCGAGATCCGATCTGAGGCACGTGCCGCGGCCATTCAGCTCCGATCCGCCCGCGATCGTGTTCAGTATTACCGCCAGGTCATTCTGCCGCTGCGCCAACAGGTCGTCGAGCAGACCCAGTTGCAATACAACGCGATGCAGATCGGACCATTCCAACTCCTTCAAGCCAAGCGAGACCAGATCGAGACCGGGCGGCAGTACATCGACAGCCTGCGTGAATACTGGATCGCTAGAAGCAGCGTGGAGCAGATCGCCAACGGCCGCATCACGCGTCTCAATATCAACAGTCAATCAGAATCGACGGGCCAAGGGGCACAAGGCCAGGGCCGTAATCAAGGAGGCCACTAAAATGATGACCCGACGTAAAGCCATTGTTTCCGGCGCTGCCGCGATTGCCGGCGGTGCCGTGATCGTCCGACGCGCTGTAGCACAAGCAACTCAGCCCACGGCCCACGATAAGATCGGTGGCGATCCGGCATTCGAGTTCAAGGACGACAATCCCTCGCGGGACAACAGTCCCAACCAGCAACCCGCTTTCCCGCCGGGCGAGCCGGGCAAGGACTACACGCCCGTTATTGTGCCCAACGGCTGGACGCTGCCGTACAAGATCGTGGACGGCGTGAAGGTCTTCCACCTTGTTGCCGAGGAAGTCGATCACGAATTTGCTCCGGGCCTGCGCGCTCATTGCTGGGGATACAACGGCTCGGTTCACGGCCCGGTCATTGAAGCGGTCGAAGGCGATCGCGTGCGCATCTTCGTCACCAACAAGATCGCCGCTCCAACAACGATCCACTGGCACGGTGTCCTGCTGCCCAGCGGCATGGACGGCGTGGGCGGGCTGTCGCAACGAGCGATCCGCACCGGCGAAACCTTCATGTATGAGTTCACGCTCCGGCAGCACGGTACGCTCATGTACCACAGCCATCACGATGAGATGACGCAGATCGGCATGGGTATGACCGGCCTGTTCGTCATCCACCCGCGCAATCCCACCGGCCCGCGTCCCGACCGGGACTTTGCCTTGATGCTGCACGAGTGGGCCATCGAGGTTGGCACGATGCGACCCAACCCGAACGAGATGACCGACTTCAACATGCTGACGATCAACGCGCGGGCGTTCCCCGGAACGCATCCGCTTGTGGCCAAGCTGCACGACCGCGTGCGCATCCGAATCGGGAACCTCAGTCCGATGGATCACCACCCGATCCACCTGCACGGTTACTACTTCAAGATCACCGAGACGGACGGCGGGCCGATTCCGGAGGCTGGGCAATGGCCGGAGACGACGGTGCTGGTGCCGGTGGGCAGCACACGCACAGTTGAGTTCATCGCCGACAATCCCGGCGACTGGGCGATGCACTGCCACATGACCCATCACGTAATGAATCAGATGGGTCACGAGTTCCCCAATATGATCGGAGTCAACGCGGACGGCATCGACGAGAAAGTCCAGCGGCTGTTGCCCGAGTACATGACGATGGGTCAGGAGGGCATGGGTGATATGGCCGAGCATATCGAAGCGGGTCACATGAAGGTTCCGCCGAACAGCATCCCCATGATCGGCGGTATGGGACCACACGATTACATCACGATGGGCGGCATGTTCACGATTCTCAAGGTTCGGGAGAACCTCGCCAGCTATGACCAAGTCCCCGGCTGGTACGCCGATCCGCCCGGCACGCTGGCGTCCCTCGCTCCTGCGGACGTACTGCGCCGCAATGGTATTGCTGGCGATGGCAAAACGGCCCCCAAGCCTCCGTCCGGCGTGAATCAAGCCCCGCCACAGGCAAAGCCAACACGAGGTCATGCACCGCAACGCGAGCGACCTGGCGGCAACGGGCATGGAGGCCACGGCGGGCATTAACCGTCAACCCATCCATCAGAGAGTTTTTCCCCATTCAAGTTTTGAGACGGGAGCGACGACCATGACTCACACCTATGACATCGTTGGGATGCACTGCCAAAACTGCGTGAACAAGATCGAGGCGGCGTTGCGGCGCGTGGCCGGAGTCACGTCGGCTTTGGTGACGCTGAATCCGCCGCAGGCGCGCGTCGAGATGACGCGACACGTCGAGACCGAAGCGCTGAATGAGGCGATGAAACCGGCGGGTGAGTACCAATTGAACGAGACCGCCGACGCGATGCCCATGTCTCAGACCGAGGGCATGGCGACCGGCACGGACACAGAGCCGGAGGAGAATCTCTACCCGCTGATTCTGATCGTCGGCTATATCGCGGGCACGGTGGTACTGATCGCGTTTGCCACCCGCGACTACTCGGTCCACTCGCTGATGAATCACTTCATGGGCGGGTTCTTCCTCGTATTCTCATTCTTCAAGTTCCTCGATTTGCGCGGCTTTGCCGACGCCTACCGCTCGTATGACGTGCTCGCCCGCCGAGCCCCGGCATGGGGCTGGGTTTACCCGTTCGTCGAACTCACGCTGGGGGTCGCTTACGTCGTCAACTTCCAGCCCGTGCTGACCAACGTCGTGACGCTGGTGGTGATGCTGGTCAGTTCGGTCGGCGTGCTAAAGGCGATGCTCGACAAGCGGGCCATCCGCTGCGCGTGCCTTGGCACGGTGCTCAAGCTCCCGATGACGAAGGTCACGCTCGTTGAAGATTTAGGCATGGCAGCGATGGCGGCGGCAATGCTCGTGTTGTTGCTCAAATAAATTTCCCTCAATCGCTTGTGGCGTCGGCGATTCCCAGACAGGAGATCGAACCATGGAACCTGAACACAATTCAGCCGAACACGATTCAGCCGCGCCTCATTCGGGAGAACACCATTCAGCCGAGCATCATTCGGAGGACATGGGCCACTACCGCCGCCTGCTCCTGATGGCCGTCCTTTCATTCCTCGCAATGTTCGCGCTGATGTACGCGATGGTGGACACGTTTGCCAATGTCTACATCAACGTCAACCAATTCTACATGGCCGGGCTGATGGCCGCGCCGATGGTGATCATCGAGATCGCCCTGATGAGTGCCATGTACCACAACAAGAAGCTCAACGCCGGCATCGTCGCGGCGAGCGTGATCCTGCTGATCGTGTTCTGGACGCTCATCCGGCAACAGTTCGCTGTGACAGACAAGCAATTTCTGCGCTCGATGATTCCCCACCACGCCGGAGCGATCCTGATGTGCGACGAGGCGTCCATCAAAGACCCCGAGATCATCAAGCTGTGCGAAGGCATCCGCGCCAGCCAGGAGGCCGAGATTGCCCAGATGAAGCGGAAGCTGGCGGAGCTGGACAAGTAATCCGACAACGCTGATGGAGGCGATGCTCGTGTTGTTGCTGAAATAAACCCCGTCCGGCGCTTGTCGCGTCCGGCACATTTTTAAGGAGCTTTATGAATCGTATCGCAATGTTGTTCGGCGGCGGATTGCTCGCCGCAGGTTTGTCCCTGACCGCGTTCGGTCACGAAGGCGAAGATCATGGCAAGCAGGTAACGATCCAGGGCGAGTTGATTGATACGGCTTGCTTCGTCGCCAGCGAAGGGGATGCGAAGGGAGCGGACCACGCCGAGTGCGCCCAGAAGTGCATGGCGACTGGCATCCCCGCAGGCATCCTGCCCGAAGGCAAGGAAGCGAAGGAATTGATGTTCGTGCTGACCAATCCGGTCGTCCTCGCGCCATATGCCGCTCAGACCATCAAGGTCGAGGGCACGCCGCACCCCGACATGCACGCCATCAATGTGACGAAGCTCTACGTCAAGGACGGTGAGAACTGGAAGGAAGTGCAACTTCAAGACGAGCATCACAAAATGAAGGACGGCGAAGGTCACGCCGAGCACGAAGGTCACGAAGGTCAGCAAGACGCTCATCAGGAAGTCGATCAGCACAAAAATCACCATTGAAAGTAATTAGCGCCAGCCACGTCGAAAGGAGATGGCGCGGCTGGCCTGCTAATCCCGCTATGGATATTCCTCCACTGCATCCGATCTTAGTGAATTTCACCGCCGCCTTGTTCCCGGTGTCGGTACTCAGCGATCTGCTGGGCGTCCTGTTGCGGAAGGAGTCCCTTCGCGCCACGGGCTGGTGGACACTTCTGTTTGCGGCAATCGTCACCCCGTTCACCGCGCTCGCCGGATGGTTATGGTTGAGGACAATGGGTGACATGGATCATGGGGAGATGGTCATTCACCAATGGCTCGGCATCTCCCTGGCTGCAAGTTTCTTGCTGTTGGCTTTGTGGCGGTGGCGAATCTATTCCAAAGGAAACCAGCCGGGTGTCGTCTATCTCGGCACGGTTCTCATCGTCTTGGCCGCCCTCGTCGTTCAAGGACATCTTGGCGGCATCATGAGTTTTGGAACGTCAGCTACCCAACCGCCGATGCCGGCTTCCAATCACGCGCCTGATGAAGACGACCATCAGCATGGCCAGCGGTACGAATGGAAGGATCACATCGATCTCAAAGAGAGGGAGTGATGGAAATGAACCGCAGGCAGTTCGTCCTTTTGACTTCTGCACTATTCGTCGGTTGCGAGCGGCAATCAGACTCGGTTCCGACGACGGCTGCATCCGAGCCTGTGCCGACATCGGCTCCCGCAACACAGGAGATCGACGCCGGACCGCTCGACGAGTTCGGCACGGATCGTGTCTACGACTCCCACCGTGACAAAGGCTTCTTCGTAATCCGAAGAGATGACAAGCTCTTCGCAATGTCTTCGATCTGTACGCACAAGGGGTGCAAGGTCCGGGTAGCGGATGATCAAGCATTTTATTGTAAGTGTCACGGCTCGACGTTCGACAAAGACGGAAAAGTCACGAAAGGGCCGGCTGTCCGAAGCCTCCCCAGGTTGGAAATTGCCATCAACGTGCGGCAACACGTCATCGTTGGACTCGACCGACCTCTGGAAAACGACCGATCGTGAACGCCGGCGTTCCGCAGCGGGCGCAACCCTACGGCCCAACAATTTTCTCGCCATTGCACTTGACCCTGTACTTATCTACAGGCCGTATACTCAGGTCGAGGATGTAACCATGAGTGAACTCACCACAGGTAAACTGGCTAAGCACGGCGGGGTCAACTTGGAGAGTATCCGCTTCTATGAGCGGGAGGGATTGCTTCCTAAAGCCCCACGGACGCGTTCCGGCTATCGGCTTTTTTCTGACGAATCCGTCCGCCGCATCCGCTTCATCAAGCGGGCTCAGGAGCTTGGCTTCACGCTTCGAGAGATCAAGGAACTGCTGGCGCTCCGGTTCGACTCAAGCAGCAGTTGCGCGGAGGTGCGCTCGGGGGCCGAGGCAAAGCTGCGAGACATCGACCAGAAGATCTGCGATTTGAAGCGGATGAAAAAGGCGTTGGCACATCTCATCGCCGCTTGCCCTGGGCGCGGTGCCACAAGCGAGTGTCCGATACTTGAAACATTGGACTCTGCGAACCTTGTACCAAACTACAGGAAGTAAGAATAGAACACCAGGTGGCCACCCGTTGCCTTCCGGGTTGTCCACCATATCGGCCAGAAGGTAACTGGAGAAATTGTAATGCTTGCTCACATGCTTCCCATTCTAGCGGCGTTGCCGTGGATGCCGGCGGATATGCCGATGGCGTCCGCGCCAGCAATGCAGCATCGTGCGGATCAACAGTCGCAGGCGACGGAGACAATCACGTGTCCCCTAACCGGCGAGCAAATCCCCTCCTGCTGCTGCCCAGTAAAAAAGTAGGCAAGCGCTGACCACAAAGCCCGGCCGCGTGGCGGGGCTTTGTGCTGCGCCTAGAAGTCTACGACGGTCAAGGTGTACGACGATCAAGTTACAAACTGGTGCGCAAAGGCCTCGAAGAAACTCTTCCCCCCCCGCGCGCAGTTCGACGCTTGTTCGGTTGAGGTCAGAGGTCGAAGGGAATAGGATTTTGGAATGTCCTCATCGGGCTTGCCCGGTACCGTTTCTCGCCCTCCACCGGCTTGCGAACTTTCTGACGCGTCTGACGTGGAGCGATCCACGGACGTGGGCACCAGCTGCACTTCTTTTCTATTCCTGCCTGGCCGGAGAGTTGCCAACTGAAGTCTCGCCGCCGGCTCGCTCGCCTCTAGCGTGTCAACGTATTCGTCGATCAGCCAAGCAGCTTGGGCGCGGCACCAGCCACGGCCGAGCTGAGGGCGAAGCCGATTGACGATCAAGTGATGACACCGGCCCAATCGCTCGCCGCTGCCGCACGGACACCGATGCTTGTTGGCCACGCGTTTTTTCATGCCGGTCAGCGCCAACATGCCGGCGCACGCGGAAGCGGACGCAGCGCCAAATATCCGCATGAAGTCTTCAATCAGCCCCCGATCGCCGTGGGCCAATTCACCGAAAGGAGGACGCCCGTGCCGCTCAAAGAACGAGTAGCCATACAGATAAGGGATGACGCAGCTGTTGATGAAGCCGAGAAGTGTCGGTTTTGTTGCAAGTGCCAGTCGCAGCCGGGCGGGTGATCCAAGACAAAAGCTCCCGTCAGACAAGCGATGATACGCGCGATCGATGCGGTAGCCCTGCTCCTTCACACGTGGAGTTTCGCGTGGGAACGCCGGTGGTACGGAAATAGACACCTGATAGGCATCGGTGATCGTTTCCAGCCCTGGCGAGGTCGCTGTGAAGCATATCGTGCCGGTAAGCAGCAGCGCCGAATCGTCGTCCGGCATGATCGAAAGACGCGGATGACGCCGAAGCACCTCTTCCACGCCCCACGATCGAAGTGTCCGTTGAAACGACATCTCAGCGTTGAGCCCACGGTTTGGGCGCTGACGCGATGACGATGGGAGCGACAGCGCTTGGGCGAACGGCTGATCCGCCGACGCGAGGATCACTGGCAAGGTTGCGCGTCGTGTCGTCGTCAAGGTCCAAGCGTAGGTTCTTCTCCGCGTACTCGCGAATCTCGGCGGAATTCAAGAAGCCGGACAATGCCTCCACGTCGGCTTTGGCGCGCATGTGCCACTTCCAAAAGTTCGGTTCCAGTCGCGCATCGCTCTTCCAGCGGTCCGCGAAATCTTCGCCGGGATTCACCGGATTGGGGATGCGCGGGGCGGTCGAGCGCACGTGCGCGGGCATTCGGTCGAGAATGCCGGCCAAGGCATCGTGAAGATCGTCTTCTCCGACATACGCGTGAGCCGCCAGCGTGGTCAAGATCATGGAAATGGGAGCGACGTCGCAATTGTCCTTGAACATCACATCGCGGTGGCGCTTGAGGATCTGAATTGCCCGTTGGAGGGGCGTCTTCCACTCCCAGGTCGGCACGTCATCGATGGATGCCAGCGCTCGTTGTTCGAGCATGGCCTTGAGCTGCCGCTCGGCTTGGACGCGCATGCGCGCCTCGAACCACCTGGCAAATCCCTTGGGATTGCTCTGCGGCCAGTCGCGTTGGATGGCGGCATAGGCCGGGTGCCGGTAATCGGTAATCGCGATAGACCACATCGCAAGGTCTGGGTCGACACCTCTACGCGCGAGCGCCTGCTTGAACATCTCGTCCTCCGGAATCGCCGGAAGAATGTCCATGTGAAACTTCACTTTGTCAGCGTAGTCCAGTCGCCAGCAGCGAGGCTTCTCCTCCGGAGGCGCGGTGAAATTCCTGGCAGCTGCATATGCCTTGACCTCGTCGCCCAGCAGGCGCTTCACGTTCTTTTGCGACATGTCGCCCTTCGTCAAAAGGAGGAGTTCGGCGACCGCATCCAGGTCGTACTCGTCCTTCTTGAAGAGGGGCCGGTTCACGGTGCCGTATCGGAACGAACCCTGCGAGCAGACGGCGGGCTCGTAGCCCGCAACCTGGGATTCCAGCCGGTGCAGCCATTCGCCCAGGGAACGATAGCGTTCCGTTGCCAGTTGGTAGTAGCTGTCCGGGATATCCAGCAGTTCCGCGAGCGCTGTCGCTCGACGACTTGCAATCGATTTGTCCTGAGTCATAGCGGTTTCTCCGCGGGTTGTGGGTGGATGGGAACGTAAGGTAACGCACGGTGGTCGAAGAAGCGTGCGGCGATGTCCGGGCCTTCGTGCAGCGCGGTGTCCTCGGCCTGGGCAAGCAGTTCGCGTTCGTTGATCCGGTCCAGGGCAAAGATCTCGGGGACGATCGGATCGATCCGTATCACGTTGTTCGATCCGATCAGGTGAGCGGCCAGCCCGTTCGTTCCCGCGCTCTGGCCGCGCATGAGGATGTCGATGACATCGCTTTTGCGAATCCACTGGAGAATGCCGCCACCATCCAAGGCTTGTCGGCGTTTGACGCGAGCGTCGGTCGTTCCAAGACTCAGGACGCGAATGTCGCTCAGCTCGCACCCAAGCATGCTTACGGCCTCGGCGATGCCGACCACGGCGGGGTTGTTGGCCCACACGCCGCCGTCGATCAGGCGAGAATCTTCGACGTGCTGGCAGGCGGGGAAGAAGGTCGGCGCGGCGCTGGTCGCCATCGCGACCTTCCACGCCGGAATCTGCCAGTCGGTCCTGAGCCGCTCGTGGTGCGGGGTCTTGAAAACGCGAACCTTGTTGTGTGCCAGACTGAAAGCGGGAATCACCAGGCGCGACTTGCTGTCCCCGAGCTTGCGATCGCCGAAGGCGCTCCCGTGGTTGAGCGCCCGGCGCAGCGGCTCTTCCGAATACTTCCGGCGCAGCCAATGACAGCAGTTGCGCCAACGAAACCTATTGCTGAAGATGCGAGGACCGGCTTCGACGTAGAAGCGGACGATCTCGCGGGGAAGCATCCGAAGGCCGAGACCAAGCGCGATGATGCCGCCCGTCGAAGTGCCCGTGATCAGGTCGAAGTGATCGACCATCTGGACGCCGTGTTTTTCCTCCAGCTTGGCAAGCACGGCAGCGGAATAGAGACCGCGAATGCCGCCACCATCGAGCGATAATATTTGGAACCTTGCCATCATTCTGTTATTCGTCTTCTCAACCTGTGGGACTTTAGCTAGCCCAAAACACCACAGCTAGCGGAATATGAATTCTTGGGATAGGATACGCATACTTGACAGAAATGTCAAACAAGGCTAAAGTGTTATCTATGACTTGAGCGATAAATATGGCTGTGATCCCACCTTTCGAGCTGGATGGTCTTCTGCCGCCGGGCGATTACGAGGTATCGTTTGACGAGTTGCATCACTCGGTGCTGGTGCTGGGCCCGGGCGAGCCGACGGACTACCCGTCCTGGGATGCTCCGTGGCGCGAGCGGCTGGTCAACAACTTGGAGACCCTCACGCGGCAGCTTTGGCGGATCGGCGTCACGGAAGTATTCGCCGACGGCTCGTTTGCCGAGGACAAAGACCATCCCAACGACATCGACGGCTACTTCGTGTGCGATCTGGACCGGCTGAAAAGCGGCGAATTGGCGAGGCAACTCAACTTGCTCGACCCGTTCAAGGTGTGGACTTGGGAGCCGGCGGCGCGCAAGCCTTATCGTGGCTACCCGAAGAAGCAGCTTCCGATGTGGCACAAATACCGCGTCGAGTTGTACCCGCATGTGCCGGGCCTGGGTATCGGAAGCGGCATTCGTGACCAGCACGGTCACGAGCTCGAGTTCCCCTCGGCGTTTCGCCAGTCGCGCCGCGACGGCAAGCCGAGGGGCATCGTGAAAATCAGTTACGGAGGTCAGTCATGATTCGCAACGAGACGGAGTATCAGGAGGCGGTCGCTCGTTTGGCCGACGAGCAGAATCGCCTTGCCGATCATCGGGCGAGACTGAAGGACGCCGGCCTTGCGGATGAGGAGATCAAGCGCGTCATCGACCCGATGGAGTCGTTCCACCTGCAACTGAGGGAGGAAGTCGAAAGCTACGAACGGCTCAAACGCGGCGAATTCGAGGAGCTTGATAACCTTCGCGGTTTCGGGCACCTGCTGATCTCGCTGCGCATCGCGCAGGGCGTTTCACAGCGGGAACTGGCTAAGAGGCTGGGCGTGCATGAGTCCCAGGTGTCGCGTGACGAGCGGAACGAGTATTTCGGGATCACGCTCGAGCGCGCGATCAAGGTGCTCGATGCGCTCGACGTTCGACTTCGAACGAGGGTTGAAATCGAACCTGCCCGGCAGATGGTTTCAGCGTAGTTACGCGGACGCCACAACTCGATCGAAGGCGGCACCGCTCTTTCGGCCGGTTCGCGGCGATCTCGGTCGGTTTTGCTGCAAGCCGGCCGGCGTTATTTCCTTGACCGACGCTGCCTTGCCTGTCTAAGCTGTAACGCAATCCCCCTGGACTCTCTCAATCGCTGTGAAGGAGCATGGCCGTATGGCGAAGGACCGATGCCACATCCTGGTCGTGGATGACCACGAGGACACCGCAAGGGCCACCGCACGCCTGCTTGAATTCGCCGGCTACGAGGTCAGGACGGCAAGTACGCTCGCGGATGCACGTGAACGCTGCGAGCACGAAGACTTCGACCTGCTGATCTGCGACATCGGCCTGCCGGACGGAAGCGGGATCGAACTTCTTCGCGATATACGAACGCGGTCCAACGTCCGAGCCATCGCATATAGCGGCTACGGAACAAACCAGGACATTGAAGCAGCGCTGACAGCGGGCTTTTCCGCCTACCTCATCAAGCCGGTCTCATTTGCCGATGTTCTGGAGGCGATCCACGGCCTCATCTCGCAAGAGCGCTGCTTCGTTCATTCACAAGCGAGAAGTTCCAGCGGAGTCAATTCCAACTGATCTCCGGGACGGTCCAAGTCACCTCGCTTCCCGTTGAACGCCAAAGTTTTTTCCCCTCTCCAAAGTTGATTTTTCCTCGCGCGGCGATCATCGTTAGGCGCCGGGCAGGGAACGCCGGTGATCTCTCGCAGGGAAGGCGAGACACTCACCGCGACGGACGCCCGGATCGAATCGGGTTCGGCGTCCGTTTTTGCTTCGTTCGTGACACGCGATTTTTGGCATTCTCGTCGAAGGGATTCTGTCGCTTCGCGTCCGGGCGACGAGACTTCAACTTAGGCGGCATCCGTAATTTCGGATTCTCCGGTGCCTATTTTACGCCGAAGGAGTCTTGATTCCGTTGGGCAAAGATCCACGTGTGAGCTGCATCGGCCGCCTTCGCGAGCACCAGCAGATCGTCCTGACCGAAGCTGGAACTGTCCTTCCACGTGTCGCCGTCCCGATACGAGCGGCTCAACGTCACGTTGTACACCGGCCGACTATTGGCGCCGAGGTCCACGACGTTTTTCCAGATGGCCGCGCGGATGCTGCCATACCTGATTGCGTGAACGGGCTTGTTGCTCACGCGCTGAATATCCGCGGATTGCCCTGTCGACTGTGTCATAGGTCACCTCGTAGTAAAACTTTCTTTACATCGTGATTTCTTCATCGAATCAGCATGTCAGTGGATTGCCTGCACCAACGCATCGAATCCATCCATCGCTCCCAACACGATTCGCTCACACACCGGCACGAACTTCACCGCGCCGATCCCTGGAATAAAGCCCGACATGGCTTCACGTGCCAGCGCGCGCTTCGTGACGGCGCTGACCGCTTCGTCGTAGGTGGAAAGACCATGTGTCAGATCCGCTCTAAAATCCGCATCGAATATGTCCGTCAACAGGGTCATCACCTTTCGAGTACCACCGGAATCCCAATACAACACCGCGAACGTCACCGTGGCCATACCCTCGGTTTTGATCGCGCGTCCTGATGACCATCGCGACAGAGGTTCTTTCGGTTCAAACATGGGTATCACTCCTGTCGTAGGGTCATTGGTTTTCGGTCTGAGGAACCAACTCTTGCGGCATCGGGAACAGCGGCAACGTCGCGTCATCTGGCTCGATAGGCGGCAAATGCTCTTCCAGCAAATATATGACCATGTCTGTTATGTCGATGCCGAGCCACCGGGCAGCGGACACCAGGCGTTGTTCCAGTTGCGATGACACACAGATGATGAGAGGCATGAGCCATTCTCCTGTATCAGGCCGCCGGCACAGCCACTTCCGATCGGCGACGACTGCTCCGGGACCGCACCTTCGCGCCGCCCTTGAACACTTGGAACTCCCGATCATGCTCCATGAACCGGCGGACCATCTCCCGGATCAGGTCGGCTTCGCTCACGTCAGCCCCATAGCTCTGCTTGTAGTAGTCGCGATAGCGGTGTCCGTTCGATCATCTACACCTTCGCGCCAATGATCTGATGCGGCACCATGCGGCACACTGAGAGGTGCAGCATGGAAGCAACGTCGAACGGGACGGCTGAGGTCTGGCGTAAACGGATCG
>Ga0187893_10007571_pt1 | contig 17702 bp, 14 predicted proteins | sample MA1701074metaG_FD_139574 | JGI IMG/M metagenome (GOLD analysis project Ga0187893, IMG submission 139574) | White microbial mat communities from a basaltic lava cave in the Kipuka Kanohina Cave System on the Island of Hawaii, USA - MA170107-4 metaG ... | reverse complement strand
GGGCGATTCAGGCTCCACGTTCGCCCGCACGACACCGCAGTACAGATAAACGCAATGCAGGGCGACTTTCTGCGCGGCTACGCCGCCTGGCTGCGCGACAACGGGCGCGTAATGCCTAATGGCGAGCTAGCGGACAACCTGGGCAACCGACTCGAATACGGAGAGTCGGATTTCCCGCAACGGGACAAGCCTAACGACTAGGCTAGGTCGGCGGCATTGCGGGGGACAGCGACGTTTGTTTCTCCAGGGCGCATCGAGCGGATGGCGATTTCCTAGGCCAGCTCCTCGAATGGATTGAAGACCTTCACGCCAGGGCGACGAAAGTCACGATCGTTCCCGGTGACGATCGTCATCCCGTGGCGACGGGCGGTGGCCGCGATGTAACTGTCGCCAAGGGGCATCCTCAGTCCGGCCTTGTCGAGTGCCAGTTGCTGCTCCGCCCATACGTGAGCGACGGCTAGGCTGAAGCCGAGTATGCGACCTTCCAATGCATCCAGCAGTTGCCGGAGCCACCGTTGCAGGGTCTCCCGCTGTCTTCCTTCCTTCGTACGGACCCAATAGGCGAGCTGTGCAATGACGATCGTGCTCGTGTGGCAGGACGTCTCCTCCCGCTCCAGCCAGGCGATCACCCGCCCGTCGCCGCGCCGTTTCGCCGGTTGGCTCAGCACGTCAGCATCGAGCAGCCAGCTCATAGCTTGGGTTTCCGCGGATACTCGCGGCTGCGCCGCGGAAGATCGTCCATGGGGACGGGGCACGCCTTGAGGATGTCGAGCCAGCTCTTCCCGCCCCGCTTGATCCGGCGGAAGACGATCGCGTCTTCCTCGTCGTCGAAACGGGCGTCGAACGCGTCGCCGGGCGTTGCGGGCGCGAGGGCCACAGGGACCGTCAAGCGGCGCTTCTTGTCGAGGGTCACGATCATGGTGGGATGATCCCACTCGGTCGCAGTCGGGTCAAGCCAGCCGGGTCGCCTTCCGGGCGGCCCTTCCTGTGCCCCTGTTCGGCGCGGCTGGAACCGGGCCGCCCGGCGGGCCGTATCTGGTCATGGAGTGGCCCGCCGTGACGAAGTTCTTACTCTGGTTGATCCTGCTGGTCGTCTCTGGCCACTCGCGCTGCTGGCGCTGCTGCTTTATCCGTTCATCTCGCTCGTCCAGCTGCCCTTCCGTCTGGTGGGCATCGCGGTGGACGGAGTATTCGGGCTCCTGACGGGCATCATCCTGCTCCCCCCGCGGCTGTTGTCCGGTCCCTCCAAAGCCTGACACCCGTCCCGCTTAGGTGCGTAGTTAGCCCGGTGGTAGCCTTCGCGGCATGCTGCCCCACCACGTCACCGAGGCCGAGCTAGTCCTGATCGAGCGCAAGGCGAAGGGCGACGTCGTTCGCCTCGTGCGCTACACCCGGGAGCTGCGCGAGCTGCTGGCTGCCCTCCACCCGCAAGTCAGGTCGCTGGAGCCGAGGAACCTACACGACGCCTTCGACCGCGAGGTCGCCGGAATCGCCATGGAGCGTTTGCCTCGACCGACTCACTGAGCCTGGTTTCCCTGGGCCAGCCTGGGTATCTAGTCTCGCCACAACCTTGGCATTTGCCGGGGGTTCCTCGTAGCATTCTCGTCAGGCGATGCAGATGGAGGATCTGGACAACGAGATTCAAGGACTGGTCGAGCGGCTGGATCGCCTGGTGCCAAAGGCCGGCGCACACCTGATGATTCCGGTCGATGCGTCCGGCACCGCGATCGTCGGGAACCGTATCGGCTACCTTCGGCTCGGCATCGAGTTTCTCAAGGCTGCCCTGCAGCCTGCGCAAGGCCCGAGCGACAGTGCACCCAGGGTCGAACCAAACGTCGGTTACTTGCTCGCCGAAGGGTCCGGATCACCCTTCGAGCTCTGCGAACTCGACGAATCGATCGCCAGCCGCCCTCCGGTTCAGAGCCGACTCGGTCCACTCGGTCAACTTGCGGCGGGGGTCCTGCTCGTCGCCTTGCTGGTCCTCTTGTTGATCGGGGGCGCCGTTGCTTGGCGATGGGTTTTCGGATGAGCACGGACTTCCATCCCTGACCGGCAGCGAGCGCGAGCTGCGGATTCCTGGACCACGGCCCTCCGACTGACCTCAGCGTCCGAGAGGTCGCAGGCTCGACTGCTTGGAGCGTTGTGCCAGCCAGCACTCGACGCGGCCAAGCGCCCCACTTGACTAGGGAATGAAGCGATATCCAACGCCATATAGCGTGAGAATGTGCCGCGGATTCTGGGGGTCCCGCTCTATCTTGCGGCGCAGCTTCGCGACGAAGTTGTCCACAGTACGCGTTAGAGGCATGTTCGTGTAGCCCCACACATCTCGTAGTAACTGCTCGCGACTCACCAGCTCGTCCTTGTGCCTCACGAAGTACCGGAGCAGTTCGAACTCCCTACCTGACAGGACCACGCTCCGGGATCGGCGGCGGACCTGGTGCCGTCGCAGATCCACCGTGATCTCCCCAAAGCTGAACTGGTCCAGCTCCCGCTCCGCCTCCCCCCCACGGCGCCGAAGGTGAACGCGCACGCGAGTCATCACTTCGCGAACGCTGAACGGCTTGCCCACGTAGTCGTCGGCCCCGAGCTCAAGCCCAAGAATCCGGTCCGCCTCGCCGTTGCGGGCGGTGATCATGATGATCGGCATCAGCAGCCCGCCGTCGCGCAGTTGTCTGCACACTTCGTAGCCGCTCATCCGCGGCAACATCAGGTCCAAGAGGACCAAGTCAGGACGCTCTCGGAACGCCAGCTCCACGGCGGCCTCGCCGCTCGCGGCCTCCAGCGCCTCGTGACCCTCGAACTCCAGGTTGTCCCGAAGGATGACCTGCATCTCCGGCTCATCCTCGACAACCAGGACGCGCGCCGGCGCCGCGTGAGTGCCGTTGCTCATGATGCGACCGGCAGCAGCACGCTGAACTGGCTACCGCGGTCCACACCCGTCTCTACGAGAATCCGGCCGCCGTGGGCGCGCACGATCCTCTGCACAATCGCGAGCCCCAGGCCGAATCCTCGGCGCTGCGAGGAGGCCGGGCCACGGTAGAACTTATCGAAGATGCGAGGAACGGCAGTCTGAACGATACCGTCGCCCTGATCGCGAACCGAGATGGCGACGTCTGCCTTTACAAGGCCCACCCTGACGAGCACTTCTCCTGACTCGGGGCCGTACTTGACTGCATTCTCCAACAGGTTCAAAACCACCTGCTCGATGGCAGCGGCGTCCGCTCGAACGAGTGGTACGTCGTGTCCACGCTCCAGTCGCAGGCTAACGCCGTCAGGCAAGGCGATCCGGAAGGCGGAGACTGCCTCGGCAACGAGGGACGACACGTCCACCAGCTCAAACTCGTACGCACTGCCGAGAGCTTCAACCCGGGAGAAGTGCAGGATTTGGTCCACCAAGCCCGACAGCCGCGCCGTCTGCGTGCCGATGATCTCGACGTACTGGTCCACTTTATCCGGTGTCCGAACACGGCCCAAGGACAGGGTCTCAACGGCGCCCGCAAGCAACGAGAGGGGCGTCTTGAGCTGGTGCGAGACGTTGGCCACGAAGTCAGTCTGCATCTGGGCCAGTCGCCTCGCCTGACGGTCCAGCGTGAGTGCAAAAAAGAGCGCGATGAGAATGAGCCCGATGGCTGCCACAAACAACGAGTAAGTGTGCGTGGTCGCGAGAGCCACGGGCGCCTCGGCACTCACCACCAGACTCCACTGTCGCCGCTCGGGCTGTGAACCCAGCCACGGACGCAGCGTGTCGCTGGGGAAAAACAGCAAGTCGATGGGGCTGCTCGCAGAGGGCACGCCCGGCGCGACGGGTTGTCCATGGACGATCCTGCCGTGTTCGTCCAACACTGTCAGGTCCAGGCGCGGCGAGCGTGGGTCCGGGTTGAGAACCTGCGGCAGCTCTGACATCAGAACCCTATTGAACAGGCCGTCGCGCAGGCGCTCGACATCGACGGTATAGCCGATCAACGCGAAGTAATCCTTCTGGCGACCATCCCGCCAGAGATAGTGAATGAGGACCTGGTACAGGACTCCGTCAACGTTCTGCTCGACCACGACGAATGGATATCGAACGGGCGCAAGATTCCTCGCAAGGCCCAGAACCGCCCGACCCAGTTCGGGCTGTGAATACAGGGCACCGACCGCGCCGCCGTCTCGAGCCGTGATGCTGATCGCAACGGGTCCAGCTTGCTCGGGTGGGCGAAAGAACAGCACCTCGTCGCGCAGGTGGGGTGGCATCCCATCACTCCAGACGAAGAAGCGGTCGACGTAGGGGTAGAGCCTGAGGCCCTCGCGAAAAAAGCGACCCGCTCGTGGCAGGTCGTACGCCAGCAGCTCCGGATGGCCGATTCCCTCAATGGTGTCGAACACGGCCCCAGCGAAGCGTTTTCGGAGGCGCTCGGCGAGAACGGCGACCGTTTTCTCGCACACCTGCGTCACCACGATGGCCGTATGGGCGCGATGTTGCTCCGCCGACCGTTTCTGCAGGTAGAGAACCAACAGAGCTGCCCCTGTTAGGGCGAGTGTCGCCCCGAGCAGCAACAGGCGATGTGGAAACCACGGCCGAGGGCCTGCTAGACGGCTCGACCAAAGGTGTGAAAGACGCATCTGCGGGCCCTCGGAACCACGCGCCTTGCTAAGGCGCTCCTGTGTGGATACGGGGCTCTCGCGATCGCGAGTTGGTGTCTCCACAGTTCCGAGAGTCGCTCGGGAGACAGGCTACTGCGGCCGCCTGACCCCCGTCAACGGAGGCGTACCCGTTGTCTCCCAGTCTCGGTCTCGGGCTGATCATGTTCCCCGCGTCCCGGCAATTGCCGCCCCAGTTGATCTGCGCGCACTCCGCACCGCTTCACCGATGAGCACCATGGCGAAACCCAAGAGGAGGAACGAGACGACGCCGTTCACTGCGGCACTGCTCAGGCTCGGGCCGGTCCGGCCCACAGCGTCGACGGCCTGCCCGATCTGCAGCACCAGTGCCCAGACTGTCATCGCCATGACGAACGCCATCGGCAGGTAGATGAAGGGCGCCCGCCGCCCTTCGCGTCGCATCCACATCCAGATCCCCAGGAGCGAGAGGCCTGCCAGGAGTTGATTGGAGGCGCCGAACAGGGTCCAGAAAAGCCGGTAGGAACCCTCCCCTGCGAGCAACAGGAGCGCGAGGGGGCACGCTACCGTCAGCAAGGTTGCGAGCACCATGCCTGCTCGCCCCTTCCAACCGAAGAGCTCCTGCAGGATGTAGCGCCCGAGGCGGGTAGAGACGTCGAGGGTATCGAAGACGAAAGTCGAGAACGCCATCGCTCCGAACGTTGTGGTCAGGGTCAAGTGCTCCTCGCCGATCAACGCTGCGGCGTAGCGACCGAGACCGGCGCCGTAGATAGCGCCCGGGGCCATGCCCGCGAGCTGACTTCCAGTGGCGATCATCACCGTCGAGAGCGCGATCACGGCGACGAATCCCTCGAGCAGCATTCCGCCATACCCGACGATCCGGGTGTCCGACTCCCTGGCGATCTGCTTTGATGTCGTGCCCGAACAGACCAGGCCGTGAAAACCTGAACAAGCGCCGCAGGCAATCGTGACGAAGAGGTATGGAAAGAGGGCGCCAGTCGCACCCGGCGCGTGCCAGGTCTTGAATGCCTCGAGTTCGATCTCGAAGCCCCCGGTCAGAATCCCCAGTACTCCCACGGCAAGAGCCATGTACAAAACGAAGCCGCCCAGGTAACCGCGCGGCTGTAACAGAGCCCACACTGGCGTCATGGAGGCCAGAAAGGAGTAAGCGAGTATCAGGATGCCCCAGGAACGCGCGTCAAGGATCATGACTTTCGAGAGCTGCGTGCCCAGCCACACGACCCCGAGGGTCGCCGGCACGAAGACGACGGTCGTGAGCCACAGGGGTGGCTTCAGCCACCTGTTCACCAACCCCATCGCGACGGACAGCAACAGGTACAGGACGGAGGCGAACGCCACCGCGCCGCCTTGGCTGAATGCGAATGTGAGTCCCCCGAGGTCGTCGTTTCGGCCCACAAAGGTGGAAGCCGTGATGTCTGTGAAGGCGAGGATCACGTAAAGCAGGGCCACCCAGATAAAGCACATCATCGCCACCCAGGCCCTGTGGCCCAGGTGCAGGCGCACGATTTCGGCAATCGAGCGACCGCCATGGCGAACCGACGCCACCAGGGCGGAGAAGTCGTGTACCGCCCCGATGAACACGACACCGATGCCGATCCAAAGCAGGCAGGGAACCCATCCGAACAGCTGCGCGGCCAGGATCGGGCCGGCGATCGGGCCGGCCGCAGCGATGGCGCTGAAGTGCTGGCCTAGGAGATAAAAAGGCTTGGTCGGCAGGTAGTCCGCGCCGTCCTCAAGCTGCGTGGCCGGCGTTGGTCGAGCATCGTCGAGCGCGTGCTGCCGCGCTATGAAGCCCCCGTAGGAACGAAACGCGAGGACCAGCAGCACGCCTACGAGTCCGGCGATCAGCGGCAGGCTCATGCTACGCCGCCGCGTCTACGCCGGAACGACCGGCCACCGGCTGCTCCTTCCCACTCGGCAAGTGCCTGCGAACTCGGGGCCGGTTCGTGCCGGGCGGACTAGCCCACGTAGTCCATGGGCTCCATGGGGACCTTGGACATGTTCTCGACGCCACGCTCGGTGATCAGGAGACACGCTGAGGAGCACGTCCGGAGCTTTCCCGGCACGACGATGTTCGGATGCCAGCTCAGGACCATTCCCGGCTCCAGGATGAGGCCACGAGTCCCCTCTTCAGTGATCCGCCATCCCTGATGGTTGTCGACGCCGATCCAGTGCCCGATGAGCACCGTGGCACCTTCCTCGTAACCCTTGCTTTTGATGTAGTCATTGCACTTGTTGTAGGCGACCAGCAACTCGCGGCCGGGACGTAGCTCCTCCAGGGTCAGCAGGAAGGATTCGTGGACCACTTGAGCCCCCCGCTTCTGGCTATCCGGAACGTTCCTGCCCACTGCAAAGGTGAACATCCGCTCGGTCTGGTAGCTTCGTACGCGCGGGATTGGCTCCGTGAGGATGATGTCTCCCGCCTGGATCCGGCGATCGATCACTCCGCTCGCCCAGGTGCCCGAGTCGTATGGCGCCGCGCCGAGGATCAGGCGCGTGGACGAGGCGTCGGCTCCGGCGCGCAGCATGGCGTCGAGCACGTCCGCGTAGACGTCGGCATCCAGCGCGCCGACCTTCAAGGACTTCTGGTACTGGGGAAAAGCGACCTCGTCGATGATCCTCTGAGCGTGCCTCATCAAGCCCAGCTCGATCTCGTCCTTCACAATCGCCAGGGAGTACATGAAGGCATTGGCATCCTCGATCTTGGCCGCCGGGAACTCCTTCTGGAGGTGCGGCACAAGCAGCCAATCGACCTCGCCACCTGCCAACCCGATGCGTCCCGACCCGAGCTTGCGTTCCCTGATCTTGGCAATGACCTCTGTGTAGAAATTGAAGCTGCTGCTCTCGGACATCGGGTCCTTTGGCACGTCGACGACGTCATCGATCCAGATGGTCAGCTTCGCCACCCGCGCGTGCGCCGAGCTGTACATCTGAATGTAGAGAGTCGGAGTCCCCTCCGCGGGAACAAAGGCGACGCCGCTCTGCATGGCTGATGGGTGGAAGTTGCTAACGTAGCTCACGTAGTCGAGGGCACGGTTGCTGACAACCAGAGCGTCGTAGCCGGCCTTCTTCAGGGCCGCCTGCACGTGGGCGATCCGGCGTTGTCCATAGGCCTTCGAGTTCAGGGTGTCGGCCTCAGGGGGAGACGGAAAACGGCCGACCGAGCCCCGGGACTCCTGTGCTGCGCAGCCAGGGCCTGCGGCCATTCCGATGCCGGCTGCCACGCCGGTCTTGATCACACTCCGCCGGCTGGTGGTCTCGCTCATGGTCGCCTCCTTGCGCGCTCGATCGCTCTATCCCGCCTGCACGAGGGCTGTGAGGGGCACGCTGGAGAACATCTCGCACCCGCTCTTCGTGACCAGCAGCTCGCGGCCCGCCACTACGATTGCTTCCTTCGTGGGCAAGGTGATCGTCGTGTGGTAGCTCATCGTCATGCCTTGCTCCAGGGACATGCCGCTCTTGATTCCCGCGTCGAAGCTCGGCCTGTCGTTGTTTGCGAGACCCGAGAAGTGGCCGTGGCGACGGATCATCTTGTCGAATCCGTGTCGCCTTAAGACCGTGTTCGAGGCATCCACCACGCTCGCCAACGGCACGCCTGCCTTGACGGCTCCCAGCCCCGCCTGCAACGCCTCGAAGTTGATCCGGGCGAGCTCCTCCTGCTTGGCAGACACCTTGCCCACGGCGAAGGTGACTGGCGTCTCGATGACGTAGTGGTCGTAGTAGACGATGCCCTCAAAGTTGAGGACCTCGCCGGAAGCGATCCGGCGCCCGGTGAGAGGAGACCAGAGATCGTCAGTGCCGGGGCCGTACCCTATCAGGTGGCGACTCGACTCGAGGTCCATCCCTTGGAGCAGGGCCGCCTTCACTGTCTCGGCAAGCACTTCACGATCGGTCCGCCCCGGTCGAATCGCGGTCTTGCCTGCCAGAATCTGCGCGTCGGATACTTGTTGTGCCCGCCTCATCAAGGCAATCTCGAACTCGTCCTTGATCAGGCGGAGCGCATCCTGTATCTCATCACCCTCGACGAAACGAGCTTGAGGAAGGGCAGCTGCAAGCTTCGCCCTCGAGGCCCAGCCGAACTCGCCGGCGATAGCGATGGCAGCTCGGTCGGCCTTCAGTTCGCTCAGCTGCTCCGCGCAGCGCGTGAGCATGCTTTCGAGATCGCGCTCCTGTCGAACGTCCTTGAGCCAAGTACTTGGCCGGCCGGGAGCGAAGAGGATCGGCTCTCCAGCCTCCGCGATCAGAAGGACACCGGGGGCATGGCCGGCCACGTATCGTGTGTCGTAGCCCTCCACGGATACGATTACCAGGCCAGCCAAGTCGCGTTTGCGCAGCTCGAGTTGAATGGCCGCCACCCGGGAGCGGTAGGTAGTGGCCGGTATCGCCGCTGGCTCGCCCTCAGAGGCCGCGCCTAGAGCCTCGCGCGAACCGAAAAGAGCGGTGCATGCGACGGATCCGACGGAACCGAAGAGGAACCCTCGGCGGGATGCCATTCGATCTCCCCTACCGTAGTGCCGGGGCATCCGGCAGGTTCATGAAGCGCGCAGCGTTCTCACCGAGGTACCAGCGTTTCTCAACCTCCGACAACCACGCCCCGTGACGCCGCACTGCGTCTATCAACTGAAAGTACTTGTGTTTGGCATCGACGTAAGGCCAGTCGCTCGCCCACATGATCTTCTCGAACCCGATCTCGTTGGCGAGCGCGTGTACCTTCTCCTGCCAGTCCACATAGGGGTATTCGTCCCGCTCACCGGCAGTCTCGACCCAGATGTTGTCGAACTCCGCATTCAGCGCTCGGGCCGCGTCTACGAAGGCGTGGCGCTCCAACATGCCAGGGCCGCGCCTCCAGTAGGCTCCGTGTTGGACGGCCCAGTTGAGGTTCCGGCCGAAGCGCCGCACGAGCTCCACCCACTCCTTCAGGCGCGTCGCCCGTTGATCCGGCTGGGTCTGCTCAAACGTGATCAGGACAGGCTTCTTCTGCTGGGCTACTGCCAATTCCAGGATCTCGAGGTAGTGACGATGGGTCAGGCCATGGCCTGACGGATAGAAGTTCGTGGGATAGAAGGCCAACCCCTTCAGCAATGGATTGGTGATCTTCGTCTTCCACTGGAGCATGTCGTCGTCCTTCGGGTTGAAGACGTCCATCCACAGCAGTCGATCAGGGTATTTCTCGGCTGCCTGCCGCATGTATTCCTCGCTGGTGTCCAATGCGTCTAGCCCGCCGGGGAGGCTCTTCAGGGTCACATACTGGAGATCCTGCGGCGAATAGGACTTCAGGAGGCCCATGTTCACCTTGGCTCGGTCCATCTCGGCTACGAAGAGGTCGCCGTTGTACTCGTGCCAAGAGTAATGAGCGTCGAGTCCTCGAGTTGGAAACGCCTTCCTAACCAGGTGTACGTGGCAGTCAATCACCACGCTTCGTGTCTCCGCCGCCTCGACCTGGGACCGCCCAGCGGTCGCGAGGGCGGCCACGAACGCTGAGGAGCGCTGCAGGAACGCGCGACGGGACCTATCCGAGTCGTAGGGGCTCATCAGAGTCGCTCCCTGTCAGAAGGAGATCTTGAGTGCGTATTGGATTTGCCTCTCGTCCACGGCCGTGGCGAGAACCCGCCCGAAGGCGGGAGAGGCGAGGTTGTTGACCGGAACTGCGTAGACTGAATGGTTGAGCAGGTTGAAGGCTTCGAGCCGGAACTCGATACGCTTGATCTTCGAGTTCGACGGTACGAAGGCCTTGATCAGCGACAGATCCACGGTTTCGATGTCGTCCGCAAGAACGTTGTTCCGGGGCGCGTTCCCGAAGCGTTCTCCAAGGGGACTCGCCTGGAAGCAGGACGTGTCCATCCAGCGTGCGGCCGACCTTTCGGAGGAGGGTAGGTTCGGGTCACATGCGAGGTCGGGCCGGTCGGCTCCCCCGCCGGTCAGAGAGCGGTTCCGACTGTCGAACACCGTAAATGGGCTACCGCTCTGGTAGCCGATGATCCCACTCACCTGCCAATTACCAAGGACGTGCTTGAGAAGGCCCGCGCCATTCCGCGCGAAGGGCAGCTCGTAGCTAAAGTTGATAGAGAGCCGATGGCGCGCATGGAACGCGGAGGGAGCCCACTCGGCATCGATGTCGTAGCTGTTCTGGGGATTCGTCTGTCCCTCAAGATTGAAGAAGCTGTTGACCTTCGAGCTGTTGTCCTTCGTATCCGACAACGTGTACGAAATCTGAAAACCAAGGCCATTTCGCATCGACCGAACCAGGCTTGTCTGCAGCCCGTGGTACTCGGACGAGAAGATCCCCTTGACCGTCGTCAGCCCGTTCAGACCGGGGTAAGGCCGGCGCCGGGTTAGGTTGGCGGCTGTATTCGTGGTCTCGCCGTTGCACGGGCTTTGGATGCTTGCGAAGCAGGCCTGGGCCTGGTTGATGGGCCCCGTCAGGTTGCTGGCCTTGGTGCCCACGTAGCCGACCTGCGCGAGCAGTCTCCCAGGCAGCTGACGCTGAATGGTGAGATTCCATTGCTGCACATACCCTGTCCGCTGATCAGGATCCACGATCGTGGGACTGAGAGCCGTGGTCGTAGGGATGGGGAAGGTGATCGGTGGCGTGAAAGGCGATGCCCCTCGGAAGGGGTCGGCGAGCGTACCCACGCCAGGATTGAACGCGGAGGCGGCGGGCCGGATCGAGGGGGTCCCATCCGTGCTGTTGATGACACCATCAAGCACGGTGGCGTCGTAGAAGAGGCCGTAGCCCGCGCGGATGCTCGTGTGACCGTTGCCGAACGGGTCCCACGCCACACCCACCCGCGGTGCGACATTGTTGTAGTCCGTGGCGACGATGCTCCTTCGCACACCTTCATCCACGCCAGCGAGGACCAAGCCCAAAGGCAGGTCAGGCGCGTACGTCGATCGCCGGCCGGGAATGAACGTGGCGAGGCGTGGATGCCCGATCTCGTCGATCGTGGGATCGCCGAACGGGCCGAAGACCTCCCAGCGCATCCCGTAGGTGAGCGTCAGTCTCGAATTCAGGCGGTGTACATCCTCCACGAACAGGGCGTAGGACCAGCTCCTGAACTTCCTTTCCGCGTCGCCTGACACCTGGAGGAACGTGTCCGGAGCGCCAAGCAGGAAATCGGCAAAGCTGTTCCCTGTAACAATTCCCGAGAACGAGAAGTTGCCAGCAGTGAAGTTGCCCGTGTTGACATCGGACTTGCTGTGCCGAACCTCTCCACCCATGGTGAGTGAGTGGGAGCCCAGCTGCAGGGACAGGCTGTCCGACAGGATCAGGATCGTGTTCTTCTTCCGGAAGTCCTTCTGGGCGGGTGGACCCGACGTCGCGAACCCCGCCACCGCAAATCCCGGCAGAGACGGGAACTCGTTTACCGGGTACCTGAATCCGAAGGCGGACGGATCGTCGCGCTCGTTCAACAGGTTGTTGCCAAAGTCGCTCTTGAGCACGACGAGGCGCATCTGGTTGAGTGCTCGATTCGAAAGCGTGAGTGAATGCGAAAGCACGACGTTCTGAAATCGGCTGGGATTCGTCACCGGGAAACCCGGCACTCCAGAGCCGCTCGCCGAGCCGGCACCGCTCAAGGTCGCTACAGGCGTCTGCTCCATGCCGTCATCAATCACATAACGTCCCGAGAACGCGTGTCGTCCGCGCGTGTGGTCGATCTTGATCAAGAACTGGTCTCGATCCAGGTTCACGACGGGCGCAGCTTGATAGAAGTTCGCGCCGACGTTCGCCTGTGGCCACAAGCGCTGGATGAGCTGCGCTGCGATCGGGTCGATGCAACTGGGCGCGACTACGTTTGCTGTGATGCATCCGGGCCTGGGGCTCCGCAGCGGCGTTGCGAGAGCTGAAAAGTCGCCGGCGCGCTGGGCCGCTGACGGGACGATGCTGTTCAAGATACCGCCACGCTCGAGTCGCAGTCCTTCGTAGGTCGCGAAATAGAACGTCTTTCCGCCCAGGTCAGGCAGCGGACCGCCGAGAGTGGCCCCGAACTGATGTCGGGACAGTGTGGGTTTTTCCTGCAGGAATGGGTTGCGGGAGTCGAGGGCGTCATTACGGCCGAAGTAGTAAACCGAGCCGCTCCTGTTGATACCGCCGGATCGCGTGACGATGTTCACGACAGACCCACCGCCCTGCCCGAAGGCGCTGGAGTAGAGGTTCGTCTGGATCTTGAACTCCTCGATGGCGTCGGGGACTGGCACAATCGCCGCTGTGTTGAGCACCGGGTCGTTGTTCAGAGCGCCGTCGATGAGGACTGCATTCATGGTGTTGCGCGTTCCGTTGACGCTCGGCATGTTCTGAAGGCCGCCAGGCATGCTCGTGGGCGTTCCCTTGAGGGCGATCGGCCGATAGTTGACCGTGACGCCTGGAACAAATGAAGACAGCTGCAGGAAGTTGCGCCCGTTGAGCGGCATTTCGACGATCCGACGTTGTTCGACGACCGCTCCAAGACTTGCATCGCGTGTGTCCACCATCACGGCCGCCGCGTCGACGTGAATCGATTCCTCGTGAGTGCCAATCGCAAGAGCAGCGTCGACGCGCGTGGACTGCGCAACGGCGACCACAACGCCGTCGGTGACATGGGTTTTGAACCCCTGCATCGCGACCGTGAGTGAGTAGGTGCCAACGGTCAGATCACTGAAGTTGTAGGTCCCTCCGCTCTGCGACACGGTCGCCCGCGACACGCTTGTCCGCTCGTTCGTCGCGGTTATGGTCGCGCCTGGAAGGATCGCTCCCGAACCGTCAACGACGGTGCCGTAGATCCGCCCGGTCGCGGTCTGACCCTCGACTCTACCCGCAAGCGAGGGCAGGACCAGAACGTGGATGGCGACGAGCATCCTGAATCCGGCCAAGCGATTCCTCACGGTTCCTCCTCTGCGAAAAGCGGGAGACTCTCGGCCGCTGAACCACGCTTGGCCGACTGATTGGCGGCGATTCTAGGCCGCCGACTTGCGAAGTCGGCAGTCAAGCTCTGTAACCGTTTGTCTCGGCATTGTCTTCAGCGGCCTGCTTCCGTCGCAGAGTGGATGCTCTCGGCCCGGGCCGGTCGCAACAACAGAAGACGTTGGTGCTCGACTGGGCCTTGAGAGGTTGTGTGGTCAAGAGGCCACCGAGCCTGACGACCCGAGCCCAAAGAGAGGACTTGTGCCACCCCTGAGTCCCCCTCCATCCCGATACGAGCAGGCACCAGGAGACTCACTTCTCGGTCTACTCACCCTTTCGTCGCAACTGACGGGTGTCGATCTTGTGGTCCTGAGTCGGATTCTGGGGCTGCGAAAGATCAGGGTGCTCGAGCCACAACGCCTCGCCCTGGCGACATCTTGGCTTCCTCCGCACACGGGGCATAGTGTCTTCAGTTCACGAAACGGCAACAGGGACAGGTAGCCGGCTGCCTCTCCAGGGGGCGTCCGTGAATGTCTTCGCGCACGGCGGTCAAGACCTCGATGCCGGTGTGGGTCGACTGCTGGCAGGCTGCCCTCTGAATCCCTCCCGCTCGTCTCCTCCGCTCTCTCGCCCACCGCGACCGACCTTCCACACTACCGCAGGGCTCCGCATGGACAGCGGTCTTCGAAAGGGCTCAGACCCGCGATGATCGGCGAGACGCTGTTCCACTACCGACTGCTGAGGAAGCTCGGGGGCGGTGGGATGGGCGTGGTGTACGAGGCGGAGGACCTGAGCCTGCAGCGCCACGTGGCGGTGAAGCTTCTGCCGGAGGAGCTTCACGAAAGCCGGGAGGCTCTGGACCGTTTCAAGCGGGAAGCCCGGGCTGCTTCTTCCCTCAATCACCCCCACATCTGCGTGGTCCACGACATCGGTGAGGACAAAGGGCACACCTTCATCGTGATGGAGCTGATGGAGGGAGAGACTCTGAAGCACCGGATCGGCGGCAAGCCGCTGGATACGGAGCAGGTCCTGGAGCTGGGGGTGCAGATCGCGGATGCGTTGGAGGCGGCGCACGCGAAGGGGATCGTGCACCGGGACATCAAGCCAGCGAACATCTTCGTGACGGAACGCGGGCTAATCTCTACGTTCTAGGTTCGAGTCCTTGGCGGGTCACCAACCCCTTGGCTCGTCAAGGCTCTCGTCCAGGCGATCCACGGTAGCCTTGTTGCCCAACGGAAGCCAATTGCCGTAGGTGTTTGCCGCAGCGTGATGCTGGCGTGTCCGACGCCGAGGGAGGCAGCGTGGGCGAGGCAGGATCCGGCCGGCTGGTCCGCGGGCTGGGCCCCGTGGCCGCGGTGGCGCTCGTCGTGGGGAACATCATCGGGGCGGGGATCTACGTGGTGCCGGGCTCGCTCGCGGCGATCGCGGGCCCGCTGGCGCTGGTGGCTTGGCTGGTGAACGTGGCCGCTTACTTCTGTCTGGCCGCCGTGTTCGCCGCACTGGGCGGGGCGTATCCGATCTCGGGCGGGCCGCAGGTCTTCGCCCAGCGGGCCTTCGGCGACCTCATTGGGTTCGAGGCGGCCTACCTCTATTGGCTGAGCTGCGTGATCGGGAACGCCGCGTACCCGACGGCTTTCATCGGCTACCTGGGGGCTCTGGTCCCCGCCCTGGCCGAACCGCTCCCCGCGTTTCTGGTCGCCCAGGCCCTGCTCTGGTCCCTGACCCTGGTCAACATCGCGGGCGTGCGTGTGGGGGGCACGGTGCAGGTGCTGACCGCCATTTTGAAGATCGTCCCGCTGCTCCTCGTCGCCGTGGTCCTGCTCGCCACCGGAAGCGCGTCCCATCTCGTGCCGTTCGCCCCGCACGGGTGGGCAGCAGTGTTTCCTGCGATCTCGCTGGTTTCGTGGCTCCTCATGGGAACCGAGACCGTCACGATCCCGGCCGAGGAGATCGAGGGCTCGGGTCGGACCATACGCCGGTCCGCCTACGCGGGCTTCGGCATCATCGCGGCGTTGTACCTGCTGTTCGGCTTCGCGCTCGCGTTCGGGCTTCCTGCGGCGGAGATCGCCGGCAGTTCAGCGCCGATCGCACTCGCCGCCAGTCGGGTGTTGGGACCGTGGGGCGCGACGCTCGTCGCCCTGGGCGCCATGGTGTCCGCCGCGGGCGTCCTCAACGGCTGGATCCTGGTCACGGGCCGGCTTCCCTACGCCGCCGCGCGAGACGGCCTCGCTCCCGCGGTGCTCGCCCGCCTCGGGCCACGGACCGGGACACCGGTGGCGGCCCTCGTCGTCTCATCGGTGCTCCCTGCGCTGCTCCTGCTGCTGTACTTCGACCGGACGCTCCTCGACGCGTACAACTTCATGGCGCTCACCTCCACGGCGATGGCCTTGCTCGTCCTCGGCGTCTGCTGTGCGGCGCAGATCGCGCTGATGCGTCGCGAGCCGGAGCGCTTCTCGCCTTCACAGCGCCGCCACGGCCCGCTCTGGGCGGCGGCGGGGCTGGCGTTCGTGGCGCTCATGCTGTCAGGCGTCGGGGTCGCGCCAGGGCTTCTTGCAGTGGCCGCGGCCCTCGCCCTCGCGCCCTGCTACCTCTGGATCCGAAGGGGGCGTGCAGCGAGCTAGAAGCTCGCCTTGGCCCCGAGCATCACCCGCCGAGGGAACGGGAAGCTGTCGGGGAACTGGTACACATCCGAGTCGACGATCGAGCTGCGGACGGTCTGCGGCGAGTTCTCGTTGGTGACGTTCAGCATGTCGGCGAACAGGGAAAGCTGCTTGCTGCCGCCGAGCTTGAAGTCCTTCTGGACGCGGGCGTCGACCATGGTGAACGAAGGCAGTCGTCCGAACGTGCCCCGCGGCGAGAGCGCCACCTGGCCGTAGATGCCGCCCGACAGCCCAGCGGACAGCGACTGCGTGCGGATGCGATGCGCCCCCTCGCGGTGATCCACGCTGGTCGAGACCAGGAAGCCCGCCGGCAGCTGGTAGACGAGCTGGAGCTTGAACTGCCAGCCGACGTCGCCCGGCAGGCGCCCCGCCCGGTTCACGTAGTCGTTGGGGTTGCGCCCGTCCCGGGCGAACGCGAGGGTGCTCTCCTGGGAGATGGACGCCCCGTAGGACTCGACCGACAGGCCGGTGGCGCGCAGCCAGGTCAAGCCGGCGTTCGCGTACCACCTGGTCATGCGTTTCGTGAGCGTCGCGCTGACGGCATGGACGTCGGTCTCGACCGCGGGCTTGCTCAGTGACGTGGCGTTCGTGATCTGGAACTGGCGCGCCCCGGGGTCGGTCTGGAGCTGGAAGACCTCGATCGTGCGGCCGGTGGCGTCGGGGCCGACGTCGTCGACGATCGGGACTAGGGCATAGGTGCCGGCCGTCTCCTGCCAGCCGGGGAAGGCGCGGCCCCACTTCCGCACGTAGCTCATCTGCAGGCCGAGGTCCCTGGTCAGCTCGCGCTCGAGAGCGACCACGGCCTGATCCGTCCGAGGGCTCTCGTAGTTCGGGTCCACCCGGAGGTTCTCGGGGCTCGTGGCGAGCGTCAGCGTCTCCCAGGTCCCGGTCCCGACGTCGAAGTTCGTTCCAAGGAAGTAGGGCTTGATGCTCGGACCGAGCACGTTCGTGAACTCGCCGGTGGTGATCTGGGGGTGGTAGCGGCCATAGTGCAGCTTCACGACCGTCTTCCCGTCGGCGGTCGCCTTCCAGTTGAGCCCCAGCCGCGGTGAGACGCTGCTCCACGTGAAGTGGTCGAAGCGGGGGTAGGTCGTGCCGGTCGGGTTCTTGTTCTGGTCCAGCTCGTCCTGCTCGGGGGCGAAGGCCTTGCTGTGGTCGTAGCGGAGACCGAGGTTGAGCGTGAGCCGGTCGTTGACGCGGATGCTGTCGTCCGCGAAGGCGCCGACGTTGCGGGCGACTCCCGAGTAGCTGAAGAGCTGCCGCTCGTAGCCGTAGTTGTACTGGTATCCGTAGTAGGTGTAGCTGAAGACCGTGTCGTTCTAGCCGTAGATACCGGTCACCCTGGCGTCGTTGTATTGGACGCCGAACCGGAAGTCGTGATCGCCGCCCATGAAGTCGTCGGCGTGGTGCGAGAGCTTGGCCGTGAGCGTCGTGCGCCGCGAGTCGTAGTTGTACCAGTAGTAGTGCCCGCCGGTGATCAGGCCCGTGTCGAGGTCGACGAAGCGCCGCTGGTCGCGCGGGGCGGTCGGGTCGGTCGGGTACTC